>Ga0209051_1003157_pt1 | contig 11058 bp, 11 predicted proteins | sample AraplaCvi_mMS_r2_2_FD_184286 | JGI IMG/M metagenome (GOLD analysis project Ga0209051, IMG submission 184286) | Arabidopsis root microbial communities from North Carolina, USA - plate scrape MF_Cvi_mMS_r2 (SPAdes) (version 2) | ecosystem: Host-associated > Plants > Roots > Endosphere | place...
CCTCCAGCGTCGATCGGCCGCGCCGGGCGCTCAGCCGAGGTTGACCGGGAAGAAGATCCGGTCGCCGTCGCGCCACACCAGCAGCGCCACGCGCTTGGGCTTGCCGGCGAGGATGGCCTTGATGTCGCCGACCGAGCCCACCGGCTTGCCATTGACGGCCAGCACGACGTCGCCCTCCTGCACGCCCGCCTTCGCGGCCGCGCCGTCGGCGCCTTCGACGACCAGGCCGTCCGCGCCGACCTCGCCGCGCTCCTGGCGGCTCAGGGGACGCAGCGCCAGGCCCAGCTTCGCGCCCGACGTGGCGCCGTCGTCGTCGCCCGCCAGGGCGACCTTGTCGTTCGCGGCGCCCAGCGTCGCCGTGAGCGTCTCGGCCTTGCGGTCGCGCCAGATCTCCAGCGTGACCTTGTCGCCCGGCTTCGACAGGCCGATGCGCGTCGACAGGTTGCTCGACTCCTGGATCGCCTCGCCGTTGACCTTCAGCACCACGTCGCCCGCCTTCAGGCCCGCCTTGGCGGCGGCGCTGCCCGGCGCCACGGTGGAGACCAGCGCGCCGTCCGGCCGATCCAGGCCGAAGCTCTCGGCCAGGTCGGGCGTCAGCTCCTGGATCGTCACGCCCAGGCGCGCGTGCGTGGCGTGGCCGGTGGCGACGATCTGGTCCTTGATCTTGAGCGCGACGTCGATGGGGATCGCGAAGCTCACGCCCTGGAACCCACCGGTGCGGCTGTAGATCTGCGAGTTGATGCCGATGACGTTGCCCGCGGCGTCGAACAGCGGGCCGCCGGAGTTGCCGGGGTTGACCGCGGCGTCGGTCTGCAGGAAGGGCACGAAGTTCTCGTTGCCCTCGCTGGGCAGCGAGCGGCCCTTGGCGCTGATGATGCCGGAGGTGGCGGTCTGGTCGAGGCCGTAGGGCGCGCCGATGGCCAGCACGTAGTCGCCCACCATCAGCCTGGACGGCTCGCCGAAGCGCACGGTCGGCAGGTTCTTCGCGTCGATCTTGAGGACGGCGATGTCGGTGGACTTGTCCAGGCCCAGCACCTTGGCCGCGTATTCGCGGCGATCCTGCAGCTTGACGACCACCTCCTTGGCCTCGGCGACGACGTGCGCGTTGGTGAGGATCAGGCCGTCGGCACCGACGATGAAGCCCGAGCCCAGGCCCTTGAACGGCTGCTCGGACGGCTGGGCGCCGCGGCCGAAGCCGGGCATGCCGCGGAAGAAGCGGAACATCGGGTCATCGGGATCCATGCCCTGTTCCTGCATCTCCTGCTGCGTCGCCTTGTGCGTGCCGGCGACGCTGACGTGGACCACCGCCGGGCCGAACTGCTGCACGATGGCGCGGTAGTTCGGCGCGGTGCCGGGCGGCAGCGCGGGCGCGGGGTTGGGCGTGGGCGTCGGCGCCGGCACGGCCTGCGGGCCGGTCGGCGCGGGGTTGACCGCGGCGGCGGCGCTGGTGCCGGCCGACGCGGTGGAGTGGTGCAGCCAGGACGGCAGGTCGAGCGCGCCCGCCGTCCCCATGACGGCGACGCCCGCTCCCAGCAGGCCCCAGGCCAGCGGCTTCAGGTTGAGATTGCTCACGTTCGACTCCTTGCGAGGATGTTGTCGCCGCCCGGCCCGCCGGGACCTTCCCCGACGAGCGACGACGCATGACCCGTACTGTGCGGGTGGGCGATGAGGGCTTCGTTAGCCGGACATGAGGCGAAGATTAGGCCGCGGCCGCCGGCCACGCGACGCGCACGCGCAAGCCCCCTGCCGGCGAGTCGTCGAGCGTGACGCGCGCGCCCTGGCGCGACGCCACCTGGCGCACGATGGCCAGGCCCAGGCCGGAGCCGGTCTGGCCCGCGGCGTCCTCGCGGCGCACGAAGCGGTCGAACACCTTCTCCCGATCCTCGGGCGGGATGCCGGGGCCGTCGTCGTCCACCTGCAGCACGGTCGCGCCATCGGCCTCCCGGCCGAGCCAGACGCCGACATGGCCGCCGTCCGGCGAGTAGCGCACGGCGTTGTCGACCAGGTTGCGCGCCAGCACCGAGACGTCGGCGCCGCGCGCGGGCAGCGTCTCGGCACCGTCGGCCACGTCCAGCTCCAGCGTGGTGCCGCGCGCGGCGGCGAGCACGCCGACGTCGGCCATCACGCGCCGCACGATCTCCGCCAGCGGCTCGGCCGGGGCGTCCTTGTCGACCGGCGCGGCCTCGCTGCGCGCCAGCGCCAGCAGCTGTTCCACCAGCCGCGTGGCGCGGTCGATGCCCGCGGTGAGCGCCTGGGCGGCCTCGTCGCGCGCGCGCTCGTCGGGCGCGCGGCGCAGCAACTGCGCCTGCAGCTTGAGCGCCGTCAGCGGCGAGCGCAGCTCGTGCGCCGCGTCGCCGACGAAATGGCGCTGCGCCTCGAGCGCGGCGCCCAGGCGGCCGAGCAGGGCATTGAGCGAGCCGACCAGCGGCACGACCTCGTCGGGCAGCCCCTCGTCGCTGAGCGATGCGAGCGAGTTGGAGTCACGCTGGCGCACCTCCGCCGCCAGGCGCTGCAGCGGCGCGAGCGAGCGGGAGACCAGCCAGCCGATCACCAGCGCGAGCGCCGGCGCGACCGACAGCAGCGGCACCACCGAGCGCAGCGCCGCCTGCGCCGCGCGCTGGTGGCGCACGCGCTCGGGCTGCGCGACCTGGATCACGCGGTCGCCCGCGAGCACGCCGTAGGTGCGCCAGACCTCGTGGCCGGACTCGATGTCCGCGAAGCCGAGCACCACGCGCAGGGGCGGCGGCTCCGTGGAGCGCCGCGGCAGGTAGACGGTGCGGCCGCGCACGTCCCAGATCTGGAAGATGAAGTCGAGCTGGCCGTCGGCGAAGGCGCGCGCGTCCTCGGGCGCGATCTCGCCCTGGTCGCGCAGCGACAGGGCCATCTGGCGCAGCTGGTAGTCGAACAGCGCCTCCGTCTGGCGCAGCACGTTCCAGTAGACGGAGCCGCCCATCGCCGCCGCGGCCACGACCAGCACGGCCAGCAGCGACAGCAGCAGGCGCACGCGCAGCGTGCGGCCGAGCCCGTAGCCGAAGCGCAGGCGCCGCACCATCGTCAGGCGTCGTCGGCGGGCGCCGCGCCCTTCTTGCCCAGGTAGTAGCCGACGCCGCGCATCGTGCGGATCAGGTCGGCGCCCAGCTTCTTGCGCAGCTGGTGGACGTACACGCTGACGGCGTTGCTCTCGACCTCCTCGCCCCAGCCGTAGAGGCGGTCCTCGAGCTGCGCGCGCGACAGGATGGCGCCGGGCCGCTGCAGCAGCGCCTCCAGCACGGCGAGCTCGCGCGCCGACAGCATCACGGGCTCGCCGCGCAGCGTGACCTCGCGCGTCGCCGGATCGAAGCTCAGGTCCTCGTGCACGAATCGCGTGGCCGCGCGGCCGCTGTGGCGGCGCAGGACGGCGCGCATGCGCGCCAACAGCTCGTCGAGCTCGAAGGGCTTGGCCAGGTAGTCGTCGGCGCCGGCGTCCAGGCCCTCGACGCGGTCGCCCAGGCCGTCGCGCGCGGTCAGCACGATGACGGGCGTGGAGTCGTCGCGGGCGCGCACGCCGCGCAGGACGTCCAGGCCGTGGCCCTTGGGCAGGCCGAGGTCGAGCAGCACGAGGTCGAAACGCTCGGTGGCGAGCGTGGCGCTCGCGGCCTGGGCGTCGGTGACCCAGTCGACCGCGTGGCCCTCGAGCTTGAGGGCCGCGCGCAGGCTCTCGCCGATCATGCGGTCGTCTTCCACCAGCAGCAGTCGCATGGCGCGATTCTGGGGGACGGCGATGAGCCGGAGGTTAAACCTCAGAACAGCTTGCCGAGGCTCACCGTCATGCCCGCGAAGACCTGGTCGTGCGGCGACGCGCCGGTGAGGCCGCGCGCGCCGCCGACGTCGAGCTCGAGCAGCGTCCAGGTCCAGCTGACGGCGAACAGGAACTGCGCGGTGTCGGGCACCGCCGCCTGGTGCGTGCCGGAGAACTCGGCGCCCAGGCCCCAGCGCTGCTGGTCGGGCGCCCAGCTGAGCGACGCGGCCCAGGCGGCCTGCCAGGCCCGGGCGTGGCCGCCGGGCAGGCCGACGCGGGTCTCGGCGAGGTTGAGGTCGGTGTGCAGGTCGGCCGGCAGGTCGTGGCTGAAGATGCCGTTCAGGGTGGTGTCGGCGCGGCCGCTGCCCAGCGTCGGGCCGGCGCTGGGGAATTTGCGGCCCAGCTCCAGGCCCCAGGGCGAATCGCCGAACCGGTGCTTGAGCACGAGGCTGGTGTCGCCGCCGCCCTTGGCGACCTGGCCGCCGGCGTCCTGGCGCACCCAGGCGTCGCCGCCGAGGCGCAGGCCCCACTGGTCGTCGAACGCGAGCTTGAGCGTGTAGGGCAGGGAGTCGCGCGCATCGCGGCCGGGGCCGGTGGCGCGCAGGCCGCCCGCCTCGAGTTCCAGGCAGCCCGGGCCCGTGAGGTCGACCGGCGTCGACACGCTCGGGCGGTAGGGCTTGACCGCGCACGGATCCTTGTCGTCGGCCCGCGCGGCGCCGGCCGCGGCGAGGCCGGCCGCCAGCACGGCGACGACGAACGGGTGGGGGTGCATCAGAGGTTCTTCCGCATCGTGATGTTGGTCGGCACGAAGCCCAGCTCCGTGTACAGCGCGCGCGCGCCGTGGTTGTGGCCGAACACGTGCAGCGCGACGAAGCGCTGGCCGTTGGCGCGCGAGACGCGCTCGAGCTCGGAGAAGGCGGCGCGCGCGATGCCGCGCCGGCGCGCGTGCGCCGCGACCTCGATGCCGTAGACGTAGATGCCGGGCTGGGCGGCCGCCTCGACGTCCTGCCACCAGAGGAAGCCGACCTCGCCCGGCTCGCCTCGCACGCGCAGGTGCATGAAGGTGTGGCCCGGCGTGGCCAGGCCCTGCGGCAGCAGCGCGGCGTGGGCCTCGCGGGACCGCTCGATCGACTCGGCCAGCGTCCACTGGCCGTCCTGCACGTGGCCGATCGCGTAGGACGGGATGGCCTGCGTCAGCCAGGCCTGGAAGTCGACCTCGGTGAAGGGGACGAATTCGAGGTCGGGCAGCGGGCCGGGCATGGGGGGCGGCTACTTCTTGGCGTAGGTGATCTTCTTGGCGCCGCCTTCGCAGCTGCCGACGACCTTGGCCTCGCCCGCCTTGTCGGCGTCGACGATCTCCAGCGCGTAGCCGCTCACGCCCTTGGCGTCCAGCTTGGCGGCGATCTCGCCCTTGAGCTCGTCGCAGGACTTGGCGGCGAAGGCGCTGCCGCCGCCGGCGAGCAGGAGGGTGGCGACGATGGCGGTGGCGAACTTCATGGACAGGACTCCCTCGGGTTGGCGACCCGGACACTGTAGCGCTGCAGGGGTATCCGGCGCCACCGGCGCGCGGCCGCAGTGGCGGGAGCGCGTCAGATGTTGAGGGGATCGACGTCGACGGCCCAGCGCACGATGCCGCGGTGCTCGTTCTTCAGGGCCGGCAGCAGCGGCGAGAAGCGCGCCAGCAGCCGCTGCAGCGCGGCGCGGGAGGGGCTCTCGACCAGCATCTGGCGGCGCTCGAAGCCGGCGACCTTGGCGACCGCGGGGGGCACGGGCGCGTAGAACAGGACGCCCTCGGCCTCGGGCAGCGCCTTCGCCAGCTCGCGCGCCGCGCGCAGGAAGGCCTCGGCCACCGCCTCGGTGCGCGCCTCGGCGCGCAGCAGCGCGAGGTGGGCGAAGGGCGGCAGGCCGGCGCTTTGGCGCTCGCCGAGCTGGTCCTCGGCGAAGCGCGCGAAGTCGTGCTTCTTCAGGGCGGCGAACAGCGCGTGGCCCGGGTTCCAGGTCTGCACCCACATCTCGCTGCCGCGGCCCTGGGCGGCGTCGCGGCCGGCGCGGCCGCCGGCCTGCATCAACAGCGCGAACAGGCGCTCCGCGGCGCGGAAGTCGGCGGCGAAGAGCGCGCTGTCCGGATTGACGGCGGCCACGAGCGTGACGCGCCGGAAGTCGTGCCCCTTGGTGACCATCTGGGTGCCGACCAGCACGTCGACCGCGCCCGCATGCACCGCGCCCAGCTGCGCCTCGAGCTGGCCCTTGGCGCGCGTGGTGTCGGCGTCGATGCGCAGCACGCGTGCGCCGGGCAGCAGCGCGGCGACCTGCTCCTCCAGCCGTTCGGTGCCGCGGCCCATGGGCTCGATGTCGAGGTTGCCGCAGTCGGGGCAGGCGCGCGGCACGGGCTCGGAGGTGCCGCAGTGGTGGCAGCGCAGGATGCGCTCGCCCTTGTGGAAGACGCGCCACGCGCTGCAGTGCGGGCAGCCGCTCTTCCACAGGCAGGCGGGGCAGTGCAGCACGGGCGCGAACCCGCGGCGGTTGAGGAACAGCAGCGTCTGCTCGCCGCGCTCGATGCGCAGCCGGATCGCGTCCACCAGCGCCGGCGCGAGCGCCTGCGGCGGGGCGCGCGGCGCGGCGCGGGGCACGGTCGCCATGTCGAGCAGGCGCACCGCGGGGAGCTCGCCGCGGCCGACGCGCTCGGCGAGCGTCACCTGGCGGTAGCGGCCGCTGCGCGCGTGGGCCCAGGTCTCGAGCGAGGGGGTGGCGGAGCCGAGCAGCACCGGCACGCGCGCGAGGTGGCCGCGGTAGACGGCCAGGTCGCGCGCGGAGTAGCGCGCGCCGTCCTGCTGCTTGTACGACGGGTCGTGCTCCTCGTCGACGACGATCAGCCCGAGCCGGGGCAGCGACGCGAAGACGGCGAGCCGGGTGCCGAGCACCAGGTCGGCCTCGCCGAGGTGGGCGGCGAGCCAGTGCTGCAGGCGCTGCGCGGGCGTCAGCGCGCTGTGCAGCGACACCAGCCGGCGGCCGGGGAAGCGGGCGGCGAATCGCTCCTCGAGCTGCGGCGTCAGGTTGATCTCGGGCACGAGCACCAGCGCCTGCCTGCCCGAGGCGAGCGCCTGCTCGGCCAGGCGCAGGTAGACCTCGGTCTTGCCGCTGCCGGTCACGCCGAACAGGAGCGTGGCCGGCGGCGCCGGCTCGGACGCCCAGGCGGCGAGCGTGGCCATCGCCGCCTGTTGTTCGGCGGTCAGGTCCGGGCGCGCGCCCGTCTCCTGGCCGGCCGCCGCCGGGCGCTTGCGCTTCACGCGTTTCGCGAGCCCGGCGTCGTCGAGCTTGCGCAGCTCCGGCGGCAACACCGCGAGCGCCACCTCGCCGAGGCTGCGCTGGTAGTAGCGGGCGGCAAAGGCGACGAGCGCCCGCCAGTCGGCGGCCAGCGGCGGGATGGCGGTGAGGGCCTCGATGACCGGGCGCAGGGCGATGCCGGACGCGTCGGCCCCCGCTTCAGGCACGCCTTCGGGCTCGGGATCCCAGGCCAATCCCGTCACCTCGCGCTTGCCCAAGGGAACGCGTACCAAGGTCCCGGGTGTGAGCTCACGCTCACATTCATAGGTGAGCAGGGCGCCGAGGCCGGCGTGCTGCGGGGCGTCGATCGCGACGGGGACGCGCGTCACGCGGGGATCCTGTTCATGGGCGCCATTTGGGGGCGAAAGCTGGAACTTCCCTGAGCACGAAGCCGTAAGCTCATGATCCATATGACGTTTTGAAGTCACCCACAGTTTCTGTGGATAACTTTGTGGGAAAGCTCTCAGCAGGTTCGCCAAGCGCTTGATTCAGCGCCCTCGGCGGTGGATCGCTCAAAAATCGTGCACCCCGCGAAAAATCAATCCAATCAATGACTTGGCACGAATTGCCGTCTTATCCACGGCCCCGCGGCGGGCTCGCCGCGAGCAGCTTGTCAGAGGCTGAATGATGGGGATAAGTCAAGCCCTGAGTGCTCACTTACCGGGCCGGGGCGCAACGGCGTGTGTCCGTTGGATGTCAGTGCCGTCCTACTTGCGCTGCGCACGGGAATGGACATGCACCGCCTCGACCAGCGCGGCGACGCTTTCAGGCGGCGTGAACTGGCTGATGCCGTGGCCGAGGTTGAAGACGTGGCCGGCCCAGCGCCCGTCGGCGCCGCGCGGCGGGCCGAAGGCGTCGAGCACCGCGCGGGCCTCGGCCTGCACCACCTCGGGCGGCGCGAACAGCGCCATCGGGTCGAGGTTGCCCTGGAGCGCCACCCGGTCGCCGACGCGGGCGCGGGCGCCGCGCAGGTCGGTCGTCCAGTCGAGGCCGACGACGTCGGCGCCCAGGTCGGCGATCGCCTCCAGCCATTGGCCGCCGCCCTTGGTGAAGACGATGGCGGGGATGCGCACGCCATCCTTCTCGCGCTGCAGCCCGTCCAGCACGCGGCGCGTGTACGCGAGCGAGAACGTGCGGAAGGCCGCGTCCGCCAGCACGCCGCCCCAGCTGTCGAAGACCATCACGGCCTGGGCGCCGGCGTCGATCTGCGCGTTGAGGTAGGCGGCCACGGCCTCGGCGTTCACGGCCAGGATGCGGTGCATCAGGTCGGGGCGCGCGTACATCAGCGTCTTGACGGCACGGTAGTCGTCCGAGCCGGCGCCCTCGACCATGTAGCAGGCGAGCGTCCACGGGCTGCCGGAAAACCCGATGAGCGGCACGCGGCCGCCGAGCGCGCGGCGGATGTTGCCGACGGCGTCGAACACGTAGCGCAGCCGGGCCATGTCGGGCACGGCGAGGGCCGCGACGGCCGCCTCGTCGCGCACCGGGGTGGCGAAGCGCGGGCCCTCGCCCTGCGCGAACGTCAGGCCCAGCCCCATCGCGTCGGGCACGGTGAGGATGTCGGAGAAGAGGATGGCGGCATCGAGCGGGAAGCGCTCGAGCGGCTGCAGCGTCACCTCGGTGGCGAAGTCGACGTTGGTGGCCAGCCCCATGAAGCTGCCGGCGCGCGCGCGCGTGGCGCGGTATTCCGGCAGGTAGCGCCCGGCCTGGCGCATCAGCCAGACGGGCGTGTGGTCGGTGGGCTGGCGCAGGCAGGCGCGCAGGAAGTTGTCGTTCTGGAGGGCGGGCCACATGCCGCGGATTATCTCCGCGCCTTCAGATGGGCTCGAGCGGCCCCCGGTACTTTTCCTTCCTCGGCTTGCCGGGGAGCGGGCCCATGGCGATGTCGGGCGCGGGGACGTCGGTGTTGGGCAGGCGCTCGATCAGGTCGGCGATCAGCTTGAGGCGGCCGGCATGCTGGTCGTTGAAGTCGACCAGCGTCCACGGTGCCCATTTCGTGTGGGTCGCCTCCAGCATGCGGTCGCGGGCGCGGCCGTAGTCGTCGTAGCGCGTGCGCGCCTCGAGGTCGACTGGCGACAGCTTCCAGCGCTTGAGCGGATCGGCCAGGCGTTCGGCGAAGCGCTGCTCCTGCACCGCCTGGTCGACGGTGAGCCAGTACTTGAAGAGCAGGACGCCGTCGTCGACCAGCATCTTCTCGAACCGGGGCGCCTGCCGCAGGAAGTCCTCGGTCTGCTCGGGCGTGCAGTAGCCCATGACGGCCTCGACGCCGGCGCGGTTGTACCAGCTGCGGTCGAAGAGCGTCATCTCGCCGGCGGCGGGCAGCAGCGGCACGTAGCGCTGGAAGTACCACTGCCCCTGCTCGCGCGCGCTGGGCACGCCGAGGGCGGCGATGTGGCACTGGCGCGGGTTGAGCTTCTCGGCGATGGCGTGGATCGCGCCGCCCTTGCCGGCGGTGTCTCGCCCTTCGAAGAGCACGACGACGCGCCGCTTCGTCGACTGCAGCCAGCGCGTGATGCCGTTGAGCTCGACCTGCAGCGGGCGAAGCTGGTCTTCGTAGCGGATGCCGTCGGGCGGGTCGGCGTGCTTGCCGTTGCGGTGCTTGGCCATGCGCCCGATTCTGGACCAAAACGCGCGCCGTGCCCCGTCAGGCCGCGGGCGGGCGCGCCATCGCGCTGCTGGCCTGCCGCACCACGTCGTCCGGCTGCTGGCCGAGCCAGTCGCCGATCTGTCCGAGCACGGCTTGCGGATCGGCGGGCGGCCGGGCCGCGTCCTGGGCGGCCGCGGCGGCCCGGGTCGCGGCGCCCTGCCCTTGCGCCACCGCCTGGCTCGCGGCTCCCGTGGCGCCGCCCGCCGCGTTCGCGGCCATGGCGCGCATCTGGCTCGCCTGCTGCATCAGGGCCTGGAGCCCGCTCGCCGAGGGCACCGCGGCCGACGGGTTCGCGCCGGACATGACCTGACGGCCGATCGCGACCAGGCTGTCGATCGCTCCCGGGGTGGGAACACCGTCCTGCACCAGCGAAGCCAGCGCCAGGGCCTGCTGCGCCGCCGGCAGCACCGCGGCGACCTGCTTCAGGCCCGCGGCAGCGGCGCCCATCACCGCGTCCTCGGCACCGGCGCGGTCGAAGGCCGAGGGGATGTGGCCGTTGCAGGCGCAGGGCGAACCGGGCGAGCAGGCGTCCTGGGCGGCGCTGAAGTCGTTCTCGATCTGCTCGGTGGCGGCGCTCACCGCCGAGGCGGCGGGCCCCTGCGCGCCCTGCGCCATCGCGTCGGCCTGCGACTGCGCGGACTGCGCCGCCTGGGAGGCCTGCGCCTGCGCGGCCTGCCCCGCCTGCGTCGCCTGGTCTGCGGCGGCACTGGCGGCGTCGGCCGCCTGCGCGGCCAGCGCCTGCGCCTTCGAGGCCGCGTCCGCGCCCGGCGCGGCCAGCGACTGCAGCTGCTGGCGCGCGGCCGGCGCCGCATTGGCCAGCGCATCGCCGAGGGCGCCGCCCATGCCGGGAAGCGCGCCGCTCATGCCGCGCTCCTCGCCGGCGTGCGGCCCTCGAGGATGCCGAACGCCACCTTGCAGAAGTCGCCGATCGCCTTCGCCTTCTCGGCCGCATGGAGCCGCCGCTCGGCCAGCACCTGGGCGATGGCGGGCACGCGCCGGTCGAACTCCTCGCCCAGCAGCCAGGCAGCGTAGACGTAGGTGGCGACGGAGCGCTCGTCGTTCAGCCCGTGTGCGCGGGCTCGGGCGACCTGTCGGTGGATGGCCTGCACCAGCTGCTCGAACGGCGTGCGCGCGGCCTGCGCCGGGTGGTGGCGCCGGATCACGGCGACCATGCGCGCGTCGAACGAGTCGCGGCCCATGCGATGCCATTGCTGGGGGGAGATCACGTTCATGCCCTGCTCCGGGAAGTCTGCGCGCGGCGCCAGGGTGGCATTGTGGGCGCGGCCGGGGTATCGATACTCTCCCTAGG
>Ga0209051_1003158_pt1 | contig 11051 bp, 8 predicted proteins | sample AraplaCvi_mMS_r2_2_FD_184286 | JGI IMG/M metagenome (GOLD analysis project Ga0209051, IMG submission 184286) | Arabidopsis root microbial communities from North Carolina, USA - plate scrape MF_Cvi_mMS_r2 (SPAdes) (version 2) | ecosystem: Host-associated > Plants > Roots > Endosphere | place: USA...
AACGATGGCTACCTTGCGGCCCTGGATGATCGACAGGTCTGCGTCGTCGTCGTAGAACATTTCAGTCACTTGCGTAACTCCTCTTGAGTGGTTTTTCGTAGATATTGATGTGGTGCTGCGGTTCTGGACGCAACGCTCGGCGGGACGGGCCAACGAAATCCACTGACCCATCGCGCCTGGTTTTACGCGGAGCGTAGCGCCCTGTCACTCATGGAGCGGGATCCCCGTCCAACGGCCAAGGTGCCGGACTGCACGATTTCACGGATGCCGAACGGCTCGAGCACTGACAAAAGTGCTGCGAGCTTCTCGGGGGTACCGGTTGCCTCGATCACCAACGAGTCTGTGGACACGTCGACGACAGCGGCACGGAACAGGTCTGCAGCCTGGGTAACCTGCAGACGTGTCGCGGCATCCGCACGTACCTTGACCAGGATGTGGTCACGCTGTACGGAAGATTCGGAAGTCAGCTCCACAATCTTGATCACGTTGACCAGTTTGTTGAGCTGCTTGGTGACTTGCTCGATGAGATCGCCGTCGGCATCGACGACGACCGTCATGCGGGACATCCCGGGAACCTCGGTGGGGCCCACAGCAAGTGAATTGATGTTGAACGCGCGCCGGGCGAAGAGGCTGGCCACGCGGGTCAGCACGCCGGGCTTGTCTTCGACCAGAACGGACAATGTGTGACGGCTCATGCCTAGTCCTCCTCTTCCCATTCCGGGGTCATGTTGCGGGCAACCTGGATCTGGTCATTGCTGACGCCCGAAGGCACCATCGGCCACACCATCGAGTTGGGGCTCACAACGAAGTCGATGACCACCGGGCGGTCATTGATCTCAAGCGCCTTCTGGATGGTGGCGTCGATGTCCTCGTCACGCTCGCAACGCAAGGCTGCACAACCATAGGCATCCGCCAGCTTGACGAAGTCCGGAATCCGGACGGTGTCGTGGCCGGTGTTCAAATCGGTGTTCGAGTAGCGGCCCTCGTAGAACAGGGTCTGCCATTGGCGGACCATGCCCAGCGAGGAGTTGTTGATGATGGCCACCTTGATGGGGATGTTGTTGATGGCGCAGGTAGCCAGTTCCTGGTTGGTCATCTGGAAGCAGCCGTCTCCATCAATGGCCCAGACCACGCGGTCCGGCTCGCCGACCTTGGCACCCATCGCCGCGGGAACCGAGTAGCCCATGGTGCCGGCACCACCGGAGTTCAGCCAGGCATGCGGGCGCTCGTACTTGATGAACTGGGCGGCCCACATCTGGTGCTGGCCAACGCCTGCAACGTATATGCCTTCCGGACCCGTGAGTTCACCAATGCGCTTGATGACGCGCTGCGGGGCGGACAGTCCGTCTTCGGGCTCCGTCCAACCGAGCGGGTAGGTCTCGCGCAGGTTGCCCAGGAAGGCCCACCATGCATCGAGGTCCGGAGCACCGCTCTGCTCGAACTGGGTCTTCACGGCCTCCGTGAGTTCCGGAATGATTTCTTTGACCGAACCCACGATCGGGACATCGGCCGTACGGTTCTTGGAGATTTCCGCGGGGTCGATGTCGGCGTGAATGACCTTTGCAAAGGGTGCGAAGGTCTTCAGGACACCTGTCACGCGGTCATCGAAGCGGGCACCCAGGGTGATCAACAGATCTGCCTGCTGGAGGGCGGTGACCGCGGAGACCGAACCGTGCATGCCGGGCATGCCGACGTGTTGCGGGTGGGAATCCGGGAACGCTCCGCGGGCCATGAGGGTGGTGACCACGGGAGCGCCGGTTGCCAGAGCGAGTTCCATCAGTTCTGCAGATGCGTGGCCCTTGACCACGCCGCCGCCTACGTAGAGAACAGGCTTGCTGGATGCTGCGATCAGCTTGGCCGCTTCGCGGACCTGCTTGTTGTGCCCGCGGACCACGGGACGGTACCCGGGCAGATCCACTTTCGGTGGCCACGAGAACGTCATCTGGCCGACCTGGGCATCCTTGGCGATGTCCACCAGGACCGGACCGGGCCGGCCGGTGGATGCCAGGTGGAAGGCTTCGGCCATGACGTGCGGAATGTCGTTGGGGTCGGTCACCAGGAATGAGTGCTTGGTAATGGGCATCGTGATTCCCACGATGTCCGCTTCCTGGAAGGCATCGGTGCCGATGACTCCGCTGGCGACCTGGCCGGTGATGGCCACCATCGGCACGGAGTCCATGTGGGCATCCATGATGGCGGTAACGAGGTTGGTGGCACCGGGTCCCGAGGTGGCGATGCAAACGCCAACCCGTCCGGTAACCATGGCGTAGCCTTGCGCGGCGTGGCCGGCTCCCTGTTCGTGACGGACCAGGATGTGATTCATGCTGGAGGCCATCAAGGGGTCATAGGTGGGCAGGATCGCGCCACCGGGCAAACCAAAAATATCGTCCACGCCGAGTTCTTCGAGCGAACGGACAATTGCTTGCGAGCCGGTCATCACCGTCGGGGGTACAACGGTGTTCGGCCCAAGTACAGGAGAGAGAGGTGCAGCAGAATCGACGACGACGGACTCCGCCGATCGGTCGACCTTTTCCGGAGCTTTGTGGGCTCCAGCGGACTTTGCAGCCATCAGCGAGGGGCTGATCGGCGATCCTTTGCTCATCGGACTCTTCCTTAGTGGATCTTCAATGGGTGGGTCTTGGGAATAAAAAAACCCCTCAGCCTTGCGGCTCTTCGAGGGGTTTGCGCGTGACGGTTCGTTACCAGTCGGGCTAAGCCACGCGCTTGGTAAGGACGACGACGCCGACGGTAACGAATGTGATCATGCGTTCAGTGTTCCCTCAAAGTGAGATACGTGTCAATTGACCACTATCGTATCTCACTATTTGGACAGCGATGTCCGCCTGCCGGACTCCGCCCCATTGCCGGAGCGGAGTCCAAGACAGGAAATTATCCGCAGTAAGCTCCCGTGGAAGCACTGTGGACGAGTTTTGCGTACTTTGCCAGCACACCCTTGGTGAACTTGGCGGGCAGCGGCTGCCAGCCCTCCTTGCGGGCTTCGAGCTCCGCATCATCAACCAGGAGGTCGAACGAACGGGCAGCGATGTCGACACGGATGCGGTCGCCGTCCTGCACAAAGGCGATCGGACCGCCGTCGACGGCTTCCGGCGCAACGTGGCCGATGCACAAGCCGGTGGTGCCGCCCGAGAAGCGGCCATCAGTCAGCAGCAGCACGTCCTTGCCCAACCCCGCGCCCTTGATGGCGCCGGTAATGGCAAGCATTTCGCGCATGCCCGGGCCGCCCTTGGGACCCTCGTAGCGAATGACCACAACGTCGCCCTTGTGGATCTCGCCATTATCCAAGGCCGTCAGGGCGCCCTGCTCGCGCTCGAACACACGGGCGGTTCCCTCGAAGACGTCGGCATCGAAGCCGGCGCTCTTGACCACAGCGCCCTCCGGCGCCATGGATCCGTGGAGTATGGTGATGCCGCCGGTCTTGTGGATCGGGTTGTCCAGCGCGCGGAGGATCTTGCCATCCAGATCCGGCGGGTTGATGGAGGCGAGGTTCTCGGCGAGGGTCTTGCCGGTGACGGTGAGGCAGTCGCCGTGCAGCAGGCCGGCGTCGAGCAGCGCCTTCATGATGACCGGCACGCCGCCGATCTTGTCGACGTCGGTCATGACGTAACGCCCAAAGGGCTTCAAGTCGCCGAGGTGCGGAATCTTGTCCCCGATGCGGTTGAAGTCATCCAGGGTCAGTTCGACCTCTGCCTCACGGGCGATCGCCAGCAAGTGCAGCACGGCGTTGGTGGAACCGCCGAACGCCATGGTCACGGCGATGGCATTTTCGAAGGCCTTCTTGGTCATGATGTCGCGCGCGGTGATGCCCAGGCGCAGCAGGTTGACCACCGCTTCGCCGGACTTGCGCGCAAAGTCATCACGACGGCGGTCTGCCGACGGCGGTGCCGCCGAGCCCGGGAGGGACATGCCAAGGGCTTCTCCAATGCACGCCATGGTGTTGGCCGTGTACATGCCGCCACAGGCGCCCTCGCCGGGACAGATGGCCTTTTCGATGCGGGTGAGGTCCTCCATGCTCATCTTCCCGGCGGCGCAGGCACCCACCGCTTCGAAGGCGTCGATGAGGGTGACTTCCTTCTCCGAACCGTCTTCGAGCTTGACCCAGCCCGGCATGATCGAACCGGCGTAGAGGAACACCGAAGCGAGGTCCAGGCGGGCGGCCGCCATGAGCATCCCCGGGAGGGACTTGTCGCAACCGGCCAGCAAGACCGAACCATCGATGCGCTCGGCCTGCATCACGGTCTCCACGGAGTCGGCAATGACTTCGCGGGAGACGAGCGAGAAGTGCATGCCTTCATGGCCCATGGAAATGCCGTCCGATACGGAGATCGTGCCGAACTGCATCGGGAAGCCACCGCCGGCATGGACGCCTTCCTTGGCGCCCTGCGCGAGCCGGTTAAGGGAGAGGTTGCAGGGGGTAATTTCGTTCCACGAGCTGGCGACACCAATCTGGGGTTTGGCAAAGTCGTCATCGCCCATGCCGACGGCGCGGAACATGCCACGGGCGGGAGCGGCATGAATGCCATCGGTGACGACCCGGCTGCGGGGTTTGATGTCCGGCGTGTTGTCTGTAGCAATGTTGGTGTCGGTCATGGTCCAAAGTCTATGTGCACCTGGTGGCGCCAGCGCTTCTTCCCCGCAGGGTTAAGCCCGAACCGGCAATTATTGCGGAAACCCGGCACATGTGGAGTTGCGCCGGCGGCTCAGGTGTCGCCCGACAGGCGGGCGATCCCGGCAGCCTCAGCCTGGAGCATCTCCAGCACGCCTGCAATCGTGGCCCGTGCGGCCACTTCCTGCCGTGACAGGGCAACGATGCTTCTGCTCGCCTTTACTCCCGTGAGCGGACGGAGGACCAATCCCCTCCGTGCACTGGCGCGGGCCGTATAGCGGGGAAGGAGGCAGATTCCATGGCCTGCCCCCACCAGTGCTTCAAGGACCCTCAGGTCCGGATACCGCTGGCCGCGCGTGGCGTGCTTGCCTGCATGGACTTCGATTTGCCGAAGGACCGCGTCAAAGGGGAATCCCTCAGGAACGCCGATCCAGGGGTGGTCCACCACGTCCTCCGGAGTCAACCGCGCTTTGGACGCCAGCGGGTGCCCGGCAGGCATGGCAACGTCGAGTGCTTCCTCCAGCAGCGGGACTACCGCTAGTCCCGGCCGGGCAAAGACCTCGGGCCCATCCACGCTGTGCGCCAGCACAATGTCATAGTCGGCCACCAAAGGAGCAAAATGTGCCGTTCCCGGATCCTCGAAATGGGCATCAAAGCCCAGTCCCTCCACAGCGGCTACACGATGCAGCATTCCCGGCAGCAGCATTTCCGCCGCACTTGGAAAGAATGCCGTTGAAACATTGGTCTGCCAGCCTTTCCGGTAGCTGTCGACGGTGGACTCAGCGCGGGCCATGGCTGTAGCTATTTCGGCGGCTGCAGCAGCCATGGCGTGTCCGGCCTCAGTCAGCTGCACTCCCCTGCCGGCCTTTTCCACCAGGGTCACGCCCAATTCGGCCTGCAGGGTCTTCAACTGCTGGGAAACGGCGGAAGCAGTGACATTCATGGCATCTGCGGTGGCGCCCACGCTTTGGCGATCAGCCAGCTCCCGCAGAATCTGCAGCCTTTTGAAGTCCATGCAGCCAGACTAGGCGACGGGCAGGAATTCCTTCCAAAGAATTTGCCGCCCGACCTTCCTCAGTAATCTGATCAATTCCGGGGACCGGCCGACCAAAAGCTGGACAGCCCAATAGCAGGCACGTAACGTCTGAAATACCACGTACTGCACCCCTGTGAGCAGAAGGGCACCCGCCATGGATTGGTTAATTTGGGTCATTGTCATTGTTTTGGTCGTCGCGATTCTTTGGTGGCTCATGAGCCGCAACAAAACCTCGAATACCACCGCTAGCCCGGCTCCCGCAGCAATGGAGTCCACCAATACCGGAACCGTACCGGATCCGGGTGCGGTGACTGCGGGAGTCGCCGGACTGGCCGGCGTAACCAACCTTGGCAAAGCAGCTGCCGAGGGCAGCGGACCAACCGCTGACGAGCCGCTCAGGGAAGAAGAACGCGCAGACGAAGAACGCGCAGAAGAACCACGCCCCGACGAAACAGCAGTTGAACCTCACGGCGAGACAAGTGAACCTGCCGTTGGTGAGGCCGGCGTTCGCCCCGGGGCCTCCGATGAATCCGCCGACGGGCAAACCGACGTGCAGAAGGCCGCAACACCCGGTCTGACGGTCGAGGAACCGGTCATTGCAGCCCCGGTTGTCGAAGAGCCGGTGGTGGACGAACCGGTAGTGGATACCGACGCCAGGTTGCACACTGCCGACGCCGGCGACGTTGACGACTGGCAGGAGGCGCCCGCCGTCGAGGTCACCGCTGACGACGTCGCCAGGGCCGATGACGCAGCCGACAAAGCCGAGTGGGAATCATCGTGGACTGACGCTGCAGGCGCACCGGTCCATCACCAGGAGTACACTGCTCCGCACTCCCCCACACTCCCCGGTGCCGAGACCGCAGCCGGCGAAGACACCGTTGAAGACACCACAGCTGAAGAAGCCACGACTGAAGGCTCTGCGATCGAGGAAACCGGCCCGTCCGGACACCTTGCCGCGGAGGAGCCCTACGGAACCGGTTCGTCCAGCACGCAGCGCGAAGGCCATCCTGTCAAGGCAATTGCGGCGACCATGACGTATCACGATGAGGACGCCGCCGACTACAACGACGTCGAAGCGGACGTCTGGTTCGAATCCGCAGCCCACGCTGAGGCAGCCGGATTCCGTCCGCCCCGGCGCAGCAGGCACTGATCCGGCCATCCGGAATCCGTCGGGTCGGGAGCAGCACACAGGCATGGGACACCAAGTCGCAGGAAAAGGCTTCACGGGAGGACAACGGCTTGTGGCGGCCGGCCATGCGTTTGTGTTGGCAGTGGCACTTTCAGCCTGCACCGGAGGCACCTCCTCGCCCGGCACCGCGGCCACCCCGAATCCGGCCGGCTCCGGATCGAGCCGGACGGGGCAGGCCGCACCGCCGGCGCCTGAGGTCCTGCAAAAGCTCGACGTCGGGCTCCAGCTGCCATGGTCCGTCGTCTTCCTGCCGGACGGCACCGCCGTAGTGTCCGAACGGGATTCGGCGCGGCTCGTGGGGATCAAAGACGGCCGCGCGACCCCGATAGCCGAGGTACCCGGCGTCGTTCCCGGCGGCGAAGGCGGATTGCTGGGACTTGCCGTGTCGCCGTCTTTTGCCTCCGACCGGTGGCTCTATGCCTATCTGACGTCGGCAACTGACAACCGGATTGTCCGGATGCAACTCAAGGAGGATGCCGACGGGCCCCCGGGGCTCGGCACACCGGAGGTCATCTTCCCTGGAATCCCGAAGGCATCGACCCACAACGGAGGACGTATTCGTTTCGGTCCGGACGGAATGCTCTATGTCGGCACCGGGGACTCCCAGCGCAGGGAGCAACCGCAGGACACGGATGCCCTGGGTGGCAAGATCCTCCGCCTGACCCCGGAGGGGCGCCCCGCGCCGGGTAATCCTTTCGGTGACAATCCGGTGTACAGCTATGGGCACCGGAACGTCCAAGGCCTGGCCTGGGACGCCGAAGGTAGGCTATGGGCAAGCGAGTTCGGCCCTGACGTGGACGACGAACTGAATCTCATCCTCCCCGGCGGCAATTACGGCTGGCCTCTGGTGACGGGGGCGCCGGGCCGAAGCGGTCTGACCGATGCGAAGGTCGTCTGGCCCTCGACGTCCGAGGCGTCGCCGAGCGGGCTGGAAATCATCAACGGCGTGGCTTACACCGGCGCCCTTCGCGGCCAGCGGCTCTGGGCCGTTCCCCTCGATGGCCCAACGGCAGGCACCCCTGTGGCTTATTTCACAGGCGGGTACGGCCGCTTGCGGGACGTTGCCCGCGCACCGAACGGCGATCTATGGGTGCTCAGCAACAACAAAAACCCCGACTTCGCGCTGATTTTGCGGAGCCAACCATGATGCGCGGCAAGTGCCCCGGCTCGATTTCGCACTTCGGGCCAAGTCGTGTAGAGTTACTTGTCGTTGCGGAGATCGCCGGGGAAGGAAACGCCCCACGGATGATCGAAATCAACAGCTGCACCTCTAGCTCAACTGGCAGAGCAATTGACTCTTAATCAATGGGTTCCGGGTTCGAGTCCCGGGGGGTGCACCACTGAAAGACCCTGGAGTGAATTCACTCCAGGGTCTTTTGTTTTTCCTAAGGAATGCCATCCCGCGCCGTGCGCAGCTTCACTTCGAGCGTGGTTTTGAATCCGCGAATTGTGGTGTAGAGTTATTTGTCGTTGCGGAGGTCCGCAAGGAATGCGAATTCCCTCCAAGACCGAAACAATAGCTGCACCTCTAGCTCAACTGGCAGAGCAATTGACTCTTAATCAATGGGTTCCGGGTTCGAGTCCCGGGGGGTGCACCAAGACAAAAGGCTCCGGATCGTTCACACGATCCGGAGCCTTTACTTTTTTGACTGGCAGGAATTGCCGGCAGGGAAAGGCCCTTGCCGGTTTTGAATCAGGCCTGCGGCACGTCGCTTTCGACTTCCTGGGATTCCTGCTCGGGAGCGGGCAAGCCCGCAAGCCCCCGGACAACAATCCGGAGTTCCTCACGCAGCCTCGCTGTATCCACAGCGACAGGCGACAACACTTCCTGCTCCAGCTTCACAGCTTCCGCAAGGGCTGCGCTACCGGCCTCCGTCAGGGTGACCACGTGGCTTCTGCGGTCCGAGTCGCTGCGTTGGCGTGTAACGTGCCCGTGCAGCTCGAGCCTGGCAAGGGTGGTCCCCATCGTCTGGGCTTTGACCCTCGCAACTTCAGCCAAAGCCGCCTGGGTAATTGCACCCTTGGCTGCAAGTACTTGCATGGCAATGACCCCGGCGTGGGTAAGGCCGATGGACTTCAATTTTTCGTTCCACGAGATTTCCACCAGGCGTGCAGCTGTCGAAAGCAGTCGGGTAGTGGGCCATCTCTCCATATCTGGCATGCCGACAGTATATGCGCGCAAGAGCCGGGGACGCGGCTTCTGCGGTCTAAACTGGGAAATCGCGACCGAAAGCAAGGAGCATATTTTGGCTGAACGACTTATCCCCGGCGACGTTGCACCGGACTTCACCCTGCAGGACGCCTCGGGCGAAAACGTCACTTTGTCCGACTTCCGGGGCCGAAAAACCATCGTCTACTTCTACCCGGCCGCCTCAACTCCCGGATGCACCAAAGAGGCTTGTGACTTCAGAGACACTCTGGGTTCCCTGCAAGCGGCCGGCTACGAAGTTGTTGGAGTCTCCCCCGATTCCGTGGACGCCATCGCCAAATTTGCGGCGGAAGAGCAACTCACCTTCCCGCTGCTGTCCGACCAGGAGCACACCGTCGCCGACGCCTACGGGGCATGGGGCGAAAAGAAAAACTATGGCAGGACCTACCAGGGGCTGATCCGCTCCACCATCGTGGTTGACCCCGATGGCAAGGTTTCCCTGGCCCAGTACAACGTCCGCGCCACGGGCCACGTAGCCAAGCTGCGCCGGGACCTCAAGCTGGACGGGTAACGGGTACACTGGAGGCCGTATATGGCATCGGGCGCCCGAAGGGGGCCTGAATGCCGGCAGGCGCGAGTGGTGAAATTGGCAGACACGCAGGATTTAGGTTCCTGTGCCTTCGGGCGTGGGGGTTCAAGTCCCCCCTTGCGCACAAGAGTCAAGAAGGACCGTGGCCATGGGCACACGGAGCACCCCCGGTTGCACAGCCGGGGGTTTTTCCTCAAGCAGCGGGGACAGCTACCTGAATAAGCGCTGGGAAGTGCGTTCGGGACGTTCAACTAGACTGGAATGTGGTCTGGCCTAAGCCGGCCGTGGCATTTCAACCGGCTTGAGGGGACAAGAGTGGCAAGCAGCAAACGACGCCGGATGAAACTGCAGATCGGCGCGGCCTTTCTTGCCCTGGCCCTGAGCTCCTGTACCGGAGTGCCATCTCCCTCGCCGTCCGCCGGAACGACGTCCACGGACAAGCCGGCCGTGCCGGACCAGACCTTCAACTTCGGCACTCCGGCCATGCCCCTCGGGCTCGATCCGGCCCTGAGCAACGATTCCGAGTCCTACCGCGTCACCCGCCAGGTCATGGAAGGCCTGCTAGGCGTTGACCCGTCCACCGGCCAGACAATTCCCCTGCTCGCCACGGAATGGTCCGAGGGTGAAGACGGACTCAGCTACGACTTCAAGCTCCGGGACAAAGTCACCTTCCACGACGGCACGCCGTTCAATGCTGCCGCCGTTTGCAGCAACTTCAACCGCTGGTACACCCTCACCCCCGCGGTCCGGAACCAGGCACCGGGAATCATGTTCAAGAGCGTCTTCAAGTCGTTTTCGGACAACGCCTCGCTCTCCATCTTCAAGAGCTGCAGCGCCCCGAGCGCCAAGGAAGTGAAGATCAGCCTCACCCGGCCCTTCACGGGTTTTCTGCAGGCCCTCACGCTGCCGGCGTTCGCCATCTCCTCCCCCACGGCGCTGGACAAGCAAAAGGCCAACCTCCTGGACCGCAAGCTGGATGGCCAGGCGGTGTCCGCATACGCCTCGCATCCAGTCGGCACCGGTCCGTTCGTCCTTTCCGCGTGGACCAAGGACAAGATCACGCTCAAGAGCTATGACGGATACTGGGGCGACCGGGGTCAGATCGCCACGCTCAACTTCATTCCCTTCGACCACCCGCAGGGCCGGCTCGACGCGCTGCTGAGCGGAAAGATCGATGGCTACGACCTGGTCACCGCCGGCACCTTCGATTCCCTGGTCAAGCACGGCATGCAGATCGTGCAGCGGGATCCCTTCTCGGTGATGTACCTGGGCATCAACCAGGCCGTGGTGCCGCTGCAGAAGCTCGAGGTCCGCCAGGCAATCGAGTACGCCATCGATAAGGAAAGCCTGATCCGGAAGTTCTTCATGGACAATACGGCCCAGGCATCCCAGTTCGTTCCGCCCAAGCTCAGCGGCTTCAACAACAACGCGCCGGCGCTGGGCTACGATCCGGCCAAGGCCAAG
>Ga0209051_1003159_pt1 | contig 11051 bp, 12 predicted proteins | sample AraplaCvi_mMS_r2_2_FD_184286 | JGI IMG/M metagenome (GOLD analysis project Ga0209051, IMG submission 184286) | Arabidopsis root microbial communities from North Carolina, USA - plate scrape MF_Cvi_mMS_r2 (SPAdes) (version 2) | ecosystem: Host-associated > Plants > Roots > Endosphere | place...
CCACCGTCGTCGATGACGGCGGCCGGCCCGTTTGAGCCGTCGTTGGCGGCGGTGCGTGCTGCTCACGCCGACGTCACCGCCGCCGAAGAGGGTCTAGCTGCCCGCATGGCGTCCACCGCGTTGCTGTTGACCAGTGCAGCCAAGGGCTACTCGACAACTGATGAGAACAACGCCGGTGAGATCGCCAGTGTCGGCGACGCCGGTGTGACGGCGGTGTAAATGCCCGCAGTCAGTGGTGGCACGGTGCCTGCACTGTCTCAAATTCAGGACTGGCAGGTCGCGCACTTGGAGGATGCGGCGACGCATTGGTCGTCTCGGGCGTGGGCATGGGAAGAATCGTTCACCGACGTCCACCAGCAGGTGTCTCGTCCCGGCGGACGACCGTGGGAAGGCATGGGCGCAGACGCGGCGTATCTCCGCACCGGTACGGACAAGGCCGCGGTTTCCGCGATGGCCGACAGCTTGCACGGCGCCTCGGCGATCGCACGGGAGGGTGCCAGCGAAATCAGCTGGGCCAAACAAACAGCGCTGACGGCAATCGAACAAGCACGCGGGCAAGGCTTTTCAGTTGGTCAAGACCTGTCGGTCACCGACAAGTCAACAGGCCTCCTCCCGGCGCCCGTGCGCGCCGCCCGCCAGCTCCAAGCCCAAGGGCTGGCCGCCGAGATCCGCGCCACCGCCCAAAATCTCGTGGCCGTCGACACCCAGGTCGGCACCCGGATCACCACCGCACTCACCGGCCTCAACTCCTTGACGCCCGGAGATTCTGCATCGAGTCCTGGCTCATCCCAACTCGAGAATCCCAATGAGCCCCGCGTCCAGATGGTCGACCACGACACCTTTAAAGAAGACACCGGCGGCGCTGAACAGCCCCCCGCGCCGTCAGGACCACCCCCGGCCCGCGGACTACCGCCAGAGGGCGTCCAGCCACCGGTCGAGGGGCCGTTGACACAAGGACCCGCCAGTCGCCCCAGCGAGGTCGGCAAAGGCGGCCAAAGCCTGTGGGACGAACACGGCGGCGAGTGGCGCTACTTCCCCGGAGACAAGTGGCACAACCCCCATTGGGATTACAACGGACACGCCAACCCGAATGCGCCCTGGGACAACGTGCCCATCGGTGGCCTTCCCCCGCGTATCGGTGACCCACCGCCAATCATCAGTGGGCTACCCCCGTGGCTGCAGAACCCCGCCACGCCAGGGGTCGTCGGCCCGCCGCAGAATCCACTGCTGGCGCCATTCCCGGGGGCGAACGCCCCAGCCCCGGCACCGCTGCCGACCGGCCCGGCCCCAGGAACGGGCTTGATGCCGCACATCAACATGCCGAACATCGACCTGCCCGCGCCGAACCCAGGTGACATGCAGGCCGCGGGCCAAGGAGCCACGGTCCTGGGTGGAGGCGGTCTTCTGATGCTCATCCTGATGGCGTTGTCCCCCGGATGACGAGCAATCCGCCAGGGAACGCGCCGTTCGATCCCGCCACCGTGTCGTCCTTGACTGAAGTCATCGCAGCTCACACCGGCGCCTTGACCGTCGTCCCCGCAGCGCACCTGCCATTGTGGCTACCAGACCTCACCGTGCCATCCGGGTGGGACGTCCGGCCCATCGACGAGGGAGCTCCCCTCACGCGGATGCTGCTGCGTCGACTCGGCGGGGGCAATCACTGGGACGCCTGCGAGGTCCTCAACCTCTACCGCGTCCCGGCCACGGTGCCCGAGACGCTGGTGCTCGATCACGCCGATCGCAGTCTTCGCGACGGCGGCGCCGACGCGATCCAGACCCGACGCGTCGACGTACCCGAGCATTACGGCGTGACCGCCGCAACCGCCACCGGACATCTGCTGGCCGGTCCCAGGCGGTTGCGCAGCCAGTACACCTACTACGCGGTAAACACCGTCAACGGCGCCGCGCTCATCGAGCAGAGCCTCGTTGTCGTGGACGAGGCATACCATGCGCTCAGCGGCGAATTGGAAGTTCTCCACGACAACCTGCGCCACGCCCTGCTGTCCAGCATCGACCGGGCACCCCAAGCGCCGGCCATCAACATCGACGAGCGCCCAGAACACACCACCACCGGCCAGCCCACGGCATCAGTGCCGTCTGAGAATGGGAGACCCATGAGCGTCGTACGCCTCAACTTCATGCCCGAGTTCAACTTTGGGGATGACGCCGTGTTGTTGACCTTGGACTCCGACGGAGTCGAGGAGATACGCACCGCCTTCGACGAGGCCCTACGCGTGGGGTCGTCACAACGCACGTTCGAAGGTGTCACCCACGACTTTCACATCGAGCCTGGCGCCGCCACCATCGATCTGAGTCCCACCCACGTGCACTGGCGGGTCGACTCAGCCAAGACATCCGAAATCATCGACGGTCTGACCGCGTTGAACACCCCACATCGCAACGAGCGAACCGCCGCCACCGGCGGCGGTCACTATTACGTCGACATCGTGGCACCCGCAGACACTCTCGTCCTGTCTCGGGACGAATACGTCGATGTCGTCTACCCCTGGATGTCACCCACCCGCTAAGTCGGTCCCACAGCCTGCAGGGCTCGGCGGCAGCTCGGTAGAACGGGTGATCGCTTCCGGGTTGCCTGATGGTTTGGCGACTTGGCGTCGATGTTTGACAATCGCCGGATGGTTGCCTGCCTCGGCAATCGCGGCGATGTCCTTCTGAAGGACATCGAAATGCTTAACCCACTCGAGCTTGGGGACGTAACGCCGCGGGTAGGACGCAGCGAAGCCGCGAGGCCCGGGATTAAGCGAGATGTAGGTTGGGTCGCCGTCTCGCAGCGCCGCAACTTTCCCGCTTAGACGCCGGTGGAACGACTGACGAGTAACGCCACCTAGTTCCTTCGCTATGCGCTGCCACGACTCGCCCTTGCTGGTCAGGAGCGCGGTTGTGGTGACCTCTAAAAGTTCAATTAGCTCTGCGCTTCGTCGCAAGGCTTCCGCATGAAGCAGATCTGGCTCTGTCGTAAGGGACAGAGCTGTGTATGCGAGTTCGCAAGCTAGGGAAGCCTGAAACTCTCGAATGTCACGGGTACTTGTCGCCACCTTGAACCCCAACCTCCCTCGAATTTTGTCAGCACGACACTGACGCTCATCGCCGCTCCCCGCGGGAGATGGCTGCGACGCTGGTCAGGCAACTAAACAAGAGAGGAGGTGTAGATGGAGGAGAAACAAAAGAGACCGATCAGCTGGGCTGTCTGGTTTGGGGCCGCTGTCCAGCTGATCAGGCTCTTCGTCGACTTGTGGCATGGCCTCAAGCTGTAACCACACCTGACGGGTGGTGGGTTAACTGTAGTGCTTTTCAAGACCCACCACCCGCTTGGTTCCTGCAGCACCGGCACCCACTGAAGCGCCAGAATATGATCGGCCGTGTCTCGTGTCGAGAGATTCGAGGTCGTTCAGTTCCTGTCTCGATTCTTCGCGGCGGCGGCGGCGACAGGGGCCGGCGGTAGCGTGGTCGGTTGTGTCCGAGCGCCGATCGTTTCCTGAGCCGCAGGTATACGACCACGGGCTGCTCGACGTCGGTGAGGGCAACCTCGTGTACTGGGAGGCCAGGGGCAACCCTCGTGGTCGGCCGGTACTGGTGGTGCACGGTGGACCTGGATCTGGCAGACCACGGAGCGGCCACAAGGGGTTCGACCCCGAAGCATTTCAGGTCGTGCCGTTCGACCAACGTGGATGCGGCAACAGCACCCCTCACGCCAGCGACCCGGCAACGGCCATGGCGCACAACACCACCGAACACCTGATCGCCGACATCGAAGCACTACGCCAGCACTTGGGCGTCGACCGATGGCTGCTCTACGGCGGCTCCTGGGCGTCGACGCTGATCCTCGCCTACGCCCAGCGCCACCCGGACCGGGTCATCGGCATCATCCTCATTGGGGTCACCATGACCCGGCCCAAGGAGATCGACTGGCTCTACGGTGGGGTGCGTCTGCTGTTTCCGGTCGAATGGGAACGCTTCCGAGCGGGGGTACCCCAGCGTCACCGCGACGGGAACCTCGTCGAGGCCTATCGGCAGCTGATGGAGAACTCTGACATCGCCGTGCGGCAACAGGCCGCCCACGATTGGTGCACGTGGGAGGACGCCGTCATTTCTCACGAAACCTTGGGCAGTCCCGGGCGATACGGCGCCAAACCCGACGCCGCGAAACTGGCGTTCGTGCGGATCTGCACGCATTACTTCGCCCATCACGCGTGGCTCCAGGACGGTCAGTTGCTACGGGACGCGCACCGCCTGCGGGGAATCCCCGCAGTGTTGATCCACGGGCGTCTAGACCTGTCCGGCCCACTGGTCACGGCATGGGAACTCGCTCAAGCCTGGCCGAACGCGGACCTGAAGATCATCGAGGACTCCGGCCACACCGGCAGCCCCGCCATGGGCGCCGCGGTCATCGACGCCATCGCCAGGTTCCACCCGACGCGTTCTCATCACTAGCGGCGTGTCCTCGTGGACAGGTTCGCGCGCGACCGTCCGTATTCGTCAGTTACTCACAGAAATCAGGGCTTTCGCCAGCCTTGAGGTAGCGGATGGTGCGGTGTGGGGCCTCCCGCCCGCGGGGCCACGCGGTGATGGCGCGAAAGAGGTAGCCGTCTTGTCCTCCTCGGGACGTTCCCAGTCGAAGTCCACGGTTTCACCGGCGAACGCCTCACGGAATCCGCCCGAGACGTGGACGACTTCACCGGGACCTGGTGGGGGGATGTCTTCGTGGAAGAGGTGACTGAAGTGCACCCAGCACCCTCCCGGGGTGTCGGGACAATCGATGACGCCCCACCCTTCCTCGGTGTGCCATTCCCGCACCGTTCCTACCGACTGCACGCCTTCAACCCTAGCTTCACCGGGTTGTCTCGTTTGTAGAGATGTGAGATCGATCAGATCCTGTCTCAGGACGGAGAGGGGCGGATTAGGTTGCGTGTGAATGGCTTTCGTCAAGGGTGAGGAGTTTGCTCACCGTGACGAATCGGTAGCCGTCGGACTGCAACCGGGCGATAATCTGTGGCACAGCGGCGCGCGAGGCTGATCGGCTTTCCAGCATGACGTGCAACAAGATGATCGATCCTGGGCGGACGCTTTCTACGGTGTCCTTCACGATCTGGTCGGTGGTCGGCGCGCCGGCCGAATCTGGTTCCAGATCCCAGGTCACAGTCGTCCGTCCATGTTCTGCCAGGTAATGCGGGAGCGCCCAGAGCTTCTTACCGTAGGGCGGGCGAAAGGTAACAGGACCGCGATAGCCGGTTCGTGCGATGGCCGCGTCAGTTCGTTCTATCTCGTCGGCAACGGTGTCGGCCGAGATGAGCATCATTCGGCGATGGGTGTAGGTGTGGTTGCCAATCTCATGACCGGCGCGCGCTATCTCTGCACCTTGATCGGGGTGCAGGTCGAGATCGGCACCAGTGAGGAAGAAAGTTGCCGGGACGCCGGCGACTGCCAGCATCTTCAGGATCTCCGGTGTCCACTCGGTGGGGCCATCATCAAAGGTGAGTGCGACCACCTTTTCGGTGGTGTCCACTCGGTTGACAATCTCGCCAGCCAGTTGGAAGGTCCGCGACTTGGACAAGGTGTAGGCCGCGAACGCGACTACAAGCAGTACCGCCAGACCGACCGACGTTCCGATCACCCATTTCCGCATGAGATCCGTGTCTACCAGAGCAACAAACACCGATCGCGGGTGGTGATTTGAGCGCCATCCGCGTGATCTGTGCCTGTGATCCTCGAAGCAGGTCGTTGCTCCTGTCTCGTTTCTACTTAATTCCGAACCGCTGCTGGTGTCCCCGCGAAGGCCTGTAACCAATCTGGTTGTGGAGGCCTCTCATGAGACCGGCGTCGTGAAGATGCTGGCGGTGGTTCACCCTTGCGGCCCCGGCCGTCGGCAAACGCCTATCTCGTTTCCGGACCCGGAGTCCTTTCTCTAGACCGTGCGTGTCGCGGCGGGGTCGCAAGGGATGTGTTCGGTGGGATTAGCCGCGTGGTTCTTGCCCGCCCGCACGGATTCAACGCCTCGACGTTCTCGAGCCGAGAGCTCTTACATAGGCCGGCGCCGTGCGGGTTCGCTGGGATCGCGAACAGCTCATCGGAGGGAAGGCCATCGAGCCTCGTAAGTAGAGCGCTGCGCGTCCCAATTCGGGTTGGTCAACCACGAATCAATCAGCAACGACAAGAGGAAACGACACCATGAAACTCTTCTGCGGCATCGACTGGGCTGAAGCCCACCACGACGTCGCCATCGTCGACGAGAACGGCCAACTGGTGGCCAAGAAGCGCATCACCGATGAGACCCCACCGGCCTGGCCCAGCTGGTCGAGCTGTTCGCCGAGGTCGGCGATATCGCCGAGAACCCGGTCCCGGTGGCCATCGAGACCCCGCGCGGACTGCTGGTCGCCTCGCTGCGGGCAACCGGTCGGGCCATCTATTCGATCAACCCGCTGGCCGTCGCCCGCTACCGGGAACGGCATTCAGTGGCACGGGCCAAGTCTGATCACGCTGACGCCATGACCCTGGCCAACATTCTTCGGGTGGATGCGCACCTGCACCGGCGGCTGCCCGCCGACAGCGAACTGTGCCAAGCAATCGCCGTCCTGGCTCGCGCCCACCAGGATGCAACATGGCGACGGATCAAGGCGCACAACGAATTACGATCAATATTGCGTGAGTTCTTCCCGACATTCTTGGCCACGTTCACCAAACGGTTCCCGCTCGGGATCGCCAGCCCCGAAGCCAGGGCCGTCTTGGCAATCGCACCCACCCCCGGTGTGGCCGCCAAACTGACCGTCAGCAGGATCGCCGCGGCGCTGCGCCGGGCCGGCCGCAGTCGGGGCATCGATGAAGCAGCCACCGAGATCAAGACTGCGCTGCGGGAGCCGCAGATGCGTCACCTTCCTCAGGTGGAGACCGCGATGGGCAAGCAAGCATTGGCATTGCTGGCAGCTCTGAACACCGCGTGCGCCAGCGTCGAGGATCTCGGACAGGCCTCTGCCGAGCTGTTCGAACGCCACCCGGATTACGCGATCATCACCAGCTTCCCCGGTCTGGGTGACTCGACCGGTGCCCGCGTGCTCGCCGAAATCGGAGATGACCGCTGCCGATTCGTCGACGCCCGTGCGTTGAAGGCCTACGCCGGGTCGGCGCCCATCACCCGAGCCTCCGGCAAATCCGTATCCATCAGCCGCCGCCGCATCAAGAACGACCGATTGGCCGCCGCAGGATGGATCTGGGCATTCGGCGCCGCTACCCACTGCAGACCTGCTGGCGAGCACTACCGCCGACGACGAGAACTCGGCGACCGCCACGCCGCCGCGCAACGCAACCTCTTCAACAGACTCCTGGGCCAGCTCTACCACTGTCTGCATGTCGGGCAGACGTTCAACGAGTCCAAGGCATTCGGACCCCGTGTCGCCACTGCAGCGTGAAAACCGTTGTCATGCAACGACGATCCGCTTGACGAGCTGACTCGAGCCCGGCCCTGACAGCTGGTCAAGTAGCGCCAAGCGACCCGAGGCCGCGAGGAGCAGCGCAACGGCCGGACCCTTCACCAACGGCCCGTTGCCGATGGAAAAGTCGGTATCGGTCGCAGTCAGAGTGAGGCCCTTGAGGCGTTCTTTGCCCCCGGAGGATCGGTCATCGAACAGATACCCGACTGCCTCTGCAATCCATGTCGTCGAATAGACGTGGTTGATTCCCAACGGGCGCCGGATGTCTTCCCCGTGAACCACGATTTCAATGACGCGTGTGATCAACGGAAGAGGCGGCGAGACAGAGCAATCCACGACCGATCGCAGGTCCGCCAACGACGCTGACGCCTCCCACTCCCGTGCCCGGGCCAACTGTCTGTCAACGATTCGATCGACACTGAACCTCGCCCGAACGAACTCCCGTACGAAACCGACACGCGACAGCTCCGCCGTGGCGGCAAGATGCGCCACGACGTCACGAACGGCCCAGCCGGCACACAAGGACGGGGTCTCCCACTCCGCGTTCTCCAGCCCGACCAGATCCTCAACGAGGGCCCGACGCTCGGCGTGCACCACAGGCCAGACAGAAGACTTCGTGCCACCCACACTGGCAGCAAATCACATCGACTGCCTTGCGTCAGGCCGAGGACGGCCGGACACTCGCGACAGTGCGCCAATCAATCTGCGACTGCTCGGCCTCTACCCCTTGACTCCTAACATCATCGGAGGTCTAGAGAAAAGAGACAGCGCTATGCGACCACATTGCGGTCGCATAGCGCCAGGTCACGGTGTCTCGTTTCTTGTCTCACACCGCGAGTCTCAGATCCGCGTTGTCGGAGGCCAATGAGACGGTGTTGGCTATGACTACGACTCTCGGGTACGCCCGCGTCAGCACCATGGGTCAAGAACTCGAAGCCCAGCGCGCCGCCTTGACCGCAGCTGGCGTCGAGACGGGCCGGATCTTCACCGACAAACTCTCTGGCTCAGCCAAGACGGAGCGCCCAGGACTTACAGCAATGCTCGATTGCGCATCTCGACACTCCCGCCGTTCCCGGCAACTACCGGCTACCAAGCCACTCAAGCTCAGCCCTGAACGGCAGGTTCACCTTTGGCGTCTGGCAGCCACAGGCGAGCCGGTCACCGAGCTTGCCGCCGCATTTGGGATCGGCCGCGCAACCGCATACCGATATCTCGCCAATCAAGAAGAGACGCACCAAAATGCCTGAGCCAGCATGGAAACTGGGCATCTTGACCGGAGTTGCTCAAGTGCTCGCAGATACCCAGGACGGCCTAAACGGAACCCAGATCGGTCAGCTACTGGGACGCCTTCACATGGAAGACCCCGCGGCCGGAATCACGAAGTGGAAGCGGCTGGAGGAAGCATTCATACGCCGACAAAACAACGATGGTCATCCCCAGCGGATCATCACCTTCATTCAGCACGCCATGGAACCGGCCAACTACGTCAACAGGCCCGAGCTATTCACACTGCGTCAAGACCAGCTCAATGAGGTTCTCACCTTCGTCAGTCTCCGGATCGACGAGAAAGGCGTGGTGCGGCCCGGTGCCCGCTCATCCACTCTCGACGAGGCATCTCGCAACGCAACCTCATTACGAGCAGAGCTGCGCAGGAGAGGCACCCACGATGAAGTACTCCGCTACTGCACCGTTGAGCTGCTCAAGAAGAACAACTTTCACGCCTCTTTGGAGGCAACGAAGAGCGTGTTCGGGCGAATTCGCCAGTTGTCGGGCCTTAGCGGCGATGGCGCCGCGCTGATCGACGCAGCACTGTCTCTCGGTAAGTCGGGTACGCCGATCATCGCTATCAACGACCTGGCCTCGCAGACCGACCGAGATGAACAAACAGGTTTCGCCAATCTCATCAAGGGCCTGGCCGGCATGTTCAGAAACCCGGTAGCTCACGATCCCCGCGTACTACGAACGGTGACCGACATCCAGCTGTTGGAACTGGTGACGTCGCTATCGATGGTGCACCGTCGATTGGACGTCGCGACCGTGAACCATCCGTCGTCGACTTGCTGATCTTGGTGTCTGAAAAACCGTCATTTTAGGCACACCCTTCGTTACCTCGACCGCATTGCTCGAATGTTGCCTATAGGTGACATGAGCTGCGGAAAGCGTCACGGGAATGTGCTCGCGGTGGTGGCTCGCTGTCGCCTGCTCGCGATACGGTCGTGTCATGACCATGAGGGACCGGCGGCGTCACCGCACCGGGATCACCGCCGCCACGGCGGCGTTCGTGGTCGCAGCAGGTGCCGTGGTGACTAGCGGCCTGGCCCTCGCCCACCCGATCGGACCGAGTCAGCACACGGTGAACGTGGTTCCCTCGCCGTCGCCCACCTACAGCAGCAGCGACACCCAGGCCGCTAAGGCGGCGGCCTGCTCGGCGTGGGATCGGGCGGCACGGTCGACGGCGTTGGCGAGCAGGTCCAGCGCCGAGGCGCTGGAGCAGAGCTGGACAAGCCCGGAGAGCCTCGCCGCGTTGGCCACGGAGAAACGTACCGGTATGGCCGCGGTTACGTACCTGCGTACGCAACTGCCTGACGCCACACCGGCTTCGACAGTAATACCGCTGCACGACTGGATGGCGGCCAACATCGACATGTTGCACGCGCTAAACATGCGGCACTGGGACGAGGCCGCTCGCGAACTAAAACGCGGTAACGAACTGATCGATGTCATCACGTCCGAGTGCGGGTTGCGGTGATGCCTGCTGTCGGAGGGTCCGCGGGATCGTATGGGCGGCTGATCGTTACGCCAGACATGGAGCCACCGGATGCTACGCACTGGGACACCCATGAGCATACCTACCGGGCCGGTGCTGCGACGTGGGACGGAATCCACCAGAAGATCGTCACTGACAACGCGGAGTTTCGCGATGCCGCGGATTCGCAGGGCTTCGACGAAGCGCACCGGGCGGGCGCAGTGTTGGCCGAGGAGGCCAAGACGATCGCTGAGTGGCACGACAAGTGCGCCAACAAGTGCGCCGACATCGCCACGGTGCTGCGCGATACACGCGCCGGTCAAGAGCAGCTCGTCCGCGAGGCAGACGCCAAGATCGCGAGCGCGAAGCTCCCAGGCGAAGCCGAAGCCCTGGTGACCCAGTACCACGGCATAGCCCGATACCAGACCGAGGCGGGAGTAACCGCCGCAATGGCCTCCCACACCGCCTTCAAGGCGAGCACCGAAAATGCAAGGGCACTAGATCTTTTGACGAAGTGGGGCGAGGCTCCTACCGCTCCACCAGCCCAGCCCGTCGACCACACGTCGCCGGGAATCGAACCCGATGAAAACCCATACCGCTACACCGAAAAGCGGGAAGCCGGGGCTGACGCACCTAAGCCTGTGGACGACGCGCCGACAGACCCGGCAGGTACGTCAACCACTCAGCCTGGAGTTAGTCCCGGCAGCAAGTCGGCCGCAGGTGACGGGGGGATCAAGGCCGCGACCGGAGCGGTAACGCAGCCGACACCTGGCGTGACCTCTTCACCCGCGGCCTCAGCGCTCGGCGGTGGCGGTATGCCGTCCATGGGTGGCATGGGTGGCGGCGGGATGGGTTCCGGTGGG
>Ga0209051_1003160_pt1 | contig 11050 bp, 10 predicted proteins | sample AraplaCvi_mMS_r2_2_FD_184286 | JGI IMG/M metagenome (GOLD analysis project Ga0209051, IMG submission 184286) | Arabidopsis root microbial communities from North Carolina, USA - plate scrape MF_Cvi_mMS_r2 (SPAdes) (version 2) | ecosystem: Host-associated > Plants > Roots > Endosphere | place...
CACGCGCTGCCCGGCGCCGATCCGGAGCCTGCCGATGCCGCCATCAGCACCGATCCCGCGCTCGCCTGCGCGGTGATGGTGGCCGATTGCCTGCCGGTGTTGTTCGCCGGTCCGGGCGTGGTTGGCGCGGCGCATGCGGGCTGGCGGGGACTCGCCGCTGGCGTGCTCGAGCAGACCGTCGCCGCGATGCGCGAGGCCGCCGGCTGCGACGGCGCATCGATCCGCGCCTGGCTGGGCGCCTGCATCGGGCCGGCGCAGTTCGAGGTCGGCGCCGATGTGCTCGAGGCCTTCGGCGCCGAACCGCTCCATCGCGATCAGCCCTTGCTGCGCTTCCAGCCCAATGCGCAGGGCGAGCCGCGCTGGCGCGCCGATCTGTACGGCCTGGCGCGTCGCAGGCTCGAAGCCATCGGCCTTCACGCCATCTCGGGCGGCGGCTGGTGCACGCTCAGCGAGCCCTCACGATTCTTTTCGTTCCGGCACGAGCGCGTCGACCGCCTGCGCAGCGGGCGCATGGCCGCGGTCATCCGATTGCGCTGAACCAGCGTCGATCGCGGGGGGCTGCGGCGCGTCCCGCGCCGCCGTTCCTGCCACTTCTGCCGCCTCTGCCGCTTCCGCCCTTCTTCGCCGCGCTCGCCGCTGCGGCGTGCCCATCAGATACATCACGATCGACAGCGGGACCAGTCCGTAGAGCACGAACGTCACCAGCGCGCCAAGCACCGAGCCCTGCGGGCTGAAGGCCTCGGCGACGGCCATCATCAGCACCACGTACATCCACGCGATGGCAACCAGATACATCAACGATTTCCTCGGGGCATCGCCACGGCGTCGTCACGCGGGGGTAAGCTGAACGGGCTACAAAGCGCCTGAGCATATGCGATGCCGCCGCAGTGATCGCCGTGATCGACTGTGGCAAGCTTCTTGCACGGGTCCGCATGAGGAGACACATGAGCGCGAACAACGCCGAGGCCGGTTTCACCGGCGCATCGTTCCAGGGTTTCGAACAGTGGGCCCGTCAGGCACAGCAGGCCGCGAGCGGCCTGTCGCTGGGCCTGGGCGATGCCGTCAAGCAGCTGCAGGCGATGCAGGTCGCGCCCGATGCGTGGAGCCAGCTGCAGTCCGAGTACCTGCGCCAGGCCGGCGAGCTGTGGAACGCCGCGATCGGTGAATCGAAGGACTCCGGTACTGCGGCCGTGCCGCTGAAGGACCGCCGTTTTTCCGATGCGTCCTGGACCGAGAACCGCCTCGCCCACTTCACCGCGCAGCTATATCTGCTCAACGCGCGCACGCTGCAGCGCATGGCCGAGCAGGTGCAGGGCGACGACAAGACCCGCGCCCGCGTCCGCTTCGCGGTGCAGCAGTTCGTCGACGCGGCGTCGCCGAGCAACTTCCTCGCGCTGAACCCGGAAGCGCAGCAGCGCGCGATGAACACGCAGGGCGAGAGCCTGGCCCGCGGCCTGCAGCTGCTGATGGCCGACGTGCAGCGCGGCCATGTGTCGCAGACCGACGAGTCGGCGTTCGAGGTCGGCCGCAACGTCGCCACCACCGAGGGCAGCGTCGTCTTCGAGAACGAGTTCTTCCAACTGCTCGAGTACAAGCCGCTCACAACCAAGGTGCACTCGCGCCCGCTGCTGATGGTGCCGCCCTGCATCAACAAGTACTACATCCTGGACTTGCAGCCGGAGAACTCGCTGATCCGCTACGCCGTCGCGCAGGGCCACCGCACCTTCGTGGTGAGCTGGCGCAACCCGGATGCGGGCTGCGTGCACTGGACCTGGGATGACTACATCGGCCAGGCCGCGATCCGCGCGATCGAGGTGGTGCGCGAAATCGCCGGCACCGACACGATCAACACGCTGGGCTTCTGCGTCGGCGGCACCATCCTGGCCACCGCGCTGGCGGTGATGGCCGCGCGCGGCGAGCAGCCGGCCGCCAGCGTCACGCTGCTGACCACGCTGATCGACTTCAGCAGCAATGGCGTGCTGGACCTGTTCATCGACGAGCAGGCCGTCAAGCTGCGCGAGATGACGCTGGGCGATCAGGCGGTCAACGGCCCGGGCCTGCTGCATGGCCAGGAGCTCGCGACCACCTTCAGCTTCCTGCGTCCCAACGACCTGGTCTGGAACTACGTGGTCGGCAACTACCTGAAGGGCGAGGCGCCGCCCGCCTTCGACCTGCTGTACTGGAACGGCGACGCCACCAATCTGCCGGGGCCGATGTACTGCTGGTACCTGCGCCACACCTATCTGCAGAACGAGTTGAGACTGCCCGGCCGGCTCACCGTCTGCGGCGAGCGCGTCGACCTGGGCCGCATCGAGGCGCCGGTCTACATCTACGGCTCGCGCGAGGACCACATCGTCCCCTGGGACGCCGCGTACCGCAGCACGCAGGTGTTCAAGGGCAAGAAGCGTTTCGTGCTCGGCGCGTCCGGGCACATCGCCGGCGTGATCAATCCGCCGGAGAAGAAGAAGCGCAGCCACTGGATCGGCAAGGGCACGGCGCTGCCCCCCGATCCGCAGCAGTGGCTGCAGCACGCCACCGAGCATCCCGGCAGTTGGTGGACCGACTGGTCGCAATGGCTGGCCGGCCATGCGGGGCCGCTGAAGGCGGCGCCGCGCGCGCCGGGCAACCGCGTCCACAAGGCCATCGAGCCGGCGCCAGGCCGTTACGTGAAGCAACGCGCCTGAACGATTTCAACCCGCTGACGTCAGCAGTTTCGAAAGAGGAGCGAGTCATGAGTTCACCGCAGGACATCGTCATCGTCGCCGCGGCCCGCACGCCGATCGGCAAGTTCGGAGGGACGCTGTCGAAGACCCCGGCCAGCGAGCTGGGCGCCATCGTCATCCAGGAGTTGCTGCGCCGCAGCGGGCTGCAGCCGGATCAGATCAATGAAGTGATCCTCGGCCAGGTCCTGACCGCGGGCGTCGGCCAGAACCCGGCCCGCCAGGCCGTCATCAAGGCCGGCCTGCCGGTGAGCGTGCCGGCGATGACCATCAACAAGGTCTGCGGCTCGGGGCTGAAGGCCGTGATGCTCGCGGCGCAGGCGATCCGCGACGGCGATTCGGACATCATCATCGCCGGCGGCCAGGAGAGCATGAGCCTGTCGCCGCACGTGCTGCCGGGCTCGCGCGACGGCCAGCGCATGGGGGACTGGAAGCTCGTCGACACGATGATCGTGGACGGCCTGTGGGACGTGTACAACCAGTACCACATGGGCATCACCGCCGAGAACGTGGCCAAGGAGTACCACGTCAGCCGCGCCCAGCAGGACGAGCTGGCGCTGGCCAGCCAGCAGAAGGCCGCCGCGGCGCAGGACGCCGGCCGCTTCACCGCCGAGATCGTCCCGGTCACGATCCCGCAGCGCAAGGGCGATCCGGTCGTGTTCTCGGCCGACGAGTTCATCAATCGCAAGACCAATGCCGAGGCGCTGGCCGGCCTCAAGCCCGCCTTCGACAAGGCCGGTTCGGTGACCGCGGGCAACGCCTCCGGTCTGAACGACGGCGCCGCCGGCCTGCTGCTGATGACCGACGCGAAGGCCAAGGCGCTGGGCCTGACGCCGCTGGCGCGCATCGCCTCCTACGCCAGCGCCGGCGTCGATCCGAAGACCATGGGTATGGGCCCGGTGCCGGCCTCGCGCAAGGCGCTGGCGCGCGCCGGCTGGCAGGCCAAGGACCTGGACCTGCTCGAGATCAACGAGGCCTTCGCCGCGCAGGCTTGCGCGGTGCACCAGGAGATGGGCTGGGACCTGAGCAAGGTCAACGTCAACGGCGGCGCGATCGCGCTGGGCCATCCGATCGGAGCCTCGGGCGCCCGCATCCTGGTCACGCTGCTGCACGAGATGATCAAGCGCGATGCGAAGAAGGGCATTGCCAGCCTGTGCATCGGCGGCGGCATGGGGGTGGCCCTGTGCGTCGAGCGCTGAACGGCGCCTGAAGTTCTTCCGCGTCTGGACGATCCGATATTCCAGGCCTGCCGGCCGTAGACGCGGCGGCGCGGCAGACCCCCTCAGGAGGCAAGCAAGATGAGTCAGAAAGTTGCATACGTGACCGGCGGCATGGGCGGCATCGGTACCGCCATTTGCCAGCGCCTCCACAAGGATGGCTTCAAGGTCATCGCCGGTTGCGGCCCCAGCCGCGACCACGCCAAATGGCTGGCCGAGCAATCGGCGCTGGGCTTCACTTTTCACGTGTCGGTGGGCAACGTCGCGGACTGGGATTCGACGGTCGCCGCCTTCGACAAGGCGATCGCCGAGCACGGCAAGATCGACGTGCTGGTCAACAACGCCGGCGTGACCAAGGACCGCATGTTCCTGAAGATGACCCGCGACGAGTGGGACACCGTCATCGACACCAACCTCAACAGCATGTTCAACGTCACCAAGCAGGTCGTGCCGGGCATGGTGGACAAGGGATGGGGGCGGATCATCAACATCTCGTCGGTGAACGGCGAGAAGGGTCAGGCCGGCCAGACCAACTACTCGGCCGCCAAGGCCGGGATGCACGGCTTCACGATGGCGCTGGCGCAGGAACTGGCGTCCAAGGGCGTGACGGTGAACACCGTCAGCCCGGGCTACATCGGCACCGACATGGTCAAGGCGGTGCGGCCCGACGTGCTGGAGAAGATCGTCGCCGGCATCCCGGTCAAGCGCCTGGGCGAGCCGGACGAGATCGCGTCGATCGTGGGCTGGCTGGCGGGCGAGAGCTCCGGCTTCACCACCGGCGCGGACTTCAGCTGCAACGGCGGTCTGCACATGGGCTGACGCTCGGAATGAAGGCGGACCGCGTTCCGCCACCATGAAAAAGGGCTGCCGCGGCAGCCCTTCGTCGTCTGGCCGGACCTCGGTCCGCCGGATCAGTCCTTCTTCATCAGGACCAGCAGTTGCGACAGGTTCTGCGCCGCCGCCTGGAGCTTGGGCAGCCCCTGCTCGAGCAGGACCTGCGGCGGCGTGCGCGACGCATGCGTGCTGATGTTGATCGCCGCGATCACGCGGCCATCCCGGCCGGCGATCGGCACGGCGATCGTCAGCACGCCGTCCTCGAGTTCCTGGTCCACGAGGCACCAGTGCTGGCGGCGAGCCTGCTCGACGGCGGCACGCAGCTCCTCGTGCGAGCGCACCGTGTTGCTCGCGCGCCGCGCCAGCTGCACGTGCGCCAGTCTGGCCTCGCGCTCCTCGGCCGGCAGCGCCGCCAGCAGCACGCGGCCGGTGGCGGTGGCCCAGGCCGGCAGCCGGCTGCCCACGCCCATCGGATCCGACATGATCTTGCGCAGCGGCGCGCGCAGCACGAAGACCACGTCCTCCGCATCGAGCACCGCGATCGAGACGGACTCGCGCACGTCGTTGGCCAGTTGCATCGCCACCGGCTCGGCGAAGCGCCACAGCGGCTGCGACGACAGGTAGGCGAAGCCCAGATCCAGGATCTTGGGCGTCAGCTCGAACATGCGCCCCTCGGACCGCACGTAGCCCAGCGTCTGCAGCGTCAGCAGGATGCGGCGGGCGCCGGCGCGCGTGAGGCCGCAGCGCTTGGCCACGTCGGTCAGGGTCTGACGGGCATGGTGGGTGTCGAAGGTCCGGATGACCGACAGGCCCCGCGCGAAGGACTGCACGTAGCTGTCGCCGGGCTTCAGGGGGGTGTTGGGTGCGCTTTCGTCAGGAGACATGGGCGTCATGACCGCAGTATAGGAAGGCCGCGAAACGTTAATATCGCGCCCCTTTCCTTGTGATGTGACAGAGGGTGAAAACCATGGCCATGGATGTTGTCGACTACGAAATCAAGGGCGCTGAAATGCAGTTCGTCGAGGTCGAACTCGACCCCGGCGAAGCCGCCATCGGCGAAGCCGGCAGCATGATGTTCATGGACGCCGGCATCGGCATGGACACGGTGTTCGGTGACGGTTCCGCCAACCAGGGCGGTTTCTTCGGCAAGCTGCTGGGGGCGGGCAAGCGGTTGGTGACCGGGGAATCGCTGTTCACCACGATCTACACGAACCAGTCTCATGGCAAACAGCGGGTCGCGTTCGCGGCGCCGTATCCCGGCAAGATCCTGCCCATGGATCTGGGCAAGCTCGGGGGCACGCTCATCTGCCAGAAGGACGCATTCCTGTGTGCGGCCCGCGGCGTGTCGCTGGGGATTGCTCTCCAGCAGCGCCTGTCGACTGGCTTCTTCGGTGGCGAAGGTTTCATCATGCAGAAGCTCGATGGTGATGGGCTGGCCTTCGTGCACGCGGGGGGTACCGTGGTTCGTCGAACGCTCCAGCCCGGGCAGACGGTGCTGGTCGATACCGGTTGCGTGGTGGCCTACACCCCGTCGGTGAGTTTTGAGATCCAGTACGTGGGCAAGATCAAGACCGCCCTGTTCGGCGGCGAGGGCCTGTTCCTGGCCAAGATGACCGGCCCCGGCGAGGTGTGGCTGCAGAGCCTGCCGTTCTCGCGCCTGGCCTCGCGCGTGTTCGCGGCCGCGCCGCAGCGCGGCGGCTCGCGCGAGGAGGGCTCGGTGCTGGGCGGCTTCGCCACCGGCGGTCTGCTGGGCGGGCTGCTCGGCGGCGACGACGAGTAAGCCTCGAGGCGCTTGCGCCGAGTTCGAGATGCGCAGACTTGCCGCAACGCTGGCCGCAAGTCTGGCGCAACCGGATGCAACCGTGAACAGCCGCTCAAGCCCGCGTCAACACGGCGTTCGCGGTGCTGTTCCGCGCGGGACATAGGGAGAACCCGCCTACACTTGAAGGCTTCGCGCCGCTCGGCGCGACGGGCATCTCCTGTTGAGGATCTCCATGCTGTCTTCCCTCGCGCGGCCGCTGCTGGCCGCCCTGGCCCTCACCGTGCTGGGCGCGGCGTTCGCGCCGGCCACGCAGGCCACCACGGGCAACGCCAACGGCACCAACGGCGCCAGCCCCATCTTCGTCCTGAACTCGCTGGATGCCGACATCAGCGTGATCGACCCCAAGGGCTTTCGCGAGCTCAAGCGCATCCCGACCGGCAAGGAGCCGCACCACCTCTATCTCACGCCCGACCGCAAGACGATGGTCGTGGCCAATGCGCTGGGGGATTCGCTGACCTTCCTCGACCCGGTCACCGCCGAAGTGCAGCGCACCGTGCGCGGCATCCCCGACCCCTACCACCTGCGCTTCTCGCCCGACATGAAGTGGCTGGTGCTGGCCGGCAACCGGCTGGACCACGTCGACATCTACAAGTGGCAGCCGCAGAACGCGGCCCAGCCGCTGGCGCTGTTCAAGCGCTTCTCGGCGCCGAAGACGCCCAGCCATCTGTCCATCGACAGCAAGAGCAGCGTCGTCTACGCCAGCCTGCAGGACAGCAGCGAGCTGCTGGCCATCGACCTGAACACGATGGCTCCGCGCTGGAAGATTCCCGTGGGCAAGCTGCCGGCCGATCTCTACCTGACGCCGGACGACAAGTTCCTGCTGGTGGCCCTGACCGGCGAGCGCAGCGTCGAGGTCTACGACGTCAGCGGCGCGCAGCCGCGGCTGGTGAAGCGGCTCGAGACCGGCGACGGCGCGCACTCGTTCCGCGCGCTCGGCGACAGGAAGCATGTGCTGGTCAGCAACCGCGCGGCCAACACGATCAGCAAGATCGCGCTGGCGGACTTCACCGTGGTGGACACCTTCAAGGCGCCGGGCGGCCCCGACGACATGGAGATCCTGACCGACGGCCGGACGCTGATGTTCACCTCGCGCTGGGCGCGCAAGCTCACCGTGATGGACCTGCAGACCAAGCAGATCCTGCAGCAGGTCAAGGTCGGCAAGTCGCCGCACGGCGTCTGGACGCTGGACCAGATGCCGCGCCAGTGAGCGCACGCCGCCGAAAGCGCTGCCCGTGAAGACCTCGCTTGCCCTGCGGCATGGCGCCGCGCTGCTGCTGGGCCTGACGCTCGCCGTGCAGGCGCAGCCGCAGGGGCCCGCGGCCGCCTCGTCGCCGGCCGTGCCGTGCGACAAGCCCGTCTATCTCACCTTCGACACCGGCCACATGGGCGTGGCCCCGCTGATCGTGGACACGCTCAAGCGCTTCGACGCGAAGGCGACGTTCTTCCTCGCGCAGGAGCCGACGATCGATGGCGGCCAGACGCTCGACGACAAGTGGGCGCCGTGGTGGAAGCAGCTGGCGGGCGAGGGGCATGACTTCGGCTCCCACACCTGGTTCCACGACACCTGGACCGCGGACCTGCCGGACGGGCGCTTGCGCTTCCGGCGCGCGGCCGGCGAGCAGGTGCCGCAGACGGTGGTGCTGAGCCCGGCCGAGTACTGCGAGGAACTCAAGCGTCCCGCACGCCGCTTCGCCGAGATGACGGGCCGGCCGATGTCCATGATCTTCCGCGCGCCGGCCGGGCGCACCTCGCCGGCGCTGCTGGCGGCGGCGCAGGCCTGCGGCTTCCGGCACGTGGGCTGGAGCGCGGCCGGCTTCCTTGGCGACGAACTGCCGAGCGACAAGTACCCGAACCTCGCCCTGCTGGAGCAGGCGCTGCGGCGCGTGAAGCCGGGCGACATCCTGATGGCGCACCTGGGGATCTGGTCGCGCCAGGAGCCCTGGGCGCCGGCGGTGCTGGAGCCGCTGCTGCAGGGTTTGAAATCCAAGGGCATGTGTTTCGCGCCGTTGCGCGATCATCCGGATTACGCCGCCTGGATGCGCAAGCCGCAGGAGGCCGTTGCGCTCAAGCCGGCCTCGGCGCCTGGCGCGAGCGGGGCGGCTGGCCCCAAGGACGCGCTCAAGCGTTGAAGCCTGACGTGTTGAAGCCGTGAGTCCCCGAATCCCAGGAGCACAGACAGCGTGATGGACTGGTTCACCGATCTGTTCGGGCAAGCGCAGCAGGCGCTGTTCGAAAGCCTCATCCAGCCGATCGTCTTCGGCCTGGGCTACGGTAACCTGCTCGAGGACGCGTTCGACGCGACCGGGTGGCTGCTGGTGGGCCTGGCGCAGATCGTCGTGATGCTGGCGGTGATCGGCGCGTTGCAGCGCTGGCGGCCGGCCGAGGCGGTGACCGACCGCCGCGCCATCCGCGTCGACATCGTCTACACGCTGATCCAGCGGCTGGGCCTGTTCCGGCTGGCGATGTTCTTCTCGCTGGATCCGCTGTTCGACAGCCTGGTCGGCGAGCTGCGCATGCTGGGCATCCCGACCTTCCAGCTCGACGCGGTCTGGCCCGGCGTGACGGACCAGGCCTGGGTCAGCTTCGTGCTTTATCTCGTCGCCTTCGACCTGCTGCAGTACTGGCTGCACCGCGCGCAGCACTCGTGGAACTGGTGGTGGGCGCTGCACTCGCTGCATCACAGCCAGCGCCAGATGACGATGTGGAGCGACAGCCGCAACCACCTCCTCGACGATCTGCTGATCGACAGCGCCGTCGCGCTGACGGCGATCCTGATCGGCGTCGGGCCGGGCCAGTTCGTCGCGCTGGTCGCGATCTCGCAGCTGCTGGAGAACTTGCAGCACGCCAACCTGCGCCTGAGCTTCGGCGTCATCGGCGAGCGGCTGCTGGTCAGCCCGCGTTTCCACCGGCTGCACCACTCGATCGGCATCGGCCATGAGGGATTCGGCAGAGGCACGCTGGGCGGCCACAACTTCGCGGTGCTGCTGCCGGTGTGGGACGTGCTGTTCCGCACCGCCAACTTCGAGGACCGCTGGGATCCCACCGGGGTGCGCGACCAACTGCCGGAAGAGGGCGGCCGCGACTACGGCCAGGGCTACTGGGCGCAGCAGTGGCTGGGGCTGAAGCGGCTCGCGGGCCGTGACAAGATCGCGGCCTCGACGATGACCATCGCCGGCCAGGAGCCGGCCGGAGGGGACGACTGATGATCAAGCCGATGAGCCGCATCGCGGACTCGTTCTGGCGCGCCGCCGCGTACTGCCTGCATCCGCGGGTGATCGGCCTGTCGCTGCTGCCGTTGATCGTGTCGGCGGCGCTGGCCTTCGGGCTGGGCTACTTCTTCTGGGAGGCGGCCGTCGCCGGCGTGCGCGCGACGCTGGAATCCTGGAGCTTGGTCGACGGCCTGCTCAAGTGGCTCGACAGCCTGGGCGCCGCATCGTTCCGCACGGTGCTCGCGCCCATCATCGTGCTGGCGATGGCGGTGCCCGCGCTGGTCGTGCTGAGCCTGCTGCTGGTGGCGCTGCTGATGACGCCGTCCATGGTCGATCTGGTCGCGCAGCGCCGCTTCGCCAGCCTGGAGCGCAAGCGCGGCGCGGGCTTCGTCGCGAGCCTGAGCTGGTCGCTGGGCCACACGGTGGTGGGCGTGGTGCTGCTGGTCGCGTCGCTCCCGTTCTGGCTGATCCCGCCGATGGCGCTGATCCTGCCGCCGCTGATCTGGGGCTGGCTGGGCTACCGCGTGTTCACCTTCGACGTGCTGGCCGAGCACGCGTCCGGCGCCGAGCGCCGCCGCCTGCTCGGCGAGCACCGCATGCCGCTGCTGCTGCTGGGGCTGGCCACCGGCTACCTGGGCGCCGCGCCGGCCGCGATCTGGGCCATGGGCGCGCTGACGATCGCGTTCGCGCCGGTGCTGATACTGGTGTCGGTGTGGCTGTACACGCTGGTCTTCGCCTTCAGTTCGCTGTGGTTCGCGCACTATGCGCTGGCCGCGCTGCAGGAGATGCGCCGCGCCGACACCGCCGCCGAGCGCGCCCCCGATCCAGTGATGGACGCGCTGCCGGCCAACTACGCCACGGCGCCGCCGCTGAGCGCGGACGATCCCGAGCCGGGCCCGCCGCCCGTGATCGAGAACCGTCCGTCGCCGCTCTGACGCCGCTCTGACGCCGTCATTCCCACGCCACCGCAGGACTTCGCATGACCATCGGCCTCTTCATCATCGGCGACGAGATCCTCTCCGGGAAACGCCAGGACAAGCATCTGGCCAAGGTGATCGAGTTGCTGGGCGCGCGCGGCCTGCAGCTCGCCTGGGCGAAGTACCTGGGCGACGACCGCGAGCACCTGGTGCGCGAGTTCAAGGCCGCCTTCGACAGCGGCGATCTGTTCTTCAGCTGCGGCGGCATCGGCGCGACGCCGGACGACCATACGCGCCAGGCCGCGGCGGCGGCGCTGGGACGGCCGCTCGA
>Ga0209051_1003162_pt1 | contig 11043 bp, 10 predicted proteins | sample AraplaCvi_mMS_r2_2_FD_184286 | JGI IMG/M metagenome (GOLD analysis project Ga0209051, IMG submission 184286) | Arabidopsis root microbial communities from North Carolina, USA - plate scrape MF_Cvi_mMS_r2 (SPAdes) (version 2) | ecosystem: Host-associated > Plants > Roots > Endosphere | place...
CTCGAACAGGCAGCCGCTGCGCGCCCACGCGTGCTGGTCATCGACTCCATCCAGACCATCTGGACCGAGATGCTCACTGCTGCACCGGGCTCGGTCAGCCAGGTGCGCGAATCCGCGGCCAAGCTCACCCGCTTCGCCAAGGAAACCGGCACCTCGGTATTCCTGGTGGGCCACGTGACGAAGGAAGGCGGCATCGCCGGACCTCGCGTGCTCGAGCACATGGTCGATGCGGTGCTGTATTTCGAGGGCGAATCGGGTAGCCGTTTCCGTGTCCTGCGCGCATTCAAGAACCGCTTCGGTGCGGTGAACGAGCTGGGTGTCTTCGCCATGTCGGAGAAGGGCCTGCGCGAGGTACCGAATCCCTCCGCCATCTTCCTCTCCGCGCACGCCGGCCCGACGCCCGGTAGCGCGGTGATGGTGACGCGCGAAGGCACGCGCCCGCTGCTCGTGGAAGTGCAGGCGCTTGTCGACCAGTCGTCGCTGGGCAACCCGCGCCGCGTGGTGCTCGGCCTGGAGCAGAACCGGCTTGCCATGCTGCTGGCCGTCCTGCATCGCCATGGCGGCGTGGCCGCCTACGACCAGGACGTGTTCGTCAACGTGGTCGGTGGCATCCGCGTGCAGGAAACCGCCTCGGACGTGCCGGTGTTGATGGCGGTGCTATCGAGCCTGCGCGACCGGCCGCTGCCGGAAAAGACCATCGCTTTTGGCGAAGTCGGCCTGTCTGGCGAAATCCGCCCGGTGCCGAATGGCGAGGAGCGCCTGAAGGAAGCCGCCACCCACGGTTTCCGCCGCGCCGTCGTTCCCGCCGCCAACGCGCCCAAGCGCGGCCGTGTCGGCGATATGGAAGTCATCGGCGTGGAGCGCCTGTCTCAGGCGATCGACGCCAGTCGCGAATGAAGTAAGGAGCCCACCCTGTGGGCGACGTCGTTCGCCGCGCCGTTGCAGGCCATGGGGCTCTTCCGCGAAAGGCGTCGCTCACAGGGTGAGCTCCTACGACGAGCGGCGGTAGGTGCGATTTGCGCCAGGGCGTGCGGCCGGCGTCAGGCCGTGCGATGCAGGATCAACTCCAGCACCAGCTTCGTGCCGAAGAACGCCAGCAGCAGGATCGCCATGCCGGTGAGCGTAAGGTTCACCGCTCGGATGCCGCGCCAGCCGTAACGCCAGCGTCCCCACAGCAGGACGCCGAAGACCACCCACGCCACGATCGATAGCACCGTCTTGTGCACGAGGTGCTGGCTGAACAGGTCGCCCACGAACAGGGCGCCGGTGACGAGGGTAAGCGTGAGCAGGACGAAACCGACGGCGATGAGGCGGAACAGCAGCACCTCGGTCAGCGTGAGCGGGGGCAGGGCGCGGACCCAGTGGCCGAAGCGGCTGCGCCGCAGGGCGCGTTCCTGGATGGCCAGGAGGATCGCCAGCGCGGCGGCGAGCGACAGGAAGCCGAATGCGAACACGGCGATCGTCACGTGCATTTCGATCTGCCAGCTCATCGCCATGGGAGCGGTGCGCGGCGCGAGGAAGGCATCGATGGCGAGGAAGGCGGCCGACAACGGGAAGATCAGGATGCCCAGGCCCGCGACCGGGCGGGACAGGTTCACCACCAGCGTGAGCGCCGACGCGATCCACGCCACCAGCGACAGCGCGGCGAAGAAGTGCAGGTCCAGCGTGCCGCGGTGGGCGCCGAGCAGGGCGCCTGCATGGGCCAGTGCGGCCACCAGCGCAAGCGCCATGCCCCAGCGGGCCAGCGGCTGGCCGCCCGTCACCAGCGGCCGGGCGAGGACGCCGGCGGCGGACAGGTAGAAAAGGATGGCGGCCAGCGAGAGGGTGACGATCATGGAGGCGGAGTGTGGCATAGGGGATCAGGGAGCGGAATGCGACACAGTGGCATTTGCCGCCGCGAGCCGCACCCAGCCGTCCTTTGTGGGAGCGCGCTTGCGCGCGATGGATCTTGCCGCAGGTCCCATCGCGCGCAAGCGCGCTCCCACAAGGGCTGGGGCACGGCCCCATCGTGCAGCGATCCCGCTATAATCCGTCGTTTACGAATACCCCGACGGCTCTCGCCATGTTTGAATCGCTCAGCCAACGCCTCTCCGATACCGTCAACCGCCTGCGTGGTCGCGGACGGCTGACCGAGGAAAACATCCGCGAAACCCTGCGCGAGGTCCGCATCGCCCTGCTCGAGGCCGACGTGGCCCTGCCGGTGGTGAAGGCGCTGGTCGAGCGCGTGAAGGTCCGCGCCATCGGCCAGGACGTGATGAAGAGCCTGTCGCCCGGCCAGGCGCTGGTGAAGGTCGTCAGCGACGAGCTCACCGCCGTGATGGGCGTCGCCAACAGCGAACTGAACCTCGCCGCCCAGCCGCCCGCCGTCGTCCTCATGGCCGGCCTGCAGGGCGCGGGCAAGACCACCACGGTCGGCAAGCTCGCGCGCTTCCTCAAGGAGCGCAAGAAGAAGCGCGTCATGGTGGTCAGCTGCGACGTATACCGTCCGGCCGCCATCGAGCAGCTGCGCACCCTCGCCACCCAGGTCGATGTCGCGTTCTTCCCGTCGGAAGCCGGGCAGAACCCGGTCGATATCGCCAGGGCCGCCGTGGCTGCCGCGCGTCGCGAAGTCATCGACGTGCTGCTGGTGGATACCGCCGGCCGCCTGCATGTCGACGAAGCGATGATGGAGGAGATCAAGGCCCTCCACGGCGCCATCAATCCCATTGAAACCCTGTTCGTCGTCGATTCGATGACGGGCCAGGACGCGGCCAACGTCGCGAAGGCGTTCTCCGACGCGCTGCCGCTCACCGGCGTGGTCCTCACCAAGACCGACGGTGACGCCCGTGGCGGTGCAGCCCTGTCGGTGCGCTATGTCACCGGCCGTCCCATCAAATTCCTGGGCGCGGGTGAAAAGACCGACGCGCTCGAGCCGTTCCATCCGGATCGCGTCGCCCAGCGCATCCTCGGCATGGGCGACGTGCTGTCGCTGGTCGAGGAGGTCGAGCGCAAGGTCGACCACGAGAAAGCCCAGAAGCTGGCCGAGAAGGTCATGAAGGGCAAGCGCTTCGATCTCAACGACATGCGCGACCAGCTCGAGCAGATGAACAACATGGGCGGCCTGGCCGGTCTCATGGACAAGTTGCCCGGCGTCTCCAGCCTGCCTGAGAACGTCAAATCGAAGGTCAATGACGGCGAACTGAAGAAAATGGTCGCCATCATCGGCTCGATGACCAAGAAGGAGCGCCGCCACCCGGATCTCCTGAACGGCTCGCGCAAGGCCCGTGTCGCCCGTGGCTCGGGCACCCAGCCGGCCGATGTGAACCGCCTGCTGAAGCAGTTCATGCAGATGGAAAAGATGATGTCCAAGCTGTCCAAGGGCGGCAGCAAGGGCCTCATGCGCCAGATGCGTGGCGCGATGAAGGGCATGGGCGGCATGGGCGGGATGATGCCGCCGCGCTAAAACGGCCGAGAGGTCACGGAAGTGCCCGCAGGTACTTCCATTTCTGAAAACTTTAGCTAAAATGTCCGGCTTTACCGCGCCCGCTTCTCGCGCGCGCCTTGCCGGCATCCGGCACTCTGGAGCACGTAACTTATGGTCAAGATTCGTCTTTCGCGCGGTGGCGCCAAGGGCCGTCCGTTTTATCACATCGTTGTGACCGACCAGCGCAGCCCGCGCGACGGCCGTAACATCGAGCGTGTTGGCTACTACAACCCGGTCGCTTCGGGCGCTGACAAGCGTCTCGAGCTCGACGTCGCCAAGGTCAACGCCTGGGTGGCCAAGGGCGCTCAGCTGACCGATAAGGTCCGCGCGCTCGTCAAGGAAGCCGGCAAGCTGGCTGCGTGATGTCGAGTGAGCCTGGCAGGCGCGTCCGCGTAGGGCGCATCGTTGGGCTCCATGGTGTGCAGGGCCAGGTCAAGCTCGAAAGCTGGACCGAGCCCCGCCTCCAGATCTTCCGGTACCAGCCATGGCTGCTGACCGCGCCGGGCGTGGAACGGGAGATGAGCGGGATCCGAGGTAACGCGCAGGGCAAGGGCATCGTTGCCTCCCTGCCAGGTATCGAGGATCGTGACCAGGCGGCAACGCTGGTCGGCTGCGAGATCACGGTCTCGCGTGACGCACTGCCGCCTCCCGCACCGGGCGAGTTCTACTGGTTCGATCTCGAAAACCTCGAGGTCGTCACCACGGAAAACGTCTCGCTCGGCCGGGTAAGCCATCTGTTCTCCACCGGCGCCAACGACGTCATGGTGGTCAAGGATGGTGAGAAAGAGCGTCTGGTCCCGTTCGTCCAGGGCCCCTACGTGCAGTCCGTCGATTTCGACGCCGGCCGCATCGTGGTGGACTGGGACCCCGAGTTCTGAGCAGCGGTACCTCAAGTCATGCGCATCGACGTGGTAACGCTGTTTCCCGATTTCGTCCGCCAGTCGGCCGGTATCGGGGTGGTGGGAAGGGCGCAGCAGCGCGAGCTGCTCCAGGTCGAGGCCTGGAACCCGCGCGACTTTGCCACCGACAATTATCGCACCGTGGATGGCCGCCCCTTCGGCGGTGGACCAGGCATGGTGATGCTGATCGAGCCCCTGCGAGCGACGCTGGCGGCGGTTCGGAAAGCGGCACCGGAACCGGTGCACGTGATCTACCTCAGCCCGCAAGGCGCGCGGCTGACGCAGAAACGGGTGGAAGCGCTGGCAAACATGCCGCGAATCGCCCTGATCTGTGGACGTTATGAAGGTGTGGACGAACGCTTTGTCCAGCACGAGGTCGACGAAGAGCTCTCAATCGGCGATTATGTGCTGTCTGGCGGGGAGCTCGGCGCAGCGGTGGTTATCGATGCGGTGGGTCGTCTGCAGGAAGGCGCATTGAACGATGCGCAGTCCCACCAGCAGGATTCGTTCTCGGACGGCTTGCTGGATTGCCCGCACTACACCCGTCCCGTGCAGCACGACGCATGGGGTGGCGTGCCGGAGGTGCTGCTTTCCGGCGACCACGCGGCTATTGCCCGGTGGCGTCGCAAGCAGTCGCTAGGTCGAACCTGGCTGCGCCGGCCGGATCTGCTAACGCAGCTGGTCCTGGATGATGAGTCCCGGGCTTTGCTGGATGAATTCCGCCGTGAATATGCACGGCCAAACGGTGCGGCCGGCGACGACCGCCGTAACAAATATTGACAGGTGTGTGCCATGAACAAACTTCTCCAACAGTTCGAAGCCGAGCAGATCACCCGCCAGCTGCCGGATTTCGGCCCTGGCGACACCGTGGTCGTTAACGTCAAGGTCAAGGAAGGCAACCGCGAGCGCGTCCAGGCGTTCGAAGGTATCTGCATCGCCAAGCGTAGCCGTGGCCTGCACTCCGCCTTCACCGTGCGCAAGATCTCGCACGGCACCGGCGTCGAGCGCGTGTTCCAGTCGCACAGCCAGGCCATCGACTCGGTCGAAGTGAAGCGCAAGGGCAAGGTCCGCGGCGCCAAGCTGTACTTCCTGCGTGGCCTCGAAGGCAAGGCTGCCCGCATCAAGGAAGACGTGGCCGCCGCCGCTGCCGCCAAGGCCGCGAAGAAGGCTGCCGCCGCCGCCGAGTAATCGGTTGCTGCAAGGCATACGAAAAAGCCCGCGAGCGATCGCGGGCTTTTTTGTTGTGCGTGGCGTCGGAGCGCTTGTGGGAGTGAGCTTGCGAGCGATGGGTGCTTGCGGCCAGAACCATCGCGCGCAAGCGCGCTCCCACAGTGTTAGACGGGCAGGTACTCCTCGGCCAGCACCTTCGCCGGCTCCTGCAGGAAGTTGCCCTGCACGAAATCGACGCCGCAGGCGAACAGCAGCGAGGTGCTCACGGCATCCTCGACCCATTCGGCCACGGTCTGCTTGCCGGTCGCATGGCCTTCCTTGCAGATCTCCGAAATGCGCTTCTGGTTTTCCGGGTGCTGCGGCAGGTCGGTCATGTAGCTGCGGTCGATCTTCAGGAAATCGGCCTCGACGTGGTTGAGCATCTGGAACGAGTTCAGGCCGGAACCGAACTGCTCGACCGCGAACTTGCCGCCCGACTGGCGCCAGCCCACCGAGAATTCCTGGGCCTTGCGCAGCATCGTCAGCACCTTCGATTCCGGCATGGCGATGACCAGCTGGCTGCGACGCAGCTTGGCGGTCTCCAGGCGGCGTTTCAGCCACGGCAGCAGGTCCGGATCTTCCAGCGACTGCGCGGTGATCTTCACGAAGTAGGTGGTCGTCAGGCCATCGTTCTCGCGGTGGACGAGGGCGTCGATGGCGTGGCCCAGCACCCAGCGATCGATCGCCGGCAGGAGGCCGTTACGTTCGGCGACGGGGAAGAAGTACGAAGGCAGCACGTCACCCTTGGGCCCGCGCATGCGGACCAGGATGTCGTAGTACTCGCCCGCCGCATCCTGCAGGCTGATGATCTGCTGGTGGTACAGGCGCAGGCCGTCCTGGGCGAGCGCCTCGCGAACGAGATCAAGCCAGTACTGCTCGCGCTCGGCGTCCGCCTTTTCACGAGCGGCAGGGTCGTGCAGCTCGACGCGGTTGCCACCCTGGTTCTGGGCGTTGCGCAGCGCCGCGCTGGCCTGGTCGAGGACGGTTTCCGCGTTGGCGTTCTTTTCCGCCAGCAGCGTGCCACCGACGGTGACCGTGACGCTGAGCGAGCGGGTGCCGGCATCGACGATGGCGTCAGCGATGCTGGCACGCAGGCGTTCGGTGAGGGCCGCGTGCTCCAGGTCCCCGCGCGGGGCAAGCACGATGCCGAAGGTGTGGTCGCCGAGCACGCCGGGGATGTCTTCTTCGTCCAGCGCGTCCTTGATCCGCGTGGCCAGGCTGGCCAGCACCTGGTCCGCATTGGCGATGCCGGCGCTGGCGACCAGCTCCTTCCAGTTGTCCGGCTCGATCAGCAGGACCGCCTGGCCAGCGCGACCCGCCGCGGCGGCTGCGACGGCTTCGTCGATGTGCTCGAGCGTGCGGGCGCGGTTGAACAGGCCGGTGACCGGATCCTGGTACAGCTGCGCCACGAGGGCGGGGTCCACGGTCTGCTGGCGGAACACGATCTGCAGGCAGGCTTCGCCCTCGAACGTGGCCTGGGCGAACTCGACCACGGCCTTGAAGGTGCTGCTGTCATCGCGACGCGCCAGCAGCTCCATCGGGGGCGGGGTTTTCTCACCCTTGGATACGCCACGCAGGGCGTTCTTGAAATCGTCGGCGTGGGTCCCGGAAATCAGGTCCAGGATCGGCAGGCCGATGATGTCGTCGTATTCGGCGAAGCCAAAGGCCTCGAGGTAGGCCTGGTTGACGCGCACGTGCATGCCTTCGTGGACGTAGGCGATGGCGTCGCGCGACGAATCGAGCAGGGAATCGCAGCGGCGTTCCGTTTCACGAAGCGCCGTTTCCAGGCGGCGCACCTGGCGGCGCATGGACAGCGACTGGAACTCGCGATGCACCGTGGCCAGGATCTGGTCGTTGCGCTTGCGCAGGGCGACGCCGCGGACGCCGCCGGAGAGCAGGTCGGAGACCTCGTCGTCGTCGAGGTGCTCGAGCACGGCGATGACCGCGAGGTCGCGGCCGCTGGCGTCGAGCTGGCGCAGCACGTGGGCAGGCTCGATCCCCGGGACCGTCGGATTCATCAGGACCAGGTCGGGCACCTGCTCGGCCAGGCAGGCCTGGATCTCATCCGGGTTGGTGGCCCGGGATGCCCGCACGGCGATACCGCCGTTGCGCAGGACATTGATCAGGAGTTCCGCCTCTTCCACCGACGATTCGATGAAGAGGACGCGAATGACGTTGTCGTGTTTCATGCTTTTATTGGCTACCGCAGTTCCACCCCGGCACACCGGACTCCAGTGTGCGCCCCCTGTCGCGCGGTCCCGCCGGGTTTACCGGCAGGATGGCCCATACTAACGCGCGAAATCGGCAATGGGACGCTTTGAAGGGTCGCCAGGCAATTCTCTGACCAGTTTTGGGACAAGGTAGCCAGGCAGGCGTGCCCGCAGCGTGTCGACCAGGGCAAGGGCTGCCTCGTCAGCGACCTCGAAATGCGCTGCGCCGCTGACCTTGTCGAGCTGGTGCAGGTAGTAGGGCAGCACCCCGGCCGCGAACGAGCGCTCGCAGAGATCCGCCAGCGCACCGGCGTCGTCGTTGACCCCGCGCAGGAGCACCGACTGATTGAGCAGGGTGGCGCCCGCGGCGCGCAGGCGGGCGCAGGCGGCGTCCACCGAGGCGTCGAACTCATTCGCATGGTTGGCGTGCAGCACCACCACCTTCTGCAGGGGCAGGCCTGCGAGCCACGTGGTGAACGCCTCGTCCACGCGCTCCGGCAGGACCACGGGCAGGCGGGTATGGATGCGTAGCCGGATCACGTGCGGCATGTCGGCGAGGCCGCGAGTCAGCTCCTCGAGCTTGTGCGTGGCCAGGGCGAGCGGGTCACCGCCGGAGAGGATGATTTCGCGGATCGAGGTATCGGCCGCGACGTGGGCCAGCGCCTCGCGCCACTGCGCCGCCGCGGCGATTTCCTCGCCATAGGGGAAGTGCCGGCGAAAGCAGTAGCGGCAGTTCACGGCGCATGAGCCGCTCGCGATCAGCAGCGCCCGGCCATCATATTTGTGAAGAAGGCCATGGCCCGCCTTCGCCGCCATGTCGCCCACGGCGTCCACGCTGTAACCGGCCGTGTCCGCGTGCTCGGCCCGCTGCGGCAGCACTTGCAGGAGCAGCGGGTCGGTGGGGTCGCCCTGGCGCATGCGGGCCACGAAGCCGCGGGGGACCCGTAGCGGGAACCCGGCGTCATCCGGCGGCAGCAGGTCGGTGCGGTGGCCAAGGCCGGCGGCGTGGAGCAGCTCCACGGGGTCGGTAATGGCGTCCCGCCAGGCTTCGCGCCAACCCAGGGTGGTGGTCGGTAGGCGGGGAGTGGGGCTTGCGGTTATCATGGTGGGCCTTGGGGCGGGCCCTGCGGCCCGTAACAGACCCCTATTTTAGCCGCCCGGCGGGCGGATTCACCTCTGGAGCATGCAACACATGGCGAGCCTTGGCCTCAATGACGTCAAAACGGGCAAGAAGATCCTCCACAACGGCGATCCCTGGGTGATCACCGAGGCGGACTTCATCAAGCCGGGCAAAGGCCAGGCGTTCACCCGCATCCGCGTGCGCAACCTCAAGGACGGCCGCACCACCGAGCTGACCCTGAAGTCGAGCGACTCGTACGAAGAGGCGAATGCCACCGATACGGACGCCAGCTTCTCGTACATCGAAGGCACCGGCGACGACCGCGAGTGGATCTTCATGCACTCGGAGACCTTCGAGCAGTACCGCGCCAACCTGGCCGCCATGGGCGATGCCTGGAAGTGGCTGAAGGGCGACGAGCAGTGCGTCATCACCATCTTCAACGAAACCCAGATCATCGCCGTCCAGGCGCCGAAGTTCGTTGAGCTGAAGATCGTCGAAACCGATCCGGGCGTCCGTGGCGATACCTCGGGCGGTGGCGGCAAGCCGGCCACGCTCGAAACCGGCGCCGTGGTCCGCGTGCCGCTGTTCGTCAACCAGGATGAAGTGATCAAGGTCGATACCCGCACCGGCGAGTACGACAGCCGCGTCAAGTAAGACGCACGATCGACGTACACGACGGCACGGCCGCCCCCTGGGCGCCGTGCCGTTCGCTTATCAGGCGCAAGGAAAAGGTCTCCATGAGCTCCAACGACACCCGAGAAATCGATCTCCTCATCGAAGCCCGCTGGGTCGTCCCGGTGGAACCGCATGGCGTGGTGCTGGATGACCACGCGGTGGCGATCGACAAGGGCGAGATCCTCGCGATCCTGCCCGCCGATGAAGCACGCCAGCACTACACCCCGCGCGAGCGCGTCTCGCTGGGCGAACATGCGCTGATCCCCGGCCTGGTGAACTCGCATACGCACAACCCGATGACCCTGCTGCGTGGCCTGGCCGACGACCTGCCGCTCATGGTCTGGCTGCAGGAACACATCTGGCCAGCCGAAGGCCGCGTCATGGGTCCGGATTTCATCCGCGATGGCGTGGAACTCGCCGTGGCCGAGATGATCCGCGGTGGTACGACCTGCGCCAACGAGAACTACTTCTTCCCGGATGTCATCGCCGCGACCTACCGGCAGATGGGCTTCCGTGCGGTGATCGGGCTGCCGGTCATCGACTTCCCCACGCCCTGGGCGAAGACCTCCGATGAGTACTTCCAGCGCGCCGAGGAAGTGCACGACAGCCTGCGTGGCGAGCCGCTGCTCACCACCGCGTTCGCGCCGCATGCGCCGTACACCGTCTCGGACGAGAACTTCGAACGCATCCGCGTGCTCTCCGAGCAGCTCGACATCCCGGTGCACCTGCACACGCACGAGACCGCGCAGGAAGTGGAGGAGGGCAAGGCGCGCGATGGCGTGCGGCCGTTCCAGCGCCTGCAGAAGCTCGGCCTGGTGAACGAGCGCCTCATCGCCGTGCACATGACCCAGCTGACCGACGGCGAGATCGCCGCGTGCGCCGCCGCGGGCGTATCGGTCGTGCATTGCCCGGAATCGAACCTCAAGCTCGCTTCCGGCTTCTGCCCGGCGGAAAAACTGCGCATCGCCGGCGTGAACGTGTGCATCGGCACCGATGGCTGTGCCTCGAACAACGATCTCGACATGTTCGGCGAGATGCGCACGGCCGCGATGCTGGCGAAGGCCGTGGCGGGCGATGCGGCGGCCTTCGATGCGGCCAGCGCATTGCGTGCCGCGACGCTCAATGGCGCGAAGGCGATCGGCCTGGGCGAGAAGATCGGTTCGATCGAGCCGGGCAAGCGCGCCGACCTGGCCGCCGTGCGCCTCGACGACCTGGAGACCCAGCCGCTGTACCACGTGGCTTCGCAGCTGGTGTACGCCACCGGCCGCCACCAGGTCAGCGATGTCTGGATCGATGGCGAGCGCAAGCTGGCCGACAAGACCCTGGTCGGTATCGACGTCGACACCATTCGCGACAAGGCTCGCGGCTGGCGCGAACAGATCGCGGCGGGAGATGCGCCGTGAACGACACCATCCATCTCTACCTGGTGATGGCCATGCGCAACCCCGGCTTCCAGGCGTCGGCCGC
>Ga0209051_1003164_pt1 | contig 11037 bp, 13 predicted proteins | sample AraplaCvi_mMS_r2_2_FD_184286 | JGI IMG/M metagenome (GOLD analysis project Ga0209051, IMG submission 184286) | Arabidopsis root microbial communities from North Carolina, USA - plate scrape MF_Cvi_mMS_r2 (SPAdes) (version 2) | ecosystem: Host-associated > Plants > Roots > Endosphere | place...
CCAGACCTTCGGCAAGGGCTCGGTGCAGACGGTGCGCCCGCTCGGCCCCGACACCGGCCTGAAGATCACCACCGCGCGCTACTACACGCCCAGCGGCACCTCGATCCAGGCCAAGGGCATCGTGCCCAACGTGCTGGTCGACGAAAGCGCCGAGGGCAGCCCCTTCGCCGCCCTGCGCATGCGCGAGGCCGACCTCGAGAAGCACCTGGCCAGCGGCCAGGGCCCCGAGGTGAAGGACCCCGAGCGTGAAAAGGCCCGCGACGAAGCCCGCAAGCGCCTCGAGGAAGAAGCCAAGAAGCCGCCGCAGGACCGCAAGGTGCCCGAGTTCGGCACCGACAAGGACTTCCCGCTGGTGCAGGCGCTCAACCGCCTGAAGGGCCAGCCGGTGCTCGTCAGCAAGACGCAGGTCATCGTCGACAACAAGGACGAGAAGAAGGAAAACTGATCCCGGCGAGCGGGCCGCACGCACCGTGCGGTTCGCGCCACCGGCGTTTTCCCTTCCCCCGCACAGGCCCAGGCAGGCGCGCATGGACGATCACGACCTGCTGCGCTATTCGCGGCACATCCTCCTCGAAGAATTCGGCATCGACGGCCAGGAACGCGTCAGCGCCGGGCGGGTGCTCGTCATCGGTGCCGGCGGGCTGGGCTCACCGGTGGCCCTGTACCTCGCGGCAGCGGGGGTCGGCCACATCGTGCTGGTCGATGACGACGAGGTCGATCTCACCAACCTGCAGCGGCAGGTGGCCCACACCCAGGCGCGGGTCGGCCAGCCCAAGGTCGCATCGGCCGCGCAGGCCATGCGCGACATCAACCCCGGCATCGCCATCGAGACCCACGCCGTGCGCGCCGACGAGGCGCTGCTGTCGCGGCTCGTGGCTGAGGCCGACGTGGTGGTCGACTGCTGCGACAACTTCGCCACCCGGCAGGCCGTGAACCGCGCCTGCGTGGCGCACGCCAAGCCGCTGGTGGCGGGCGCGGCGATCCGCTTCGACGGCCAGCTGAGCGTGTACGACACGCGCGACGCCGCCTGCCCCTGCTACGCCTGCCTGTTCCCGCCCGAGGCCAGCTTCGAGGAAACGCGCTGCGCGGTGCTCGGCGTGTTCGGCCCGGTGGTCGGCACCATCGGCACGCTGCAGGCCAGCGAGGCGCTCAAGCTGCTGGCCGGCATCGGCCCGTCGCTGGCGGGCAAGCTGCTGATGTTCGACGGGCGCAGCACCGGCTTCGACACCCTGCGCGTCTCGCGCGACCCGCACTGCAGCGTCTGCGCGCAGCGGCCCCAGGCCGGCGCCTGAGCGCCCGCCCTCTTCTTTCTCAAGTTCTTTCTCAAGGCTGGCGAGCCCCCTTGGCCCGCGCCGCACCGCGCGCGGCGGCCCCGGCCGTGGGCCGGTTCGCCAGTGCCAGCACGCCCGTGCAGTCGGCGTTCTCGCCGGGGCCGGTCTCGATGGTCGCGGCCAGCGCCAGCAGCGGGTTGATGGCGCCCAGCGCCAGCGCCGCCAGACCGCGGCCGGCCAGCGGCCCGATCTCGACGCCGCCCTTGGGCGCGCCGAAGGTGCCGCTCACGACCAGCGGCGTGCGCAGCGACAGGAAGCTCGCGCTCTTGGGCTCGGGCCGGATCACGAAGTCCAGCGTCTCGGTCGCGAGGTTGGCCTGGCCGGTGGCGGTGAAGACGGCGTTGGTGGTGTCCAGCACCAGCGTGCGCCCGTTCATCACGCCCTTGTTCACGTCGAAGGCCAGAGCCGCGCAGCGCAGCTCCACGTCGCGGTCGCCGCGCAGCAGGAACTTGAGGATGTCACCGCCCACCAGCGTCGCGAACACGGGCATCAGGTTGCCGAACTGGCCGCGCCCCGACAGCACCGCCATGTCGCCCGACGCGCTGCCGAGCCAGCTGGCCACCGAATTGCCGGCGCCCGACAGGTTGATGCGCCCGTCGAGCCGGCCGACGCTGTTGCCCGAGTTCTCCAGCTTGGGAATGAGCCGGGCCAGCCGCAGGCCGCGCACGTCGAGCGAGGCGCGGATGTCGGCCGGCGTCTTGGTGGCGTCGATGCGGATCGCGCCCACGAGCTTGCCGTTGGCCACGCCCAGGTCCAGCGGGTCGAGCGACAGCACGCCGTCGGTCAGCCGGATCTTGACGCTGCCGCGGTCCAGCGGCACTTCGCGCACGTTGCGGATGCGCTCGGCCGTGTAGGCCACGTCGGCGTTCATGGCGTGCAGCCGCCCGAAGTCGAACGGCGTGGTCGGCAGCACCTTGCCGCCGGGCGGTCGCTTGGGCTGGGCCGAGGCGACCGGCGCCACGCCTTCCACCGCGTTGGCGGAGCGCGCCGTGGGCGGCAGGCCGATCAGCGGGCCGAGGTCGTCCATATCCATCACGCGCGAGCGCAGCGTGCCCGACAGGCGCGGCACCTTGCCGGCCTGGTCGAAGGCCATGTCGCCGCCGATGTCCGACAGGCCCAGCCGGCCGTTGAGCCCCGCGGCCTCCCAGAGCTTGCCGCGCTTGCGCAGGCCGCCGCTCAGCGCATAGGGCGGGGTCTGCGGCAGCACGATGCCCAGCAGCGGGTACAGCGCGCTCAGCGTCTGGCCCTTGATCTGGAAGGTGGCGTCGATGCCGTCGAAGCCCGCGAGCTGGGCCACCGTGCCATTGGCCTTGAGCCGGGTCTGGCCGGCGGCGGCATTGATCTCGAGCGGGAACGGCGGCGCGCCCGCGGCGTTGATCTGCAGCACGTTGCCGGTGCGCCCGTCGGCCGTGAGCGGCTGGCCCTTGTAGCGGCCCTTGATGCGGTAGTGCAGCGGCAGCTCGCCGCGGTTGCTGTCGTAGTCCAGGTCGGCGTGCACGTCGACGCCCAGGTGCTGGGCCAGGAAGTCGACGGCGCCCTTGTCGACCTGGATGAGGCCGATGGTGGGCACGGTGCCGGTGTCGGAGGTGTCCTTGCCGAAGGCCCAGGTACGGCGCCCGTCGGGCTCCATCTGCAGGCCGACGGTGGGCGCGGTCAGCGCCAGGCTCGGAATGACCACCCGCTTGTCGATCAGCGGCCAGAGGCGAATCTCGAAGCTCGCGCGCTCGGCCTTCACCAGGTAGGGATCGCGCGCCCAGTCGGGGTTGGCGAATTCGATGCCGTCGAAGTGGATGGTGGCGGCCTTCCAGCCCAGGTCCACGTCGAGCCGGCGGGTGATCTCGAACTTGCGCCCGGTCTTCTCGCTCACGAAGCGGTTGAGCGGTTCGCGCAGCGTGTCCCACGGAAAGAAGGCCACGAGGAGCGCGAACGCGGTCAGCAGGACGGCGACCAGCAGCACGAAGGCCGCCAGCAGCTTCTGCCAGCGCGGCCGGGTGCGAAGGGATTGGGTTGCCATGGTCGATTCTTACCCGGATGCGCGCCCGAACCGGGTCGGCGGCGGGCCGCAGACCCCGTGCGGCTTGGCCTACGGGCGGGCGCGAGGCGGCGTGGAGACAGCCGCCTGCACATGCGTCAGAACCCGCCTACAACGCGCGGCCCTTGAACCCTGCATGATCCGCTGCGGGAAAGCCTCAATGTCCATGGGCAGGCTCTCTCCTCCGCGGGGCGCTTGGACACGAGCACCTGCCCACCTCAGAGGAAGCGCGGTTCGGCATGGATTCCAGATTGCAGACCTACGTTGTCGAAGACAACCCCACGATCCGTGAAAACCTCATCGGCACTCTGGAAGAGCTCACCTGCACCACGGTCGTGGGCTTTGCGGAAACCGAGCAGCACGCGCGCGACTGGCTGCGCGACCATGCCGACGAGTGGCACCTGGCCATCGTCGATCTCTTTCTCAAGCAGGGAAGTGGCCTGGGCATCCTTCAGGCCTGCCAGTCGCGCAAGCCCGGCCAGAAGGTGGTGGTGCTCAGCAACTATGCGACGCCCGACATCCGGCGCCGCTGCGCCGAGTTCGGGGTCGACGCGGTGTTCGACAAGTCGAACGAGATCGACGCACTGGTCGACTTCTGCATCCGCCAGGCCGCCGCGCTGCGGTCCGCGCCCGGCGATGCCTAGGCGCAGCTCAATCGATGAGCTTGTTCTTCAGCGCGTAATAGGTCAGGTCGCTGTTGGAGGACAGGTTCATCTTCTCCATCAGCCGCGTGCGGTAGGTGCTCACCGTCTTCACCGACAGCGACAGCGTCTTGGCGATGTCGCCGGCGGTCTCGCCCTTGGCCAGCTTCAGGAACACCTGGAACTCGCGCTCCGAGAGCTGCTCGTGCGGCGCGGCGTCGTCCTTGCGGTCGAGCTGGCGGGCCAGCAGTTCGGCCACAGCGGGCGTGATGTAGCGCCGGCCCAGCGAAATGGTGCGAATGGCGTTCACGATCTCGATCGGATCGCATTCCTTGTTGAGGTAGCCGCTGGCGCCCTGACGGATCAGGTTCATCGCGTAGTGCTCCTCGGGGTAGCCGCTGAGGATCAGGATGCCCACGTCCGGCGCCTTGGCGCGGATCATGGCAAGGGCATCGATACCGCTTTGTCCCGGCATGGAGAGATCCATCACCAGCACGTCCAGTTCGGTGGTGCGTACCAGCTCGATGGCTTCACGGCCGCTCGCTGCCTCGCCCGCCACCCGCAGGTCCACGTGCTCGGAGAAGAACTGCCGGAGGCCCGATCGCACGATGGCGTGGTCGTCCACAATTCCAATTTTGATCATCTGTTACTTTCGTCGTTGTGCCGCAGCTTTGGAAGCCGCAGCATGCCGGTCCCTGATTGTTATCAATTATTCACGAAGTTGCATTGAATGCGACCCTAAGGGTGTCATGCACTGGTTAGCCCCCCAAAAAATGGCCGTGAGCCTGTTGCTCGCGGCGCTGGCCGCACTGGCCCTCGTGGGCATCAACGAGGCAGGATACCGGCAATCGAGCCGCGCCCTGGCGGACATCGACGAGGCGCAGCAGATCCGCGGCACGCTCAACCAGATCCTGCAGAACATGCTGGACGCCGAAACCGGCCAGCGCGGCTTCCTGCTCACGGGTGAAGCCGCCTACCGTCAGCCCTACGACATCGCGGTCAAGCAGGTGGACGGCAACCTGGCCACGCTGCGCCAGCTGTACGCCGAACGCCCGGCCGAGCGCACCCAGCTGTCCGAGCTGTCCAAGCACGTGCTGCGCAAGATCGCCGAGATGGACATGAGCGTGCGGCTGCGCCACGAGGGCAACGAGGACGCCTGGAAGTTCGTCATGACCACCGACGTCGGCCGCGAGGAGATGGAAGCCATCCGCGCCACGGCCAACGAGCTGGTGAAGACCAGCAACGCGACGCTGCAGGCCGGTCAGCTGCAGGTGATGAAGTCGCTGCAGCTGGCGCGCGTCGGCACCGGCATCGTGGCGCTCGCGGCGCTGATCGCCTTCTTCCTGTACCTGCGCCAGACGCACGCGCTGCGCTCCGTGGGCGAGCGCCAGCAGGAAGCGCTGCAACGCGAACGCAATGCCCTCGAAGACGAGGTGCGCGAGCGCACCGCCTCGCTGGCCGAACTCGCCACCCACCTGCAGGACGTGCGCGAGACCGAGCGCGGCTACCTGGCGCGCGAGCTGCATGACGAGCTGGGCTCGCTGCTCACGGCCGCCAAGCTCGACGTGGCGCGGCTGAAGTCGCGCCTGGCCGACTCGCCCGACGCGATCCAGCGGCTGCAGCATCTGACCGAGCTGCTCAACAGCGGCATCGCGCTGAAGCGCCGCATCATCGAGGACCTGCGGCCTTCGTCGCTCTCCAACCTCGGGCTGGTCGCCTCGCTGGAAATCCTGGGGCGCGAGTTCGGGGAGCGCTCGGGGCTGGAGATCGAGATGGCGCTGGAACCGGTGACCATGGACGAGTCGCGCCAGCTCACGATCTACCGCATGGTGCAGGAGAGCCTGACCAACATCGGCAAGTACGCCGAGGCCAGCGAAGCCACCATCGTGCTGAAGAACTACGCCAACCACGTGATCGTGGAGGTGGCCGACAACGGCAAGGGCTTCGACGCGCAGCGCATGCGCCCGTCGACGCACGGCCTGGCGGGCATGCGCCACCGGGTCGAGGCGGCGCGCGGCAAGCTCACCATCACCTCGGCGCCCGGCCAGGGTACGCGGCTCACCGCGATGCTGCCGGTGGTGAAGCCGGCGCCGCAGGCCGGCACGCCGGCGAGCCCCGACACCCCCGCGTCGCGCGGCGCCTGACGCAGGCGCTGGCATTTCTTCACGCCCCGGGCCTGCGGCGACTCGGTCGCCTCCTACGCACCCCCGCCCCGGTCGCTGACAGGGCCGATGCGGCCCTGCCCTTAAGGTGGGTCCTGTGTCATCCGGCACCGGGTCGCGTCTTCAGCGATGCGCCCGGATGCATGGTTTCAAACCACAAAGAGGGAAGCCTCGAAGGAGTTCCGCATGCTGCACTACGCCGTGGTATTTCTGGTCATCGCACTCATCGCAGCCGTGTTCGGCTTCGGTGGCATCGCCGCCAGCGCGGTGGGGATCGCCAAGGTCCTTTTCATCATCTTTGCCGTGCTCGCCATCGCCAGCTTCCTGGCCGGCTTGCTACGACGCAAGTAGCGTAGTTACGATCCATAGGCTCCCGCATTTCATCTTCCCGGAAAGGACTCTCCCATGAACACGACCAAGACCCCTTCGCAACTCGCCGACGATGCGCGCCAGACCGCTCACGAAGCAGCCGAAACCACCCGCGCCTACGCTCAGAACGCGGTGAATGCGGCGGGTGAAAAGGTCCGCGAACTGCGCCGCGAGGCCGAGCCGGCCGTCGAGCAACTGGCCGCGCGCGTGCAGCAGGCCGTCCAGCGCGGCCTCGATGCCGCCTCGACCACCAGCGCCCGCGCCCAACGCCGCATCGAACAGGCCGCCGACGTGACAGGCCGCTACATCTCCGACCAGCCCGTGCGCTCGGTGCTGCTGGCCGCCGCTGCCGGCGCCGCCATCACGGCGCTGATCGTGCTGGCCAGCCGCCGCAGCCGCGACGACTACTGATCCGCTGTTGCATCGCCACTGACCGACCGACCCCGCCCGACCAACCTCGCACATGCTTCATCCGATCTTCTCGACGGTGCTCGGGCACCCGGAGCTCATTGCCGATCACATCGCCAACTACGCAGCCCTTGTCCGGCAGGAGAGTGCCGTGGCAGGACGCGGCCTGGTTGCCCGACTGGTCGCGGGCGTTCTGGCAGTGGCCACCGCCGTGCTCGCCCTCGGGCTGATCGGCGTGGCCGTGCTGCTCGGCGTGCTGCACGGCAGCTTCCACTGGGTGCTGGTGGCCGTGCCCGCCGTCGCGGTGGTGATCGCGGCGATCTGCACCTGGATCGCCACCCGCCCGAGTCCGAACTACGGCTTCGACGATCTGCGCGCCCAGCTGGCCGCGGACCTCGACGCGCTGCATGCCGCCGGAGCCCGCCATGAGCAGCCCTGATTCCCGCCGCCCTGCCGCAGCGCAACTCACGCCGCAACAGCGGCTGGCCCTCTCGCGCCGCGCGCTCGTGCGGCAACTGAACGGCGGCGAGCCCGACGCTCCGGCGCCCCATCGCGCCTTGGCTGCCGGCGACACCGACGACGATCTCGAATACGCACACACCGACGCCGGCGATGCGCCGCACGCCTCGCCGGGGCGCCGCCACAATGTCTGGAGCGCGATGGCGCGCGGCGTGGTGCAGCGCTGGTGGCGTCGCCATCCCGCGCACGCGGCGGGCCAGCTGGCCCGCCCCCTGCTCGAACACTATGCTCGCACCGAGCCCGTCAAGCTCATGGCCGCCGCGGCCGCCACGGGCTCGCTGCTGGTGCTCGTGCGGCCCTGGCGGCTGCTCTCGGCCACGGCCGTGATCGCGGCGGTGCTCAAGACCTCCGACGTGGCCGACCTGGTCAACACGCTGCTGCAGAAGCCCGCGCGGCCATCGCGGCAAGACCCGCCCTGACGTCACGCCAACGCGTGGCATGCAGACAAGAAAAAGCCCGGACGAACCGGGCTTTTTGCTGGGCGCGGCGCAAGGGCCGGTCAGCCCTTCACTTCGAGCTGGTTGTTCACCGACTTCACGCCCTGCACGGCCTTGGCGATCTCCTCGGCGCGCGACTTGGCGGCGGCCGTCGGTGCCGGGCCCTTGAGGCTCACGGCGCCGCCCTTGGTGTCGACGTCGATCTTGATCGCGCTCAGGTCCGGGTCCTTGGCCAGGCCGGCCGAGACCGAGGCGGTGATCGCGGCGTCGTCGACCGTGGCAGTGACGGCGGCGGTGGCGTCCTTGGCGGCTTCCTTCACATCGGCGGTGGCGCCGGCCATGCCGGTCTTGGCGTCGGCCGCGGCCTGTTCGGTCTTGGCCTTGGCATCGGAGGCCGCCTGCTCGGTCTTGGCGACGGCGCTGTCGAGCTTTTCACCGGCGGTCTGGTTGCCCGGCTTGTCGCAGGCGGCCAGGGTCAGCGCGGCGCCGGCTGCGAGCACGGCGAGCCAGGTGCGCGAGGTGGCAAAGGGAGCGAGGGAACGGTTCGACGTTGTCATGGGAAATCCTCCTGCGGTCGGAATGGGTGCATGGACCGGCTTGGTCCACGCCAGTCAATCTAGTCCCCACCGCCCGCGCCCGGGTGTCGCCGCAGGCCCGAAGCGCTGTAGGACAAGCAAGCGACGGCAGGCGGCTCAGGCGCTGACGATCCAGCCTTCGAGCGGGTCCACGGACAACGGCAATCCGTAGCCAGGCCCCGAGCTGTCAGCGCGCTGCCGGGCCCAGGCGGCCTGCAGCAGGCACAGCACCGCATCGAGTTCGTCGCCCTTGGCGTCGGCGCGCAGCCCGTTGCGCTGTGCGGCCGTGAGTTGGAGGCGCAGGCCGAGCCGCGTGCGTCCGGCCTCCAGCGCGGCCAGCAGGTCGGCGCGCGCGGCCTCGCGTTCGGGTGACTGGCGCGCGAGGTCGTCGCTCTTGTAGCTGCGCCGGCCGATGAGTTCGCGCGCCAGCAGGCCCGGGTAGGCCTCCAGCGCGATGCGGTCCTTGTGCGTGCTCGCGTGCAGGCCCGGCAAGGTGGCGCCGGCGGCGAGCAGGCGCGGCACGCCGGCGTGCAGCATGTAGGCGACGGGCGGGTTCACCCATTTCATCGACGGGCTCGAGCCGGCCGGCGCGTCGGTCGCACGGTGCGCGAACTTGCCGCCGACCGGACGCGCCGCGCAGAAGGCGGCGAAGGTGTCGCGGATTTCGGCGCGGCTCAGGCCGGCGTAGTGGGCGATCAGCGCATCCCACGCGGTCGGCCACTGCAGGTGCGCGACCAGTTCGCGCGGCAGGCCGAAGGGAAAGTCGAAGCCGCCGACCCAGGCGGGCGTGCTGTTGTCGAGCCACAGGCCCCAGGCGTTGAGCGTGGCGAAACGGTGCAGGCCAGTCAGCGTGACGGCGTCCGTGCCGGCCAGTTCACCGACGGCCACGACGATGGGTTTGCGGGCGGTCGGTGCGCTCGAGAAATCGCAGCCGAAAAGCATCGCCCGCCTTCGGTCAACCCAGTGCGAGCGCGATCACGCCGGCCGCGATGAACAGCGCGCCCAGCAGCCGCAGCATGCGGTCGCCTTCGCGCAGCAGGTGCCCGCCGATCAGCGCGGCGAACAGCATCGACACCTCGCGCGCCGGCGCGACGTGCGAGATGGGCGCCTGCTGCACCGCATACAGCACGAGCACATACGAGACGGGGCTGATCGCCGCCACCAGCAGCGCGTACTTCCACTGGTCGCGCCACATGCGCGCGGTGGTCGCGCGGTCCTGCAGCGCGGCGGGCAGCAGCAGCACGAGGCGCACGAAGTTGCTCATGTAGTCGAGCAGGATCGGCGACATCGCGAGGAACTTGACGGCGTAGCTGTCGGTGACCGTGTAGGCCGCGATGAAGGCGCCGGTCAGCACGCCGTAGCGCATGCCCTTCTGTACGCGCTCGCGCTGCACCGGGTCATGCTTCTTGTGAAAGAGGCGCGGGCCGCCGGCCACCAGGAACACGCCGAGCACCACACCGAAGATGCCGGCCACACCGACGAGGCTGATCTTCTCGCCCAGGAACAGGATCGCCACCAGCGACGACAGCAGCGGCCCCGAGCCGCGCGCCAGCGGGTAGACCACCGTGAGGTCCGACTTGCGGTAGCCGCGCAACAGCACGACGTAATAGAAGACGTGCAGCACGCCGCTCAGCACGATAAAGGCCCATTCCTTCGTGCCCCAGGTCGGCACGACGCTCCAGCCGAGCGTGATGCCCACGGGCGCCCACACCACGGCCATGAACACGCCGCTCTGGAACGCGAAGCGCGAATCGCCGTTCGCCTTCTTGGCGGCGATGTTCCAGCTGGCGTGAATGACCCCGGCCAGCAGGATCAGCGCAAAGGCAGAGAGCGGCACCCCGGCGGAACCGGGATCAGTGGCGGCCGACGATGGCCGCGGTGGCCATCAGTTCTTCGAGCAGCGCGAGCGAGACCTTGCCCGAGACCTTGTACGGGTCGAGCTCGGGCTTCTCGGAGTACTTCAGCAGCGTCGAGGCGTTGAGCTTGGAGAGGTTGACCTGCCCCATCGTCCAGCCGCCGAAACGGCGCTCTGAGATTTCTTCGTAGTGCAGCAGCACCACGTCCTTGTGGCGCGGATCGCGCTGGATGTGGCCGTAGAGATCGCTGATGGCGTCGCGCCCACCCTCGATCGCCTGCAGGAAGGTGCCGGCGCCGTAGCAGAGGATGCCCGTGATGCCGCAGGCCGGGTTGTGCGTGCGCGATTTCGCGAGGATCGCCTCGATGGCCTCGGGGCTGGTATCGACGGCGCGACTGGCATAGAGAAGTCGGACCAGCATGGCTCAGCTCTTTCGTGGCAGGAGGGAGAGGAATTCGCGACGCAGGCTCGGGTCTTTCAGGAACACGCCGCGCATGACGGAGTTGATCATCTTGCTGTCCATTTCCTTCACGCCGCGCCAGGCCATGCAGAAGTGCTCGGCCTCCATGACCAGTGCGAGGCCGTCGGGCTGCGTCTTTTCCTGGATCAGGTCGGCCAGCTGCACCACGGCTTCTTCCTGGATCTGCGGACGGCCCATGACCCATTCGGCCAGGCGCGCGTACTTCGACAGGCCGATCACGTTCGTGT
>Ga0209051_1003166_pt1 | contig 11026 bp, 6 predicted proteins | sample AraplaCvi_mMS_r2_2_FD_184286 | JGI IMG/M metagenome (GOLD analysis project Ga0209051, IMG submission 184286) | Arabidopsis root microbial communities from North Carolina, USA - plate scrape MF_Cvi_mMS_r2 (SPAdes) (version 2) | ecosystem: Host-associated > Plants > Roots > Endosphere | place: USA...
CCTTCGGATCTAGAACTGGATGCCGTTCTTGCTCGGCGGCGGCAGGTCGATCTTGGGGCCGTTGGCCGGCGGGGCGGCCGGCGCGGGCGAGGGGCTGGCGGTGCGCGCGGCGGCGGAAGGGGGCGCGAGCGGCACGGGCGCGGGCCACGAGTAGCCGGCGAGGCGGGCGGTCTTGGGATAGCCGGCCACGTCGAGGTAGGAGTCGACCTCGGGCTGGCGGAAGCCCTTGACGGTCTGGGTGCCGATGGTGAGGACGGGCAGGGTGAGCTCGCCGAAACGCGTCTTGAGCTGGGAGCCGTCCTCGTTGGTGTCGACCGAGTATTCGGAGAAGGGCACGCCGCGCGCGCGCAATGCCTGGCGGGCGGCGTCGCAGGGGCTGCAGCCCTTCTGCGCATACAGCGTCACGGGATAACGCGCCATGGCCTGGCGGGTCTCGTACGGGAAGCCCGCGCTGGCGGCGCCGCCGTCGCCCGTGGACGTGCCGGGCTGCGCGCGCTGCTGCGCGGCGGTGGGCGGCTTGTCGGTGTAGGTGACGTGGCCGTCCGGGGCCACGATCTTGTATTGGGCGGACGCGACGCCCGCCGCGGCGAGCAGCAGGGCCGCGGTGACGAGGCGCAGGGACGGCGAGGTCTTCAGGGGGGCGAGGCTCATCGGGAAGTCGTGCTGGGCGAGAGGTTGCAGGCGATGGACGCGGATCCGCGGCGAAGGTTTCCTACCGGCAACGCGCGGCGCGGGCGTCCGGCCGACGCCTCCTCGGAGCGAGGGAAGAAATCCGGCGGGCCCGGGCGGCAGGCATGCGGGGTTCCTCTCGGGCTCGTCAGGCCGCGATGCCCAGGTGCCGGAGCATCGCGTCGATGCTGGGCGCGCGGCCGCGGAAGGCCTTGAAGCTGTCGAGCGCGTCGCGGCTGCCGCCGACCTCGAGGATCTCCTGGCGGTAGCGGCGACCGGTCGCGAGGTCGAGTATGCCTGTCTCCTCGAAGGCGCTGAACGCGTCCGCCGACAATACCTCGGCCCACGTGTAACTGTAGTAACCCGCCGCGTAGCCGCCGCCGAAGATGTGCGAAAAGCTGTGCTGGAAGCGATTGAATTCGGGCGGACGCAGCACGGCGATCTCGTCGCGCACGCCTTCGAGCAGCGGCTGGATCCGCGTCGACGCCCCCGGCTCGGAGTGCGCCAGCATGTCGAACAGCGCGAACTCGACCTGGCGCAGCGTCTGCATGCCGCTCTGGAAGTTCTTGGCCGCGAGCATCTTGTCGAACAGCGGCCGCGGCAGCGGCGCGCCGGTGTCGACGTGCGAGGTGAGCTGCTGCAGGACGTCCCACTCCCAGCAGAAGTTCTCCATGAACTGGCTGGGCAGCTCGACGGCGTCCCACTCGACGCCCGAGATGCCCGAGACGCCGAGTTCCTCGACCTGCGTCAGCATGTGGTGCAGGCCGTGGCCGAACTCGTGGAACAACGTGATGACGTTGTCGTGGGTGAGCAGGGCCGGGCGGCCGTTGAGCGGCGCGGCGAAGTTGCACACCAGGTGCGCGACCGGCGACTGCACCTGGCCGGTGTCGGCGCGCAGCCAGCGCTGGCGCGCGTCGTCCATCCAGGCGCCGGGGCGCTTGCCGGGACGGGCGTACAGGTCGAGGAAGAACTCGCCGACGACGACCCCGCTCGCCGCGCCCGCCGCCGCCGCGGGCGCGGCCGGCTCGCCGTGGAGTGGCCGGGCGCTCGCCGGCGTCGACGCCGGGTCGCGTTCGATGCGGAAGAAGCGCACGCTCTCGTGCCACACCGGCGCCTCGGCCTCGACGATGCGCACCTCGAACAGGGTCTCGATGATGCGGAACAGCCCTTCGAGCACCTTGGGCAGGGTGAAGTACTGGCGCACCTCTTCGTCGCTGAACGCGAAGCGGGCTTCCTTCAGCCGCTCGCTGGCGAAGGGGACGTCCCAGGCCTGGAGTTCGGCGATGCGCAGCTCGGCCGCGGCGTAGTCGCGCAGTTCGTCGAGGTCGCGCTGCGCGCTCGGACGCGCCCGGCGGCCCAGGTCGCGCAGGAAGGCCACCACCTCGGACGGCGAGCCGGCCATCTTGGGCACGAGCGAGAGCTCGGCGTAGCTGGCGTAGCCGAGCAGCGCGGCCTCTTCGGCGCGCAGCTCGAGCAGCTCGCGCATGACCGCGGAGTTGTCGCGCTCGGGCGGACCGAACTCGGAGGCGCGGGTGACGTAGGCGCGGTAGAGTTTCTCGCGCAGCTCGCGCTTGCGGCCCATCTGCATGACGGGCAGGTAGCTCGGGAAATGCAGCGTGAGCTTGCAGCCCTCGCGGCCGTCGGCCTGCGCGGCGGCGCGCGCAGCCTCGATGGCATCGGCCGGGACGCCGGCCAGATCGGACTCGGGCACGTAGAGGGCGTAGTGGTCGGTGGCGTCGAGCACGTGCTCGGAGAACTGGCGCGAGAGCTCGGCCATGCGTTCCTGCAGCGCGGTGAAGCGCGCCTTCTGCGGACCGACCAGGTCGGCGCCGCCGAGCTTGAAGTCGCGCAGCCAGTTGGCGAGCGCCTTGCGCCGCACGGGCGAGAGCTGCGCCGCGTCGGCGCCGGCCGCGACGGCGCGGTACTTGGCGTAGAGGCGCTCGTCGGCGCCCTGGCGCGTGAAGAACTCGGTGATACGCGGCAGGTTCTCGGCGTGCACGGCGCGCAGCTCGGGCGTGTCGGCCACCTGCGTGAGGTGTTCGACCGCGCGCCAGGCGCGCGAGAGGCGCTCGGTGGCCACCGTGAGCACGGCGGAGATGGCGTCGAAGTCGGGCGGCACGTCGGGGCCGACGGCGCGTTCGAGCGCCGCGTTGGCCTCGCCCAGGAGCACGTCGATCGCGGGCGTGACGAACTCCGGGCGGATCTCGGCGAAGGACGGGATGCCGGAGCTTTCGAGCAGGGGGTTGTTCATGGTGGACGGCTGCTGGCGGGCGCGGGGCGCCCCGGAACGGGACCGAGGCGGCGACGCCTCTCCCGCGGAAATGTACCCCCCGCGGCGCCCGCCCGCGCGCGCATGCAGGCCGGATAATCGGCCGTTTGGCGCGGTTCGGCGGCCCGGCCCCCTCGCGGGCGACTCGCCAGGCGGGTGGGGGTCGTCGCCTTCAGCCGGCGACGCGCTCGGCCGACTCGATCGTGTTGGCCAGCAGCATGGTGATGGTCATCGGCCCGACGCCGCCGGGCACCGGCGTGACATGGCCGGCGACCTGCGAGACGCTCGCGAAGTCGGCGTCGCCGCACAGCTTGCCGCCGTCGTCGCGGTTGATGCCGACGTCGATCACGATCGCGCCCGGCTTGACCATGTCGCCGCGCAGCGTGCCGCGGCGGCCGACGGCGGCGACGACGATGTCGGCCTGGCGCGTGTGCACGGCGAGGTCCGGCGTCGCGCTGTGCGTCACCGTGACGGTGGCGTTGGCCTGCAGCAGCAGCAGCGCCATCGGCTTGCCGACCGTGTTGGAGCGGCCGATCACGACCGCGTGCTTGCCCTTGATCGGGACGCCCGTGCTCTCGATGAGCTTCATGCAGCCGAAGGGCGTGCAGGGGCGGAAGCCGGGCAGGCCGGTCATCAGGTCGCCGGCGCTCTGCACGGAATAGCCGTCGACGTCCTTCGCGGTCGAGATGCGTTCGATCACCTTGTGCGGATCGATGTGCTTCGGCAGCGGCATCTGCACCAGGATGCCGTGGATGGCCGGGTCGGCGTTCAGCGCATCGAGGCGCGCGAGCAGCCCGGCCTCGGACAGCGTCGCCGCGTGGCGCTCGAGCACCGAGTGGATGCCGGCCTCCTCGCAGGCCTTGACCTTGTTGCGCACGTAGACCGCCGAGGCCGGGTCGTCGCCGACCAGGATCACCGCCAGGCCCGGCCGCGTGCCGCGCGTCGTGAGCGCGGCGGCGCGGGCGGCGATGTCGGCGCGCAGCTGGCGGGAGAGGGCGACGCCGTCGATCAGTTGTGCAGTCATGCGCGGAACGTTGTGGTCAATCGGAAAATGAAAAGGCCGCTCTTCGGCGGCCTGTCGCATGTCGGGGTGTCACCCTGGCCGGCGAGCGCTCGGCCGCTCCGGAGCTCGCCGGCCTGGGCCCCTCGGGGGCGGCGAGCAGAGCGAGCCCAGGCCGTCATTCATGGCTTTGCCGAGGGCGCGCCGAGCGCGATCTTCAGCAGGTCGGCCACCGTGTTGGCGTTGAGCTTCTCCATGATGTTGGCGCGGTGCGCCTCCACCGTCTTGATGCTGATGCCCAGGTCGTCGGCGATCTGCTTGTTGAGGCGGCCGGCGACGATGCGCTCGAGCACCTGCGCCTCGCGCGTGGTCAGGCGCTGCAGCAGCGCGTCGCGGCTGGCCTGCTCCTGGTGCTGCGAGAAGGCCGAGCGCGCCTGGTCGAGCATGCGCTCGACCAGCGAGACGAGGTCGTCTTCCTTGAAGGGCTTCTCGATGAAGTCCATCGCGCCCTTCTTCATCGTGGACACCGCCATGGGCACGTCGCCGTGGCCGGTGACGAAGACGATGGGCAGCGGGCTCTTGCGCTCGAGCAGGCGATCCTGCAGCTCGAGGCCGCTCATGCCGTCCATGCGGATGTCGGCGATCACGCAGGCGACCTCGCGCGGATCGAAGCGCGACAGGAAGGACTCGGCGGAATCGAAGCACTTCACCCGGTAGTCCTTGCCCTCGAGCAGCCATTGCAGCGAATCGCGGACGGCTTCGTCGTCGTCGACGACGTAGACGGTACCCTTCTTGGGAATCAGACTCATGAGGCGTTCGTGTCCGAGTCGGCGGTCGCTTCGAACGCGGCTAGCGCACTCGCGGCGTCGACCCTGTGGGAGGTTTCGACAGGCAGGGTGAACGAGAAGCAGCACCCTACCACCGTGGTGCCATTGTAGAGGTTCTGCGCGCGGATCCGGCCGCGGTGCGACTCGATGATGGAGCGGCACAGCGAGAGCCCGATGCCCATGCCCTCGACCTTGGTCGAGAAGAAGGCCTCGTACAGGCGGTTCAATACCTCCTCCTTCAGGCCCGGGCCCTTGTCGCTGACGCTGAACTCGATCACGCCGCCCTCGTCGGGCGTGTAGCGCGGTACGACGCGCAGCTCGATGTGGCGGCGCATCAGCGGCAGCTGCGCGCCGTCGATCGCCTCGGCGGCGTTCTTCAGCAGGTTCAGCAGCACCTGCTCGATGAGGATGGGGTCGACCAGCAGCGGCGGCAGGCGCTGCGCGACGTAGACCTGGATCGCCACGTTGCGCCGGCGCAGCTCGATGCCGGCGAGTTCGACCGCGTCGTCCACCATCTCGCGCGCCTGCGCCACCTGGCGCTGCGGCTCGCGGCGCTTCACGAAGTTGCGGATGCGGTGGATGATGTGGCCCGCGCGCTCGGCCTGCTTGGCCGTCTTCTGCAGCGCGGCGACGAGGTCGTCCTTGCCGATGGAGTCGTTGCGCACGCGCGAGACCATGCCGCTGCAGTAGTTCGAGATCGCGGTGAGGGGCTGGTTGAGCTCGTGCGCCACCGACGAGGCCATCTCGCCGACGGCGATCAGCCGGCTCGTGAAGTGCGCGCGGTCGGCCTGCTGCTGCGCCACCTGCTCGGCGCGCAGGCGCGCGGTGATGTCGGTGGCGATCAGCATCTGCGCGAGGCGGCCGTCCGTCCACTGCAGGTAGCGCGCGCGCACGTCGAACCACTTGTCGAGCGACTCGACGAAGACCTCGCGCGGCGAGGTGCCGGCCTCGGTGAGCTCCTGCGTCGGCAGGCCGCCGTAGCGGTCGACGGCGTCCTCCAGCTCGGCCTGCGCCGGCGCGTTGGCGTCGATGCCCCCCGCCAGTACCGCGTGGATGTGGGCGTCGGAGCCGAACCACAGGCGGTAGGAGCGGTTGGCGAACAGCAGCTGGCCCTGTTCGACGGAGAGCACCGAGACCGCCGCGTCCAGCCCCTCCAGCACGGTGGTGAAGCGCTCGTGCGAGGCCGAGAGCTGGTCGCGCACGCGCTTGGCCTCGGTGATGTTGGTGACCGAGGTCATCCAGCCGGTCTGCGCGCCCTTGGCGTCGATCAGCGGCGAGACGTACATGCGCGCGTCGAACACCGAGCTGTCCTTGCGCATGATCTTGACCTCGATGCCGCCGGCCGGGCTGCGGCCCTGCAGCTCCTGCTGCAGCAGGCGCGCGTTCTCCTCGATGCGGTCGTGCGGCCAGTGCGGGAAGGGCGGCAGGCGGCCGACGAGCTCGTTGTCGGAGAAGCCCGTCATCGCGCAGAAGGCCGGGTTGACGTACGTGATGCGGCCCTCCATGTCCATCGCGCGCATGCCGGTCAGCATGGAGTTCTCCATCGCGCGGCGGAAGTTGGTCTCGTGCATCAGCGCGCCCTGGATCTGCGCGCGCCGGCGCACGTGCTTCCAGGTGCCGAGCAGCATCCAGACCGTCAGGCCCGAGAGCGCCAGCACCATCCAGAAGAGCGAGTTGGAGATGAGCCCGATGGAGGTGCGGTAGCCCAGACCGCGCAGGATCAGGCCGTTGGAGGCCGGTGCGAGCGGCGCCTCGAAGGCGATCGAGGGCACGCCGGTCGGGCGGCCGGGCATCGAGGTGACGGTGCTCGCGAGCAGCTCCTCGTGCTCGTCCAGCACCTCGATCGCGCGCCGCTTGGTGACCTCCTCCGGCACCGCGTGGCGCAGCAGCGCCTCGATCGAGTACTCGGCCACCAGGGTGCCGACGAAGTTGGTGTGGGCCACCAGCGGGATGTGGACCTGGAACACCGCCGTGCCGTCGACGTCGATGAAGGGCTTGGAGAAGGTCGGCAGGTGGGTGTTGCGCGCGGCGACGAAGGCCTGCTCGGAGGCCGTCTTGGCGCCCGCGGCGGGCAGCGAGGGATCCTCCGCGCTGGCGCGCAGGCTGGCCGCGCCGCGGAAGATCGAGCCCAGGAAGATGGCGCGCGGCGTGCGGTCGGCGTTGAGCCACATCACCTGCGTGAGCTCGGGGCGCGCGGGCGCGAAGCCGGCGGTCTGCGTGTAGAAGCTGTCGGTGTCGACGTCGCGCTGCACGATGTCGCGCGTCAGGCGCACGAGCAGTTCCTGGTCCTCGATCAGGCGCAGCCGGATCTGCTGCTGCGCGAGCTCGGTGTCGCGGTGCACGGCGTCGGTGGCGCGCTCGATCTCCTCGTTGCGCAGGATCCAGAACGCGGCCACGATCGCCGCCAGGAACAACATCACCGAGACGAGCGGCCCGAGCGTGGCGAAGCGGTCCTGGCGCGCCGCGGACTGGCTGCGCCACCAGCGCCCGAACAGGCGCTGCGCCCATGACGGCGACGGGGTCGATGCGGGCTCGAGCGAGGAATGCATGCGGGCATTATCGATTTCCTGCCACGCCGCGGGCGCGCGCCGCCTGTGCCCGAAGTCGCGCTTGCGTCTCCGGCTTTCTCATGATGTGAAATGGACTGCCGCCATTTGAAATCCCGGCAAAGTGTGCGACACTGCGGCCCGTTTCTAGACCACGGGCTCTAACTACCCCAGGAGACGAGCGATGTCCGCCATCCCCCAATCCTTCGGCGCCGCCGCGAACGACGCTGACGCTCAGGAAACCCGCGAATGGACGGACGCGCTGTCCGCCGTCATCGCCGCAGAAGGCCGTGACCGGGCCCACTTCCTCATCGAGCAGCTGCTCGACCATGCGCGCCAGCAAGGCATCGACCTGCCGTTCTCGGCCAACACGGCCTACGTCAACACGATCGCCCCCGAGGACGAGGAGCGTTTCCCCGGCAACATCGACATCGAGGAGCGCCTGCGCGCCTACATGCGCTGGAACGCGCTCGCGATGGTGGTGAAGGCGAACCGCCTGCACCCGGCCGACGGCGGCGACCTGGGCGGCCACATCTCGTCCTTCGCCTCGCTGGCGACCATGCTGGGCTGCGGCTTCAACCACTTCTGGCACGCCGCCACCGAGGACCACGGCGGCGACCTGCTCTACATCCAGGGCCATTCCTCGCCCGGCATCTACGCCCGCGCCTACCTCGAGGGCCGCATCACCGAGGAGCAGCTGCTCAACTTCCGCCAGGAAGTCGACGGCAAGGGGCTCTCGAGCTACCCGCACCCGAAGCTGATGCCCGAGTTCTGGCAGTTCCCGACGGTGTCGATGGGCCTGGGCCCGCTGATGTCCATCTACCAGGCGCGCTTCCTGAAATACCTGCACGCGCGCGGCATCGCCGACACGAGCAAGCGCAAGGTCTGGGTCTTCTGCGGCGACGGCGAGATGGACGAGCCCGAGTCGCTCGGCGCGATCGGCCTGGCGGCGCGCGAGAAGCTCGACAACCTGATCTTCGTCGTCAACTGCAACCTGCAGCGCCTGGACGGCCCGGTGCGCGGCAACGGCAAGATCATCCAGGAGCTCGAGGGCGAGTTCCGCGGCGCCGGCTGGAACGTGATCAAGCTGCTGTGGGGCAGCTACTGGGATCCGCTGCTCGCGCGCGACAAGGACGGCGCGCTGCGCAAGCTCATGATGGACACCGTCGACGGCGACTACCAGGCCTACAAGGCCAACGACGGCGCCTTCGTGCGCAAGAACTTCTTCGGCCGCGACCCGCGCACGCTGGAGATGGTCGCCCGCATGAGCGACGAGGACGTCTGGCGCCTGCAGCGCGGCGGCCACGACCCGCAGAAGGTCTACGCGGCCTACCACCGCGCGGTCAACACCACCGGCCAGCCCACCGTGCTGCTGATCAAGACGGTCAAGGGCTTCGGGATGGGCAAGAGCGGCGAGGGCAAGAACACCGCGCACCAGACCAAGAAGCTGACGGACGAGGACATCAAGGCCTTCCGCGACCGCTTCGCGATCCCCATCCCCGACGACAAGCTGGCCGACCTGCCGTTCTACAAGCCGCAGGACAACACGCCCGAGATGGAATACCTGCAGGCGCGGCGCAAGGCGCTCGGCGGCTACCTGCCGCAGCGCCGCCAGAAGGCCGAGGAAGCCATCCCCGTGCCCCCGCTGTCGACCTTCCAGGCCGTGCTCGACCCGACGGCCGAAGGCCGCGAGATCTCCACCACCCAGGCCTACGTGCGCTTCATCACCGCGCTGCTGCGCGACAAGCAGCTGGGGCCGCGCGTGGTGCCCATCCTGGTCGACGAGGCACGCACCTTCGGCATGGAAGGCCTGTTCCGCCAGGTCGGCATCTACAACCCCGCGGGCCAGAACTACACGCCGGTCGACAAGGACCAGGTGATGTACTACCGCGAGGCGACCGACGGCCAGATCATCCAGGACGGCATCAACGAGGCCGGCGGCATGGCCAGCTGGATCGCGGCGGCCACCTCGTACTCGACGAACAACCGCATCATGGTGCCGTTCTTCGTCTACTACTCGATGTTCGGCTTCCAGCGCATCGGCGACCTGGCCTGGGCCGCGGGCGACATGCAGGCGCGCGGCTTCCTGCTGGGCGGCACCTCGGGCCGCACCACGCTGAACGGCGAGGGCCTGCAGCACGAGGACGGCCACAGCCACGTCCTGGCCGGCACGATCCCCAACTGCGTCAGCTACGACCCGACGTATGCGCACGAGGTGGCGGTGATCATGCGCCACGGCCTGAAGCGCATGGTGGAGGACCAGGAGAACGTCTTCTACTACATCACGCTGCTGAACGAGAACTACCCGATGCCGGGCCTGAAGGCCGGCACCGAGGAGCAGATCATCAAGGGCATGTACCTGCTCGAGGAGAGCGCGCAGGCCGGCAAGCTGCGCGTCAACCTGCTCGGCTCGGGCACCATCCTGCGCGAGTCCGTCGCGGCCAAGGAGCTGCTCGAGAAGGACTGGGGCGTCGGCGCCAACGTCTGGAGCTGCCCGAGCTTCAACGAGCTCGCGCGCGACGGCCAGGAGGCCGAGCGCTGGAACCTGCTGCATCCGACCGAGGAGGCCCGCAAGTCCTTCGTCGAGACCCAGCTCGCGCCGCACGACGGCCCGGTCATCGCCTCGACCGACTACATCAAGAACTACTGCGAGCAGATCCGCGCCTTCGTGCCGGCCGGCCGCGCGTTCAAGGTGCTGGGCACCGACGGCTTCGGCCGCTCCGACTTCCGCAGCAAGCTGCGCGAGCACTTCGAGATCAACCGCCACTACATCGTCGTGGCGGCGCTGAAGGCGCTGGCCGACGAGGGCAAGATCAAGCCCGCGAAGGTGGCCGAGGCGATCGAGAAGTACGGCGTCGCCGCCGACAAGGTCAACCCCCTGCACGCCTGATCCCGGGCCCCCACGACAAATCCGAACGAGGAGAACAGCAACATGGCCCTGCAGGATGTGAAGGTGCCGGACATCGGCGACTTCAAGGACGTCGCGATCATCGAGCTGCTGGTCAAGCCCGGCGACACGGTGCGCGCCGAACAGAGCCTGGTGACCGTCGAGAGCGACAAGGCGTCGATGGAGATCCCGTCGTCGCACGCCGGCGTGGTGAAGGAGCTCAAGGTCGCGATGGGCGACAAGGTGAGCCAGGGAACGCTGCTGCTGGTGCTGGAGACGGGCGCCGCCGCGCCCGCCCCGGCGCCCGCGCCCACCCCCGCCGCTGCGGCGCCGGCGCCCGCGCCGGCCCAGGCCGCGGCGCCCGCGCCGTCCCCCGCCGCCGCGCCCGCCGCCGGCGGCGGCCTGGTCGAGGTCGCGGTGCCGGACATCGGCGACTTCGCCGAGGTCGGCGTGATCGAGCTGCTGGTCAAGCCGGGCGACGCCGTGAAGGCGGAGCAGAGCCTCATCACGGTCGAGAGCGACAAGGCCTCGATGGAGATCCCGTCGTCGCATGCCGGCGTCGTGAAGGAGCTCAGGGTCAAGATCGGCGACAAGGTGTCCAAGGGCAGCATCGTCGCGCTGCTGCAGGCCGAGGGCGGCGCCGCGGCGCCCGCGCCGGCCGCCGCGGCGGCCGCGCCCGCCCCCGCGCAGGCGGCCGCATCCGCCCCGGCCCCGGCCGCGGCGCCGGCCGCCGGCGAGCGCACGTCCCCGACGGCCGCGCTGCCGCCGCACGATCCCACCGCCGCCCCGCTGAACCTGCCGCACGCCTCGCCCTCGATCCGCAAGCTG
>Ga0209051_1003167_pt1 | contig 11025 bp, 11 predicted proteins | sample AraplaCvi_mMS_r2_2_FD_184286 | JGI IMG/M metagenome (GOLD analysis project Ga0209051, IMG submission 184286) | Arabidopsis root microbial communities from North Carolina, USA - plate scrape MF_Cvi_mMS_r2 (SPAdes) (version 2) | ecosystem: Host-associated > Plants > Roots > Endosphere | place...
AGACGACGAAGGAGAAAACAAGAAACTTGACCACGACCGCAGACCCGAAACATACCTAACAGGCGGGTCAATTCTCGGTGGAAACGCCGGGTCAGTTCTCAGCGGCAATCAACATTGTCGGGTGTCAGATAGTACGGCTTGTCGAAGTAGACGTCATCGACATCAGTGCAGGGAATGAACGCTTCGATCTCAAGGGTCTTGTTCGATTCCGGGATCGTGGCTGCTACCTCGTCCGGGTCGATGATGATGTATTGACCGCTTTCGATTTCGAAGCCCTTGGTCTGTAGCTCCTTCGGGACCGGCTCTTCGGTTTCACCGTCGACAAAGACGCGATTGACGCGGTTGCCGGTGGCCTTGTTGATCGTGTTGAATGTGATCCGGTCCGAGGTGCTGGCAGCCGTGTAGAGTGCCGCTCCGCAAGAGACTTCCCCGAACTTGATGAAGCCCTTCCACTGGGCCCTGTGTCCACTCGCCATACCTGTTACTCCCGAATCGCTACTGGCGAATCAAGTTCTGGCGAAGTGATTCGTTCCAAGTCGAAACGAATCATTTTTCAATGGCTTAGCGCCGTTTGTTGCCAATTTGATTCCGGATGCACCGGCAGGCACCATCGCAGGATAGGATCGTTGACGCGTAAGGCGAGGAACAACGTGAATCATCAACCGTTTAGGGGCAGGATCACGTTGTCAGCAAGGAGATATCGAAATGGCGACCACAACAGGCGGCCGGGCGCAGGACAGAGCGAAAGTCGCAGGCGGACAGGATCATGAGGTCCGATACGAAGCAAAGAAGGAAGGCGTCTCGAAAGGTGAAGTGAAAGACAGCGTCAAAAAGGTCGGCAACAGCCGCAAGAAGGTCGAAGCGGATCTAAAAGGTTGATGGATCACACCTTCGATAAAAGCGTCGCGAGTTCAGCGATTGAGGCTCGCGCAGCATCAATTCCGGCACACGGCGAACGTCAACGGGCGGAAGTCGAGATCAGCTTCACCAAGAACGCGCGTTTGCGCGCAAGCCTCGATGTCTCCAGCGGCGGCCTGCTTTCGATCGCCGCTCTCGTCTCCAGCATACTTCTATCGACGGCCGTTCTCGTCCATGTCGCCACGCGCGACGCCCACTCGAAAAGCCTCTGGCGGTGACGAGGGCTCACTTGGACGCGATCTTGAAGATCGTCTTTGCAATCCTCATCTACCGACTACCACCCGAAACCAACGATAGCCGCGCCGCGAAATGATTTCGCGTGGCCGCGGCCGTTCGGGTGAACGAGGGCGCTCCCCATGACGGGTCGAGCGCCCTCGGTTTGTCAAAACCCGAAAGTGAGAGCCCTTGTCCGATAAAACCTTGATCGTCTTCCTGCATGGGATCGGTGCCTCAGGCGCGCAGCTCATGCCGCTGGCTTCGTCCTGGCGCGCCAGCCTTCCTAACACGCGCTTCGTTGCTCCAGACGCCCCGATGCATCACAGGTACGGACATCAGTGGTTCAGCACGCAGGGCAATCCCTCGATCCGGAGCGTATAGAAAGCGCCCGAGATGCATTCGACGGACTTATGAACGACGTCGTCCGGCGCGAAGGGTTCACGGACGCCCATGAGCGGGTCGCCTTCGTCGGCGTCTCGCAAGGCGCCATCGTCGCGCTCGACGCCGTTGCCTCGGGAAGGTGGAAGGTCGGTGCGCTGGTCGCGTTCTCCGGCCTGCTTTCCCCGCAGCCGGTTTCTCCCGCGAGCAACAGCATGCCCGTGCTTCTGCTCCATGGAGAGAACGACACCACCATCCCTCCCATGGCCTCGCGGCTCGGGGCCGCGCAGCTCGCAACAGCCGGCTTCAAAGTCGAGCTCGATGTCGAACGGGCACCGGACACACGATTTCCAGCACCGGCGCTCAAAAAGCGCTGTCTTTTCTGAAGAAGACCCTGCTGTAGTCGAAACTCGACAGCGGGCGGAGACCGATGACCACCAGGAACAGGCCGAGGCAGACCACCCACCACAGGAGCCGGTTTCTTTTGCGTTCGACCGGATGACCGTCGCGCGTTTCAGGGAGACCCTCCCAAATGCCAGGTGGCCGCAGGTATCGCCCGCCGCGGCGATGACGCCCTTTAGCGACTGAAAAAAATGAGTCCGGGTAAATACTTGGTGCCGCTTAGCTAGATCACTGATTCGCTTGGCGATTTGCATGTCGGTGTTTCGGCCGGCCCTAATCTATCCTCTGGAAGCCCGCTTGACTCTTTTCCGACAACGGAACAAATAGAGAACCTCCATAATTTGAGGGGCATGAAGTCCTGTGCAACGCGAGCTGAGGAGGTCCGTGAACGATGTCGCGCGCCCATAATCCTCGGGTCATCGAGGAGTTGAGAGACCGCATCGCCCACCTGGAGGGCAGTGCGGCAAAGAAAGCCATTGTGCTGCCCTTCGGCGTTCGCGAGATGGACGAGCATCTGCCAGGAGGCGGGCTGTCATACGGCGCTCTTCACGAGATTGCAGGCGGGGGGGCCGGCACGGTCGATGGAGCCGCAGCGGCATTGTTCGCCGCAGGCATTGCCGCGCGCTCGAAGGGCAAGGTGCTCTGGTGCCTGACGAGACCTGACCTGTTTTTTCCCGCCATCGCCCAGGCCGGCTTGCATCCGGACCGCGTGATCTTCTGTGAAGGCGACAAGGAGGAGGACGTCCTGGCGTCCATGGAAGAAGGGCTTTCTTTTGGTGGCCTGGCAGCAGTGGTCGGGGAGCTGGTTCGATTGCCGATGGTGGCATCCCGACGGCTGCAGCTGGCTGCCGAAAAGACCGGAACGATGGGGCTCGTTGTCCGCAGATGGCGGCGGCAGACGGAAGCGTCGGACTTCGGCAATCCGACGGCCTCGACGACACGATGGAGGGTAAGCGTGCTGCCGTCGGAGGAGCTGCCGGTCGCGGGTGTCGGCCGAGCCCGATGGCTGTTGGAATTGATGCGCGTGAAAGCAGGCGAGTGTGCTGAGTTTGAAATAGGAGCCTGTGATGCCAAGGGTCGTTTGTGTCTACTTCCCCAATCTGCCAACAGACCGGATACGTCGACATGGAGAGGGAGCCGTGCCAGCTGATCAGCCTCTCGTCGTCATTTCGAAATCGGGGTCGAAGCGGTGGATCTCGGCTGCAGACACCGCCGCGCGCAAACTTGGCCTCAAGGCCGGCATGCCGGCGAGCAAAGCGCAGGCAGTGGTCGCCAATCTCACGATGATCGACGCGGATCCGGCTGCGGATGCTGCTGCGCTCGAACGCCTCGCGTTTTGGGCGCTCCGCCAGTACAGCCCGGTCGTTGCCGTCGATGGCGCGGACGGGATCGTTATGGACACGGAAGGCGCCGATCATCTTCAGGGCGGTGAAGATCTGCTGATCTCCGGCTTGGTCAACGGTTTGAGAGCACGGGGCCTGACCGCACGTGCCGCCGTCGCCGACACCTGGGCAGCAGCGCATGCCATTACCCGCGTGACGTCGGCTGAAACGACGGTTGTTCCGGTCGGCGGCGTTGCGAAAGCGGTGACTGGTCTGCCGATCCACTGTCTGCGTCTTCCACCAGACACAATCCATGGGCTGCGGATGATGGGCGTCGAGACGGTGGGGGAACTCTCCGCAATGCCGCGTGCTCCCGTGACGTTGCGATACGGTCCCGAAGTCGGGCGGCGGCTGGACCAACTGTTCGGGCGAATGGCAGAACCCATCGAACCCTTGCGCACTCCGGAGCTTGTGGAGGCCGCGAAGAACTTCCAGGAACCGATTGGCGCAGCGGAGACGATCGCCAAGTATGTTCGGCGCCTCGTCGGCGAGCTCACGGCGCGGCTCGAACAAAAAGGTCTGGGTGTCCGGCGGTCGGATCTTGTCATCCACCGTGTGGACAACACCCGCCAGTGCATCCGAGCCGGATTGGCAAAACCGGTGCGTGACCCCGCTCGGCTGTCGAAGCTGTTATGCGACCGGATTGAGAAGATCGATCCCGGCTTTGGGATCGAACGGCTTGTCCTTGTTGCTATCATGGCAGAACCACTCGAGGAGCGACAGGCTGCAGCCTCGCTGATCGAAGAACCCGTCGTTGATGTGACACCGCTTGTCGACATTCTCGGCAATCGCGGCCAGCGGCTTTACCGGGTCACGCCTGTCGCCTCCGACGTTCCAGAGCGATCGGTGATGCGCGTCGGCCCGACCGCCGACGAGACCGGAGCGACATGGGCTGCCAAATGGCCGAGGCCTTCGCGGCTACTGGCTAACCCGGAGCGGATCGACGTCACCGCTCTGCTTCCCGATCAGCCACCGGCCGTGTTCACCTGGCGGGGCAAACGCCGCCGCGTGAAGCGGGCGGACGGCCCGGAGCGGATATTCGGTGAGTGGTGGCTTCGCCCAAGAGAGCACGCCGCCGTAAGGGATTACTTCGTCGTCGAGGACGAGGTGGGTGAACGCTACTGGGTCTATCGCGCCGGTGACGGGGTGGATGCCGAAACGGGCTCCCACCTCTGGTTTCTGCATGGGGTGTTCGGATGAGATATGCCGAGCTGCAGGTCACCACGCATTTCTCGTTCCTGCGCGGCGCCAGTTCGGCCGAGGAATTGTTTGCCACCGCTGCGGCGCTTGGCATCGATGCCCTGGGCGTGGTCGATCGCAACTCGCTTGCCGGGATCGTGCGAGCATGGGAGGCGGCAAAAACCACAGGCGTGAGGCTGGTCGTCGGCTGTCGTCTTGATCTCTCAGACGGCATGTCGATCCTGGTCTACCCAACTGACCGGCCAGCCTATTCAAGACTGACCCGTCTGCTTTCGCTCGGCAAGAGCCGGGGCGGCAAGGGCAAGTGCATCCTCGATCTATCGGACGTGGAAGCTTGTAGCGCTGGCCTAATTGCCGTCCTTGTCCCGGATGAGGCCGACGAGACGACTGCAGGCCAGCTCAGGAAGATCGCCGCGATCTTCGGGGACAGGGCATATGTCTCACTGTGCCTGCGCCGTCGTCCGAACGATCGCCTGCGGCTTCACAATCTTTCTAACATGGCGGTGAGACACAAGGTCAAAACGGTCGTCACCAATGATGTGCTGTTTCATGATCCCAGTCGCCGGCAGCTGCAGGACATCGTTACCTGCATTCGCAACCGCACCACCATCGACGGCGTCGGCTTCGATCGCGAGCGGCATGCCGATCGGTTCTTGAAAGCACCGGAAGAAATGCACCGGCTGTTTTCGGAGTATCCGGAATCGCTGGCGCGAACGCGCGAGATCGTCGACCGCTGTCGCTTCGATATGAGCGAGCTCCAATATCAGTATCCGGAAGAGGCCCTTGTGCCGGGGCTCGACGCGCAGCAGTCGCTGACCAAGTTCGCATGGGAAGGAGCAGCAAGCCGGTACCCGGAGGGAATCCCCGACAAGGTCCGCAAGGCGATTTTGCACGAGCTCGAACTCATCCGGGTGATGAAATACGCACCCTACTTTCTGACCGTCTATAGCATCGTCCGATTTGCCCGTTCGCAAGGGATCCTCTGCCAGGGAAGGGGTTCGGCGGCGAATTCCGCCGTCTGCTATTGCCTCGGTATTACCAGCATCAATCCGGAGACAGGTGACCTGCTGTTCGAGCGTTTCGTTTCGATGGAGCGCGACGAGCCGCCGGATATCGACGTCGATTTTGAACATGAACGGCGAGAAGAGGTCATTCAGTGGATCTACGGGACCTACGGGCGATCACGCTCGGCACTCTGTTCGACCGTCACCCGTTACCGCGCCAAGGGCGCGCTGCGTGATGTCGGCAAAGCCTTAGGCTTGCCGGAAGACCTTATCACGCAGCTTTCGTCAGGCGTCTGGGGCTGGTCGGAAGGGGTGGGCGAAAAGCAGATCAAGGACAACAACATGAACACGGCCGACTACCGCTTGAAGCTGGCGCTCGACCTTTCGGCCCAGCTGAGGGGTGCGCCGCGCCATCTTGGCCAGCATCCAGGCGGGTTTGTCCTCACCCAGGACCGGCTCGACGATCTGGTGCCGATCGAACCGGCGACCATGAAAGACCGCCAGGTGGTGGAATGGGACAAGGACGACATCGAGGCGCTGAAGTTCATGAAGGTCGACGTGCTGGCGCTCGGCATGCTGACCTGCATGGCGCAATCGTTCGAGCTGCTGCGCGAGCACAAGAACATTCCGATGGACCTGTCGGATGTCGAGCAGGAAGATCCGGCCACCTACGCGATGATCCGCAAGGCCGATACGCTCGGTACTTTCCAGATCGAAAGCCGCGCCCAGATGGCGATGCTACCGCGTCTCAAACCCCGGACGTTCTATGATCTTGTCGTGCAGGTGGCCATCGTTCGGCCGGGACCGATCCAGGGCGACATGGTGCATCCCTATCTGAGGCGGCGCGAGGGCAAGGAGAAGGTCGAGTACCCGACCCCCGAACTTGAGGCCGTTCTTGGAAAAACGCTCGGCGTCCCGTTGTTCCAGGAAAGCGCGATGAAGGTCGCGATGACCTGCGCCGGATTTACGGCCGGCGAGGCGGACCAGCTCAGGCGTGCCATGGCAACCTTCAAGTTCACCGGGGGCGTCTCCAAATTCAAGGACAAGCTCGTCGAGGGCATGGTCAAGAACAACTACAGCCGGGAGTTTGCCGAAAAGACATTCACCCAGCTCGAAGGCTTCGGCTCCTATGGCTTTCCGGAAAGCCATGCCGCAAGCTTTGCGCTGATCGCCTATGCGAGCTCATGGGTGAAGTGTCATCACCCCGACGTGTTTTGTGCAGCCTTGCTCAACAGCCAGCCGATGGGCTTCTATAGCGTTGCCCAAATCGTCCAGGATGCCCGAAACCACGGGGTCGAAGTCCGGCCGGTTTGCGTCAACCGCTCGCGCTGGGACTGCACAATGGAACGGATCGGCAATTCCGATCGCTTCGCTGTTCGTCTCGGCATGCGTGTCGTCAGGGGTCTGCCGACCAACGACGCCGCACGCATTATCCTGGCGCGCGCCGATCAGCCGTTTGTCTCGGCGGACGACATGTGGCGACGCTCAGGTGTATCGCCGTCGTCGCTGGTGAAGCTCGCCGAAGCAGATGCTTTCCTGCCGTCCCTGCAACTGGAACGGCGACAGGCGCTGTGGGACATCAAGGCGCTCCGGGATAAACCCTTGGAGCTTTGGGCAGCTGCCGCCGAGCGCGAAGCCAGGGTGATTGCCGAGATGCAGGAGCCAGACGTAGCGCTGAAATCGATGACAGAGGGCAGGGAGGTGGTCGAGGACTATTCGCACACGGGTCTTACCCTGCGAGCGCATCCGGTTTCGTTTCTCCGAAAAGACCTCGACCGCAAAGGCATCGTCACCTGCGCCGAGGCGATGGGACAACGCGATGGAAGATGGTTGTGGACCGTCGGCCTGGTTCTCGTTCGACAGCGGCCGGGATCGGCAAAGGGCGTGATGTTCCTGACGCTCGAAGACGAGACCGGTATCGTCAACGCCGTGGTCTGGCCATCGCTGTTCGAACGCCAGCGGCGGGTCCTGATGACGGCGAGCATGATGGCCATCAACGGCCGCATCCAAAGGGAAGGCGAGGTTGTTCACCTCGTGGCCCAACGTCTGTTCGATTTCTCGACCGATCTGGCAAGCGTTGGTAACCGGGACGGCGGCCTGGGTGACTTCCCGCTTCCCCATGGTCGCGGCGACCAAGTCAAGCATGGCGGCGGGCCGGATCCACGGGACAATCCTAAGCCCGTCGTGCAGGCCCGCGAGATCTATATTCCTGACCTCCATATCGATAATCTGAAAATCAAATCCAGAAACTTCCACTGAGGAGACCGGTGTGTCGCGCCTGTTTGCAGTCACCAAAAGCCTGGACGAGATTGTCGCTCATTTCGCGGTCGACATGGCGCCAGCGATTGAGGTGCCGAGCGAAACTGTCGAAGGCACTCCCGGACTGATCGTCCTTGAGAAAGATGGGTTGAGGCTGTTGACGTCGATCCCTTGGGGCTTTCCGCGGCAGACCCGCGACATGCGACGAGATGGCGAGCCTCCCAGCCGCATCGGCCTGGTTGCCGATCTGACCAATCCGCTTTGGGACCGCATCGTCATCCATCCCAGATATCGCTGCCTGATCCCGCTGACGCACTTCGCAAACCCCGAGGGTGTCAAAGGGTCAAAAACCCGATCGTGGTTTTCGAAGAACCGCCAACCTTTGATGGCCTGGGCGGGGTTTGCCAAGAACACACCTGACTTTGGCCCGGTCTTCGCCGGCATGACCATGACCGCCAACGAGAAGATTAGACCGTTTAACGACCGCATGCCCGTCCTGCTCAAGCCAGAGGAATACGATCTCTGGCTTCATGGTTCGATCGAGGATGTCATCGCTTTCCAGTTTCGCGAGCCGCCGCCATCCGACGATTTTGAAATCCTGCATACGCGCGATCGCTGGCAAAGTGGCGTTTCGCCCTCCAAGGCTTCACCGCGTCGGGACAACATGCTTATGTAACCGAGGTCTCGCGCTCGGTTCCAGTCGAAAGGTCTGCAGAATGTGCAACTTGTACACCGTCCGTCTGTCCGCTGCGGAAGTGGCCGCGCACTTCCGCGTGCCGAACCCGATGCAGTCGAACGCGCCGGAGGAAGTCTACCCGGGCACGCCCGGTATGGTCGTCACAGAAAGTGAGGCTGTTCGCGAGCTCCGCTCCATGGTCTGGGGTTTTCCCCTGCGCCTGAAGGGCATGAAGCCGGAAGCCAAGCCAAAGCCTGTCAACAACATCGCGGATCTCGCGAAAGGCATGTGGGTCGGCCTTGCCCGTAAGCCGCAATGGCGGTGCTTGATCCCCGTCACGGGTTTTGCCGAAGCCGAGGGTGAGAAGGGGAGAATGACGCGGACGTGGTTTTCTTTGAAAGACCAGCCAATCTTTGCCTGGGCCGGGCTGTGGCGCATCAGCGATGAATGGGGTCCAGTCTATTCCGGTGTGATGACCGATGCGAACGAGGCGATCCAACCGGTGCACAACCGGATGCCTGTCTTGTTACATCCCGATGAGTACGAACAGTGGCTTCACGGTAGTTTTGACGATGCACTCGCATTCCAGAAGCGGACATTTCCGCCCGAGTTGGTGACGATGGAGCGGACAAGCGAGCTATGGGCGAAGAAGAAGGCAGCACCCGAGGCGCCGCTGCTGCTTTGAACGACAGCCTGTTTCTAGAGGCTTAAAAACCAGTCGGCGTAGGGCGTGTTCTTCGCCAGGTGCCGATTGTAGTCCGGTGCGCCGTCGTCCCACCAGGGGGCGCCGCGCTCGCCCAGAGCAACTTTCGCCTGATCGACCAGATGCCGAGCCGCTTTGAGCGCCTCCGGGTCGTCCTTCGCGTCGCGAACGGCACGTCTTGCTGACATTAGGTCCCTTACCAGCTTTTTTCGGGTCGCCTCGTCGAGCGCCGGATTGCTTTTGCGCCACAGCCTCCCGCGCACCACGAAATATCGCCCATCAGGCGTTTGCGGATATGAGGGGCTGTCTTGTGCCTTGATCATAGAAGGGTCCGCTGGGCAGGTTCGAGCGGCTCCGGCCCCTGGCGTTCTCCGCGCCGTGTCAACTCCGTCTCGGCACTGAAACGGACGTCGATATCGCGATCACGCGCGAAGTCCTCAAGCGCTTGATCAGAGATCCGATCCCAGCCTTTGCCGCGGTCCGGGCCGGCGGGGACGCGGGGCAGTAGACCCGGTTCGCGGCTCCAGGCCAGGAGTTGGTCCAGAGATGTCGCATTCAACAAGTCGCGGAGATGATGCGCCGTGACGTAGGCGTCGGGCAGGGCACGATGGGCCGGCAGGCCGATCTCATGTACAAGACCCTCCGGCATGCGCTGGTAGCGCAGCATCTGGTTGGAAAAGCGCGGTAATTCGGGCCAGACTCGCAGCGCCGACTTCCAGGTGCAGATCCAGGGTGAGCCGCCGGTAAAGCGAGGCGTGCAGTAGCGCTGTTCGAAGCCCGCTCGGTGCGCCGCAAGCGCATCCAGCCGCCCCGGAGGTCGCAGTACACTTGCGGCGATCTCCTTCCAGAACGGCGCATCGGCCACCTGACGATCAAGAATATGATGTACGGCAATCGTATCCGGTGTCATCGGCCGTCCGGGATTGACCAGCAGTGCTCCGCGCTCCTCGGCCACCCGCCACAAGCCATCGTCACCAAGAACGACATCCTGCCAACCTATTTCGCAGACATCGTTCGGGCCGTTGCCGCCGGTCTCAAGATCGATGACGCGAACTCTGGGTAAATGGCTTTCGGAGATCCTGATCAATCCTCTTGTTGAACCCGATCATAAAGCCAGATCGAGCTGCGGTTGTTCCTCATCATCTTCTGTCTGATCGTTGGTCAATGAGGAGAGCGTCACGCCAAGCAGGCGGACCGGACGCTTGAACGGATAGACGGTGGCAAGCAGTGTCGATGCCGCCTCCATAATCTCAGCAATGCCCGTGACAGGAGACGTGCCCGTCCTGCTTCGTGTTGCCTGCGTGAAGTCCGAATACTTGATCTTTACGGTCACCGTCTTGCCGCTGATCGATTTCGCCTGACAAAGCGACCAGACTTTCTCCGCCAACGGCTTTAGCTCGGTGGTGGCGAGAGCGAGATCGTCGATGTCGTCGACGAACGTATCTTCCGCGCCCACCGATTTCCGGATCCGGTCGGGTCGGACCAGACGCTCGTCTATGCCGCGAGCGATGCCATAAAAGTAGGGACCGGATTTCCCAAAGTTCTCTGTCAGGAACTGCAGCGATTTCGATTTGAGATCGGCGCCGGTTTCAATGCCGAGGCGGTGCATCTTCTCGGCGGTGGCTGGGCCGACGCCGTGAAACTTCTTGACCGCGAGCCCTTGGACGAAGGCCGGCCCGTTCTTCGGCGTGATGACGGCCTGGCCGTTCGGTTTGTTGAGGTCAGACGCCATCTTGGCGAGGAACTTGTTATAGGAGATACCGGCCGATGCATTGAGACCAGTGACGGCCTTTATCTTCGCACGGATTTCCAGTGCGATCTCGGTGGCGATCGGCATGTCCTTGAGATTTTCCGTCACGTCGAGATAGGCTTCGTCAAGCGACAACG
>Ga0209051_1003170_pt1 | contig 11011 bp, 7 predicted proteins | sample AraplaCvi_mMS_r2_2_FD_184286 | JGI IMG/M metagenome (GOLD analysis project Ga0209051, IMG submission 184286) | Arabidopsis root microbial communities from North Carolina, USA - plate scrape MF_Cvi_mMS_r2 (SPAdes) (version 2) | ecosystem: Host-associated > Plants > Roots > Endosphere | place: USA...
CTTGCCGCTGGGCGTTGTCCATCACGAGAATGAGGTCCGCACGCGTCGTCATGGCCCGGCTCAGTTGCTGGGCCCGATGGCCGGTGATATCCACGCCAATCTCGTGCATGACTGCGATGGCGTGCGCATCGGCCGGCTTGCCCGTGAGCGCGCCGAGGCCAGCGGAGATGATGTTGGCATCCGGCAATGCCTCCTTGAGGAGCCCCTGCGCTATCGGGCTCCGGCAGATATTGCCGATGCAGACCACTAGTACAGTCTTGATCATTTGACCGCGTTCGCCGTGGACGTGAAGAAATTCCCGCTCGGCAGCAGTTGGTTGATCACGCGGCTCCAGCGGACCACACCTGCGGCATCCACGTAGACGACGTCCCTCGGCTTCAGCTCGAACGACTCGGCCAGGGCAAAGGAGACAGGGGACTTCCCGTCGAGGTGGAACACCTCTGCTTCGCCATCGTTGCTCTTGCGGATAACGTAGAGTTCCTTGGCGTTGGCCGAGAGGGGGTTGACGCCGCCGGCTTCACCAATGGCCTCGCTGAGCGTCAGGCGGCCGTTGCGCGGCAGAACGGCAACAGGACGCACGACTTCGCCGGTCACGAATACCTTGCTGTCCTCGCGTTGTTCCACGCGAACGATGTCGCCGTTGCGCAGCAGGATTTGGGCGGGGTCGATGCCTTGCTGCAGAAGCGCAGGCAGGTTGACGACGTAGGTCTTGCCCTCGCGGGAAACGCGGATGCGGCTGTTGTCGCCTGTCAGGACGTTGATACCCCCGGCGCGGTTGAGCGCTTCGACCAGGGTCATGGGTACGTCGTCGACGTTCTGGGGGCCAGGCGTCTTGACTTCGCCGTCCATGTAGACGCGCTTGCTGCGGAAGGCAAGCACGCGTACGGTGACCTGCGGCATGTTGACGACAGGCTTGAGCTGGGTGCTCAACTGTCCGCGGATCTCGTCCGGCGTGCGACCGAGAACCTTGACCACACCGGCATAAGGAAACTGTATGGTGCCCGCGGGACTTACGACGTAGCCCGGCACGTTGGCCGCGCCGCTGTAGTTCGGGATCTCGTAAGCAGTTCCAATCGAGTACGTTTGCGTGGGGAACACCAGTTCCGGGTGATCCCACACAACGATCGAGAGAATGTCGCCCACGCCCACGGTATAGGGCCTCGGGTCTGCGAACAGCTCCTCCACCCCAGCATTCGCTGGCTGTGTGGAGGCCTTCAGCGTGCGCACCAGCGCCGGCGTGATGAGCGTGATTTTGGGCACCGATTCCGGGTCCTCCGGATCGAGCGGTCGCTGCGGGTCGAAGCGCATCCCTGGTGCGAGTGCACAGGAAGCCAGCAACGGAACGACCCCCAGGTACATTACCGCCCTGCCAAACGTCAGCCTGCTTGAAAGCTTTAGCACGTCTCGATTATTCCCTTGTTACAAGAAGGCCCGCATTGTCCGCCGTCTCCTGAGCGGGCTGTGTTGCGGGGATTCCGCTTGTCCGACATGGCACACGCTGGTGCCTTTCCGCTTGTATGCGCTGCCTGCGGATTTGAACCTGGCGGTGTTGGCTTCGTGTTGCTCGGCGCGGTGGCGCGCTCTTTTTGCACTGCGTCATTATGCGAATGACCGGCGAAGTGTATGGCTCCAGCGGCTACATCTTCAAGGCACAAATGGCGTTTTTAGCGAGTTATCTATCCCCACGTAAGAGTGGACCCGCAAAAGGGAGGGATGTGCGCGAAGCGATATTGAGCAAGAATGCGTGCCTCGTCGAGCGTGGGAAATTCCGTCATGCGGCTGCGCATTTCGTCCCGGACCAGCCAGCTTGCTGCTGTTCTTTCGGCCGTGTTCCCGGCCTGCAAGATCGTCTGATCCGGCGCATCTTGCCCACCGGATTTCCGGACGCCTCTATGCTCGCACCCTTCTTCCCGCAAGTTGCCAAAGCGCAAAAAAAGAAGGGTGTAGGCACAGGGAGTCCTACACCCTAACGGGTCAGGCAAGGGGTCAGGCTTGCCGGGGTTGATTATTGATGGGGGTCGGACCGGGTCTTACCCTGCTTTAGTGGGCCCCACGCTTAGGTGGGGAAAGTCATGAATTGGAGCATTGACGGTTGAAGATGGGGGAAGGATACACTCAGAATAGCGAAAGCGAACTCCGAAAGACTGTCGTCGCAACGTCTCTCGTCAGTGGACTGGAAACGTTTGACTTCACCGTGTTCGGATTCTTCGCGGCGATGATCGGAGACCAGTTCTTCCCGGCGGAAGATCCTCTGACTTCGTTGCTGTTGGCAGTGGGCACCTTTGGCGTTGGCTTTCTCATCCGGCCGCTTGGCGCGATGATGATCGGTGCCTACGCCGACCGTGTCGGGCGCCGCGCGGCGATGACGAGAACCATCGGCCTGATGACCGTCGGAACGGCGGCCATCGCCCTCTGCCCGCCGTTTGCAATGATCGGTGCGGCTGCGCCGGTCATCATCATCATCGGTCGGGCGCTGCAAGGTTTTGCCGTCGGCGGTGAAATTGGCGTTGCCTCAACATACGTGATGGAAACCGTACCGGTGTCGAGTCGTGGCCGCGTGGTCAGCTGGCAGTCCGTGAGCCAGGGCGCGGCTGCGTTGCTGGGAGCATCCCTGGGCGCCCTTCTCACGAAGGTGATGTCGCCGGAGGATCTGGCTTCCTGGGGCTGGCGTCTCCCGTTCCTGATCGGACTTCTGATCGCGCCAGTCGGCATCTACATTCGCCGCCAGCTTCGCGAGGCGCCGGTCGCCGACACAAGGGGCAGAGCTGCCGCCACGCCGCTCGTCGAGCTGTGGCGCGAGCATCGCAGCACCATGCTCCTGGCGATCCTGATCAGGATGGGGTCAACGATCCCGGTCTACGTCATCGTCTACTACATGCCAAGCTACCTGCATCGCGTGATGCACGTACCTGCCAGCACAGGATTTTTGGCTGCAACATTGTCCGCGCTGCTGCTGACTGTCATCCCGCCGCTGTCCGGCCTGCTCATCGACCGCCTGCCCCGCCGCAAGCCGCTGGCCCTCTTCACGGCGGGATGCAAAGTGCTTCTGGTCTTCCCGGTCTTCCTGACGATTGTGCGTGCAGACGGCACGCTGCCAGTCCTGGTTGGCGTCGGGCTGATCAGCGCAATGGTGGCACTTGGCGCTGCCGTTGGCACCCTGCTTGTGCTCGAGGCATTTCCTGCACGGGTTCGCGCCAGCGGCGCCGCGATTTCGCATGCGCTGAACGTTGCGGTGTTTGGCGGCACCGCGCAGTTCATCGTGACGGGAATGATTAAGTTGAGTGGCAATCCCATGTCGGCGGCCTGGTATATGGCAGCGACATGCCTGCTGAGTTTCGGTGCGGTCGTGCTGATCAAGGAGCAGCGCCCACAAGCCTGAACCGCCCTATCAAGTCAGAATTCCCCGACGCTTCAGGCAGGCCGAGCACTTCCTTACGCTGCACTCGTGCTTCCCATCGCTTGAGGGGTACCGCCGATGCTGCGATGCAGCACAATGCCAAGCGGCGACCCCGTTGCCAACTTAAGGGTGTAGGCGCATCCCTGTGGCGCCTACACCCTCTTTCTTTGCCGTCAGCCCAAACGAGCTGTACGCAGTCGTTCGCCACGGCAGGTTCCATGGCGGAACAGAAAGGCGGCAGGACCATGTGTCCTGCCGCCGCTCAAGCGCGCGCCTCCCCCCCGGCCCAGACGCGCGCCGCCATCCAACGTGCCTGCTTGATGCAGGCGAGGTTGATGGCGAGGCCTCCCCAATCGGTGGCTTGGTTGTTGTTGACGTGCCTTGGGCCCGAACAGCTCATATGAATGCGTTTCATGGGATGCCCCCCTTTCCCCAGCTCTTAGGCACGTAAATTCGATGGCTTTGGCCAGCGCCAACGATGAGGTCAATCTAGCTGGCGGAATTGGAATAGCAAATCAGCTCTATGGACGAGATGCGCACGTCCCACCGGTGGCACTCAGGATAATGTCGGAGCGCACGGCATTAATCGTGTTGCGCTCTCGCCTCGGGACTTCTGGACTCTCGCAAAGCCTTGATGGACAAGGCATTGCCGACCATGGAGAGTAGTTTTTTGGAGGCTCCTGCAGACACTGCGGGCAGCGGTATTCAGTGGCCTGAAAATGCTATCAATCCCCACTGGAGCGGGGTACGGCGCGCTAAACAGTTAATGAAAAAGTATTAGATCCAAATGACCGGAAAAATTTTCATAGCAAATGAAACGTCGTCGAGTACGCCGACTCACGGCAAATGTGCCACGCTTGCACTGATCGCGGAGCGCACGAACTTCAGGTGTCCGCCTTTCAATCCCCTCCATGGAGGGGATTGAAATGGGATGACCCCAGAAATATCGCAGCGCAGCAAAGTCACTTATGTCAGACCTTAAAAGATTGGAATTCCTATTTCCGGCAGGTTTGGTTACATTGACCTCAATTGCAGGAATCGGGGATAAGAATGCGGCCGGGCTGGAATACCCCATGGCTGCGCGTTTCGAGAGATTTTGATTTTGACTCCTTGGCGCGTGCTATCGATATGCGGGTAATGCTCAGGCAATACAAAAGTAGTATCAGTTTGCGTCAGTGACAACAATCACATAAGAACGGATATAGCCTGGACCCACGAAAGGGCCGGCTGGCATTTTTTTATTCAGTCGACATTGCTTTTCGTCATCGAAAGCGAGCTGCATTTTCTGCCAGCGCGACATGCGGGTACTGGCCTGGCGCCTGCGGTTACGCAGGCGCCAAGACATCGCCGGTATTAAGGAACGACTAGCAATTACCGGCGACATGGCAGCGGGCGGGCCATTATACCGAGATCCCATCGGCACAAGGATGCCGCCCGCGAGGGCGCACTGATCCCGTTCGTACTCCGCCTGCAGAAAGAGTTTTTAAACGACCACAGTGGCACGCACGCCCCAGAGGCGGCGGCATGCTGCGGCATTGGATGTATGGGGGTCCCACCAGGCAGCAAGGGATAATATGCAGCATTCAGGGGTATTCACGCGTCAGGAACTGGATCGTTATTTTGCATCGTACGTGGGGATGGAAGGAGGCAACCCAAGAGCTCCCGTCTGGATATGCGACAGAAGCCCGCGCGCCTGGTTGGAGCCCCTTGTCGCGCCGCTGCAGCCGCGTGTGGCGCCGCCCGCCTGGGACGCCGAGTTCCGCCACCAGCAGCGGGAAAACATGGGCAAGTGGCTTGGCCATCAGTACATCGCCCGCATCATGGCCGCCGCGCGGGCTGAAGCACTGCGCGTTCGGCTCGCGGACAACGACTGGGAACAATACTACTGGCGCCATCTCTACGCGCCTGGGGGCGCCGAGTTCAGGCTCAGCCTGTATCCCCTGCCTGCCCAACTCGATGGACGAACGCCTTGGTCCAAAGCGTTCCGAGGCCAGCCTGAACTCGTCCCACAGACGCGCTACGAGGATCTGTGCCGGCATGGCGAACGCTTCCGGTTTCTCGCGAAGACCTGCGCCCGCTGGCGCCCGAAGGTGGTCGTTTGTCTGGGCCATCGCCATACCGACGAATACCTCGAAGCCTTCTCGCTAGGCGGGCTCGCCAGCGAAGAGCACGCAATCCAGCCGGCCGACCAAGTCAGGCGCTTGCGCATCTTCGCCAGGGACGGCACGACGTGGATCATCTGCCCAGCGCTCGGCGGAAGCGCAGGACTGATCTCGCAGGTCCAGCTCGATGCGTTTGGCAAGCTTCTGGGCACGCGCCTGGCAGCGAGCGACTTCAAACACTGCCTCGATCTCGATCCCGTCGACAACGCCCCGTGGGCGCAACTGGAGGTCTTGCCCGATCCGTACCGGAGGAGCCAGCTGCCAGCCGACGCCGCTGGTTGCCATACGGAGGAAGGTGCTCGGCCAGTGTTTCCCAGCAGCGAACACGCTCAGGCGGGGACTCGTGAATCGTTCGCCTAGTATGGGTGTATGCCAAGGGAATCCGCCATCACGAGTCGCGATAAAAGACCCCGTTATCGTGCCCTGTCTTGGGCCCCGGCAACGCTCCTCACGCTCTTCCTGGTCTGACGTGCTGCCGGCATCCGTTGCTGGCCAAGCCTGGCCGAAGGGCAACGGCAGTTGCCGGCCATCAAGCGTCGTAGATCCGCGCGATCACTCGGTAGTTGGAACGTCGGCTCCAGCAAGCTAACGGACTTTTGGCCAGCGATGCAAGTCGCTTCATCGGCCTTCCAAGACGTTCGCCGGTTGGTAGTTGGCTGGCAGCTTCGATGGGTGAAGCTGCCAGCCAACATATACGAAGTGCTGTTCTCCCACAATGAGTGGCCGGATCAACGGACGCCGTCTGGTCTGTGTCGAATCTCCTCTTCATGCTTCATTTTCCGACCGGTGGTATCGGAATGATCCCCGGGAAGACGTAAGCTTGCAGAAGCGCTATCAGGCCGATAACCGCGGCTCCGGCGATTGAGTGCCAGAAAATTGTGCGGAAGATCGGTCCCAGCGCATGCGATCTCTCCTCTGGCTCGTCATAGCATGCTGCGCAGGCCACCATGATGGACTGCGCGTCGATCATTTTTCCCATCACGCCACCGGTCGAGTTCGTGGCGACGATCAGGATCGGATTCAAATTGAGTTGTTCGGCAGTGATTCGCTGCAGGCTACCGAACAGGGCATTGGAGGCAGTGTCGGAGCCCGTCAGGAAGACGCCGAGCCAGCCCAGGTAGGCGGCAAAGAAGGGATACAGGAAGCCGGCCCCAGTGAACGCGAGGCCGAGCACCGCGTCAGTACCGGCGTACCGCGTCAGGAAGCCGAGTCCAAGGACTTGCGCAATCACCAGGACTGGAATCTTCATGCGCTGGAGGGTCTGGGCGAAAGCCGCCTTCCATTGCGCCGCGCTCAGCCTGAGAACCAGGCCGGACAGGATCGCGGCCACGAATACGCCGGTCCCAGCGGCCGAGAGCCAGTTGATGGTGAACCGTGCCACCTCCGGCTTGGCATTGGCTGGCGCCACCGGGGGCATCCGTTGCACCAGGTTGTGCAGGGCGGGCATGTCCCAGACCGGCAGCGAGAGCGTCCCTGAGAATGGTGAGCCAAGCAAGGTCGTGGAAAACGTGATCGAGGAGAACAGGTTGTTCAAATACTTCTTAAACTCCGGTATGCCCCAGATGGCGCAGCAAAGGATCAGGATCACCCAGGGCAGCCATGCGTAGACTGTCTCCCGGGTCGTGTACGAGTACTTCCACTCGGTACTGTCGACCGTGGCTGTCGCGCTGGCCTTGCCGGCCGCAGCCAGCGCCTCGCGCTCGGCCCTGAGCAGGAAGCGTGTCTTCGGATGCCATGCAAAGCGCAGGAACAGCGCGGTGCAGATGACCGAGAACACGCCGGAGACCACATCCGTCATCAGGTGGAACTCGTTGGTTCCTGACGCGAACCACTGCATGACGGCGAACGATGCCCCCGCGCACAGCGCCGCCGGCCACACCTCGAATGCTTCCTTCCAGGTACCGCCTTCCATCTTCACGAACGTGGCAACAAGCCAGAACGGGACCAGGACCGAGACAAAGGGCAGTTGGCGGCCGGCCATTGCGGACAGTGTGACCTGGTCCAGACCGCTCACCGCTGCCAGCGTGACGATCGGCGTGCCAATCGCTCCCCACGCGACCGGCGCGGTATTGGCCAGAAGATTCAGGACAGCGGACTGGAAGGGCTTGAATCCCAGGCCCACCATCACCGCACCCGCGATCGCCACCGGCGTCCCGAAGCCCGAAGTTCCCTCGATGATCGCCCCGAATGAAAACGCGATCAGCACGCACTGCAGCCGCCGATCGAACGAGATATGGATGATGGACTCCTTCACAATCTCGAACTTGCCCGTCACTACGGTCATCGTGTACAGGAACATCGCAGCCAGGACGATCCAGATGATGCCCAGGAAGCCGGACAGCGACCCGAGCGCAAAGGCTGACGCCGCCGAGGCAAGCGGCATCCTGAAGACGATGCAGGAGACCAGGAAAGCCGCGATGACGCCATAGAGCGCCGCATAGGGTGCAGAAATGCCGAGGTGTACGTTGCCTTGCGAATCGCGGTGCCGATGCAGGGCGATGAAGTACAAGAGCACAAGGATGGGGATCGCTGCCACCACTGTGGAAAGAAACACGTTCCCGAGCGGATTGTATGTCTGCTGGTACATGGTTTCCCTCATCGGTTACCCCGTTCAAACGAATCGGATGCTGCACATTCAGTGGGCGGATTAGTATCCGGCACGCGAGTTGTTCTTAGGCCGGCGAAGAGCAGCGGGGTCCGCAAAAATTCTACCGCCGCGTGCACCAGCCAGCAAACCTGAAGGTGTTCCTGGATCGTGGGCCGATGTCACGACCGCGCGGCAACAGCGTAATGGACTGTGAGTCATGCAGCGACCGGCGCTGTCAGTTGACGTGCTGGGCTAGCCACCTAAACTTGAATTGATCAGGAGCATTTCCCAGTAATCGGTGGCTGGCCGGAGTCTGTAGAACTGGCAGCTTCCATGCCAACACCACTTCACTTGGGCTGGAGCGATGAAATGGGTTCTGAGTCAAAGCCAAATTGGCGCGATCACGGAGTCAAGATCATTCCTGGCTCCCAACTCGATCTCAATACACCTCAAACGCCTGGCATGACGAGAGCGGCCGCAATCACACATGCGCGGGCGGGGGCTAGCAAACTTTGGGCAGGCACGGTCACCATTGATGCCAATGCCAAAACGGGAGCTCACCATCATGGCGAATTGGAAAGCGTCATATACGTTGTGAGCGGCCGGGCACGTATGCGATGGGGTGTAAATCTGGAGTTTGTCGCAGAGGCAGGGCCTGGCGATTTCATCTACGTGCCGCCATTCGTACCTCATCAAGAGATCAATGCAAGCAAAACTGAGGTTCTCAGTTGTGTGGTGGTCCGCAGCGGTCAAGATCCAATTGTCATTAACCTGGATATCAAACCCGCCGAGCCACCGGAAGAAGTCTATTGGGTCGATCCCATTCATCCGCATCCGTGAGTCCGACATGGGTATGAGCGGTTGGGGGGCGGATGAACGGCGGTTCAGGAACGTTCGGCGGAAAGAGCCCGCCGAAGACCGAATGCGACAAGATCAAGCCCCGGCCAAGGCGCCGGGCACAAACGGCGGCGGCCCTTAACCGGCTGGACCTGGAGCGGGCCATCGCGGCTTCAACCGCCCCCTGAGCAGGACTCTGCCGCTTCCGGCCAGCGCCACCGCCCGATGGGGCCACCCATCAAGAAGTTAACTACCACGCACAAAACGCACGGCCGTGCCGGGCTGGCGCTGCGACTCTTCAAAAAGGCTGGACAGTTGGTGTTCGCGCACTCTTGATATATTACATATCTGGTGGGATTGCCGTGACGATCGACGTAGGCCACCGGTGTGCGATTCAGGGAATCGTCGCCGGTTGAAACCGAGTACAGCCGAACATGACAACTACGATTATTTATACCCATACCGCGTGTCTCGAACACCGCCCCGGGCCGCACCATCCGGAGTCGCCCGAACGCCTTAGAGCCGTCGTGCAGGCGTTGCGAACGCCGGAGTTCGCTTCGCTGGAATGGCGCGATGCGCCAATGGGCACCGTCGAGCAGTTGCAATTGATCCACGATTTGCACTACATCGACGAGATCGCGCAAAGCGCCCCCACCCAGGGATACGTGCCGCTGGACGCGGGCGATACGATCATGTCTCCGGGCTCGTGGGAAGCCGTCATGCGCTGCGTCGGCGCTGCTTGCGCGGGTGTCGATGCGGTGATGGACGGCCAGGCGCGTAACGTGTTCTGTGCGACGCGGCCGTGCGGCCATCACGCTGAACCGGCGAAGGCGATGGGCTTTTGCATTTTCAACCAGGCGGCGATCGCGGCAGCCTACGCCTATGAGGTCCACAAACTCGAGCGCGTCGCTGTGGTCGATTTCGATGTGCATCACGGCAATGGAACGCAGGCAGCATTCTTCGACCGCCCGGAGCTGTTCTATGCATCCAGCCACCAGTCGCCTTTCTACCCCGGTACTGGAGCCCGGTCCGAGACAGGGGTGAACCACAATATTGTCAACGTTCCGTTGCCTCGCGGCTGTGAGCCGGCGCAGTTCCGTGCCGCGATTTCCGCCCTTGTGCTTCCCTCGCTAAGGGCATTCGCTCCCGAAATCCTCATTGTCTCCGCGGGATTCGACGCGCACCGCCTGGATCCCCTCGCTGGCATGAACCTGGAGGACAGCGACTTCCATTGGATCACCAAGGAACTGATGCAGATTGCCGACGAGACGTGCGACGGCCGCATCGTATCGATCCTGGAAGGAGGTTATAGCCTTGACGCATTGGCTACGAGTGCGATGGCTCATGTCAGCGCTCTGATGCAGCTCGATGCCGAGTGAACAGACAGCGGTGCGACCACGTTCAGCGCCGATAGTACGTCGGCGCGCATGACGGTTGCCCCGGAACTCTTCATGACACTGTCCAGCGTTGCACGCACGCTCGCAGGCGCCCTCGCGGCTCCGACGATCCAGGCGGTCACGCTACGTGAACTCAACAAGAATCCATCCTAGGAGACCTTTGGGGTACCTCCAGCGCTGCATCAGGAACTGAAGATTTCCAGGTGCCCTTCTCCCATCGGCCGTTTCTTGCCGGCCATCAAGCGACATCCCCGCAGAAGACCGCGCGGACGCTCAAACGTCAGGTATGGCCAAACAGCGGACGCTTGACGCGCGCCGCAACTGACGTGGGATCGTCGGCCACTCACGAACCATTGCCACCCTTTGAGGAACGGCTTGCGCATGGGAATTTGTTCTCGGCGACACTCATTCGTGCCATCATCGGCTGCGGGCAAGGGATGCTTTCTTTTGTCGGAGGAGGCTTCTTCAGCCTGGCTCTCTACGAGCATGCGAAGGCGGCGTTGTGCGACAACTGACCGCCGTTTCTACCCAGCACGGAGGAGGTGAAAATGGTCGAATCAAGAAATGGACTTTGGAGGCGGACGGGCGCAATGCTGGCCGCAGCCGGACTCCTGGCGCTATCGGAGGCTGC
>Ga0209051_1003173_pt1 | contig 11001 bp, 9 predicted proteins | sample AraplaCvi_mMS_r2_2_FD_184286 | JGI IMG/M metagenome (GOLD analysis project Ga0209051, IMG submission 184286) | Arabidopsis root microbial communities from North Carolina, USA - plate scrape MF_Cvi_mMS_r2 (SPAdes) (version 2) | ecosystem: Host-associated > Plants > Roots > Endosphere | place: USA...
AAACCGCGATGAAACACCAGAATTGGATAGGCGCGAATCCTTGGTGATCGCATATTGTCGCGGTACCCGTTTGCGCCTGGAGGCTTCGATGTCACGCCTGTCTGCAGCTCTTCTCCTGCTCGGAGCAATTTTCCTGGGCGGCTCAAGCGCTCTCGCGCAGTCCGACAGCGACGTCTATAACCGCATCGAAGAACTGCACGGCGACGCCGCAGGCTTCGACCGGCCGCTGCGCCAACTCGTTCGGGCGATGCGCTCGGGCGACGCCGAAACCATTGCCGGGCTTGCCGAATACCCGCTGACGGTCGAGGCCAGGGGCGAGACTTACGACGTCGAGAGCGCCGAAGATTTCATCGACAATTTCGACGATCTGGTGACGCCGGAAACGCGCCGCGCCGTCGGGCGCCAGCAATACGGGGATCTCTTCGTCAATAGCGACGGCGTCATGCTCGCGGGTGGCGCCCTCTGGATGGGCGCGGTCTGCGATGACGACGCCTGCGAGGAAAGCCATTGGGCGATCATCGCGATCAACAACTGAAATCTGGCGATGAGGAAAAGCCGATGAAATACCGGATCGCTGCCGCAGTCATCACCGCAGCCCTTGCCATCGCCGCAAATGCACAGGCGGCCGAAACGCGCTGCGGCTGGATTGAAAATCCGACGCCCGCCAACTGGTGGCTGGAAGATGCGGAAAACACCTGGACGATCATGACCCAGGGCGACGATGCCGGCGAGGTGGAAGGCATGGAGCTGATCTCCGACATCTCCGAACGTGAGTATGTCAGAACCAACGGCAATTACGGCTATGCCTGCGCCTGCATGAGTGTGGAGACGGATGGCAAGGAGCGCATCACGAAAATCCTCTCCTTCCGCCAGCTCAAGCTCGCCAAATGCCGTGCCGACAAGGCGCTGAAATTCCCCGGCTGATGAGCCGCGGCTTATAACGCCGTGGCGCAACCCGCCGGGATAGCCAAAGGCTCTGCCGGCATCGTCTTATCGATCGCGTAAAGCTTCGCGAAACCGGCATCCTCGATGACCGTCAGGCCCGACGGCATGAAGGTGCCGACATAGCGATCGAGAATATCGGCATTGGCGACCAGGACGAAATCGAAACGACTGCGCCAATCCGACAGATAGGGCGTGAAGTCTCGATATTGCTGCAACATTGTCGGGCATGAAAGCACACCCACCGACAGCAGATTGCCCTCTGGAACCGCGATCTCAGACCAGGGCGACAGAACGGAAAGTGGCTGCTTGCCTTTTGCGGTGAAGAGCGTCGGCACGAAAGCATGCGAGACGGGCACGGCAAGCGTCGGCAGATGCCGGAAAGTATCCAGTCCCCAGAAAAAATGCCGGTTGGAGTGGGCAAGGTAGCTCACTGTCTCAGGTTCATGCCCAAGTGGTAGCACGGCTGCACCGGCCGGCACCCTTTTCAGCACGCTCTCGACAGCGGCAACATCCTTTTGCGCCAGCCACCAGTTCCAGCCGATCCAGCCGGTACGGCCGAAGACCGCAAGATTGATGACGAGCGAAAGCAACAGCGCCTGCCGGCGCGGGAGATTGGCGAAGGGGCATACCATCGCCATGGCGACGAGCGCCGTCATGATCGGAAAGCGCCAACTGATCCATCCGGTGCCGAGCATGTGGCGAGGCGAAATACAGGAGAGCAGCAGCAGACCGCCAGCGGCGACGGCAAGCCCCGCATGCATGCGGATGTCGCCCGCTCGTGCGGCACGTGTGCAGATGAGGATCAGCGGCAGAACCAGTAAGACATCCACCACCGGGACATAGGTCGTGATGGCGGAGAGCAGATTGAGGACGATCAGGACGACGCTGTCGTTCCATGCAAGCCCAAGGCCGTTGCCACCGGCGTTGGGCAAAGATGCCGTGTGAAGGTAGAGCGCGAGCGGTGGCAAGACGCAGGCGCCAATCGCCAACGCCAACCGGCCGACGAGCCTCGTGAGACCCGCCTTCGATCGCAGTATGTCGATGCGCCACGAAAATTCGAGGCCGCAGACGATCGCCATATAGAAGCCGAGCGAGAAGATGTGCATCACCGTCAGCAGCAGCGAAGCGGCGAGCCGCCAGGCAAAAACCAGCGCGGGATTTTTGCCCTGCAGCCGGAGGTCGACGCAGGCGAAGAAGAGCGCCATGCCGAGGCCGATCTGGAAATTGATGAAGCCGCCGATCATGGTGGCGCACCAGCCGAGCGACAGCATGGCGGTCTGCCAGTGGTGCCGGCCGCCGAAAAGCGCGCGATGCAAGCCGATCGCGCCGAGCGGCGGCAGCACGATCGCCAGGAAAAGCAAAGTCCGCGCAAGCCTGTCGGCGCCGACAAGCGGTCCCAGCCAGGTGGCGAGAATGTCGATCCCGACATTGGTGAAGGTGCGGCTCCAATCGACCGCATAAATCTCAGGAAACGGCTGCTCGCCGATGCCGCCCGAAAGGAGCCATATCCGGGCGTAGTGATTGGGGTAATCGAGAACCGGCGGAAAACGAAACAGCACCACCAGCGCCGCGGCAAGCGCGACGAAAGCGGCGACCGCAATGGCGGAATCCTGTCTGGCGGCCAATCCCTGAGGCTCGCCTGCGACCACAGCAGGCGTGTCGATCTGGTCCATTATCCGATCCGACTGCTCTTTTGCGCTCGCGGAAACTCCCCGGATGTAAAGGCGACATCGAGTGCGGCGCGCTTATCGCTGGCGTTCATCTCCGGAAAAGCAGTCGGCAGCTCGGCGTGTTCGCCGCCGCGCAGGATCGTCTCGATCATGAACATCGGCCGCTTCTTGCTCTCCTGCACGAGACGGCCGAGATATTCGCCGATGATGCCGATACAGATCAGCTGGATGGCGCTGAAGGCGCTGACGGCGGCCATGATCGACGACCAGCCGGTAACCGTTTCGCCTTCCAGCCAGCGAACGAAGGTGTAGACGAGCAACGAGATCGCGACGCAGGCGCTGATCATGCCAAGCCATGTGGCTATACGCAGCGGCGTCGTCGAAAAGCTGGTGATCGCATCGAGCGCAAAATTGATCATCTTGCGCAGCGGATATTTCGTCGCGCCGGCAAAACGGGCGTCACGCTCGTAAGGGAGAGCAACCTGCCTGCCGCCGATCCAGCTGACCATGCCACGGATAAAGCGATCGCGCTCCGGCATCGCCAGCAGGATATCGACGACGCGCCGGCTCATCAGCCGGAAATCGCCGGTATCGCGCGGAATGGTCACCGAGGCGAGCCTGGACAGCGCACGATAGAAAAGCGAAGCCGAGGCAACCTTGAACCAGGTTTCACCCTCGCGGCGCGTGCGCTGACCATAAACGACGTCGGCGCCACGCTCCATGATCGGCATCATCATCAAAAGCAGTTCGGGCGGATCCTGAAGATCAGCGTCGATCAGGAGCACACGCTCGCCCCGCGACGCGGAGAGACCCGCCGTCGATGCCAATTGGTGGCCGTGATTGCGAAGAAGACGAACGCCGAGCACTTGCGGCACATCAGCCGCCAATTCGGAAATGATCTCCCAGCTGCGGTCGGACGAGCCGTCATCGACGAGAATGAGCTCGAAGGCATCCCCAGCAACGCTCCGAGCAGCTGCGACGGCTCGGCGGCAGAATTCGCGGAGGCCCTCTTCCTCGTTATGACAAGGCGCGACGATGGACAGAAATGGTTCTTGCGTCATACGGACTTCGGGCCTGCTGGATGGTTGGCGCCAGACTAGCCACGAAACGTCAAACATCCTTTAATGATCGGATGCCCGGGATGCGCGACAGACTACTCCGCCGCCATGACCTCGCGCGCGCCATCGATATCGCGCGCCGGCGAAGCGCCGTAGAGGCGACTGTATTCGCGGCTGAACTGCGACGGGCTTTGATAGCCCACGCGGTGGCCGGCCGTGCCGGCATCGAGGCGCTCCACCAGCATCAGGCGACGCGCCTCGTGCAGGCGAAGCTGCTTCTGATATTGCACCGGCGTCATCGCCGTGACCGATTTGAAGTGATGATGGAAGGACGACACGCTCATGCTGACGCGGACGGCAAGATCTTCGATGCGCAGCGGCCGCGCGAAATTCTCCTTCAGCCATGCGACGGCGCGGGCGATCCTGTTGCTGTGGCTGTCTGCTGTGGCGATGTTGATCAGCCGCGCGCCATCCGGCCCGGTCAGCACCCGGTAGAGGATTTCCTGCTCGATCAGCGGCGCCATGGCAGGAATGTCGCCTGGACGATCGAGCAAGCGCAGCAGGCGGACGGCGGCATCCACGAGCTCCGGCGGAGCGACGTTCACCGCCATCCCGCGCTGCCCGTCGGTATGGGCCGCCGGACGCGGAATATCGATACGGCTCAAAAGCTCAAGCAGCTTTTCGGAATCGATTGCCAGCCCCAGGCAGAGATGCGGCACTTCAGGGCTTGCCTCGGTGACCTGCCAGGCGACCGGCAGGTCGAGCGAGGTCAGCAGATAGTCTCCTGTCCCGTAGCTGATAAGTTCGGTGCCGAGGCGCAGGCTCTTGGCCCCCTGCAGGACGAAGGCAAAACAGGGCCGGTAGCTGCTGTGAAGCGGATCGCTTGGCTTGGACCGACGGCTGACGTGAAGATTGCCGATATCAGTTGAGAACTCGCCGTCGCCAGGCGCGAAGCGCATCGCGATGTCGACAATTTCCTGATAGGGGCTGAAGGGCAAAGTCATGCGGCAACTCTTTCTGTCAACTGGCTGACGCCGGTGATACCGCCCTTATCTAGAGTGCCTTCGCCATTTCGCAAACAGGCCGGCGCCTCACTTTTGCAGGATCGTGCAAAAAGCTGAGAGGATCGCTCTAACCCTCTCACGCAGTTCCGGGCAATAGTCCGCCATCCCGTTCAACCCCCACCACAATCGAAAAGGAAGGTTCCCATGCCTATTGCAAGAGGCTACGCCGCAACCGACGCTTCCAAACCGCTGACCCCTTTCACCTTCGAACGCCGCAACCCCAACCCCGATGACGTCGTGATCGACATCAAGTTTGCCGGCATCTGCCATTCGGACATCCACACTGTCCGCAACGAATGGAAGAACGCCGTCTATCCGATCGTGCCGGGCCATGAGATCGCCGGCATCGTCTCGGCCGTCGGTTCCGCCGTGACCAAGTTCAAGGTCGGCGACCGCGTCGGCGTCGGCTGCTTCGTCGATTCCTGTATCGGCTGCGCCGAGCGCGACCTCGATCGCGAACAGTATATGCCGGGTCTCAGCGGCACCTACAATGATTTCGAAGCCGACGGCAAGACACGCACCCAGGGCGGCTATTCCGACTCGATCGTCGTCAAGGAAGGCTATGTCATGTCCATCCCGGACAACCTTCCGCTCGATGCCTCCGCGCCGCTGCTCTGCGCCGGCATCACGCTTTATTCGCCGCTGCGCCACTGGAATGCCGGCCCCGGCAAGAAGGTCGCGATCGTCGGCATGGGCGGCCTCGGCCATATGGGCGTCAAGCTGGGTGCGGCCATGGGCGCCGATATCACCGTTCTTTCCCAGAGCCTTTCCAAGAAGGAAGATGGGCTGAAGCTCGGCGCCAAGGAATATTATGCCACCAACGACCCGGAAACCTTCAAGAAGCTCGCCGGCACTTTCGACCTGGTCATCTGCACCGTCAGCGCCGAAATCGACTGGAATGCCTATCTCGGCCTTCTGAAGGTGGATGGTTCCTTCGTGGTGGTCGGCGCGCCTGAGAATCCGATCCCCGTGCACGCCTTCTCGATCATCCCCGGCCGCAAGAGTATTTCCGGCTCGATGATCGGCTCGATCAAGGAAACCCAGGAAATGCTCGACTTCTGTGGCAAGCACAACATCGTCTCCGAGATCGAGAAGATCAACATCCAGCAGGTCAACGAAGCTTATGAACGCGTCCTGAAGAGCGACGTCCGCTACCGCTTCGTCATCGACATCGCCTCGCTGGCAGCATAAGAAAACGAGAGGCGGCTCCTTCGGGGGCCGCCTTTTTCAATGTCGGGCGATTTCAACTGTGGCGGTGCTGTCAAGATCTCCGCCCTTGGGCGCAGCCGCACCGTCTGCCACCCACGATCAAATGCGACACTCGGATGTCACGATATGCCTCCGGCAAGTCGATGCAGGCGCAGCAGATATTCGACGCCGTTGAACGGATCAGGACCTGATCGCGGGCGCGAGCGCGGCGGGCCAGCCACTGGGGCATAATGATCGAAGCTGCTTTCCATGGTCCCCGCCCCGCTCGTCAGGCGCGGCAATTGCTGCTGGACACCGCGGACCATCTGAGACGCCATGGTACCCTCGAGCCGGGCGACGCCATCGGCAATGACCGAATCCGTCGTCGTTGCTGCCGATTTTGCAAGCAGGGTGACCACGCCGCTCAAATTTTCCGCGGGCGTTTCGAGATAAAAGCGGTCGATTGGCTCGCAGAGCACGGTCCGCGCGGCCGATAGCGCCGTTGCCAGCACCCATGGCGTCAACTGCCGGAAATCGGCGGCGGTGCTTGCAGGCGAACTGTGCCGGGCCGCCGTCATCGCCACGTGGCAATCGATGACCTGCCAGCCGAAAATCCCCTGTTTCAGCGCTTCGAACACGGTCTCCTCGACCGCTCGATAAAAGGCGATGGGCATCTGGCCGACATCCACTTCGAGCGCAAAGCTGTTGCCCGCCCCGGGAGGGCGTGGTTCGACGCGCAGGCCGACGGTTGCCAGGAAGGGATTGGGCTCCTTGAAGAGGATCTGCAGGCCGGCCCCGGTCCCGACTGGCCTCTCGACCAGGATGACGGTGCTTTCCTCGAACTTTGCCTCAAGTCCGAAATCCGTCAGCAGGGTCGATTGGATAACGTCCTTCTGCATCTCGCCGTAGAGTGAAACGAAGACTTCGTCCGTCTCCTCGTTGCGGCGCAAATTGATCAAGGGATCCTGTTCGGCCATCTGGTTCAGCGCCAGCCAGAGCGCCGCCTTGTCGGAAGGCCGCCGCGCAAGAACCCGGGTTTCGAGCGTCGGCGGCGCAAAGTGAGCCCGCCCGCCCGCGGGATCTCCGCCCACCGCATCCCCGATCCGGGCGCCGGCAAGGCCGGCGACGCGGGCAATCTGCCCTGCGCGAAGTCTCTCGGCGCCTTCGATCCGGCCGGCCTCGAACAGGTGGATCGCAGTCACCCGTTCCGGGCCTCTGGGCAGGTCCAGATATTGCCGAAGCCGCACCGTGCCTGAGGCGAGGTAGATATAGGCGAGCTTTTCCCCACCCCAGCCGCGTTCGATCTTGAAGATCTTGCCCGCGACCGGGCCATCCGGATTGGAGCACCGGCCGGGCAAGATCGTCGCAATGGCCGATGCCAGGGCGGGCATGCCGACACCGGTCATCGCTGCGCCCGCGAAGACCGGATGGACGAGGCCGCTCGCCACCTGATCGGCCAGGCAGCGCCCAAGCCTTTCCTCGGTCAGGCGACCGGGAGCAAGGATATAATCGGCAAGCAGGGCCTCGTCGTTTTCTGCCAGTGCCTCGCAGAGCGGCGTGAAAAGCGGCTCGTCTCCCGGCGCGAGCGTCTCCGCCCGGGCAAGCTTGGCTCCGGCATCGATGACCGACGACATGGCGATGGGGCGGACCGCCAGCTGCGCGGCTAGGGCCTCCACCACCTCCTGATATCGGGCCCCAAGACGATCGACCTTGTTGACGAAGAAGATGAAGGGAACGCCAAGCCGCCGCAGCGCTCGCACCAACACCCGTGTCTGGGCCTGCACGCCTTCGACCGCCGAAACGACGACGACCGCGGCATCCAGCAATCCCAGCACCCGCTCGACCTCGGCGATGAAATCCGGGTGGCCGGGCGTGTCGATGAGATTGACGATCCTGTCGCCGATCGCAAACGACACCACCGCCGCCCTGATCGTGATGCCGCGTAGTCGTTCGAGTTCGAGAGTGTCCGTCTGTGTATTGCCGGTATCGACGCTGCCGAGCTTGTCGATGACGCCGGCGTCAAAAAGCAGTCTTTCGGTAAGGCTAGTCTTGCCTGCATCTACATGGGCGAGAATGCCCAGATTCAAAGTGCGCATGAACCACCAACTTCTCAGAATTTCGAATGTGATTTTCGTGAGAAGTGAATCGGCGCATTGGAACCTCTACCCGTTGCTACGGCTGGATGCGCACCTCCCGGTGGTTGGGAGACGCGGATGGAATGCTAAGGGTGTGCGGGGAGATGTGTCAAGCTTGGGCGTATCGCGTTGTCTAAAGGCTCCGACATGTGTGCCGCAGGGCACGACAATCAGCCCTCATGGTGAGGGTGAGGAGCGAAGCAATCGATCCAGTGATCGATTGCAGCGACAAACGCAGGGCCGTCTCGAACTACGAGGGCGGGTGGCTAAGCGGTGCATGCTGCATGCAGATGTCGCTGGGTGAAGCGCCGGTGGCCGTCCCCGATCCTTCGAGGCCCTCCGGGTGCACCTCAGAATGAGGCAGGAGAGACGGCGCATTCCCGGACAGCTTTCACGGGCAAAGGAGGCCTACTCCTCCTCTCGCATCGTTTCTTTCTGGGTGATCAGCCGGGCGCTGTGCTGGCCACTCAGATAGATCCACAACCAACTCCAGGCGACGGAGAAGCGCGAGCGGGTGCCGATCAGGAAGTAGATATGGGCAAGACCCCAGATCCACCAGGCGATCCAGCCCTTCAGCTTGATCCGGCCGAAATCGATGATGGCCGCACTCTTGCCGATCGTGGCGAGGCTGCCCTGGTGCCAGTAGCGGAAGGGCGCCGGTGCCGGCTTGCCGGACAGACGGGCACGGATCACCTTGGCGACGTAGCCGCCCTGCTGCTTGGCGGCAGGCGCGATGCCCGGCACCGGCTTCCCGTCCTCGCGCATCACCGATGCGGTATCGCCGACGACGAAGACGTCGGGTAGCCCCGGCGCGCCCAGATCCTTCTCGACCACGACGCGCCCTGCCCGGTCGGCCGCAACGCCGAGCCACCGTGCCGCCGGCGAGGCGGTGACGCCGGCTGCCCAGACGATCGTCCGGCTGGCAACGAAGGTGTCGCCGATCTTCACGCCGTCGGCATTGCATTCCGTCACCGGCCTGCCGAGATGGATCTCGACCCCGAGTTTCTCCAGCGCCTTCTGGGCATAGGCCGAAAGCTCTTCGGCGAAGGTTGGCAGCACCCGCGGACCAGCCTCGACCAGCACGACGCGGGTCTTGCGCGTATCGATGTTGCGGAATTCCTTGGGCAGCGTGAAATGCGCGAGTTCGGCAATGATGCCGGCCAGCTCGACACCGGTCGGCCCGGCCCCGACGATGGTGAAGGTCAGAAGCGCATCGCGCACGGTTGGATCGGCCTCCATCTCCGCCCTCTCGAAGGCAAGCAGCACGCGCCGGCGGATCGTCGTCGCATCCTCCAACGTCTTCAGGCCCGGCGCCACCGGCTCCCATTCATCATGGCCGAAATAGGCATGCGTCGCCCCGGTCGCCAGCACCAGCGTATCGTAACCAAGAGTCATGCCGTTACGGAGGGAAACAGTCTTTGTGCCGCTGTCGACGCCTGTGACCTCGCCGAGCAGAACCGTCACGTCAGGCCGGTCGGCATAGAGCCGGCGGATTGGCCAGGCGATTTCCGAGGTGGAGAGAATGGTCGTCGCCACCTGATAGAGCAGCGGCTGGAAGAGATGATGGTTGCGCCGGTCAACGAGCGTGATCTTGACGCCAGCGCCTTTCAAACCGTTGACGAGTTGCAACCCGCCAAAACCGCCGCCGACAACGACGACATGATGATCGCCCATGACCTGCCCCTTCTGCGCCATTTCGCTGAAAGCCAATGTGGCCCTCGCCGCAAAGGTTGCAACCGCCGTTTCGGCATGTCTCCCCTGCGTCACCCGCAGTCGAAAGAGCATGTCGCGCAAAAGTGTGCAGCGGTTTTGCGAGAACGACATGCTGGAATTGAAAGGCCTAGACCAAAGCGCGACAAACGAGTCCGATCGCGGCGCGCTTTAGCGCCGAGATTATCGGCAACTCCTGCAATCCAACCCGGCGACGCTTGTGAAGCGGACGTCGGGCAGAATTATAACTGCCCAGAGCCTCGGTCGAGGTGCGACACAGACATAGCGTTCGAACGGGTAGTCGGCCCGGAACAGTTCACGGCGCAGCAATCAATAGGGACCGACGCACTGGCGACGGGGTCCATGATAGGGCTGGAAGGTATTGTCGAACGCCCTGTACGACCGATAACGCGCATAGCACCAACTCTCGTGGTTGCCGCCCCGTCCATAATAGCCAGACGACGCATAGGCCCGATAGGGCCGGCCATAATAGCGATACGGCGAACCGTAATAGCGGTAGGGCGAGCCGTAATAGCCGTAGGGTGAACCGTAATACGAGCCGTAATAGGGCTGTGCCAATGCGCCGCCAATGATGGTGCCGACGGCTAGGCCACCCAAGGCCCAGCCCCAGTCCGCTCCATGGTTATGGTGGTAACCTCTGTAATAGCCGCCTCGGTAATGGCCGCCACCCCAGTGGCCGCCTCGTCCACGCCATTGCACATGCTCTATCTGCTGCTGCGCTTCGATCCTGGGTGGGTTGATAGCCGGAAACGCTTGAGCCGGCGTGATGCCGGGGGCACCTATGATCAAGCACAACGCGGCGACGGTCAGCTTTCTCATGACTGTTCTCCTCTGCTCCTCCAAGTGAGGGAAATATCTTCCCCTCCTCCTGAACCAAAGGTGAACGCAATATGTCCAAAAACGTTCCTTATAGAGACACATTAATCCCTATCGATGGCACTGCGAATTATCGGCTGCTGGTGCAATCCGACCTTGCTGTTTCCAGGAGGCTGTAAACGTGTCGCGCATCCTCGATCCCCAGAAGCTGAGGTTCGTTGGCCAGACTTGGCGTCCAGCCGCTCATCCTCCTGTTGGACGGCACGCCGAATTTGATCGTACCCTTGCCGCGGCTGCCCTCTTCAAGACTGATCGACGGCAGGAGTTCGAGCTGGTTGGTGGACAAATGTCGAAAGAGCCCGCTTCTGCGAATGATCACACGTCTGTTGGTCAG
>Ga0209051_1003176_pt1 | contig 10987 bp, 14 predicted proteins | sample AraplaCvi_mMS_r2_2_FD_184286 | JGI IMG/M metagenome (GOLD analysis project Ga0209051, IMG submission 184286) | Arabidopsis root microbial communities from North Carolina, USA - plate scrape MF_Cvi_mMS_r2 (SPAdes) (version 2) | ecosystem: Host-associated > Plants > Roots > Endosphere | place...
TGCGCGCACGGTACCGTGGATGATCAAGGCACGTGAAGAGTTGGGCGGCGAGGTCGTGCTCGGCATCGACTACCATCACCGCCTCAGCGTCGCAGAGGCCGCCTCTTTCTGCCAGAGAATGCCGTCCGGCACGCTCGATTACATCGAGGAGCCCATACGGGATGAAACTCCCGAAGCTTACGAAGCGCTTCGCCGCATGACCGATGTGCCCTTCGCAATCGGCGAGGAGTTCTCATCGAAATGGCAGTTCCTTCCCTACATCGAGCGCGACATCCACCAGTTCAATCGCCTGGATATCTGTAATGTCGGCGGCTTTACCGAGGCGATGAAGGTCGCGGGTTGGAGCGAAGCGCACTACGTCGATCTGATGCCCCATAATCCGCTGGGGCCGATCTGCACGGCAGCCACGGTGCATTTGGCGGCAGCGACCCCAAATTTCGCGTGGCTCGAGTGCCGTGCTTCGCCGGTCGAGCAGCTCGGGTTTGATTCGCGTGAGCTGTTCCCGCAGCAAGCCGAGTTGATCGGCAGTTTCTACAAGGTTCCAGATGGCCCCGGCCTGGGGATCGAAGTCAATGAGGAAGCGCTAGGCAAGCTCGACTTCCAGTATTTTGAACCGCCCCATCTGCGCAGAAACGACGGCAGTTTTACGAACTGGTAGCAGTTTGATCGAGAGGAGTCGAAATGACGAATTCTCCTTGCGCGATTTTTGCATCCCGGCGCCACAGCTCTCGAAGGATTTTGCCGCTCACTCGTATATAGATCCACTGAGGATCAATGCTATGTCGACCAATCGCAGACGGTCATTTCACAATATTTTCGGTGCAGTGCAATCCTGGTGCCGGTTTCACAAGTCGAGCCTGAGACGGCTGGCGAGCAACTACGTTGATCTCGACCTATGCCGGAAGTGGGTATGTGGCCGAACGCACCTTCGTCTGCTTGTATTCCATTAAGACCGCGCCCGAACGATCCGTTTGTCCCAACCCAGCGCTCATTAGGGCCACGTGAAATGCAATTGCGTTGTCACATGGATCGCGTATCGTCCGTATATGTGCGAATGCTTATGCATTAGGGATGATACCGTGTTTCAGGCGTTTGATAGCGGCGGCAAGCAGCCGCTCGGACCGGACGAGCTTTCGATGGTTCACGGAGTTTTAAAAGATTACTGCCGGGAGAGATCAGTCGAACTTACCTGCCAGGAAGCGCAAGACGCCGCGAAAGAGCTGCTCGGGTGGTTTCACCTTGGGGTTACCGACAGTGCCCGCCTCCGGGAGTTACTCAACTCGCGCTCCGACTGAAGTTCGCTGTCGTGAAGCACGGGTGAGCGTGACGCACATAAAGGCTAGCAACTTCTTTCCGTCCAGAGATAGGGCCATTGCGCTCTTCAAAGAAGGCAATGCATGCAAGCCCGATGCCTGCATCGAAATCGACGTCCTCGAAGGTCACGGGCTCAACGGGGAGGCGGCGTTACGAGCGATTTCGTCCATGCCCTCGTAATCGCCACCGTATTTGCGGCTATCTCGTTCGTTACGGCGGTCCTGCAACAACGGCACTACCGTGCCAAGATGGTCGTCGGTAACGACAGCGGCTGCACCTATGTCGGGACACCTGCTGGTGGTTACGTCTTGATGCGCAATCCCGATGGCTCCCTCAATGTGAGGAGGCACACCGTGAAGCTTAAATCCCTCCTCCTGAACTGGATCGCTCCCCAGCCTGACGCCATGTCCACTGGTCGGATCATCAAGCGCCTCATTCAGAGCAACGCGGAACAGCACATGCGGCCGTTCCCTGCCAACACCCACTGCGGCAGATCCTGGCTGCGCTGGAACGTGGCGAGCGCATACATCCCTGTGCGCGTTTGCCATCTGCCGCGCTGTGTCTGCTGATCGCCGTGTGCGTGAGGTGATCTAGCGGCCCCGCGCTGAGGGGCGGCCGCTCCAAGAACGCTGGATCAAGACCAAGGGTGTCGCATGGTTGAAGGAGTTCTGACTGGATGATCCACAGAACTGCCGCCGCAAGCGTGTGGGGGGAGGCCGGTGATGGAATACAAATTCGCGAATGAGGATGCCTAGTTTAGAGACGAGGCGTCACGATCCAACTCGCGCAACGCGATCATCAATGATTGGGAGATTGGCATGTGGTGGCCGTGGAACTGGACCCTGATCGTCGTCACTGCGCATTGGGCGATTTGGCGCATGTATCGCTTTCGAAAGATCGAACGTCGAATCAAAAACTAATCAACGAAAGACCAAACATTGAAATTCGAGAACAAGCCCCACCTTCCTCTGCGCGAAATCAAGCGGGCTGTGGCCAACGTCCTTGCAGATAAGGGAGGCACCCGCGAAGCTGGGAATAAGATCGGCGTCAGCCATTCCACCGTGCCCTACACTTTAAGCGGCAAGGGGAGGCCCGGACCGAAATGCTGAAATATTTCAGGCTGAAAAAGATAACGGTCTTTGTACCGGCAGATGAACCGAAGGAAAGCAACTGATGTGAAACTGCTGCTGATGACCGGCGCCATATTGTTTGGCGCTGTAGGGCTGACAATTGGCTTTGCCATGACGGAATACCTGCCGAAGCAGGAAGTAGTCGGATGGTAGCGACCCACATCAATTCGGGATTGCAACCCATCTAAAGCCACCCACCAAAAAAAGTCGTGGAATATCCACAATAAATAATCGGGATTTTAAGCGGGAACGTATGGGTGAGGGTACAATTGATTCGCGGCGCAATTGAAAGGTTGGTTCGCGAATGTGGTGGAGTACAGTCCCGTATATTACATCGAGCCTCATGCTTGCCGCCTTCGTTTGGGCGGCTTTCCTGACGTATTCGCTAGCAAGGCTCAAAGCCGAGAAAGACACCATACGGTCAGCGCGGCCAGCCGATCGAATCGATGCTATTCAAACAGCAGCCGAATGGATCGGGGTGGACCTAAAAGACATTCCCGAAGCCGAACGGGGGCAAATCGTTCTTGCGCAAATGCGGCATAGGACGAGCATCCGCAAATATCAGCTTGGAGCGATAGTCTTTGTGCTTGTTGTGGCACTAGGGGTGATCGTAGTCGCGATGCTCAAAGATTCGTCTCCTCCGGCGTCGGTTGCGGCGCACGGCGTGGATTGCCCTGTCGAAGAGCTGGGGACGAAGTGCTGAATGCCTGTCGTCACCAGCTGGAAGGTAAAGGGCGATCCAACTGCCTTACTTAATGAGTTTCGGCGCCTTGGCTTTGTGGCCGACGTCGGAAACGACAAGCTTCTGTATATGGAAGGGCCGCTAGCTGCGTTTGTCGCCCTCACTCGGAATTGCATTCGGCAGAGCTAGGGCCGGTCAAAAGAGTATTGGAATCGCGCTGTAACTGGTGACGCGGACGTCGGGAGGTGCGGGTGGGCAGCTATACATGGAAGAGTGAGATCGAGTTAGAGTACGTGTCTGATGGTGGACAGGTTTCCCTACTCGAAAAGGCATGGCAGACGCTCGGGGTCGAAGTGAACGACTACAGCCTGAGTGGCTATCTCTCAGGAAGCGACATAAACGATGAACAGGTCGAATTCGACCAAAGCGGACTAATACCGCAGCTGGACGAGCCGCGATTTATCCTACGGGGCCACGGCAAGCTCGAAGACGCCAATATTCAGGTGACCTCAAAGCCAGGGCGTCTCGATGGTGGTGCGATTTCGCCGCGCGACAACTTCGTAAAGGACATCACCGACATCATCGTCGATATCCGTTCCACTACGGGAAAGGAAAAGGGCGAACTTTCGAACTTTCCCGGCATCAAAGAGACTGCCGACAGTCTCCATCTGATTTTGAAGATACCAGAGGACCGGATGCTGACGTTCGTGACGGATCTGCGCCACGGCAGCTTGCCCTCGCTGAGCGTTGCTTTCCATGCCGTCCTGTTCGCGGTAAAGCACGACAGATACTATTTCTTCCTGCCGGTCAATAGAAAGCCTCGGACACCTGCCGCACTCAACTACGTGTCGTTCACATACAAGCGCCCAAACGCATTAGGCTTGCCAGCGGAGTCTAGCTGCGTCAGGATTCCGCTTTAAGTAAAAGCAGCGGACCGTCAGCGGCTATGCTTCCAGATGGGCGCCCTGTTGGTTCGCTGTTTAAGCCCGAACAATCCAGCTACCCCCGCTGGCCGTCCGCCCGGCATTCCCAATATCTCCACTCGCATTCAAAACCTGCTGGAAAGCGAGGAGAAGATACCCCCCAAGGTCCGTCAGGCAACGGAGCGGGTCGTCGGCAAAGGGCAATTTGCCCTTCGATGCCCTTATTGCGGCAGCATTCATTTAGCTGAGCCACAACGGCTACGGCAAGCAGAAGGAGCGGGTCGAACATAGCGGCGATGAGGGTGGACCGATCAAAATGGTGATCGTTTGGGACGAGGGTTAGATACTATTCACGTATTTGATCAAATCGCGATTTAGTCGTGCAAGCCCATACTGTCGGTCATGCCCTGAAGCCTTTTGAACAATGTCGAGATAGTGTTCGATATCTATGATTTGCTTGTGGCTGAGGTTCACTGCTCGCACGCAATGTCCGCTCTTCGCACCTACCGGCTCAGGTGTTCTCACGTTCTAGCTCAAACGCTTTTCTCTTTTCGGATTCTTCTCGGCGTTGCACCTTTTCCTTTTCAATATGCTTCGCGTTTGCTTTCTCTATCGCCGTAGCCGCCTTTTTGTCCATGGCATGAGCCTTTACAGCGGCAGCTTTCGCATTATCGAAAAAATTAGGCATGGGTGCGATTAAACGATGTGGTACCAGTAATCGTTCAAGAGCTGGTTCGCTCCGGCAGACGCAAATTCTCTAGCGCCAGCCCACTGGTTGCCCTTGGCGGTGAACGACTGCTCCACTCTGGTCTGAGCCGCATTGACGTTCGGGTGCGACATGCCCAACACCGTGCCGAAGATGGTTTTGTAGACGCTGCAATCAGCAATAGTTAGCAGTTCCATGTTCATCTGGCCGTATGAAAAGCCCAGATAGACGACCTGCTCCGCATTGGAAATATAGGCGCGCATGTCGTCAAGCATCGTGTCGTCTTCCACCCGCTCGGTGAAGGTGCGGATCTGATTGGCAATCGAGGGGAGGGTGCTAACGAACAATTCTGCGCCGTACTTCACGGTATTACCGCCACCCTGCCAAGGTAGTCGGCCAACCTGCCCGTAGGGATGGAACACCTTGAGCGTCTTGGTGAGGTTTTGGGCGTGATCCTGGCTGATCTGGAAATAGTTGGCCAACCAATGTGAGATGTAATGTTCAATGCAACGATCGTAGTTGAAGGTAACGAACGCCACATTGTCAAAGATGGACTGAAGAGCGCTTAGCTGGACGCCTTCAGCCAACATCTTGCAGAACGTGTTGAGCCAGACATCTGGATGGGCGGCAAAATTGATCCCGTTGTCATCTGCACGAATATTGGATTTTCGCTCGGCTTCGAGGATGCTTGCCGCAATGCCGATCTTTCCCATGAACACAAGGTCATAATCTTCAGCATGGGTGTGGAGGAAATTGTCGATCGAGATAGCCTGAGGCATCGCGGAAGCGATGATGCGTCCGGCTTGGCAAAGCGGGTTGATGTCACGCTGCCCACGCTCATCAAGCATCAGCCGGATGGCTTCTACGATTTTTTTGTCACCACTGCTTTGGTCATATCCGTTCTGGAAAGCGATGTTGACCTTGTATGCGATGGCATTTTTCAGTTCCGCGCCAACCGGTAGCCCGAACTCCTTGCTGGCGCCGGCACCAACGATAAAAACGGTCTTCTTCTTGAACATCAGAGCCTCCGTAGAAGTTGCAGTAGAGGCTGAGTCGCGGGAAAGAAAAAGCCCCCGAAGGGGCGACGGTGGACCGAATGCGTCTAGCTACTTAGTGGAACCGCTACTGGGATACCAACCCCGACACTCGCCCCAAGGTCACCCGGTGCGTGACAGAAGAACAATGTAGTCATCATCCAAAACCCGTACTGCATCGGCGGTGCGATTGTGGCTTTGGCAAAATTCTTCCCAAATATCGACCTAGCTCCCTACATCAATGCGCATGATAGGAACCATACCGTTCGGATGAAAGGTCATTGCACTGGCCGGGCGTTACTCCGGCTACGTCTCCCCTAAGCAAGTTTTCGTATTGGCCACCTACGCAGCACGGGCATTTCAGGGGTATTTTACAAGTTGCCAGCTTCTTAGCGACTCCTACTTTCAGCGCCGCAGTGCCTTAAGAATCTCTCCTACTCTGAATCCGCCGTCAAAGGAAAAGACGCGGGGAAGATGGAGGCCACCTGCTTGTAACTCCCTGAATGGTTGCTAGAGATAGGCATATCAGAGGTTGGGGTGCGCCATGGCCGAGAAGTCTGCTGACAATAAAACATGCTTCGTCGTGAGCCCAATCGGCAACGACGGAAGCCCTGAGCGCATCCATGCAGACTGGGTTCTAGAAGGAATCATCAAGCCGGTTTTCACCGAGCATTATGCGAACTACAAGATCATCCGCGCGGATAAGATGCCTGCGCCTGGACTAATTGACGTCCAGATAATCGAGCAGCTTCTGGATGCCGAGCTGGTCATTGCCGATATCACAACGCTCAATCCCAACGTTTTCTATGAGATCGGCGTACGGCACGTCGTGAATAAGCCCATCATTCACATGTGCCGGTACGGCGACACGATACCTTTCGACATTAAGTTGTTTAAGCACATCATGTTCTCGGTAGCGACGCCACAGGCGCTCGAAGCAGCTAAGGTTGCTCTCAAAGAAATGCTGGACGCTACTTTCGCAGAGAACTTCAAAGTGGACAATCCAGTCACCCGTACCCGTGGGGTAGTGAAATTCGAGGAGAACGCGACGCCGGGGGAAAAGGTGATTCTCGAACGTCTCGAAATGATAGACAACAGGGTGTCGAACCTTGAGGAACGGCCGCACTCCACATCGGATCTCTTGAATAGGCTAGCTCGCGGAGAACTCCCCGGCGTGACCAGCCGCTACGCCAAAGGCTCTGTCCAATTTCGAGATCATCCCGAGATCGGAATCCGGGTGATGGCAAAACTCCATTCGCCTCGTCAGCTTCATGAGGACTCGCGAAAGGCTATTGAAAGCCAATTCACGTCTTACAGCCTCCAAAGCGAATCCGAATCAACGGCGTACTACACCGTGAAAAAAAGCAGCCAAAATCAAATGAATGCTGCGGCTGTTGAAGAGATGCTGACATCCATGGATTACGATGTGGAAATTATACCTCCCCACCGAATGCGATAGAAAAAGCCCTCCGAAGAGGGCTCAGACTTGCGGGATCAGCATCGAAACGATTTCCCATCCCTTGTAAAAGAAGATCTCGCTGACGCGGTTGATCTTGATGAGGAAGGTCAGACAATCCTTCTGGTCCCGTGTCAACCTACCATTCACGTTCTCGATCACGACCTGCATCATATCGTGCAGCTCGGCCGGCTGCGGGTTCATTCCGTAGAGATTGCCCGCCTTGTCAATGAACGCGTCGTAGAGAGCCGGCACTTCCGTGCCAAAGGCGAAAAGCTCGATAACCATGGGGTGCTCCAATAAAAAGGCCCCGCACATTCGCGTGCAGGGCCAGTAAGCCGCCACCGAACAGGCAACCAACGGCGGCGGAATTGGTCGGGACGGTTACCCGACGACCTGGCTGAATAGGGAAGGGTGGAATGATGCTATTTTCGGTGACGCTGCCGTCTCCTCACCGGTTGATATCGAAGCGGCGCAGCGGCGCATTGACGAGGCCAAAAAACGCAATCAGGAACGGGATCGGCAAATGGTCGAGGCACGCCGGCGTTCTCTGGGAATGGTGACCTGAGATTATTTAAAATCCCATTGAGCCGACCCCGAAGGAGCGTAACGATTACGGCGCTGGTCGTAATCTTCGACAACTTCCTTGAAGATTCGGGTGAACTCCCAGGCCATCCTAAAGCGCGACATCTCGTCCGTGCCACCTGAATTTACGGCGCCGTTTCCCGGTGTTTCGAGGAGTTTGCTCACAGACTTCCTCACATCAGCAAGGTATTCCCGGATCGCTTCGTAGATCGCCTTATGTGTTGCACTATGAACTTCGCCATTGTGGTCCAATCCACGGGTCAGATAGCCATCGGCCATTGTTTCGTGAACGCGTTTCGCTAAATTCAGGTGGCCGGCGACCGGGCGAGATATCTCGCCAGTTCGGCGCATCCACCAGAACGCGCCGATTGCCAGCGCGGCATATACAATCAAATCCATCGACGCCCCCGGGTAATAGGAGGGGCTTTAGCAGATTCCCTCGATGTTTTGCCAGCGGAGAGAACCGCGCAGTGGCGAAGCTGCGCGGTCCATCGGCTTAAACGACGAAGAAATCGTCGATCCCGGTCTTCTTGAGTCTTGCTAGTTGCGCCGCATCATTCAGCAGCTGAGTTAGCTTGTCATATTCGAGGCCATGCTTGACCGAGAAAGCGAGGCGGCCTTTCTGGGGAACGGCATCACCGGGGCGTAGGTTGTAAGCGCGGATGAATTCGCTCACGTAGTCTACGTTCGTGCGCATGAGATATCCTTTAAAAAGAGGTTCGTGATGCAACACAGACCAAGTTGGGGTATGCGAGCCGATAATCAACCCGCACTCACTTGACTTTTTGAGGAACAAAAGAGGCTATTATCCGAAGACTGGCTCATGCTCGAATCTTCAGCGTGCCCGACTATGCGCTGGCACGCTGAAGATCGCTTAGAGGGTAGTTCGGCTCTTGGATATTATCCAACCGATCCGCAGCTCCTATCCATGCTGACCGAGCCCGCGCCGTAAGTCGAGAAGTCAACGACGGTGACAGAGCACAGCATGTGTCCCGCTTTTGCCGAATAGTAGTACGGTTCACCGAGCGCGAGCCTGACGGGAGTGCCGTCGATGATAAAACCGAAATCGGTGCCGCGACGCTTTACATACTGGACACGAAGAGAGCCGGCCATGACTTCCCGCGCTCCGAATGGAATCTCTGCCCGCGCAATCTTGGTCGCGGTGGTTACATACGGCAGAGATTTCAGCCCCTGGGGGCTGCTGTGGATCGAATTGGTATTCGGATACTTTTCCGATTTGCGCTCTTCTGCGAGATCCTGACTCATCTTTGAGTTTTCATTTTCGAGCTGTTGTACGCGCTTTTGCGATTTTTGGTTTTCAGCCTTCAAGCGCGGCACTTGAAGGTTGTCCATCCAGATTTCTATACCGTGACTGAACGGTGTAACGAAAACAGTGGTGACGAGCGCCGTATAAAAAGTATTGCGACTGATTCTGAAACTGAATGCCATCCTGCCCTCCATTGGTTGTAGCAGGATTGATCTGGTGATTGTCTGAAACTTTGCAAGATTAACTCAAATAAAAAATTTCAATATTCTCAATAGGATAGAAAAATATATAGGTACATAACTGGAGGTATTGTCACAAATATTGATGGCACCTATAAAATTCGTGAATGCAATCAATGTTACGTTGGCGTTCGAAAAGACTTGCCTATGCGCCCTTGCCATCGGATGATTCCGACATGGATTTCAGAGAGAATTTCGTCATTGTCTTCTTTCCCTCGGGAGGCGATTGATGGCTGCTCCGATCACCACGTCATACAATCCGGATGAAAAGACAGAGATCATCAAACGGATCCGTGGGCTAATTATTCAATCCAGCGTAGCTGAGGCTTGCCGGCAGGTCGGCCTCGCCGAATGCACGTTTTGCTTGGATTGCGGCTGACGAAGAGCTGGCGGAGGAATATCGCGCGCGCAAGGCAATTGCCTATCGCGACGAGACGGCGATCGAGAATATCGTGAAACAAGCGGAGCAGGGGCAGATCGATCTGACCGCCGCTCGCGTTGCCATCGATGGCCGCAAGTGGCTGGCTGCCAAGCTGGCGAACCTCCATCCCGCTCGTCCGGGTTGTCCGCCGCCCAATGTCTGTCCAAGAGATCGATATGACCGTGCGTGAGACGCTGCGGACGCTGGACTAGGCGAACGTCAGTGCCGCCAAGGGCTTCGGAATCAAGCACAGCAAGCATCTTGCCGGTCCCGATGGAAAAGCCCGCGCGATCGGCTTGGCACCGTACCCGATCGACTGGAAGGACCAAAAGAAATTCGGACTCCTGGCCGGACTGATGAAAGTTTCCGCCCAACTCGAAAAAGCAATTCGATGGGGTGGCATTGGGACGGTGATAACGATTTTGGTGATAATTCTCTCGAAGACCTACCGCATTTTGATCGCTGTAACTTTGCAGGGGATTTTGATGGCTGATCCGACCGTCGAAACGATATTAGAAACAATCGCAGAATACCGAATTATTGGGACCACCGAATTCGTTCAGCGATACGCCTGGGGTATTCGCCCGCAGCAATATTACGTCAAGTATGAGGACGCCCTTTATCCGATGAGGTCGCTGTGGGCCGCATCGTGTCGCCCGCGAATTACCTCAAGTACCCCGCATTCCAAAATCCTTCGAGGGTTCCGTAGCCTAAGGTTCGAAGTTTTCGACATCGGATTCATTCCTGGAAAGGCGACAAACCCTTCTGGCTATAAGATCAACTACGAGCCTGGCGAGCTGCTAAAGAAAGGCGTTGATTTAGTCCAAGAGAATGCCGCCGTAGAAGAAGGCCTCGCCTATGCCGCTGAGGCTCGAATCATCATGCGTAATCCACGGATTGTCGAAAAAGCCAAGCTGCGCTCGAAGTTCGTATGTGAGGCGTGCGGCTTTGACTTTGTGAAAACCTACGGCGAGATCGGGAAGGGCTATATCGAGGCCCACCACACTGACGAGCTGTCCTTGCGTGGTGGGGAGAATGCGATAACGAAGGTGTCAGATCTAACGATGCTTTGCTCAAACTGCCACCGGATGATTCATCGAAGAAAGCCGTGCTATTCGGTAGATGAGCTGATAGCCATTATGAACAAGGTGCAAGGCTGGATCTTGTAAGTCACGATTTCGCTTGCCCATCCGTCGCGCCTGCGTCATCGTGAAATTGCTTCGTTGGTGA
>Ga0209051_1003177_pt1 | contig 10986 bp, 10 predicted proteins | sample AraplaCvi_mMS_r2_2_FD_184286 | JGI IMG/M metagenome (GOLD analysis project Ga0209051, IMG submission 184286) | Arabidopsis root microbial communities from North Carolina, USA - plate scrape MF_Cvi_mMS_r2 (SPAdes) (version 2) | ecosystem: Host-associated > Plants > Roots > Endosphere | place...
GGCCGTTCTCCAACTCTTCTTCCGCGGCCGCCGCTTCGGCTGCCGAGGGCAGGGCGGGCGGGGCCTCGGCGGCGGTCAGCAGGGCGTCCTGCTTGCGCTTGCGCGGCCGCAGGAAGCCCAGCCACAACACCAGGGCGAAGATCGCGATCAGCACGTACTGGCCGATGCTCTTGCCCAGCTCGATGGCCTGCGGGTCCTTCCACAGCGGCAGCTGCGGCGCCACCGGCTCGCGTTCCTGCACGAAGGAGCTGTTGACCACGTTCAGCGAGTCGCCGCGCTCCTGGCTGAAGCCCATGGCTTCCTTCACCAGGTTGCGGACCTGGTCCAGCTCGGCGGCCGTGAGGGCCGTCGACGCCGGCTTGCCGTCGGTGCCGGCGCCTTCGCGGTTGTTCACCACCACGGCCACCGACAGGCGCTTCACGCCGCCGGCGTTCTGCTGCACGTGGCGGATGCTGCGGTCCAGCTCGTAGTTGGTGGTGACGTCCTTGCGCGAGCTCATCGGGCCGCTGCTGGCCGTCGTGGTGACGGCCTGCGCGGCGGGCGCGGGCGCACCGGGCGCGCCGGGCTTGGCCGCCGCGTTGGGCGCCGCCGCGGCCTGCGGGTTGGTGATGGGCGCGTTCGGGTTGGTGGGCGGCTGGTTCGACAGCGCGCCGGGCACGCCGCCGGGCGGCGTGCCGCCGCGCTGGTCCGACTCGCTGGACTGCTGGCTGCGCACCGCCTTGTTGTTGGGGTCGCTGTTGGGCCGGTACTTCTCGTCGGTGTGCTCCACCACCGCGAAGTCGACGTCGGCCGTGACCTGTGCGCGCACGTTGCCCGCGCCCAGGATGGGCTGCAGGATCGACTCGATGCGGCGCACGTAGTTCTGCTCGACCTCCTGCGTGTACTTGAGCTGGCTCACGTCCAGGCCGCGCGCGCTGCTGCCGGCGGCCGAGAGCAGGTTGCCGCGCTGGTCCACCACCGTCACGTTCTTGGCGTCCAGGTCGGGCACGCTGCTGGAGATCATGTGCACGATGGCGCTGACCTGGCCTTCGTCGATGCTGCGGCCGCGCTGCAGCGTGAGCACCACCGAGGCCGAGGGCTTCTTCTGCTCGCGCACGAACAGCGAGGGCTTGGGCAGCGCCAGGTGCACGCGCGCCGCTTCCACCGTGCCGATGGATTCGATGGAGCGCACCAGCTCGCCTTCCAGCGCGCGCTGGTAGTTGACCTGTTCGGTGAACTGGCTGGTGCCGAACTTCTGGTTGTCCATCAGCTCGAAGCCCACGCCGCCGCCCTTGGGCAGGCCCTGCTGTGCGAGCTTCAGGCGCAGCTCGGGCACCTTGTCGCCGGGCACCAGGATCGCGCCGCTGCCTTCGGCGAACTTGTAGGGCACGTTCATCTGCGACAGCGACGCGATGATGGCGCCGCCATCGCGCTCGGTCACGTTGGCATACAGCACCTTGTAGTCGGGCGCGCGATTCCACAGCACGAAGGCCGCCGCGGCGGCCACGAGGGCGGCGCCGCCGATGATCATCGGCAGCTTGGGCTGCGCGCGCAGGCGCTCCACGAAGGGAAGGGCCGCCGGCAGGACGGAGGAGGAAGGGGGCGTGCCGGTCGGCAGCGCAGGCACGGGCGCCGCGGTGGTGGCGGCGCTCATTCGGCTTGACTCATGACGTGATGAATGCGCGCGGGGCTTGTCGCCACGCACGAAGAAGAAAGTCGTCGTTCTCGAAGAGAGTTCATGCCCTTGGGGCCGGGTGCTGTCACCAGGCGGCTTTGTGGTGTGCGATGGATTCTCGGCACCACCCCCTCGATTCGATTGATCGAACAGCCCGGGCTTTTCCCCTTACTTGGGCCCATGCGAAACGAGGGTGCGTCGCTACGCTTGCCCGGTCGCAGGCGCGCCCTCGTGCGTCTGCAGCGAGCCGGTTCACGGCATCGCCTCCAGCAACTTCAGCAGAAAGGTTTACACCATGTCGATCGCGGCCATCGAGTCCGTGTTGCAGCAGATGCGCACCACCGCGCTCCAGGGCGGCTTCGCCCCGCGCATGGATGCGGGTGCATCCGAAGCCGTGCAGGGCGGCGGCGGCTTCGCCGGCGAGCTGCAGCGCTCGCTCCTGCGCATCAACGATGCCCAGCAGCAGGCCTACGGCAAGGCGGAGGACTTTGAAATGGGCAAGCCCGGCGTGGCGCTCAACGACGTGATGGTGGACCTGCAGAAGGCCAACGTCGCATTCCAGACCGGCCTGCAGGTGCGCAACCGCCTGGTGGCCGCCTATCAGGAAGTGATGAGCCTGCCGGCCTGATCGACGGGTTGATGAAGGTGGACCTGGTTTTCCGTCGGCACGCAGAAATTTTGCGAGACGCCCCTAAAGCTTTGAAGGGGCCTGCCGATAACCAAACCAACGATGGCTTGGGTCCCACGGTGGGACAAAGGCACAGCGTTACGGCCCCAGGCCGGTCAACCAACCTTAGTCAATAGGAGTCGAGCATGGCGCAAGTCATCAACACCAACAGTCTCTCTCTGCTCACGCAGAACAACCTGAACAAGTCGCAGTCGTCGCTCAACACGGCGATCGAGCGACTGTCGTCCGGCATGCGCATCAACAGCGCCAAGGACGACGCCGCCGGCCAGGCCATCGCCAACCGCTTCACGGCCAACATCAAGGGCCTGACGCAAGCCACCCGCAACGCCAACGACGGCATCTCGATCGCCCAGACGACCGAAGGCGCCCTGACGGAAGTCAACAACAACCTGCAGCGCGTCCGCGAACTGTCGGTGCAGGCCGCCAACGGCACGAACTCGGCCAGCGACCTGGATTCGATCCAGGCTGAAATCTCGCAGCGCCTGGAAGAAATCAACCGCGTCTCCGAGCAGACCCAGTTCAACGGCGTGAAGGTCCTGTCGGCCGACGCTGGCAAGCTGACGGTGCAAGTGGGTGCGAACGACGGCCAGACCATCGACATCGACCTGAAGGAAATCACCGCCAAGACGCTGGGCCTGGACGGCTTCAACGTGAACGGCAAGGGCGAGTCCGCCAATGCCAAGGCAACGGTCACGAACCTGCTGGCCGCCGGCGGCGTCGCTGCAGGCAACGACTACACGGTCACGACCACCCACGAAGCCGTGACGGCCGACCAGGCCTTCGCCAAGCTGAGCACCGGCGACGTCGTCACGCTGAACGACGGCACCTCGGACATCGACTACACCTACGACGCTGCCTCGAAGAGCTTCTCCTTCACGCACGCCGTCCTGGCTGCCGACGTCACGGCCGAAGCCACCAAGCTCACCCCGTCCACCGGCAAGGTGTCGGGCGTGTACGACAACGGCGGCACGGGTGCCACGGCCAACTTCGAAGTCGACGCCCTGGGCGCCGTCACGATCGGTGGCCAGAAGGCCTACCTGGCCGCCACCGGCGAGCTGAGCACGAACGACCCGGGATCGGGCGCGCAAGCCACCCTCGACGAGGTGATGACCTGGGCAGCTGGCGAAGCCGGCAGCACGGTGACCGTGGGTGACACCAAGTACACCAGCGACGGCACCGACCTGAGCTACAAGGACACCATCGCAGCCGACGCGCTGAAGGCTGACTTCGCTGCCGCCACCGGCGTGACCGCGAACGTCCAGCTCAAGAGTGGCCTGCTAACCGCCACGATGGCCTTCGACAGCGGCGAGTCCACCGACACGTACGTCGACAGCGACGGCGAGTTCACCACGACCCAGACCTACGACACGGTCTACACCGTGGACCCGGACACCGGCGAAGCCACCGTGAAGAGCACCGACGCCGCCATCGCAGGCACCAAGTACGAAGACAAGGTCGGCGCGACCGCCTATGTCAACAGCAAGGGCCAGCTGACGACGGACACGACCAGCAAGGGCGAGAAGACCGAAGACCCGCTCAAGGCCATCGACGCGGCCCTGGCCAAGGTCGACGAGCTGCGCGGCTCGCTGGGTGCGGTGCAGAACCGCTTCGACTCGGTGATCGCCAACCTGGGCACCACCATCACCAACCTGTCCTCGTCGCGTTCGCGCATCGAAGACGCCGACTACGCGGTGGAAGTGTCGAACATGACCCGTGCGCAGATCCTGCAGCAAGCTGGTACTTCCGTGCTGTCGCAGGCCAACCAGACCACGCAAGGCGTGCTCTCCCTCCTGCGTTAATCAACGAGCCAACGAAAGGAAAGGAAGTGCCGGGTCCCTCCCGAAAGGGGAGGGTCCGGCCGCCGCAGGCCCCAAGGCCTGCGCTGCCCTCTGGGGCCATGGCCGCCGCCGCGGCCCCAGGGGACAGCGAATCTTCCGGCTGCAACAAGAACATCAACGAACCCGAGGACTTCAAGAAACATGGCTTCCATCAGCAGCGTGGGTGTGGGCTCCAACCTGGACCTGAGCGCCCTGCTTACCCAGCTCCAGCAGGCCGAGAACGTGCCGCTCGCCGCCCTCCAGACCAAGGCCAAGAGCTACACCAGCAAGCTGTCGGCCTACGGCCAGATCCAGAGCGCGCTGGAGTCGCTGCAGACGGCGGCCAAGAAGCTCGGCGATCCGGCCCTGTTCCAGGGCGTGACCGGCACGCCCACCGTCAGCGGCATCCTGTCGGCCACGTCCACCGACGCCAGCGCGGCGGGCAACTACAACATCACCGTGTCGCAGCTCGCGCAGGCCCAGTCGGCCATCTCCAAGGGCCAGGCGACCTCGTCCACGGCCATCGGCAACGGCAAGGTCACGATCGACTTCGGCACCGTCAGCGGCGGCACGCTGGACCCGGCCACCGGCACCTACAGCGGCGCCACCTTCACCTCCGATGCGACGCGCGTGGCCAAGTCGATCACCATCGACAGCAAGAACAACACGCTCAGCGGCATCCGCGACGCGATCAACGCGGCCGACCTGGGTGTCTCCGCCAGTATCGTCAACGACGGCAGCGGCACGCCCTACCGCCTGGTGCTGCAGTCCAAGACCACGGGCGATGCCTCGACCATGCGCATCTCCGTGGACGGCGACGCGGCCCTGCAAGGGCTGCTGAACAACGACCCGGCCGGCGCGCAGAACCTGCAGCAGACGCAGGCGGCGCAGAACGCCAAGCTCAACGTCAACGGCATCGCCATCACCAGCGCCACCAACACGGTCAAGGAAGCCATCCAGGGTACCACGCTCACGCTGGTGCAGACCGGCACCACGGGCCTGTCGATGAAGGCCAACACGACCGCCATGACCACGGCGATCAACGACTTCGTGAAGGCCTACAACAGCCTGCAGGGCACGGCCAAGACGCTGACCGCCTTCGACGCCGACACCGAGACGGGCTCCGCGCTCAGCGGTGACACCACCGTGCGCAACCTGATGAACCGCGTGCGCCAGGTGCTCAGCTCGCCGCAGGCCAGCGGCGCCAACGAGCTGAAGGTGCTCAACGAGATCGGAGTGAGCTTCCAGAAGGACGGCACTTTGTCGGTGGACAGCACGAAGCTGGGAAAGTCGCTCGAAAGCAACCTGGCCGGCGTGTCCAAGCTCTTCGCCAGCGGCACCGGCAGCAGCACCGGCTACGGCAAACAGATCGACTCGCTGGTCGACTCGCTCACCAAGACCGGCGGCAGCCTGCGTGTCGCCAGCGACGGCGTGACCGCGACCATCAAGGACCTGGACAAGCAGTACGACGCCATGCAGTCGCGCGTGGACGCGACCATGGCCCGCTACAAGGCCCAGTTCACGCAGCTGGACGTGATGATGAGCAGCATGAACAGCACGCTGAGCTACCTGTCGCAGCAGTTCGAGGCGATGAACGCCTCGGCCGCCGCCAAGTAATACGGAAGAAGAGGGCACCGCCATGTACACACACCACAGCTATCGCAGCGGCGCCGGCGCCTATGCGCGCGTGGGCGTCGAGTCGAGCGCCATGAGCGCCTCGCCGCACCAGCTGATCGTGATGCTGTTCGACGGCGCCAAGGCCGCCATCGGCATGGCGCGCCACCACATGGCCCAGGGCGACATCCAGGCCCGGGGCGGCGCCATCTCCAAGGCGATCGGCATCGTGGAGAACGGCCTGCGCGCCAGCCTGGACGCCAGCGCGGCCGGCCCCGAGGGCGCCAGGCTGGTGGAGAACCTCGGCGCGCTGTACGTCTACATCGTGCAGCGCCTGCTGCAGGCCAACCTGCGCAACGACGCGGCCGCGCTCGACGAGGCCGACACCCTGCTCGAGAGCATTGCATCGGCATGGCGGGAGATCGGCGGCACGCGTGCGCCGAACAACGAATAGATCCAGGAAAGAAAGAGACACACCATGTCCGTCAACAGCGAGGTCGTCTATTGCTACGACCGCCTTGCCTCCCTCACCGCGCGCATGCTGGAGCTGTCGCGCCAGGAGGAATGGGGGGAACTCCCCGGCATCGAGACCCTGTGCTCCGCGCTCGTCGCGCGGCTCAAGGAGATCGAGCCCGAGACCACGCTGGACAGCTTCCAGCGCGATGAAGTGCGCCGCTCGCTTTCGCGCGTGCGGGCCGACCAGGAGGAAGTGTGCCGGCTGGTGAAGCCGCAGCTGCGCATCCTGCTGACGAGCATCGCGAGCCTGCAGCACCAGGACAGCCTGAAGAAGGCCTACGGCACCTCGCACTGAAGAAGCCTCATGACCGCACCTGTTGCCAAGGCTGCCGACGCACTGCTCGCCGCGCGCACCGCGCCGTGGGTGGACCTGCTGTCGCCCAAGGCGCCCGCGGGTGCCGGTCAGACGCCGGCCGTCCTGAATGCCTCGCCCGTCGACAACGATGTCCTGCTGCCCCACGGAAACGCGCTGCGTCCGCAGCCCGCACCCGCCGGAGAGCCGCCGCGCGCAGCGCTGCCGGCCACGCTGGTACGCGGCGCCAGCAGCACCGACCTGTCGACGGCCGCGCGCGTCATCCAGGGCCTGCTCTCGGAAATGCGCGAAGGTGAAGCCGGCCCGGTGCGCGGCCGGTCGCCGGTGTGGCCTGCCACGCGGCAGGTTCCCGCCGCGCCCGCGCTCGCCGCTGCACTGTCGCAGCAGGTGGCGGATTCGGGCCTGTTCTATGAGTCGCACCTGGCGCAGTTCGCTGCGGGCACGCGCAACCTCGCCCAGATGCAGCGCGAACCGCAGGCCGCCCTGGCGCGCCAGCCGGTGGACGGCCGCGGCACGCAGCAAGCGCAGGATGGGGCGACGCAGCAGCAGCAACTGCAGCGTGCGCTGCCGGCGCAACTGCTGCCCGTGGCCGCGGCGCAGGCGCAGGCCGCTGCCGTGCCCCCGGCCCCTGCGGCGCCCGTGGTAGCGCCGGCACCGACGCCCATGCAGCACGCACCCGCCGGATCCGCCGGTGGCGAAGCGGCGCAGTCGGCGCCTCGTCATGACGCCGCCGCCGCGGCGCAGCCGCTGGCCCGCGCTGCCGGTGCGCAAGCGATGCCGCATGCGGCGAACGTCGCTTCGGTCATCGCGCAACAGGCGGACGCCGTGCCGGTCGCCGAGCGCGCGAGCGCCACGCCGAACCTGCCCGATTCGCCCACGGGCGCCGTGGTGCATCCGCAGGCGGCGCCCCTGGTTCACCAGCAGCTGGACCTGCTGGCCAGCGCGATGTTCCGCTGGCGCGGCGAGGCCTGGCCCGGCGTGCCGATGGAGTGGACGGTGCAGGAGGAGGGCGGCCGCGCCCCGCGCGAGACGGATGAGCCGTCGGCGCAGCCACAGTGGTCGACCGCGCTCAGCCTCGAGCTGCCGCGCCTGGGCCGCGTGGACCTGCGCATGAAGCTGGACGGCACGAGTGTTCGTGCGCAGCTGGCCGCGCCGCAGCGCGATGCGCTGACACAACTGCGCGTGCATCGCTCGGGACTGTCGCAGCGGCTGGCGGCTGCGGGCTTCGAACTGCGCGCGCTGCAACTGGACACGGAGCTGGCTGCATGACGAATCCGGCAGCAAGCCCGCGCTCGAGTGCCGTGGCCCTGGCGTACCGGGATCCGAACAGCGCGCCCGTGGTCGTGGCCAAGGGCTACGGCGCGATGGCGGAGCAGATCATGCGCGCGGCGCGCGAGCACGGCCTGTACGTGCACGCCTCGCCCGAGCTCAACCAGATGCTCATGCAGGTGAGGCTGGACCAGCAGATTCCACCGGCGCTGTACGCCGCGGTGGCCGAGGTCCTGGCCTGGCTGTGGCGCATCGAGCAGGGCGAAATGCCCGCAAACAACGCGCAAGCCGGATCGAGTAATGCGCAATGACTACAAATCGGGCCAATACTTTAATCGTAATACACGAACTTATTACTTTTCATAGACGAATCAGGTGTGGAATTATTCCGCAAATTTTGGCGCAATGTTAAGAACTGTGATCTCCGTCACCGAAGTGGCGTACAGAAATTTGAAACACTGTGATACAGTTTCTTCAGCTAAAAAACTTGCGTCTATTGGATTGGAGTGCGGTGTGGAAATTAACGAGAATTCTTTTGCGTTGAACGACGAAATTGCGCGCGAAATCAGCGATATCAATCTTGCCTATATCCTGCTCGCGCAGAAGATGGTGAAGCAGGACAAGGCCGCTTCGATGATCCGCCTGGGAATTGGCACCAAATTGGCCGATATGTTGGCCAACATGTCGATCTCGCAAATCATCAAGCTGTCGAATTCCAAGTTCCTTATTTTCAGCCCGCGTCTTAATGATGAAGCCTCAATTCATGCCGTCGGCAATGAAGACAAGGATTCCGCATTGCAGCGTGCCCACATGTCCATTTTGATGACCGGCCGCAATAGCGCGGCCAAGAATTGAGCGCGAAGAGAAGCAAATGAGCCAGAAAAGCGTATTGGCCGAGGTGAAGCAGGTCCAGCTGGCGGTGGAGCTGATCCTCCTGGGTGCCCGCCTGCAGTTCCTCGAGGCCGAAGTCGGCCTCAGCCGCGAGCGCCTGATCCGCCTGTACAAGGAAATCAAGGGCGCCTCGCCGCCCAAGGGCCTGCTGCCTTTCTCGGCCGACTGGTACATGACCTGGCTGGCCAACATCCACTCGTCGATGTTCTACAACATCTACTGCTTCATGCGCACCCACGACGACGGCGGCGACCTGCAGGCGCTCATCAAGAGCTACCGCCTCTACCTGGAGCAGGCGGACCTGCCCGAGGGCAACGTGGTGCTCGACTTCACCCGCGCCTACACCATGGTCCGCTTCTTCGACAGCGGCATGCTGCAGCTCAACAGCTGCTGTCGCTGCAACGGCGAATTCGTGGCGCATGCCTACGACGACAAGCACGACTACGTGTGCGTGCTGTGCCGTCCGCCCTCGCGTGCCGGCAAGGTCCGCAACAGCGACAAGCCGGCGCAGCCGCGCCGCACCGCGCGCCGTGCGCTGGGCCGTCCAGGCCTGACGGCAGGTCTTGCAGGCGTGGCCCTGGGCTGTGCGGCGGCCGTGGGCTGAGTTCAATTTATTCAATAGGGGCCTGAAGGTCGAAGGGGAAGCTCGTGCTCGTTTTGGTCGGTTATCTCGTGGTGCTCGGCACCGTGCTCGGAGGCTACGGCCTCATGGGAGGGCACTTCGGCGTGCTCTTCCAGCCGGTGGAGCTGCTGATGATCGGCGGCGCGGCTCTGGGTGCCTTCATCGCGGGCAACAAGGGCAAGACCATCAAGGCCACCTTCAAGGAGCTGCCCAGGCTGTTGCGCAGCCCCAAGCTCGACCGCGAGCTCTACATGGACCTTCTGGCGCTGCTCTACGAGCTGCTGGCCAAGGCGCGCAAGGAGGGCATGATGAAGCTCGAGTCGGACGTGGACAAGCCCGAGGAAAGCGCCATCTTCCAGCGCTACCCGAGCATCCTGGCCGACGAGGGCGTGATGGAGTTCCTGCGCGACTACCTGCGCCTGATGATCAGCGGCAACACCGACGCCTTCGAGATCGAGGCGCTGATGGACCACGACATCGAGACCATCGAGCACGAGGCGCTGGTGCCTTCGCACAGCATCGCCCGCGTCGCCGACGCACTGCCTGCCCTGGGCATCGTGGCCGCCGTGCTGGGCGTGGTCCACGCACTGGCATCGGCCGACCTGCCGCCCGCCGAGATGGGCGCGCTGATCGCCCACGCCATGGTGGGCACCTTCCTGGGCGTGCTGCTGGCCTACGGCTTCGTGACGCCGCTGGCCTCGCTCATCGAGCAGCGCGTGGCCGGTGGCATGAAGGTCTACCAGTGCGCCAAGGTCACGCTGCTGGCCAGCCTGAACGGCTACGCGCCGCAGCTGGCGGTGGAATTCGGCCGCAAGGTGCTGTTCTCCACCGAGCGCCCCTCGTTCACCGAGCTCGACGAGCACGTGCGCGAAGTCAAGGCACGCTGATCAAGAGAAAAGCGGTGCGGGCGCCATGAAAGAAGAGAAGAAGATCGTCATCAAGCGCGTGAGCGGCGGCCATGGCGGCGGCCATCACGGCGGCGGCTGGAAGATCGCCTACGCCGACTTCATGACGGCCATGATGGCCTTCTTCCTGGTGATGTGGCTGCTGTCCATCTCCAGCCCGAAGCAGCGCGAGGGCATTGCCGAGCACTTCCGCATGCCGCTGAAGGTGGCCCTCAACGGCGGCGAGAAGGTCGCCATGAGCAGCAGCGTGCTGCCCGGCGGCGGCGCCGACATCCAGCAGGTCGAGGGCGAGGTGAAGCAGGCCGAGAAGGACGACGACGAGGACGCCAACCGCCTCGACCTGATGAAGCGCAAGCTGGAGGAGCTGATCGCCAACAGCCCCACCTTCAAGCAGTTCCAGCACCAGATCCTGATCGACATCACGACCGAGGGCCTGCGCCTGCAGATCGTGGACAACGACAGGCGTCCGATGTTCGAGCTGGCCAGTGCCCGCGTGGTGCCGCACATGCGCACCATCCTGCACGAGCTGGGGCCCTTCCTCAACGAGTTGCCCAACAAGATCACCGTGTCGGGCCACACCGACGCCATCGTCTATTCCAACGACCGCAGCTACGGCAACTGGGAACTCTCGGCCGACCGTGCCAACGCCTCGCGCCGCGAGCTGCTGGTGGGCGGCATGCTCGACACCAAGGTGATG
>Ga0209051_1003178_pt1 | contig 10986 bp, 5 predicted proteins | sample AraplaCvi_mMS_r2_2_FD_184286 | JGI IMG/M metagenome (GOLD analysis project Ga0209051, IMG submission 184286) | Arabidopsis root microbial communities from North Carolina, USA - plate scrape MF_Cvi_mMS_r2 (SPAdes) (version 2) | ecosystem: Host-associated > Plants > Roots > Endosphere | place: USA...
GCGACGGCCTTCGTGTCGCAGGGCGCCTCCAGCGCCGCGGCGCTGGGCGGCCCGCGCGGCACACCGCTGCGCCTGCCGGCGCGCGCCGACGACGAGCCGCCTGCCGACGACCCGGGCGACTGGCCGCGCCAGCACCGCCCTGTCTGGCTGCTGCGCGAGCCCCAGCCCCTGCGCGAACGCGCCGGCACGCCGCTGCTCGCCGGCCGGCCCCTGTGGCTCGTCGCCGGCCCCGAGCGCATCGAGGCCGGCTGGTGGGACGACGCGCTGGCCGAGCGCGACTACTTCATCGCCCAGGCCGACGACGGCGCGCTGCTGTGGGTCTACCGCCTGCGCCGCCTGCCGAAAGAGGGTGAAAGTGGCTGGATCCTGCAGGGGCGATTCGGCTGATCCGCCTGTCATGAAGCGCTTCCAGGCCGGAGAGGACCGCATCGAGCTCGTCGGCCACGCCGGCAGCCTTGGAGCAGTCGGTCACCGGCGTGCGCCGACATGGCGCACGCCGAGGCATGTGCACCGCGCGCCGAGCCGGAACCTTGTCGGCGACGGGGACTGGCCTCCGGCCTGTCCCCGTGTTCCTGAAGGGCGACAGCGACGCACACGGGAACAAGGCCGCAGGCCAGTCCCCCTCAGGCGGCGCCGACGTCCGGCGCCCCGAACACGTGATCGAGCGCCGCGTTGAACACGGCGAAGTCCAGCGGCTTGGTGAGGTAGTCGTCGAAACCCGCGGCGAGCGCCCGCTGGATGTCGTCGGGGATCGCGTTGGCCGACAGCGCCACCACGCGCAGTCCGGCGGTCGCCGGATTGGCGCGCAGCCGGGCCAGCACCTCCAGGCCGTCGATGTCGGGCAGCTGCATGTCGACCAGCGTGAGTCCCGGCAGGATCTGCGCGGCGCGGGCGACGCCGCTCGCCCCGTCGGGCACGCTGTCGAACGCGATGTCGCCGCGCCGACGCACCAGCTCGCTCACGATCATCACGTTGACCTCGTTGTCCTCCACGTACAGCAGCCGCCGCGCGGGCAGCGCGCGCGGGCCGGCCGCGGCGTCGAGCCGCACCTCGAACACGCTGCCGGCACCGGGCGCGCTCGACAGCGCCACCCGCCCGCCCATGCGCTCGACCAACGCCTTCACGATCGTCAGCCCGATGCCGGTGCCCTCGATGCCGTCGCGCTCGGCGCCGCCGCGGTTGAAGGGCTCGAAGACCTGCCCCTGCTGCGCGGCCGTCATGCCGATGCCGTCGTCGGCGACGCGCAGCAGCACCTGGCCCTCGCACGGCACCGCGTCCACGCGCACGTGGCCGCCCGCGCGGTTGTACTTGATCGCGTTGGTGAGCAGGTTGACGAGCACCTGCTTGAGCCGCGTCGGGTCGGCGCGCACGAACAGCGGGCTCACTGAACCACCCTCCGCGCTGCGCGCGCCGGTCCGGGCGCTTCGGAGCGGCCGGGCGCGCTCGAGCGCGTCGACGCGCACGCCGTGCTGCTGCGCGAGCCGCTCCACCAGCGGCAGGGTCTCGCGCACGAGTGCCGCGACCTCGACCGGCACCAGTGCGACGTCGCCCGCGCGCGGCGCGTCCATGCGCGAGAGCTCCAGCACGCCGTCGATCAGCGTCAGCAGGTGCTCGCCCGCGGAACGGATGTGCTCCAGCCGCGCCGCGCGGGTGGGATCGCGCGCACCGCCGGCCGCCTCGTCGGCGATCAGCAGCTGCGCGAAGCCCAGCACGGCGTTCAGCGGCGTGCGCAGCTCGTGGCTCATGCGCGCGAGCAGCTCCGACTTCGCCTGGCTCTCGCGCAGCGCCAGCGCGCGCTCGTGACGCGCGGCGTCGGCCGCGCGCGCGTCGGTGATGTCCCAGTTCACGCCGAGCCGCAGCCGCGTGCGCCCGCGCTCGTCGCGCACGGGCATCGAGCGCGAGGCGAGCCAGCGCACCTCGCCGCCCGGGCGCACGATGCGGAACTCGTAGTACGCGCCGCGGTCCTCCACGCGCGCGCTGTGGATCTGGTCGTTGACGAAGCGCAGGTCGTCCGGGTGCACGTAGGCCTGCATCTCCTCCAGCGACGGGCTCGCCTGGTCGGGCGGCAGCCCGCGCAGCACGAACATCTGCGGATCCCAGCGCGACGCCCCGGTGTCGACGTCCCATTCCCAGATGCCGATGCCCGCCGCGCGCGTGGCGAGCGCGCTGCGCTCGGTCGCCTCGCGCAGGGCCGCGAGCGCGGTCTCGCGCTCGGTGACGTCGATCATCAGCCCGGTGAGGCGGAACGGGCCGCCCTCGGGCTCGACGCGCCCGCGCTGCACGACGTGGCGCACGCGGCCGTCCGGCAGCACGAGCCGGTGCGCGAGCTCGCCCGGCACGCAGCCGGCCTGGTGGATCCACTGCAGGCCGTGCTCGCGCACGCGCTCGCGGTCGTCGGGATGCACGCAGGCGTCGACCCAGTCGTGGAAGCGCGGCGGCGGCCCGTCGGCCGGCAGTCCGCACAGCGCGAACATGCGCGCGTTCCACTCCGCGCCGACGCCGTCGCGGTGCAGCCGCCAGATGCCGATCCCCGAGGCCGCGGCCATCTCCTCGAGCTGGCGCGCGAGCTCGTCGGTGCGGCGCGTGCGTTCGACCTGGTCGGTGATGTCCAGCGCCACGCCGGTGAAGGCGACGGGCTCGCCGCGGCCGTCGCGCTGCGTCACGCGGCGCGTGAAGATCGTGCGCCACTCGCCGTTTCGGTGGCGGTAGCGTGCCTGCATGTCCTCCGGCCGGGTCGAGGCCAGCGCGCGCTGGTAGGTGGCGAGCACCTCGGGCAGGTCGTCCGGGTGAATGAGCGCGCGCACCTCGTCGACCGGCACGCCCTCGGCCACCGGCCCCCTGCCCAGCATGGCGACGGCGCGGTCGTTGAAGTGCACGCGCTGTCCGGCCAGGTCGTGGCGCCACATGGCGACCTGCGCCAGCTCCATCGCGAGCTGCAACTGCGCGCCGTCGTCGTCGATGGCGCGCGCGAGCGCGTGCGCCTCGGTCTCGTCCATCACCAGGCCGACCACGCGCGCGGGCCGGCCGTCCGGGTCGGCGCGCACCTCCCAGTGCGAACGCACGTGGCGCAGGCTGCCGCCGGGCCCGAGGAGCCGGTAGCGGTGCGTGTAGAGCCCGGGCGTGCGCATCGAGTCGCCCAGCACGGTCGCGAGCCGGTCCTGCGGCATGGCCGCCTGCGCCACCTGCGCGATGCTCGGCGTGCCCTGCGCCGGATCGAGCGCGAAGAACTCGAACATGTGGCGATCCCAGCGCCCCTCCAGCGTGCGCGCGTCGCGCTCCCACACGCCGATGCGCGCGTGCGTCTCGACGAAATCCAGCAGGTCGGCGGCGCGCCGCGCCTCGGCCTCGGCGCGGCGGTCGACCAGCGTCAGCAGCGCGCGCCCGGGGCCGGCCGGGTCGCGCCGCGCGTCGCAGGCGAACGCCGCGCCGCCGGCGTGCCGCAGCACGAGCCGCCCGAGCACGCCGGGCGCCGGCAGGGCGGCCGCCCCGAGCAGCGCCGCGAGCTCGCCGCCGGCCGTGAAGCCGGTGAGCGCCTCGAACGCGGCGTTCGCGCGCAACATGCGGCCGTCCGCGCCGAGCACGGCGAGGGCGACGGGGGCCGACTCGGCCCAGGCCGCGGGCAACGGCTCCCATCCGGCCGCGGCGAACGGCTCGGCGGTCATCGGACCCTCGGGATCGGACATGGACGTCCAGTCTACCCCCGCCCCGCGGCCGCAGGGGCCGCGCCAACGGAGTGAGAATGGGGCGTTCCCGCCGTCCGCCCGTCCACCGACATGCCTGACCCGAACGCCCTGATCCCGCCGCCGCTGACCCCCGCCCGCGAGCTCGACGCCGCGCTCGCCGGCAGCGGCTTCGCCGTGCTGCCCGGTGCCGGCCCCGACGGCCTCGCCGCGCTGGCCGGCGTGCCGCTCGACGCCTTCGAGGCCTGGCAGGGCTTCTGGGATCGCCTGCCGCCCGACGCCTACCTGCTGGACGGCGGCAAGTACCGCCAGCGCCGCCACGGCTCCTTCGTCGTCGACGGCGGCGCCGTGCGCGCCGTGCCGCAGCGCCCGCACTGGCAGTCGGTGGACTACAACGCGCTGCACGGCGGCATCGAGCGCCACTTCGAGCCGCTCGAGGCCGCGCTCGCCGCCGACCCGGCGTGGCACCGCCTGCTCGTCGCGCTGGCCGGGCGCGCGTCGGCGCTGCGCGGGGCGCAGCCGTGGTACGTCGAGGCGCACGTGTTCCGCATCGACACCGCGAACGGCATCGGCCGCCCCACGCCCGAGGGGGCGCACCGCGACGGCGTCGACCTGGTCACGGTGACGCTCGCGCGCCGCCACGGCATCAAGGGCGGCGAGTCGCGCGTGTTCCAGGCGGCCTCGCCCGCGGGCCTGCGCTTCACGCTCGCCGAGGCGTGGACGACGGTGCTCCTCGACGACGCGCGCGTGATCCACGAGACCACGCCCATCCAGCCGCTGCATCCCGGCGAGCCGGGATTCCGCGACACGCTGGTGCTGACCTTCCGCGCCAAGGGCTTCCAGGGCCCCGGCGCTCCCGCCTGACGCCGCGCCCATCCGGCGCGAGAGACGGCCCACCACCCACGCCCCACCCATGAGCGACCAACCGACCTCGACCGACGCCTCCAAACCCGATTCGTCCAAGGCCGCGCAGCGCGAGGCCGTCGAACGCGCGCTCGCCTCGGCGCCGAAGCGCAGCAGCGGCACTCTCACGCTCGGCGACCGCCAGCTGGACTACCGCGTCGAGGCCGCCTTCGTGCCGGTCGTCGCCAGCGGCCTCGACGAGCGCCGCGGCGAACCCGAGGCCGCCGTCTTCACCACCGCCTACCTGCTCGAGCGCGCCGACGGCGACAGCCCGCCGCGCCCGCTGTGCTTCGCGTTCAACGGCGGCCCCGGCTCGTCCTCGATCTGGCTGCAGCTCGGCGCCCTCGGCCCCAAGCGCGTGCGCATCGAGGAGGACGGCACGATGCCGCGCCCGCCCTACGCGGTCGAGGACAACCCGCTCAGCTGGTTCGAGCACTTCGACCTCGTCTTCATCGATCCGCCGCACACCGGCTACTCGATCACGGCGACCGAGGACGCGCGCAAGAAGATGCTCTCGACCGACGGCGACATCGCCTGCCTGAGCGAGGTGATCCGCCACTGGCTGTCGCGCCACGGGCGCTGGAGCTCGCCGCTGTACCTCGCCGGCGAGAGCTACGGCACCACGCGCGGCGCTGCCATGGCCGACAAGCTGGCCGACCTGGGCGTGAGCCTGAGCGGCCTGGTGCTGGTCTCGTGCGCGATGGACCTGCAGTCGCTCGTCTTCGCGCCTCGCAACGACCTGCCCTGCGCGCTGTTCCTGCCCGCCTTCGCCGGCGTCGCGCAGTACCACGGCTGCCTCCGGGGCGCGCACGCGGAGTCGGCCGAGGCCGCGCGCGCGGCCGCGACGGACTTCGTCGAGACCGACTACCTGCGCCTGCTGCACCGCGGCGCGGCCGTCACCGCCGACGAGCGCACGCGCGCCGCCAGGCGCATTGGCGAGCTGGTCGGCCTGCCGGCCGCGCTCGTCGAGCACCGCAACCTGCGCATCAGCGACAACACCTTCTTCACCGAGCTGCTGCGCGAGCGCGGCCAGCTCGTCGGCCGGCTCGAGGCGCGCGTCGCGGGCCCGATGCCGCTCGCGCGCACGCACGAGTGGGACTTCGACCCCGGCATCGAGGCGCTGCTCGGCCCCTACACCATGGCCGCGATGGGCTGGTTCACGGAAGGGCTGGGCTTCGACCGCGCCTGGCGCTACGAGGCCATGAACATGGACGTGAACAAGCACTGGAACTGGAACCGCGGCGAGACCCAGGGCAATGCCTACTGCTGCACCAGCCCCGACCTCTCGCGCGCGCTGCGGCGCAACCCGCACCTGCGCGTGTTCGTGGCCAGCGGGCACTTCGACCTCGGCACGCCCTCGACCGCCTCCGACTGGTCGCTCGCCCAGCTCGACATCCCGCCCGAGGTGCGCGCGCGCGTCACGCACCGCTACTACGACGCCGGCCACATGATGTACACGCGCGAGGCCGACCTCGCCAAGCTCAAGCGCGACCTGGTCGCATGGCTGGACGGCGCCTCGTCCTGAGGGCCGCGGTCCTCTCGCTGGCGCTCGCGGCGGCGCCCGGCCCCGCGGGCGCCGGGCTGGGCGGGATGGCCGACGCGCTGTTCGGCGGCGAGCTCGCGCGCGTGACCCGCACCGCGCACGGCGTGGTGCACGTCGACGCGCGCAGCGAGGAGGCGCTGGGCTTCGGCATCGGCTACGCCTACGCGCAGGACAACGTCTGCGCGGTCGCCGACCTGCTCGTCACCCTGCGCGGCGAGCGCTCGCGCTGGTTCGGCGCCGAGTCCAGCGGCGAGCTGGGCCTGCGCACGCTGCCCAACCGCGTGATCGACTTCTTCGTGCGCTCGCACTTCGACGACGTCCGCATCGCGCAGGGCTGGGCCGGCGCGAGCGCGGGCGCCCAGGCGCGCATGCTGGGCGTGGTCGAGGGCTTCGACCACTACCTCGACGACGAGGGCGCCTTCCTGCCGCCCGCCTGCGCGGGCAAGCCCTGGGTGCAGCCGATGACGGTCGCCGAGCTGCGGCGCGCGGGCGAGCTGCTGGCCATCCAGGGCGGGCTCGCCGCCTGGGCCGACGCGGTCGTCGCCGCGCAGCCGCCGAGCGCCGAGGGTGTGCCGGCCCGACCCGACTGGCTGCCCACGCCGCCGGTCGACAACGCGGCGACGGGCACGCGCGCGCCGCGGCCGGGCGGCATCGCGCTCGCCTTCGGCCGCGACGGCAGCGACACCGGCCACGGCCTGCTGCTCGCCGCGCCGCACGGCCCGTGGCAGGGGCTGGATCGCCAGTGGCAGGTGCACCTGACCCTGCCCGGCCAGGTCGACGCGATGGGCGCGATCACGGGCCCGCTGCCCTGGCTCGCGACCGGATTCAACCAGGCCGTGGCCTGGGCGCGCACCGCGTCGGCGGGGCGGCGCTTCACGCTGCACGAGCTGCAGCTCGTGCCGGGCCATCCCACCAGCTACCTGGTGGACGGTCGGCCCGAGGCGATGCGCGCGCACCCGCTGCGCGTGTCCGAGCGCGGGCCGGACGCCGGCTTCCAGACCTCGCAGCGCGTGCTGTACGAGAGCCGCTACGGCCCCATCGTGGTCGCGCCCACGCTGGGCCTGAACTGGACGCCCGCGACCGCCTACGCGCTGCAGGACGTGAATGCCTACGCCGGCCGCCGCGCCGACACCTGGCGCGGCGTCGAGCGCGCCGCCAACGTCGGCGAGCTGCGCGACGCGCTCTCGCGCCTGGGCACGGCGGGCACCGGCACCGTCGCCGCCGACCGCGGCGGCTTCGTGCTCTACGCCGACACGAGCGGCGTGCCCGACGCCGCCGAGCCGCGCCGGCAGGGCTGCGGACCCTCGCGCGCCGCGGTGCTCGCCGCGAGCCAGGCCGGCCTGGTCGTGCTCGACGGCTCGCGCAGCGCCTGCGACCTGACGCGCGACCCCGCCGCGCCCGTGCCCGGCGCGATCGCGCCGCGCCGCATGCCGCAGATGCTGCGCACCGACTGGGTCGGCGACGCGGGCAGCGGCCACTGGCTCGCCAACCCGATGTCGCCGCTCACCGGCTATCCGCCGCTGGTCGGGCCCGAGGGCGTCGCGCAAGGCCTGGACGCGCGCCAGATGCTGCGCGAGGTGACCCTGCGCACCGAGCAGCACGACGCCCACGTCGCGCGCAAGCGCATGAGCGCCGACCAGCTCTCGGCCATCCTCTTCTGGCACCGCAGCCACGCGGCCGACCTCGTGCTGCCCGACCTGCTCGCCGCCTGCCGCGACGCGCCGACCGAGGCGACGCGCGCGGCCTGCGACGTGCTCGCGCGCTGGGACCGCTCCGACGACGTCCGCTCGCGCGGCGCCGCGGTGTTCCGCGAGTTCTGGCGCCGCGCGAAGGATCTGCCCGGCCTGTGGCGCGTGCCCTTCGACCGCGACGATCCGGTCGGCACGCCCTCCGGCCTGAACCTCGGCCCCAAGCCCGAGCAGCAGGCGCTGCGCGCCGCGCTCTTCGACGCGCTGGGCCAGGGCGTGCACGCGATCCGCGAGGCGGGCTACTCGCTCGACCTGCCGCTCGGCATCATGCAGCACCGCGACACGGCCGCAGGCGCCGTCGCCTTCGGCGGCGGCGAGGCGTCCGAGGGCCTGCTCGACGTCGTCGGCACCGGCGGCATCACGGCATTCGACCGCAGCGGCTACGCGATCGACCAGGGCGCGAGCTACCTGCAGCTCGTGTCGTTCGACGCCGACGGGCCGGGCGCGCGCGGGCTGCTCGCCTACGGCCAGTCGTCGCAGCCCGGCTCGCCCTGGTACTTCGACCAGTTCGCCGACTGGGCGGCCGCGCGCTGGCTGCCGCTGCCCTTCCGCGCCGAGGACGTCGCGGCGCAGCGCGTGGGCGACGTGCTGGCGCTGCGCTTCCGCTCGGGCCTGAGCGAGGACGGGCGCGCGGCCGCGGCCGCGCCGCCGCCGATGCGCTGAGGACGGGCGGGAGGCGGGGGACTGGCCTTCGGCCTCGTATTCGAGGCGGAGCGGCGTGAACACGGGGACAGGCCGCGGGCCAGTCGCCGCCGCGGCGGCTCAGGCAGGCACGCGCGGCAGCGTCAGCACGAAGCGCACCCCGTCGGGCGCGTTCTCGGCCACGATGGTGCCGCCCATCTTGGCCATGTAGGTCTTGGCGACGAACAGGCCCTGGCCGCGCTGCGGCGCAGCCGTCTCCGAGGCGCTCTCGCCGTCGCCGGCGCCCGAGACGCCGTACTCGAAGATCTTGTCGATCAGCGAGGGCGCGATGGTCTCGCCCTGGTTGTGCAGCTCCACGCGCGCGCTCGTCTCGTCGGCGCCCAGCGTGATGGTGACGGGCGTGCCCGGCGCGCGGTGGCGCTGCGCGTTCTGCAGCACGTGCGTGACCACGTCCTCCAGCGAGTACTCGTCCGCCCGCACCACCACCGGCGTGCCGGGCCCGGCGAAGCGCACGTCGGCGATGCCGGCGTGCGGCGCGTTGGCGGCGACGGCCTCGAGGAAGGCGCCCAGCTCCAGCGTCTCGAGCTCGAGCGTCGTCGACTGGAAGGCTTCGCCCGGCGAGGCGCTGCCGTACAGCACGCGGATCGCCTGCTGCATGCGCAGGATGTAGCGCCGGTTCGGGTCGTCGTCCTCGCCGTGCAGCGCGATCAGCGACTGCAGCGGCGACATGATCTCGTGCCCCACCGCCATCCACTGGTCGCGCTCGCGCTCGGCGAGCAGGCGCTCGCGCTGCATGCTCTCGTGCACGCGCTGCATCAGCTCGCCGAGGTTGGCGGCGAGCACGCCCAGCTCGTCGGGGCTGCGCAGGTCGGCGATGTCGAGCGCCGTCCAGCGCGCCGGGCGCGCGTCGTCCACCAGCGAGGCCGTGACCGCGCGCGAGCGCTTGGTGAGCACGGTGATGCGGCGGATGATCGTCCACTCGATCGCCGCCCACGCGAGCGCGAGCGCGATCAGCATCGCGATGACGAACCACGACACGCGCGTGGCCACCGCGGCGAGGTTGCGGTTGGCGCTGCGCTCGTCGCCCACGCCGTGCAGCTCGAAGGTGCCGGCGGCGGTGCGGATGGTCTCCGTCGCCTCGATCGGCGTGTCCTCGTCCTCGATTGGCAGCCGGCGCAGCAGGCCGCGGATCGCGTAGCCGAGCGCGTCGTTCACGCGCTGCGGCAGCCACGCCGAGGGCGGCTGCTCGGGCGGCCGCACGCCGGTGAGCGAGACGACGTGCAGCGGCGGCGTGGTGCCGAGCTTGTGCAGCTCCAGCGTCTCGCCGGGCAGCAGCAGCGCGTTGAGGTCGGACAGCGAGAAGGGCGGCGTCGCCCCGGCGCTCGCGCTGTCGAACAGGGGCGCGCCGTCGCCGGGGCCGAGCCAGCGCACGCGCACGTCGATCTGGCCGAGGTCGGCCGGCGGCCACACGGGGCGCGCGGCGGCGAGCAGGTCGTCCTGCAGCACCTCCACCGGCAGCCGCACCGAGAAGAAGGTGCGCCGCTGGCAGCCGGGCTCGCCCGCGTTGCAGGGGCCGGCCTGCCACAGCCAGCCGCGGAAGTCGCGCACCGGGCGCGGGCCGATCGTGCCGCCCGCGTCCTCGGCGAAGCCCGTGAGGCGGCCGCGCAGGCCGTTGCCGCCGATGCGTTCCGGATCCTCGAAAGGCGCCACCCAGGCGTAGTGGCGGCCGCGCAGCGAGACGTCCACGCGCAGCCGGTGCGCGCCGGCGACGTCGCGCTCGCCGTGCGCGTGCGCCACCGGCAGCGGACTGTCGGCATGCCCCACGACGTACACGAAGCCGCCCGCCCACGGGTTGCTGCCGATCGCCACGCACAGGCCGGCGTCCGCCGGGTACTGGCGCGTGCAGCCGGCCATCTCCACCGCCTGCTCGACCTTGTTGTGGTCGTCGAAGTCGAGCGCCGCGAACGGCAGCAGCAGCGGATGCACGGCGGTGTCGGCCTTCGCCGTCGCGCCGGGCGCGCCGGGGTTCAGCAGCGCGAGCTGGCCCGCGGGGTGGCGCAGCTGCGCGAGCACCTGGCCCATCGTCTTGGCGAAGCCGGAGCGGTAGGCGCGATGGCTCAGCTCCTTCTCGTCCTGCAGCACCGACAGCGCCACCGCCACCGTCGCCAGCCCCAGCAGCAGGAACACGCCGCGGAAGAACAGCCGCAGGCGGAAGAACGCGAGGCCGGGCCAGTCCCAGTTCGCGAGGCGCTGCTTCAGCGGCGGGGCAGGGCGGGACATGACGACCCCCAGTCCGCGGAATACCGCGGCCAGCCCCCCGAGGGGGCGCGCCGCCCGCTCCGGCGCGGCCGCGCGCTGGTCGGCGCGGGCGTCATGTGGCGAGCCAGCGGAATCCGCGCATCGGGACGCTTTCGATGCCGTCGAACGCCGGGTCGATGTCGCGGAAGGCCTCGCGGATCGTGCTGATGTG
>Ga0209051_1003179_pt1 | contig 10985 bp, 10 predicted proteins | sample AraplaCvi_mMS_r2_2_FD_184286 | JGI IMG/M metagenome (GOLD analysis project Ga0209051, IMG submission 184286) | Arabidopsis root microbial communities from North Carolina, USA - plate scrape MF_Cvi_mMS_r2 (SPAdes) (version 2) | ecosystem: Host-associated > Plants > Roots > Endosphere | place...
CTCATGGGTCAGTATCAGGCAGGACAAGCGGAAAAGCAGGACGCATCCAACCGTACCTCGGCAAACAAGGCCCTGATCGATGCTGTCTATGGCGGCTCGCCGTCTGCCTCAGCCCCGTCCTTTGCCTCTCAGGCTGCGGATACTGCTCCTAGCGCGTCATCTGGCGGCAACCCCTCCTATCGTGACGCCATCGCTTCGATCGAAAGCAAGGGAAGCGGCGACTATAACGCTGTTGGCCCGACGAATGCGAAGATGGGCCGCGCGCTCGGTCGCTATCAGATCATGGAAGCCAATATCGGCCCTTGGTCTAGGGAAGCGCTCGGCCGCGAGGTTTCTGCTGACGAGTTCATGTCGAATCCTCAGATCCAAGACGCCATCTTTGATCACAAGTTCGGCAGCTACGTGAACAAGTTCGGCCCTGAAGGCGCTGCACAGGCATGGTTTGCCGGTCCTGGAGGTGTTGGCAAGACCGATCGCAAGGACGTTCTGGGCACAGACGTTGGCACCTACGGCCAGAAGTTCATGACGGCTCTTGGGCCCCAGAGTAAGCCGGTTGAGGTCGCAAGCCTCGGCGGCGCGTCGATCGACGCTCCAATGGCCTACTATGACGACAAGGGTCTCAGGGTCGAAAACCGCCCCCCTGTCATTCAGCCAGACCCGAACGCGCGTCCTGCCGGCGCATCAGCTGCTACTGTGGAAGCGAACGCGCCACAGAATGCAGCACAGGCTGTCAATGCAATGGCTGCGCCCCGCAATGTCGGCGCTCTCCCCGTCCCGCCGAACTCTCAGCCTATGCCGCAGGGCATCCCGGCAGAGCTCGCAGGTTCGCAGCAGCTTGCCAGCGCTCAGGGCGGCATTATTCCGGCCCTTATGGGTGGCGCGGCGGCGTCTCCTGAACAGATCGCGCAGGCCCGCGCTCTTGGTGCAGCACAGCAGCAACCTCAGCCTGAGGGACAGGATAACCGCGCTCTGATCGCAACGCTTCTCGGCAATCCGTACACGGCAGAAGCAGGCCAACAGCTTCTCATGCAGGAGATGCAGCGTAGGCAGGAAGCTAGCGATCCGATCCGCCAAATGCAGATGGAAGAGCAGCTCCTTAAGCTGAACGCCATGCGCAATCCTCCTCCTGACTACGATATGATCACCGGTAAGGACGGTTCAATCTTCAGGGCAGACAAGCGCACCGGTAATATTGAGCAGGTCTATGGCGGCAAGCCTGACAAATTCCGCACACTGACGGACGCAGAAGAGCAGCAGATGGGCCTTGACACGTCCAAGGCGTATCAGATCGGCGCGGACGACAAAGTCCAGCAGATCGGCGGCGGCGGGACAACCGTCAATATCGACCAGAAGGCAGAAGGCGCATTCGACAAGAAGCTAGCCGAGAAGCAAGCTGAAGCCTTCGACACGATGGCAACGGAAGGGCTGAACGCGCGCGCCGATATCGGGATCATCCAAGAACTCGACACGCTCCTACAAGGTCAAGGCGGCACCCTCTCTGGTATAGCCGGCATTGCGGCCAAGTACGGTATTGGTGGCGAAGGCATGGGCGACCTTCAGGCTGTTCAGGCGCTCATCAACAAGCTTGTCCCGACGCAGCGCGCTCCGGGTAGCGGCTCGATGTCCGACCGCGATGTTGAACTGTTCACCCGATCGCTTCCGAGTCTTTGGAATGAACCGGGCGGCAACGCGAAAATCCTTCGCGTCATGCGTGGCCTTGCTGAGTACAAGCAGGCACAGGGCGAGATTGCCGATCAGGTCTTGACGGGTGACATGTCGCGCCAAGAGGCACGCCGAGCACTGCGGGCGCTTCCAAACCCGCTTGCGCAGTCTGATCCTTCGCAGGACGTTGGGAAGGTGCCGGAAGGCATTGACCCTGAAGACTGGAAAGCTCTGACGCCAGAAGAAAGGAAGCTGTGGCAATGACGCCAGAACAGCAGAAAGCCCTTGCTCTGGCGCGAGCCCGTCGCCGTCGTCAAGACGCCGCTCAGGCAGCCAACACGCCAGAAGGGGCGGAGTCCCAGCAGTCCAAGGATCTCCGCTCCGAACTGTCGTCTATGACGCAGAACCCGCAGACGACGCGCTACGATATCCCTTATGGCGCCGGCATGAACTGGACGGACGCGGCGACGGGCGGTCTGGCTAGTAAGGGCGCTTCTGCGGCGAATGCGGCTATCCGGGCTCCGTTCACTGATAAATCGTTCGGAGAGGAATACGAGGATATCCTTGGCTCGGTGAAGTCAGCTCGGGAACGCTACCAGCGAGAGAACCCGCGTTAGTCTATTGCCTCTGCAATCGGCGGCGGCGTGATTGGTGGCGGTAAGTTGATGGGTGCTGCTGGCAATCTCGCGAGCCGCGCACTGCCGAACGTTGCCAATCGCCTAAATCAGGGCATCGTCGGGCGAACGCTCACGGATATCCTGGGCGGCGCGGGCTTCGGTGCTGTGTCTGGATATGGCTACGATGACGGCGTTCTGAAAGGTGCGGCGATCGGTGGTGGCCTCGGCGCTGTCACCCGTCCTCTTCTCGCCGCGGTCGGTTCCGTCAGCAACTCCATCGGCGGTCTCATGGGCCTTGGCAATCAGGGCAGGGCGCAGACGGCTATTGCCGATGCTGTGGCTCGATCCGGCCGCTCGGCTCAGGATATCAGCGACGAACTCGCTCGCGCGGCCGCAGCAGGCCAGCCAGAGTACATGGTTGCTGATGCCATGGGGAATGCCGGCCAGCGCATGCTGACGGGCGTTGCTCGGTCTCCGGGAGATATGAGGCAGACGATTGCCGAAACGCTCCAGGCTCGGCAGGCGGGGCAGGCCGATCGCCTCGTCAATGCGGTATCCGAAGGCTTCAACGCGCCTCAGACCGCGGCGCAGGCCCGCGATGCCATGACAGCGGGTCGTACAGCGGCAGCAAATGCCAACTATGGCGCCGCACGTCGCGCAGCCGGAACAGTTGATCCAACGGGAGCGATCCAAGCGGCAGATGACTTCCTCGGCACGGCAGGAAGCATTTCGCGCACCAATATTGCAGATGACACAGTGGAAGGGGCAGTTCGCAGGGCCCGCAGCTTCCTTACTGACGGCCAGAACATCGTCAACGACTTCGACACAGCTTTTCGTGCAAAGGTCGAACTGGACAGCATGATTGAAAATGCTCGTCCGACCGTCCAGCGCGAGCTGATCCCGATCCGAAACGCCCTCGATGACGCTCTCGCCTCGGCATCTGACCTATATGCTGGCGCTCGTGACACGTTCCGGCAGCAGAGCCAAGCGATCAATGCAATCGATCAGGGCACTGCGGCTTCGTCTAGCCGCGTTCGAGCCGGTGACAGCATTCCTGAGTTTCAGGCGATGAATGCAGAGCAACAGGCGGCATTCAGGACCGGCTATGCGGATCCGATCATCGGAAGGCTTGAAGCTGCCAGCACGTCACCTACCACAAACAAGGCTCGCCAGCTTCTCACGACCAAGACAGCACAGGAGTTCCCAGCCTTCGCGGCTCCTGGACAGGGCCCGCAGCTCGGAGAGCGTATCGCTCGCGAACAGACGATGTTCGAGACGGCAAACGCTGCTCTTGGCGGTTCTCGGACGGCTGACAATCTTTCTGACATCGCTGATGTTGGCGGCTTCGATCCGACGATGATCGGCGCCCTGGCAAGCGGAAATATCAAGTCGGCGGCTCTACAGGCTCTCACGAGAAGCGCAAACGCCCTTTCTGGCAGGAATACCCAGACTCGCGACCTTATCGCTCAGGCATTGATGGAAACTGCCCCGACGCGCGCCAATGCGCAGCTACTGCAAGCTGTTCAGCGTGGCGAAAACCTGTCTCGCATCCAACAGCAGCTAATCAGGGCGCTCATCACTGGCGGCACGTCCAACGCCATCGCCAACTAAAACGGCCAGCCCACGCGGGCAAAATACAGAGCAGTAACCGTAACTATCCACGGCAGGGCATCCCATAGGGTGCGCTTCGAGCCGTGAACTCGCTCCTCCCATGTCCGATCAAAGTCGGGAAGCATCTGCTTCTGCGGCTCGTTCGGATCGTGATCGATCGTCTTCAAGAAATCTCCAAAATCTGAGGTATCCAATGCCCCGCAACGGTTCCGGTGTGGCGAGCATCGTCAACACTTTTACACCATTGACGACCGCCGACGCAAATCAGGTGAATGCTAATTTCACCGATGTAGCGACGATGATCACGTATTCTCTGCCCCGAGACGGCCAGGCCGGGATGACCGGACCTCTATCCGCCATCTCTGGCACAGCCGGTGAGCCCGGTATCTCGTGGAATGCAGACCCGGATACGGGCATTCGCAGACCGGCAGGCGACCAGCAAGCTCTGGTTTGCGGCGGGACAGATATTCTCACCGTTTCCACCACGGAAACCACTGTAACGGTCCCTGTCGCCGTCAATGACGCGCCGACGACGGGCGATCATCTCACAAACAAGACATACGTAGACGCGCAGATCGCAGCCCGAGGCTTTCCCCCAGGCGCTGTCTCGATGCATGCCGCCAACACGGCCCCATCGGGCTGGCTTGAATGCGACGGAACGGCAGTCTCACGCACGACCTATGCCGCGCTTTTCGCCGTGATCGGTACGACGTGGGGCGTTGGCGACGGCGTAACAACCTTCAATCTCCCCAACCTCCGAGGCGAGTTCGTCCGCGGCTGGGATCATGGCCGAGGCGTCGATACAGGTCGCGCATTCGCTTCTGCTCAGTCCGATGACATCAAGACCATTCCCGATGTTTGGCTCTGGACCGGCAGTGAAAGCACCTTCGGCTTCGCTGCTGGCACCAACTACACCGGCCGCGGCTCTACCCAAAACAGGCCGGCAGATTGGCCGGATGCCACGGAAACGCGGCCGCGCAACATCGCTCTCATGTATATCATCAAGATCTAAAGGGTCCGCCATATGCCCAGAGATGTAAACGGCAACGTCACGCTGCCGACCAACGATTCTTCGCCCGCCGCGCCTCGCAACGTCATTCGCTCGTCCGACTTCAACGAGCTTATGGGCGACCTCTCTACCATGATGCAGGACAGCCTGTCCCGCTCTGGCAAGGGTGGGATGACAGCCGATCTGGATATGGGCGGCAATGATGTCCTTGACGCGCCCAATGTCGACGATGCCATTACGAAGGCCAACGGCGCCGCCCAGAAGTCTGCCAACCTCTCGGACCTGGCAAGTGCGGCTGTAGCCAGAGAGAGCTTGGACCTCGGCGTACCTGGCACCAGTGACCATCTCCTAGCTTGGGGGAACACCCTTGGGGCTACCTGGGATGGGGTCTCAGACAATCAAGCTATCTTTACCCAGACGCAGCCAACCTTTCTGCCGAATGGCTCTCTTGGGGCGTTGTACGTCCAGAGAATTAACAGCTATGCCGGGGGCGCCACCTCAGACAGCGTTACGCCAGCGTGCGCCGCGGTCAGGGGATACAATCAGATCCAGGATACGGTCACTTATTGCAACGAAAGCGCTGGGCTCTTCGTGTCCGGTAACTATTCGTGGCTTGGTCAGTGCGTCGGCGTCTTCGGCCAGGCGAATAGCTACCACGGCGGCCGCACCTTCGGTCTTGAAGCGGAAGCGATCGAACACCCCGAAACCTACACCCCGGCCAACGGAACGACCGTCCTTGTTGTCCCGAACAATTTCGTTGCCGGGTCTCAGGTCGTCGTCAAGAACGGGACTGTCCTAACTTCTGGCGTTGGCTATAACGTCAGCGCCAAGCCGGCCTCTGACCAGACAGGAACGATCTCGTCCATCAGCGGAACGGGCTCCGTTGTGACGGTGGCCTTCTCCGGCGGCTTCACACCGCCGGTCAACTACTACGTCGATATCGTCGGCGTCACTCCGAACGTCTACAACGGCCGCTGGAAGGTGCTGACGAGCTCGGCGGGCAACGCAACTCTTGCTGCGCCCGGCAGCGGTGCAATGACGGTCGCAGGAACGCTCCAAGTCAAAACCGCGCTGGCTGGTTCCGTCACGCTGACCACCCCGGCCAACGGAACCGACGAATTCAAGGTCATCCGCGGCGATCCTGAATTCGCGGCCTCGGGCGGGGAAGTTATCGTCTACGCGGCCGGCGGAACGGATAATAACAACCTTCTCAGCGGTAACCGTATCGGTCTGTCAATTTTTGCGTGGCGGACCACTACGGAAGCGATCACTACCAAGGTAGGCACACTGCTTAACCTTGTAAGCAATCCGAACGATGCTTCGCTGACGGTTGATCGCGGCGTCAACTTTCAAGGTAAATTTGTTACTGGCATCGACTTCACGGCCTCAAACGCCACCTTCTCCAGCTTCATGATGAAGTTCAACGGGAGCGGTGCGGGCCTGTCTGCGAGCGGTTCGCTCCTTCGCCTCGGGGACGCTACGCACATCGGCCGCATGCAGATCTCGACTGGAAGCGGCGCGGTATTTGGTTCTGATACCGCCATCGACGTTCTCCTTACCCGGAACGGAGCGGAAAGGGTTCGGGTTAACGCGGCCGGCGTACAGGTGACTGGCGGATCAGGCGGTGGCCTGTTGACGGCCACAGACGGCACGGCGACGGGTCGGCTTCAGGCGTCTGCCGGCTCTCACGTCGTTTTAGGGTCCGACACGGCGCACGATGTCATTTTCACACGGGCAGGGTCTGAGGTGGCACGTCAGTCGTCCGATGGGCCTCACCAGCGACTGACTTCCTCGGCCACTCCTAACGTTAACGGAGAATTGGTCATTCAGGCCACGAGCAATACCAGCCTTACATTCAAATATCGTGGCAGCGACGGTACTACCCGTTCAGCCAGCCTCACGCTCGCATAAAGGTTTACAATGGAACAGACGATTAGAAACCGAATCGCAATGAACTTAGGCCAGCTTATGATTGAGTTGGAAACGATGACCGCCAAAGCTGAGGGCTTGGCTGCTGAAAATGCTGAACTCAAGGAAAAACTGAGTTCTTTGGGCGCGGATAACGCCGCAATGCCCTCTAGCGGACATCCGAAAGAATGACGCCGTAATAGACGCGGCCTGTCGGCTTTTCGCCTGAATAGGTTGTTTCTGCTTTTGTGACCGCCCAACGAGCGCCATTGTAGGTGATCGGAGCGCTGCAAAGATGTGCAGCCTCCAGCACCGGTATGAGGTCATTCGTTTCCGCGATGATCTGTCTTGAACTGGTGTCCATCCACTTGCCCCTTCCTTCTCCGATCCAGTATGTATTCCACATTTGGATCGTATGAAAGCCTGGAAGGGGAAGAAGCTGAGTATCCTAGAGAAAATAAAGGCGCTCGACGAAGGCGCCATTCACCAAGTGAATGAACTCCTCACCAGATTGGTGGCGTCTCGGGTTATCAAGAGCGGAGACGTAGTTTTTGATTGCGGCGCCAATCACGGATACCACACAGCAGATTTTTCCGAGCGCGTAGGTCCAAATGGACTTGTGCACGCTTTCGAGCCAAACCCTGATCTCTTCCCAGGCTTGGTCGGGCCAGCGAACGTTAGGGTATGGCCGTTTGCTGTTGGTGACCGTCTTTCTGTGGAGACCTTCATTCTCCCTGTAGGGAGAGACCAGGTTGGCTCTCTGGTCGATCCTCAAGACTGGATCGGAGAAACCGAAGTTCGGAAACTGACGGTCGTTCAAGTGCCCATAGACGCCCTGCCTGAAGCTGTGGAAAGACGCGTATCGTTCATCAAGATCGACGTGGAAAGGCACGAGGCGGCTGCTCTGACCGGTCTTCAGGAGACCATAAAGAAGTACAGCCCTGTCATCGTCTACGAGAACAATTCCCTTGAGATCGAGGCCATATTAGCCAAGCTGGACTATAAGGTTGTGCATATGCTCACGCTAGTCGGCCCGATCGGGATGCCTAACGTGATCGCAGCCCCTATCTCAAGGGAAGACGAGATAGGCAAAATACTTCCGACGGCGGAAGACTTAGAAGAGATAATTTCTCAGATCTAACCCCACAGCCCCGCCATCGAGCGGGGTTTTCTTTTGCCATCATCAAAGGTGAATTCATGCGCCTCTCCAAACTCGGGGCCGCTTTCCTGCGCGCTCACGAAGGCTTCGTGCCCAAGGCATATCTTGATCCGGTAAACATCTTGACGATTGGCGTCGGCTTCACCTGGGGCTCCTCGTCATTCCGCAAATGGTGGGAGACAAACCGTCCCGGCCAGAAGTTCGACAAAACGTCGACTATGACAGCGGCAGAAGCCGAATCCTGCCTCGTTTATCTCTGCGATGCGGAATACGGCGCCGCAGTGAACAAGTTCCTCGATGGCAAGGTTGTTGATCAGCACGTGTTCGACGCCATGTGCTCCATGACCTTCAATTGCGGGGTAGGGGCCCTGAAATGGAAATGGGCCGCTGCAGTCAAGCGGGGAGACCTGAAGGCTGCCGCTGATCACCTCCGCGTCACCGCCACGACTGCCAAGGGCAAGACGCTTCCAGGCCTCGTTCGTCGCCGGCAGGAGGAGGCTGATTTGCTCCTCAATGGCCGATACCCTGGCGTCAACGTCAAGGCAACTCTCCCCACTCCCAAGCCAGAACAGCCCACCAAGATCGATCCGCAGCCGGTGACCAGCAAAAACGGCTTCGCAAGGCTTCTCGAACTCATCCTCAACATCATCGCAAAATGGAGATCCAAATGATCGGGCCTCTTATCCGCATCTCTCTCCGGTTCCTCTCAGGCTTCCTCATCGCCAAGGGCTGGATGGCCCCAGAGATTGGCGTCGATCTCGCGAACGATCCTGACGTGCAGCAAGTCGCACAGGTTGCGGCAGGCATCGCAGCCGGCGTTATTGCTGAGTGCTGGTATTTCTTCGCGCGCCGTCTCGGGTGGGCACGCTGATGCTTTCCCGCGCTACTCTCTTCGCGGGAGCCCTTGTCGGCGCACTCGCCGTCTTCCTCATCATGACTGCGATCAACGCGCTCTGGCTGCTTCCTCGGGCTACGGAAGCGGGCAGGGACGAGGAGCGCACGGCGGCGCTCACCCGTTCCATGGAAATCATCAAGGAAAGGAGCCGCACCAATGCACAAATCAACGCTCTTACTGACGCTGATCTGTGCCGCGAGCTTGGCGGCCTGTTCAAAAACGGGGAGTGCCGTTGACGGGGCAGGGTTCTCAACCCTGACGCCATCGCCGGGCACCCGACAATTCATCATTGCCAATGATCAGCCGTTCGCGCGGCAGGTCGCAAGTCATAATCGCACCTGCCAGGCTCTGGCGGGTTGCCAAAAGTAATGCGGCCGCGGCTCCCTGCTCGTAACAGGGAACACACGGCCTACCAACTGCGACAGGGGCCGCAGCCGGCTGACATATTCTAACAGCCGAGTGGTTTCCTGATTGTTACCAATGAAACACGCAAGGGCAGGACAGGGGCAGAATGGGGCAGCTACAAGGTGATGAAATGACAACCGTCAGAGCGCCAGCCTGGAAATGGGAGTGGAATCTGAATACTCTAGTGATCCTGCTTGGCTTTGCCGGCGGGCTCGTCGCATGGGGCGCCACATGGGAGCGATTGAGTTCCAACCAAGGCGCTCAAGCCCGGACCATCGACCAGATAGACAAGCGCGTCACCACCCTTGAGGCGTCAATGCGCCTGCTGGACAATCACGAACTACGCATCGCCGGGGTTGAGAAGCAGGCGGCCGAATCTGCCACCTCCATGCGAGCCGTAGAGAACACGCTCACAAGCCTGTCTGTCGATACCCGCGTCATGCGCGAGATATTGCAGCGGATTGAGGCAGGGCAGAGAGACGGCAACCAGATCCGGAGATAAGGTCATCAGGTTTGATGAACCTGAAGGGAGATATGTAAAAAGGCCTCCCGATTTCTCAGAAGGCCTTGATACTTAAGGAATTCGAATGGTGGGCGTGACAAGGATCGAACTTGTGACCCCTACGATGTCAACATTCTTCTCCCAGGTGAACCCACTGTATATCCGGGAAAGGAGAACTACACAATTCGCTGTTTCAGGCATCGGAATCATGTTTCGTTCTTATTCACAGGTTCGGCCGTGCCATGGAGCACTACGTAATCAGAACGTCAGTGACGACGCGAGATTTCGCAGGTAATTCGGGCTGAACCGCGCATAGACCTTTTCGGTGATTTTCGTATTGCTGTGCCCGAGAAACTGGGCAATCTCTGACATGCTGTGGCCGTCCTCGGCCATCCATACCGCCGCTGAGTGCCTGAGCACGTGAGGCGATACTTCCGGCAGCCCTGCGGCCTTCCCGGCCGCTTTCAGGCCCTTCTTAATCGACTTCACGCGATTGCCGGCCCATTCGATGACGAATGGCGACATGGCACCCTTCTTCGCGTCCAGCAAATCCTCCCGTAGCTGATCATTCATCGGCACGGCGGCGCGTCCCTTCCTCCTGACGCGATCGAACGGATTCCGCAGGTTGATAATCCCTCTTTCGAAATCGACCCGATCCCATGTCAGTTCAAGAGCCGCGGTGCTGCGTGCGCCTGTGGCGATCAGAAGCCGGATAGCCAGTGAAATATGAGGTACGTTCGCGCATGAACGCAGCCTGGCAGCCTCTTTCCTCGTAAGGTGATATTCCTTCGGGTCTGGCTTCGTAGGGCGTTCGATATGAGGCGCCTTGGTGATAAGACCGTTATTCTCCGACCATTTCAGCACCATGCGCAGATGGCCTAGCTCTGTATGGATGGTCCCATCCTTAATGCCGGCGCTGCGCCTCTCTTCTGTATGGGCTCGACAATCCGCTATCGAGACGGCAGATCCTTCCAGTCTCCCAAACCTTGGCTCAAGAGCCTTCCATGTGTGCTTCATTGTGCCGATGACAGCCAACCCCGTCTTATCGAGAACGTAGCTATCCCATAGGGCCTTAACGATCGTTCCTACTGGACGCGTGAGTTCCGCGTATCGAGCCGGGGCGCGGCGGGACGCCTCCTGAGCGTCCGAGGTGCCAAGTCGATAACGTCTGCGGACTCCATCTTTGTCGTCCCAGGTGATACAGAACTCTCCTCGGA
>Ga0209051_1003184_pt1 | contig 10970 bp, 12 predicted proteins | sample AraplaCvi_mMS_r2_2_FD_184286 | JGI IMG/M metagenome (GOLD analysis project Ga0209051, IMG submission 184286) | Arabidopsis root microbial communities from North Carolina, USA - plate scrape MF_Cvi_mMS_r2 (SPAdes) (version 2) | ecosystem: Host-associated > Plants > Roots > Endosphere | place...
CGTTCAGGATCGCGATACAGGCAGTGGCAAGCCGATCGCGCGCGCGTACCATCGATACGACTGGCTGCTTCCCGGTGTGGACCATTGTGTCTTTCACCGTGTCGGTTTGCTCTACGTAAAGGCTTCGCACAATATCGATTTCTCCCGGGCGATTGATAGACACTATGCGGAGATTGCCAGCTTGGCTAAGTCGGCTGCGCCAGTCGATGTGCTGGCGGCAGAGGAGTATATTTCCAAACGTGTCGATGGCGCGGTCACCAACAGCTTTCTCAATCGGTTCGAGCTCTATGTGGCGATCGACCTCTGCATGCATCTTGGACGTTTTATGGAGAAGCGCACAAAAGCGGTCGGTGCGCTATCCACTCTCGAACGCGGGTACGCGGTCGCCAATGGAGGTGAAGATGCGATCGACGGCGCCGTCGTCGAAGCCATTACGCACCGCCGTCCTCACGGCGCTGCTATCCTGGGGTTCATCGGAGCGTTATTGAACCCCCTCCTCAAGAACAAAGCCGATCCGCGCTACGCAGATCTTCTGGATCTTCTTCAGACCATCGTTGTGCATCGCCTTCCGTTTGGACCCGGCCATACCTTGTTCCGCCCAACTGATCGGCGAGTGCTTCACTCGCTGGCGTCGGCATCCGCAGAATATGGAATCGGCGTCGATCGCGTGAAAGCAATCCTCCACGCCGCCGGGCTCGTCACGGGCGATGACTCCCATAACGCCGACCCGTGGTTCGACGCAGAAAAGGCCCACCCGCTTCTCGAGGCAGCTGCCGATGGTTTGTCAGATGGCAAGGTCGCAATGCTTCTTAATATCGGCGTGGCTGCAGCGGCCGAATTGCGCCGCTCTAGACTTTTCGACGGAGAAAAATCGCGCGGCGGGAAGCGCAGCATTTTCAATGTGAGCGCCGCTGCCATTGCAGCCTTGCAGGTTACGCTGCGAAATAATGCGATCCATCGGATCGAGAAGGAAAACACGATCCGGTTGTCCGACGTCGTGACGACCACGCTCCCTACTGTCTTAAAGCTTGCGCGCGACGGCGTGCTCCCGAGCTTGTCATTCCATGGCGAAGGCAGCAAGCTTAGCGACTTCTATGTCGACATCGCTGATTTAACTCTCTCAATCGAGAAGGATGCCGCCACCGAGCACAAAGGGCCGGAGCTGCCCCATGGCATCGCTAAGATCTCGAATGTCGCTGACGATCTTGGCTTGCCGAAACATGTCGTTCGCCAGATGATCAAGGCGGACTTGATGAAGGCTTCGGTCAGGCTCAATCCCCTGAGCAAACGCCGCGAGCTCGTTGTAGACCTGACGAGTGTCGGGGCGTTCAAAGCGGAGCACGTCCGCCTGCCAGCCATCGCGCACAAGCTTGAGGTTTCAAAGGAAGCGACGAAATCTCTCTTGGAGTATCAATCGATCAAACAGAAGGCAGGCGGCAAGGCACTTTCCTCGAAGTACTACGCGCGCGCCGATGTCGATGCGCTGATGCGAGCCTTTTCAAAAGGCCGTCAATGAGCCACGCCATTCATCGGCCTCTTGGCTCGGCGTTCCGCGTGTCTGAGTTCGTTTGCGACCCAGGCGTATGCAAGCTAGTGCGCAGGCGCTCCGACGGCGCTTTCGCGGGGTACTGACTCAAGCAACTTCGCAACTGCTCGTTCAGCGGTATCCGCAGGATCGTTCGGATCCGCGATGTAGACCACGCTGTCGCCTTGGTAGCTGATCTTGAGATCCACCACCCCGGAGGCCAACGACGCGATCTTATGCCCGCTGAAATGCGGATCTTCAATCACTTCTCTAATTGCTCCAAGCAAGTCTTGGCTCCGGTGAACGAGGAGTACCCGTGCGGCCGCGACTTGCGCTTCGTAGGGCGCATCCTCCAGGTAGGCCACCATATGGCCCACCAGTTCGGTCAGATCGGTAAAGCCGTAAACGATCTGTCTCATTATGTCCTCTGTGTCCAATAGCAGGCTGACCCGGATATTCCCGCCCGTCAAGCCCGCCGTGTGGAAGCTCTAAACCGACTGGCGGCGGAGTTTCTGTCAGATTTCGACCGTCAGCCCCGGCTCGAACCCTGATCGCTCTCCCGGGTACCCACGCGGGTTGGCGACCACTTTCGTAATCCCGACATGGTATTCATCTCGTTGGTGGACGTGACCATGCACCCACATCATGGGATCCGTTTCAAGGATGAGGTCCTCGAGATCGGATGCGTAGCAGGGGGATAAGGGGTCATCCCGATGTTTCGCGGAGATCGAGCGAGCCGAAGGCGCATGGTGGGTCACGACTACAGTCTGCTGATTTGCACGAGCGCGTAGCTCGGACGCGATAAATTCCCGTGTTTCCATGTGTTTGCGATATGCATGGATCGGCTTGAATCTCCGGTAAGGATTTTTGGCGAACTTGATACGCTTGTAGTCATTCATGCTTTGCCCGGCCACCCCGTATTCCGCATGATACATCGCCAACTCAGGGTCGCGGCCGCCCAGCTTGAAATCGGTCCAGAGTGTTCCACCGATGAAGGCGATCCCGTCGATTTCCACCGTGTCATTTTCCAAGAAATGGATGTTTGGGCTTCGAGCCGCGACAGCGCGAGCCTCCTCAATGCTCGGGATCACCGCGGCTCCATAGTACTCGTGATTTCCCGCGACCACGATCACGGGCAATCGTCGGGCTAAAGCAGAGGACAGCCACTCTAGGGTAGGAACGATGCCTTTATCCAAAATGTCCCCAGCGCAGATCATCACGTCCGCATCGCCTGGCATGGGAACGTCGAATGGTTTCCCGAATTCCATGTGGAGATCGGACACGACCCAGGCCCTCATGAGTGCGCCTCCTCTTCCAGGCAAATCTTGCGAACTTCATCCGCTTCGACGTCAAACCGTTCGACGAGCAGATCCGCGAGACGTCGAAGGGCTGTTAAGCGCTTGGCCAGGATCTCATTGACCTTCTCGTAAGCGGCATTGAGCCGCGCCTTGACGGCTGTCTGCAACGACGTGTCCATCAAACGGAGGTATTCGAGAGGCCTTGGTCCAGAACCCAGGTCCGTAGTCCAACCTTCGCCGAAACCGAAGCCGCGCTCCATCATCGTCGCGAAGTCCGTCGCCAAGGCAAGATCCGCTCTTTCATCGCCGCCAGCGCCAGAGGAATGCCCTCCAAGGATCAGCGTCTCGGCGGCGACGCCCGCTAGATAGATGAGGATCAGATCCTCATATTGTTCGGCCGTTGCCATCGGGGTGATCTGATACCGGAATTCCGTGGTCCCGATCGTCGTCCAGCGCGACGTAGCCCCCTTTCCTTTAGCGATGCTCACGCGCACCAGATTATCGGGCCGCAGGACGTATCCGGCAATGGCGTGCCCGGCCTCGTGCACAGCAAGGCGCAGGAGTTGCTCGTCGGTGAAGAGTTGCTGCGGCGGAAGCGCAAGCGACAGGTCTTGGGCCGTAACCTGCTGTCGCCCGTCGTCACGAGCAAATCGGCGGGCATCACGCGCCACCTTTTCGATGTCGGCCCCGGACCAACCGTCCGAAATTCGCGCGAAATCGCCGAGGTCGCCAAGCTGAGCGCCGGGAAGATAGTATCGAAGGATCGCTCGGCGACCTTCGCTGTCAGGTAGCGGGATGTCGATCGTTCTCTCCAGGCGTCCCGGTCGGAGCAGCGCCGGGTCGATCGCGGCGGCGTCGTTGGTCGCCCCGATTACAATGATCCCTTCCCTGCCTCCCGCGGGATCGATGCATTCGAGCGCGCCGTTCACCACCTGTCGCTTGTAGTCATAGTATTCATGATGTTTTCCCACGCCTCGGTCGCCGACGCTGTCAATCTCATCCCAGAACAGGATGCAAGGTCGTTCAGCCGAAGCCTCCGCGAAAGTCTTTCTCATAGCCTTCAGCATGTCGCCCAGGTGACCTGCGGCTTGCCATTGGGCCGCCGATCCGGTGATCAAGGGAACTCCACATGACGCGGCCAGCGCGCTGACGAATGTAGTCTTTCCGGATCCCGGCGGCCCGTTCAGCAGGACACCGCGATCCATATCTTCCCAGCCGAGTTCGCTCCTTTTCCACGCGCTCAGCTCCTTCGCGAGCCGAAGCCCCCAGAGTTTCGCTTCGCCATAGCCGACGAGGTCTTCCAGTCGTCGTTCGTCAGGCTTCGGCGTCGCCTGAGGGGTCTCCGGCGCATTGCCTTCGAGATCCGGAAGCTGCCGCAAGATGCGGGCGATCGGCCGCCCCGGACGAACAGCCAGTCGTAGCTCCTCGAGGCTCCGCGATGCCAGTTTTTCGGCCTCACGTTCGCTCATGCTAAATCCGAGCTGTCTTGCAGCCGCCAGAAAGTGAACGGCCGCCGGCGGTTTCAAGGTCGCGATATGGTCTACCGCCAGCCGGAGTTCGGGAGCGATGTCCGCCTCGGAAGTCGCGAACAAGACCGCTTTGTTGATATAACGGAGCGTGCTCGGCCAATCGGTCTTCTTGTCGTTCACGGCCTGGTCGACGAATACCGTCTTATGTCCGAAATCGTCGTACGGATCCGCGCCCTCCACCATCTGCCAGGCAACGGACTCGTAGAGGTGAAGGTCGCGCATCTCCGGCAGTAAAATCACCAGAACGAAACGGAGAGACGTCGAACGCAGGAAGGGTCGGATGGCATTCCTGATAGCCATGCCGGCCACTAGATTAGTCAAGGTCGGCTTCGAAACGGATGCATTAGGCGTCATTTGAGAACCTCATGAGAGAACAGGACTGAACGGCGGAGTTCAGGTCCGTATTCGTCTCACCAAGGTTTCCGGGCCGATAAGCGCGCTGTCCAACTCCACCACGAGAAGGCGTTGCAGGATAAGGGACGCCACCGCGGCGACAGGCTGGGTTTCCCGGATGACCTGGAGGCACTCCGAAAGCGTCAGAGAGCCATGTTCATCGAGGCACGCGAGAAGGCGAACGCGATCCCCAAGCGGAACCCGATGACCCTGGTACCTCACGAGATCCCGAGCGTTTTGTAGTAGAAAGCCGTCGTAGATTTCAGCGTGGCCAACGAGGCGATAGCGATGGTCTACCTCGCCTGCGGACAGTTGAAGTGCGGCTTGGTCGACCTGGGGAGCGCGGTCCGGGGCGTCCAGCAGCCAACTGTTTCCCTCGATGTCGACCATTGCGAAATCCGGTGTATGGGGCGCGCCTTGCGTCGGCAAAGACAACCGGTTCCGGATGAGCGATGCTACGTCCGGATTGACCGACAGGACGCACCATAGGTCACGGGCCGTCCGCGATCGGAAGGCTTGTGGACTTCGCGGTAATGGAGATTGATTGCTCGTTCCGACCGAATGTCGGGAGTTCGAGCAATCATCATGCAGATGATCATAGGATGCCATGTCTGACCTCAATACGATGACATGTGGACACCGCCGCTTGCGCGGCACGCGTTCAACGTATTCGTATCGGGAACACAGACAGCTTTGACATAGCGTGAACAATTAGAGAACATCGGCGCCGTTGTCAATGGGCGCGCTTCATGCGAGCCCGGTTTCTTGTTAAACCGGACCGTAACTTATAGCTTGTCATGAAGCTCGCGTAGGATCTTTAGGCGATCCGCAAGGTTGTCGGCCAACCCTCGCGCTTCGCTCCATGCCCGTTGCAGCGCCATCTTTTTGTTTTCGGCTCGTCGCAGATCTTCGTTTGGGCCGTACCCGCTTCCCTCAGCAGGTGTGGCCCGCGCCTCCTCAGCCGCTGCCAGCACAACAGCGCCGGCGAAAGCGTGAACAAGAAGTTCGACGTCCCCATGCATGGTGTCCAGACGTGCGATCGCGGTTGTCAAAAGCCCGGCCAATTTTCGATCTCCATTTGATGTCGTGACCAAATGGTGAGTTCGAAAACCTCGGACCGTCAATCTGCTTTCGAGATCGATCATTGAGATATTGGCGCGTCGAAACTTTTTTGCCGTTGTGACTTGTCGTAGTGGAATTTTTCTCCCACGTTTTGCTCATTGGTATTGCGTAAAACGGAGATAGAATGTCCAAGGCAGGTCCAAAAGTCGAATATTGCGTACCCCCGCTACACGTTCACAATCAGGTCACGCAATGCGCGGCGCACTTCCTCAATTGGTTCAGGAGTAACTCTCCGGATCATATTCGCTCTGTTGTCAGCTGCGGTCTTAACAAGGACGGCGGCATGGTGGATGAGGTTGAATACTGGTTCGACAACTGCTCGGCAGACGCCTCGGTGCCATCACCGGAGATTGGCTACTGGAACGTTGCTGAAGACGGACCATGGACCTACGACTCGCTCGCGGTGGCCGAAGTGGCGAAAGCAGTTTGGGATCATAGCCGCGGTTGGAAAGCGGCCGACTACGAGTTGTACGGCTACACCCTCGAGCATAAAGCGCGCGACCAGGAAATCACAAAGCGGCATTGGCTGAAGTTTGCCTGACGGTACTTCAAGCTAAACCACCCATAATTCAGCTTGTCGCCAGCCAATTTCCGGACAAGCATATTCGAAGCCCGCGAAGGTTTATCAACGCGGTCATATAAAAAAATCAACATAAAATCAGGCGCGATGCGGCAGTCGTCCGATAGTACAGACGCGTCCACAGGATTGAAATGAACACCGAAATCTACACACTTGTGACCGGGGCCTTCCCCGAAAGATATCACACCGGCAAAAACCGAGAAGGCCCGGTTTACGGCGCACAGTTGATGTTCACCGGTCCGGATGCGGCTATCGAGGTTGTCGGTAAGAAGATCACGCCATATCTGTTCGGCCAGCCGACCGATAACGAGGCGTTCGTCAAGCTCATCGAGAACTACGAAACGTCCATCCTGAAGCGCGCCCGTAAACTCAGGAAGGCCTCGGGAGACCGCATCGTATTCACTGGTGTTTGGTATCACCTCGACTTCGGAGCCGCGCTTCGAGCCGTATGTCATTCATGTGGTCTCGGAGGACGGGCAGGTTTCCACGTCGCGTTATAAACTCGAAATGTTCGATTACGATTACCCCGGCGAAGGCTTCAAGGGCATGCTTGCGCTTGAGGTAACCTCGCCCGCCGAGATCCAAAATGTCCTGAAGTCCGAAGCCAGGCGCATCTCGAGATTTAGAGACATTTCGCACGAAACTTCGGGTTTCAAGCCATTGCAAGGTGTTATCTGGTATCCCGCCGAAGACAACGACGAGGATGACCTTCCAATCATCTTGTCGAAGCTGTTCACGGTCAAAGCGTCCGAAGCCACCGGAGTACGATATCGACGTCTTCCCGCAGGAGGCTCCTAACAAACTGCGCCAGCAGTTTTTGGCTGCCTTGGCCGAGGCCAGAGGAACGGGTGAAGTTACATCGGAACTAGATTACGCCTTTAGAGCCGTTCTGCCTGACGACGTTTCAGCGGCCGACAACAAGTGGGTACTAAGAGAGCTATCGTTTTCGGAGTTCGGCGTACTCGACAAGCAGCTCGTTGTCCGCAAGCCGCGATCTGAACCGATCACACTTTCAGAGCTTGCCAACTGTTCGACAGCAAGGGGTAGCTGGTTTCAGGTTCGGCATGGAGATGACATTGACGAGCCGCGGTTCTCCGTATTTGACGATGACGACAGGTGCGGGCCATACAGTTGCAACGTGATGCTGAAACCGCGGCAAGGTCCGGCGGCAGAGGATGAACCTGATTGCATGCTGGAGACTGACTGGATCCAGCGGGGTCCCTCGACGGCTGTTAGATATCTGGCAGTTGGTGCCGAACCACGGCTGAGCTGGTGAGGAGTAATCGACCAGTGCATTGGCCGCGCACTTAGGCCGATGCACGGCGATGGCTTTGCTCCAATGGAAACTCGGCGCCGGCTTTTCCCTTGTACCGACGGTGATCTAACGCGAGCCGCCACCAACTTCCGCCAGACCTTGGCCTTCGTTAAGACGCGCCGCCGTCGCGAAGCACAATACCGCGCTTGACGTTGGCCGACGCGTAAATGTCGATGGACACATCATGTCCAAGTTCGCAAAGAACGGTCATCAATCGCCACACTGAATAGTTCCTGACGTTGCCGTTCACAATGCGCGACAAATCGGGTTGGCGTAGCCCCGTCAGGCGCGCGCCCTCTTGCTGAGATATGCTCCGCGTTTACAGCTCCGCCGCAATCTTGTTCGCCAGGAGGAGCTTGGCACGAGCCTCTTCCGGATCTTTATAGCCCCGGTCCTTTAAGTAGTCGCCGCTGCCGACGATGAAGTCATCGGGGATGCTATCCGCCAGGTGTTCCTCCATCGCGCATTATAGCGGTCCGCTATGAACCGCAACTGTTATGATCGGGCTCCTTCGACGGCGGCCTAGTCCATCGAGACGGAGCCTCCCATCCGGCATTCGACGAGCCTCATGGTCGCCCTCACCAGCTACGGTCGCGTTCTTTTCGTGAACGCCGGCCTCCATCAAAATCAGCTGACCGCGGTTAGTTCGCCGTCTACGAACAAACAGTTGTACTTGTCCCCGATTTGAGAAAGCATCTCCGATGCCACGTCGCTATGCGCTCTGACATGATCGATCAGCGCCAGTCGATCCAGGGCAACCAACTCACTTCATGTTTGGAAGCAGTTGACGTATGTGCACCCGAAATCGTCGTAGACCCGCGCTCCGTAGGTTACGCCAGCGACGTTCCCAGCTTCGTCAAGCGTTTCAAATCTCGTTCGCACGATGTGAACCTCATTGGCCATATCGACCGCCCGCTCCTAAACGCACAGTCCGCACCTGATTTTTCGTTGGCTTTCACCGGCGGCTAGATCGCGATCCGCGAAAAGCCATCGCCGAGCCATTCGCTGCAGTACTGGAAGCGCGAAGAGAGATCCTCATCTTCCCGACAGCGATGAAGCAATATTTCGTCGTAGTTCGTCTTATTCAGTTCCGAAAGCGTCATTGCCGTGAACCGAGTGACACGGTCACCAAGGCGTTTCTGACGATAGAAAGTCAGCGATCCCTGAAGGACCATCCCCTGGCGCAGCGTCACGGTCTCCGGCAGATTGTAATGCCTATGTACCAGCTCGCCGTCGCGGAGGCCAAACTCTGTGAGCTCCAGGATAGCTTGGACGTTTTGCTCCCAGTTTACGGGCCATCCAAGTTCGCTCAGGGCATCCGCCGATGACATTACGGCTCCCAATGCCTTCCTATGTTCGTTCGTCACGCCGTGTTTCGAGCTGTGCGAACGACGAACGTTTTCCATCTGTCGGAGGGAGGAAACGTAGATCTCTATGGCTTGACCAAGCCCCTCACGAAGCGGCCACCGATGAGGATCGTTCTCATACTCGTCAAGGCGGAATTCCAATGCCACTCGCGGGAGCCGGGCGTCCTGCGTGATCGACAGCGCGTTGCGTACGCTCTTTTCGGAAGCTTCCTTCCGCACCAAGGATGCCACGACGCGTTGGTGGTACAGGAAAAGTCGCTGCTCCTCCGGGTCGTTGAAATCGACGTGCTCATACATTCTGGATCTCCTTCAATACAAGGGTCCCCTCAAATTCCGTCGGCGGCAAGCGAGCATTTGATATGTGTGAAAACCATCCCCGCGCTGCGGCCGAAATTTCCGCGAACGACATCGTAACCGTTGCAACCGTTTCAAATTAGGAAAAGCATTTAATGGCGTAGTCTCGCAAAGCGCGGCAGTAGTGCTCGAGATGCGTGTCGCGGTTGGTTCGCCTGTAGCTGCCGGGGGATTATGAAATAGTCAAATTCCGATGCTCGTCGTGAATACCATTCCAGCGATTAGGCTTCTGCGGGAGGTATTGAAGGCCGCGTTTCCAGACGCAGCCTCGACCATCTCTCTCAGATATTCGCGGCAGAGAGGATCAGAGCACGCCTTTGCCACCGCCTTCTCTCTGGTAGTCGATCCGTACAGATCGAAAGACACAGCAAACTTTTCGTCAACGCGAAGCTTACGCTTTCTCCTCACCAGCGTGATGGAGCCCGACTCTACTTCCAGGCCAACCACCCGTGCGGTGCTTGAGGGGTCCAACGATCTTACAAACTCATCCACTACCAATGCCGAGTGTTCCGTGAAACTCGGCCGGGCAGCCTTCTCCGGCCAGTTCGTGAAATTGAAGAGGCCCACCCTCTTACCTGTCGTACGCGCCATATGATGCCTCGGTAATCCAGTACAATGATCTATTAGTTTCCAGTTGACGGCCTTACGCAATAGCCGGCGAGGGTAAAGAATTAATCGATGGCTTGTCATATACCTGAACAGAGATTTACATGGCCCCGGGTGATCGTTCCGGTTTTCAAAAAACAGCCACGCAAAGCGGCCAAGAATCCGGCCATAAACTCTTTCCCGCTATCGATATGCATCTGAATCATGTGCAGAAATCGTCACCGTGAATGTGGCCAAAAGTGCGACCACCTTAATCAGGTGCTGCGTTTGTTCGAAGTCATAGTCGGCTGTTTTCCGAACAGGAATACCGGCGATATTACTAGCCGGCGCGCGAGCGCTGGGCCTTTCTGGATCGCGTGTCCAAGACGCCGCCGGACAACTCATCGCGGCAGCGCGCGATTTGCGTCGTAAGCAATTGTACAAGGAGGACAGCCGCGTTTTCCTCCATGCGTTTTTTGCCGCCGTAGCCTTTTCCCCGGTGAACCGTGTCCCATGCGGATCGAGCTTGCCGAGACTCCCCCTACCCGGCATCCTGTTGCCGAAACGGCGGACGCTGAAATTCCAGACGGCTGAAGGAAAGTGCAAAGTGCGTTTGCCGCCGTTCCCTGGCGGCACCCGCCGCGTCGCCAGGTCGGCACCCTGGGCTCGGGTTTTGTAAATCGGACGATCCCCGACCCTTTGTGCTGTATCGCATTGAAATTTCTACATCTTTTTCATAGACAAATCTATCGGCACAGGAAGGACAAATCTGCCAATGCCGAGCGTGAAAAAGACCCTTAAAAAGGGCCTCTACAGACACAACAAAAGAGCAGGATCAGACGGGTTACGCAGAAAGTGGTGCGTGCCCATAGACAGGAGCCATCCACCGGATGACAGGAGCC
>Ga0209051_1003185_pt1 | contig 10958 bp, 11 predicted proteins | sample AraplaCvi_mMS_r2_2_FD_184286 | JGI IMG/M metagenome (GOLD analysis project Ga0209051, IMG submission 184286) | Arabidopsis root microbial communities from North Carolina, USA - plate scrape MF_Cvi_mMS_r2 (SPAdes) (version 2) | ecosystem: Host-associated > Plants > Roots > Endosphere | place...
GCACGCCGATCTCGCCCGCGCCGATGACGATCGCGTCCTCGAGCGGCTGCCCGAGGTGCAGGTGCCGCTCGATGTTCTCGATGGTGACGATCGCCTGGTCGACCAGCACGCCCACCGAGAGCGCGAGGCCGCCCAGCGTCATGAGGTTGAGCGTCTCGCCCAGCACCTGCAGCACGAGGATGGAGGAGAGGATCGACAGCGGGATCGTCAACCCGATCACCAGCGTCGAGCGCCAGTTGCCGAGGAACAGCAGCACCATCGCGGCCGTGAGCGCCGCGGCGATGACTGCCTCGATCGCGACCCCGCGCACGGCGGCGCGCACGAACACCGACTGGTCGAACAGAGGCGTGATCGAGATCTCCTTGGGCACGATCTGCTGCACCTGCGGCAGCAGGGCGCGCAGGTTGGCCATGATGTCCAGCGTGGAGGCGCCGCCGTTCTTCAGCACCGAGAGCAGCACGCCGCGCACGCCATCCTTGCGCACGATGTTGGTTTGCGGCGAGAAGCCGTCGCGGACGTTGGCCACGTCCTTCAGCAGCGTCGTCGTGCCGCCGACCGTGCGCACCGGAAGGTCGTTGAGGCCGGAGACCAGGTCGGGCGAGCCGTTCATCTTCACGGCGTACTCGGTCGCGCCGATCTTGGCCGTGCCCGAGGGCAGGATGAGGTTCTGCACGTTGATCGCGCTGATCACGTCCGCCGGCGCGAGGCCGCGCGCCTGCAGGGCCGCGGTGTCGAGGTCGACCTGGATCTGGCGCTGCTTGCCGCCGTAGGGGTAGGGGATCGCGACGCCCGGGATGGTGATGAGCTGCGGGCGGAGCTGGTTGACGGCGGTGTCGAACATCGCCTGCTCGGGCAGCGTGCCGCTCGAGAGCCCGAGCTGCACCACGGGGATGCTCGAGGCCGAGTACTTGATGATCAACGGCGGCGAGGCGCCGGGCGGCATCTGGCGCAGCATCGTCTGCTCGATCGCCGTCACCTGCGCGATGGCCGTCTGCAGGTTCGCGTTCGGCTGGAAGAAGATCTTGAGCACGGCGATGCCCGCGAGGGTCTGCGACTCGATGTGCTCGATGTCGGAGACCGTCGTCGTGAGCACGCGCTCGTTCTGCGCGGAGATGCGCTGGCCCATCTCGCTGGCCGAGAGCCCGCCGTAGTTCCAGACGATGCTGATCACCGGGATGTTGATCTCCGGCAGGATGTCCGTGGGCATCCGCAGCAGCGCCAGGGGCGTCGCGAGGACGATCAGCATCGCCATCACGATGAACGTGTAGGGGCGGCGCAGCGCGAGCTGGATGAGGTTCATGTCGGCGGGTCCGCGCGCCGCGGCCGCGCGTCGTGGGCAAACCAGCGGAAATCGCAGTGCGTGCCGCCGTCGGCCAGCGTCTGCGTGCGCACGAGGCGGATGCCCCACGATGCGGAGAGCCGGCGCTCGAGCGAGCAGATGCTGTGCACCGCGACCTCGGCGAGATCCTCGTCCGCGAACCGGCGCGCGATCGGGCACTGCACGCAGTCGAAGCCGGCGCGGCCCTTCTCCCGGGGCAGCTCGCGCCACGCGAACTCCGGCGTCGTGAAGAACAGGCGCCGGAAGTGGTTCATCGCCGCGCGGGTGCGCGAGAGCCGCGAGCGGCCCGGGCGCCAAGCCAGCCGCCAGGCGAGGGAGCCGATCACGAGGTAGCCGTCCCAGACGAGGTTGCGCATCACCGTGCGCGCGAGCTCGGGCGGCTTGCCGCGCGAGACGAGCGCGCGATAGACGGCGATCGCGAGCAGTGTCCAGCGGCCGACCAGCGCGGCGCCCCAGCCGCTCGTCTCCGGCATGCCGGCGAGGCGCACGAGGTAGTCGCGCCAGACGCGCGACATCACGGATTCGGCGGTCAGCTCGTCGAACTGCGCGGCCAGCGCCCGGTGCCAGCGCCGGCCGACCAGCGCGCGGTCGATCGCGTACTGGCAGCGGCGGGAGAGGGTCAGGCCGGACATCGGGACAGTGTCTCGGCGTGGGGCTCAGAAGCTGTGAATGAATCCGGCGTGCCCGAGCAGCCCGCCAGAACGCGGCCGATCTAGGCGCAAACCGGAGCCGTAGCCCGGGCTACGGCGAGGATTTGCAACGACGAGCGGCTGCGTTCTGGCGGGATGAGCGGGCATGTCGGATTCGTTCACAGCTTCTCAGGCGGCCGGATGGGCGCGGCGCGGCGTCGCGCGGCGGTAGGCCGCGAACTCGAAGTCGAAGTCGTTCGGCGGGGCGGCTCGGTGGCGCTCGCGGGCGACCTCGGTGAAGTCCTCGCGCGGCCACGGGGGGAAGTGCGCGTCGCCTTCGAAATCGCGGTCAATCTCGGTGAGCAGCAGCTGGTCCGCGCGCGGCAGGACCTGCGCGTAGAGCTGTGCGCCGCCGATCACGAAGACACGCGGATGATCGGGCGTCGGCTGGACGACGCCGCGCGCGCGGGCCAGCGCCTCGCCGAGGTCGTGCACCGCGATCGCCCCGGGCTCGCTCCAGCCGCGCTGGCGCGTGATCACGATGTTGGTGCGCCCAGGCAGCGGCTTGAACTTCGCGGGCACCGAATCCCAGGTCTTGCGGCCCATCACCACCGGATGGCCCATCGTGGTCCGCCGGAAGAACGCCATGTCCTCGGGCAGCCGCCAGAGCAGGTCGCCCGCGTGCCCGATCACGCCGTTGCGGGCGACAGCGGCGATCAGGACGAGCTGCAGGGGGGAGGCCGGGGCGGTCATGGGCGAGGATCGTACCGCGCCGGCCGCCGGCACTTCGGGGTCAGGTCTTCGTCCTGGCCCCGGCATTCGGCCTCGTGCGCCGTCCCTGCAGCGCCAGGTTGGCCGCGATCATCGCAGCGACGAGCGTCACGAGCCAGGAAAAGTACATCCAGAGCAGGAACAGCGGAAATGCCGCGAACGCCCCGTAGACCGCCTTGTAGGTGGGCAGCTTGACGAGGTAGGCCGCGAAGCCCCGCTTGCCCAGCTCGAGTCCGGCCGCGGCGATCAGGCCGCCCGCGATCGCGTGGCCCCACGCGACATCCGCATTCGGCACGAACCGGAAGAGCGCCGTCACCGCCACCAGGCCGAGAAGCGCCGGCCCCAGGTGGAGCACGAACGACAGCGAAGGCGGCAGCGCGCCGATGAGGCCCATCGAGGCGCCCAGCACGGTCGACGTGGCCCACAGGCTCAGCCCCAGCACGGGCGGCCCGATGGCCAGCATCAGCAGGTACATGCCGATCCGCCGCAGGATCGGCCGGTTCCTCTTCACCTGCCACATCTGGTTCAGCGCGTTCTCCACCGTGAGCAGCAGGGCGACCGACGTGAAGAGCAGGAAGAGCGACCCCACCCACGTCAGCCCGCGCGCGTTCGTCGAGAACAGGCCCAGGTACTTGAGGACGGTGCGGGAGATGTCCTCCGGCAGCATGCCGTTCAACATGTAGTCGTCGATCGCGCGCTCGAAGCGGTGGAAGACCGGGAAGCGCGCGAGGAGCGCGAAGCTCACCGCGAGGAAGGGCACGAGCGACAGCAACGTGGTGAACGTCAGGCTGCCGGCCACCTGGGGGAGGCGCTCTTTCCTGACGCGGTCCAACGTCAGGCGCATCAAGCTGAACATGGGGACGATCCGGGAGAAGGGTTGCGCGCGCGGACCGTGCATCCGCGGCGGCGGGATTGTCCCGGATGTCACCGTCGGTCGCGGCGAACGAGAGGGGCGCGAGCGGTAATTCTTCGCATGCCGGGCTCGTCGATCTTCCGGCTAGGGCGGGCCCGGTCTCCTGTGCAGGAACGTCAGCACCGGCGCGTGGTTCCCCTCCGCGGGGAAGACCGTGTTGATCGACGAGAAGGCGCCCCCCAGCCCCTGCCTGAACGCGTCGTCCATGGCCGTGACCCATTCGCGGTTGCCGTTCTCGCCGTAGCTGAAGGCCTCGATCGCGCACAGGGTCTGCCGGCAGTCGACCGCGATGACGTCGAAGTCCTTCGAGCTGCCTTGTCGCGCGAGTTCCTGGCGGATGAGGCGCTCCGACTCGGTGGCCCAGGCATCGTCGCGCGATTCGCGCTCGAGCAGGTCGTGGTCCGGCGAGGCGAGGGGCGTGTCCTTGATCAGGGCCTGGTGGTCGCTCGACAGCGCGAACGCCGTGCGACGCGGTTGTGCCTGCGGCGGCGGGGGCTTCGCGGCCGAGGCAGCGGCGACCCTCGCGGCCGACGCCGCGGGCGGCGGGCGCGTGGGCGCCACGGGCGCGGGCAATGGGGAACTCGCCGCAGGCGCGGCTTCGCTGGCCGGTGCCAGCGCCGGTGCTGGCGCCGGTGCCGGCGCCGGAGTTGCGAGTCGCGCCTCGTGTCGATCGCCGCCTTCACGCAGCGCGAGCAGCGTGGCGACGGCAGCGAGACCGAACAACGAGGCAATCAGGGTTGCGCGCATGGCGGCACGTTTCGGTCGCGTCGGACCCGAAGGCATTGGAGATGCATGCTACCGCCATCGAGCTCGACCTCGCGGGACGGCGCCGCGCGCCCGCGTCCCGGCTACGCGAACCCGGCCACCCACCTCGCCACGCCGGCGGCACTCCGGAACTCGTCGCACGAGCGGGCCGGAACGTCCGGATGGCGCTCGTTCCACCGGCGCGCCAGCGCGCTGCCCGGGCCGACCTCGAGCACGCAGCGCGGCTGGCGGGCGTGGAGGTTGTCCATGCACTCGTCCCAGCGCACCGTGGCGGCGATCTGCTCCGCCAGCGCCTGCTTCGCGCCCTGGGCATCGCGGATCCGGTCCGCGACGTTGCTGAACAGGACCGCGCGAGGCCGGTCGAAGGGCAGCGGGGACAAGCGTCGCCCGAAGTCGTCCGCCGCGTCACGCATCCAGGGCGTGTGCGACGCGACGCCGATGCGCAGCCGCGTGCAGCGGGCGCCCTGCGCCGTCAGCACCTGTTCGGCGTCGCGCAGCGACGCCTCCGGCCCGCCGAGGACGAACGCGCCCTGGCCATTGCGGATGGCGACGGCAAGGCCGGCCCGTCGGCAAGTCTCGTCGATCATCCGGCACGAAGGCACGGAGACCGCGAGAAGGCCGCCAGCAAGGCCTTCAGCGGCGCGATCCATCGCGGCGGCTCGTTCCTCCGCCAGGTCGAGGGCGGTCTCGGGGCCGTAGACGCCCGCCGCGCTGAATGCGGCGAGTTCGCCGACGCTGTAGCCCGCCACGGCAGCCGGCTGCGGCAGGTCGCCGGCGACCTGGTGCCACGCGGCCAGGGCCAGGCCCGTCAGCAGCGTCTGCGCGTTGGCATTGCGCTCGGTCCATCCGGTATCGGCGGCCGCCGCGCGCCAGTCGTCGATGCGAAGGCGGGCGCACATGCTCCGCACGATGGCGTCCTCGCGCAACCAGGGCAGCATGTCGGCATGCTGCGTTCCCTGGCCGGCGAAGATCAGCGCGAAGCTCATCGCCCGACGATGCCCGGCGCCATCGAACCCAGCCGATGGAGCAGGCATGCCGCGGCCAGCGTGTCGGCCGCGCCGCCCGGTGACAGTCGACGTTCGACGAAGGCATCGCCGATGGCGGCCGCGGCCGCGATGCCGTTCGCGCGCGCCGCACCGCCGTCTTCGAGAAAGCGGCGTGCGACCTGGCGCGCGTAGTGCAATCCCTTCAGCCCGCCACGGTGCGCGAGGTTGCTGTCGTCGAGCACCGCGATGACGGCGAACAGGGCATCGAGGCGTGCACGTCGTCCGTCGATGCCTCGGGAGAGTCCCGCCCGCAGGGTCGGCAACGCGGTATCGAACAGGATCGGGAATCCCGCGGCCGCTTCCGCGGCGGCGCTGCGCAACCCGAGGCGGCGCGCCGCGATGCCGCCCGGGAGCGTCGACGGGCGCGTCGATCGCGCCTGTAGCGCGTCGCCCCAGCGCGCCAGCAGCGTGAGGCGCACGGCCGTCGGGTGCAGGGCACGGCCATCGGCCGAGGCGGCTCCCGCGGCCGCGCACAGCAGGCCCAGCATGAAAATCGCGCCGCGATGCGTGTTGATGCCCCCCGTCGCCGAGAGCATGTGCGCCTCGGCCTCGATGCCGCATGCCTGCAGCGCCGGGAAGCCCGCACCCTGCGCGCCGAGCGTCGCGATGCGCGCGAAGTAGCCGCGCAGGGCCAGCAGGCTGCGCATGAACGTGTGGGCGTCCATGTCCGTGTGGCTGCCGCGGTCGAGGAGCGTCACGAGCCCGGGCTTGGGCGACAGGGCGAGCTCGTCGTACAGCGAGAGCGTGGCCGCGCGGCCGATCGCCTCGGGCGTGGGCGAGGAGCCCGCGATGCGCGGCGAGATCCGCGGCGAATGCAGGAGAGCGCTCGTCATGCCGTGGCCTCCTCCTCGACGACGGGGTGCCGCTGCGCGGCCTGTTGCCGGAGCGAGCAACCGTCGAGGCGCTTGACGAGCACCGTCTTCACGCGCCCCGCCCGCCATGCGAGCCATTCGCGCCACGCCACGGCGTTGCCGTCCGCGACCAGCTCGCCATCCAGCCGCGGCCGCTCGCTCGGGAAGGCCTGCAGCAAGGCGGCGACCCGATCCGCCTGCCCGTCATCGGAGACGGTGATCCACAGGTCGATGTCCGACTGCGCGCGCACGTGATCCAGACCGGTGACGAACTGCCACCCGTGGCTCCCGTGGACGCGGGCGACGACGCCGCACGCGGCCAGCGATTCGCACAGGCCGTGCCAGGGCCGGCGCCGGCCCTCGGACCATCGTCCGACGACCTGGCCCAGGCGAGGAAATTCGTCGAAGTACGAGACGTCGGCGCGCGGCACCTGCAGCGCGAGGCGGCGCCGTCCCCACCGGGTGGGCGCCGGCAGACCCATCGCGATGCCGTCTTCCTCGGCGGCCGAAGGAGCCTGCCGGGTGATGACCAGCGGCAGCCCCTTCTCCGCCCAATGCGCGAGGCAATCGCGGGCCTGTGCATCCCACTCGCGTGCGAGGACGCGCTCCCAGCCCGGGGCCGAGAGCCGCGCGAGCTGGTGTCGGTGAAGCGGCGGCGCAGGCATGGCGCGCCTCGTCAGGCCGCGTCCAGCACGCGCTGCACGACGTCGGCCGCCAGCCGCCTGCCGCCACGAACCGCGCCCTGCTGCGCGCGGCGATCCTCGACCGGCGCCTCGGCGAGCGCCTCGCGCAGGCAGGCCCGCAGGTCGCCCTGCCAGAGCCGGCGCACACCACCCATCGTTACATAGTTGCCCACGCCCGGCGCGAACACCGGGTTGGATCGCGACAGCTCTTCGAGCATGGCCTCGGGCAGCTTGGTGACGCGCGCCATCGCGGGGATGCGCATGACGCGGATCTCGGCTTCGGGCAGCGCGTCGCAGGCATCGGCGATCAGGCCCGAGGTGATGAAGCCGCCGGACAGCGCCTGGTCGTACACGAGACCGAGCACGCGGTGCCCGCGGCGGCGCGCATGGTCGATGGCCATGCCGAGGTGCGCCATCGCCCGGTTGATGCCCAGAAGCTCGTCGCGGCGCCGCAGTTGCTGGCCCTGCGTGTCGATCAGCAGCAACAGGGGGCGCCCCGGATGCCGCGCGACCGTGTCCAGCACCGCGCGCGCCTGGGCGAGCGCCAGCCGCACGCCGATGGGCGCGTGGTTCGTCGTGCCGATGACCGTGATGGCTTGCCCGTCGAAGGTGACGGTGCCTTGCAGGAAGTCGCCTTCCCGCGTGATGCCGTGATCGTCCCCGAACAGGGACGCGGCCAGGGTGCTCCATTCCATTGCCGTGCTCCTCACGCGGCGCGCAGCGCGCGCACCGCTTCCACTTCGAGGTCGACCACGCGGCCGGCGTCGGCCACGCCCAGGCGCGACCAGAGCGCGATGGCGTCGTCGGCATCGGACACGTCGGGCAGCAGCGCCAGCCGCGCGGCCAGGAGGGCGTGCTCGGCTTCCAGGCCGTCGAGGGTGACCGGCGAGGCGCCATCCAGCGCGTCGATGGCCGCGGCGCGGAAGGCCGCCACGTCGTCCTCGACGAGGACGTCGCAATCGCCGATGAGCCAGCGGTGCTTGCCGCCGGTCGTGCGCCAGACCAGGGCCCGGTCGCGCGCATCGAACTCGTCCACGCCGTGCGAGGCCTCGATCACCTCCGGCCCCGACATGGCCAGGCGGCCGATGTCGCTCATGACCACGCGGTCCGCGCAGCGCGCCACGATGCCCATCCCACCGAAGCAGCCGTTGGCGCCGCCGATGAGGACGATGACCGGGATGCCGGCCGCGCGCACGTCGAGCAGCGCGCGCATGACCTCGGAGACGGCGATGAGGCCGGCATTGGCCTCGTGCAGCCGCACGCCGCCCGACTCGGCCAGCAGCACCACCGCGTCGGGCCGGTCGCGCAGGGCGCGCCGGAAGAGCCCCACGAGCTTGGCGCCGTGCACTTCGCCGACGCCGCCGCCCATGAAGCCGCCTTCCTGCGCGGCGACGAACACGGCGCGGCCGGCGAGCGTCGCGCGCCCGATCGCGACGCCGTCGTCGAAGGAGGAGGGCACGCCGAGCTGCGCGAGGTGCGGGCTGGCCAGGCGCTCGGCCGGCGGCAGCCACTCGTGGAACGTGCCGGGGTCCACGAGGCGCAGCAGGCGCTCGCGCCCCGGGCATTCGGCGTAGGAAACGGTCGTCATGGCTGCAGCTCCCGAACTTCGGAGATCGCCTGGTCCAGGCGAAGGCTCACCACGGCCGGCGTGGCGCCCATGTCGTTGATGGAGACGCGCAGGCCCCCCAGCGGGTGTCGCTGGTGGAAGTCGCGCACCACCGCCTCCCACACCTGGCCGAAGCCGCGCGCGGAGGTCTCGATGCGCACGGCGCAGTCGGCGCCCGGCACGGGCTCGAGGAGCACCTCGAGGTTGCCCGAGCCGACGACGCCCACCAGCACGGGCGCGAACACGCCCGCGGGCCGCCGGCCGGCGAAGGTGTAGTCCAGGGTCTCGAGCCCCGGGGTGATGTTGCTCATGTGGGTCGCTCTCCAGGGGTCGGGTCACCAGTGGCGGAATCGCTTGGGCGGCGCGTAGAGCCCGTGGGATGCGCGCACCAGGTCGCGCATGCTGCGCGCGGCCAGCAGGTTGCGCGTGGCCTCGCGCGGGTCGATGCCCAGATCCTCGGGGCGCCGGATCACGCCGCGGTCGCGCAGGTTCTCCACGATGCGCCGGTCGCGCGCGAGGCCGACGGCCGTGTAGCCGGCCACCCCGCGGATCGCCTGCTCGCGCTCGGTGTCGTCGCGGCACAGCAGCAGGTTGGCGATGCCCTCCTCGGTGAGGATGTGGGTGACGTCCTCGCCGTAGATCATGATCGGCGGCAGCGCCATGCCCGCCTGCTCCTGCAGCGTCCAGGCGTCCAGGCGCTCGACGAAGGCCGGCTGCATGTGCTCGCGGAAGGTCTCCACCATCTGCACCACCAGCTTCTGCCCGCGCGGCGTGCCCGCGGCGCCGCCACGGCCCTCGCGCGCCTGGCGGCCTGCCTTCAGCCACGCCTCGCTCGCGTGCCGCCGCCCGCGTGCGTCCGCGCCCATGTTGGGCGCGCCGCCGAAGCCCGTGATGCGCCCGAGCGTGGCGGTGGAGCTGTTGCCGTCCAGGTCGATCTGCAGGGTCGAGCCGATGAACAGGTCGCAGGCATAGTGCCCCGCGGCCTGGCAAAACGCGCGGTTGCTTCGCAGCGAGCCGTCGGCGCCGGTGAAGAAGACGTCGGAGCGGGCGCGGATGTAGTCCTCCATGCCGAGCTCCGAGCCGAACGAGTGGATCGACTCGACCCAGCCGGCCTCGATCGCGGGGATGAGGGCCGGGTGCGGGTTCAGCGCCCAGTGCCGGCAGATCTTTCCCTTGAGCCCGAGCGACTCGCCGTACGTGGGCAGCAGCAGCTCGATGGCCGCGGTGTCGAAGCCGATGCCGTGGTTCAGGCGCTGCACGCCGTACTCGGCGTAGATGCCCTTGATCGCCATCATCGCCATGAGCACCTGGATCTCGCTGATCTGCGCGGGGTCGCGGGTGAACAGCGGCTCGACGAAGTTGGGGCGGGGCGCCTTCACGACGAAGTCGACCCAGCCGGCGGGGATGTCGATGCGCGGCAGAGAGGTGGCGCGGCCGTCGACGAGCTCGTTCACCTGCGCGATGACGATGCCGCCCGAGAACGCCGTGGCCTCGACGATGGCCGGCGTGTCCTCGGTGTTCGGCCCGGTGTACAGGTTGCCCTCGGCGTCGGCCGCGTGGGCGGCCACCAGGGCGACCTTGGGCGTGAGGTCGACGAAGTAGCGCGCGAACAGCTCGAGGTAGGTGTGGATGGCGCCGATCTCGATGCGGTTCGCCGAGACGAGCTTCGCGAGGCGCGCGCCCTGCGGGCCGGAGAAGCTGAAGTCCAGGCGGCTGGCCACGCCGTTCTCGAAGATGTCCAGGTGCTCGGGCAGCGCGAGGACGGACTGCACCATGTGGAGGCGGTGCACCCGTTGCGGGTCGACCTGGTTCAGCGCCTGCGCGAGGAAGTCGGCCTGCTTCTGGTTGTTGCCTTCGAGGCAGACTCGGTCGCCGGGCTCGAGGGTCGCCTCGAGCAGCGTGACGATCGCCTCCGTGGCGACGACCTTGCCGGCCAGGCGCCCGCCGATCTCGTGGCGCGCCCGCGCGAGGCGATCGGCGCGGTTCAGCGCCTTCGTGTTCCAGTTCATGCGGTCCATCGCGTCACGCTTTCAGCCGACGAGTGCCTTGGTGGCGAAGAAGAGCACCGACGGGCCCATCAGGCACCCGAGCCCGGTGTGGAAGGTGGCGACGAGCGCGCCGTAGGGCACCAGCTTGCGATCGGTGGCGGCGAGGCCCGCGGAGACGCCGCTGACGGTGCCGGCGAGGCCGCCGAAGACCATCGCCGAGCGCGGCGTCTTCAGCGCGAGGAAGCGCGCCGCGATGGGCGTGCCCACCATCACCATGATGGCCTTGACGAGGCCGGTGGCGATGCTGAGCGCCATCACGTCGGAGCTGGCGCCGATCGCCGCGCCGGTGACCGGGCCGACGATGTAG
>Ga0209051_1003186_pt1 | contig 10956 bp, 12 predicted proteins | sample AraplaCvi_mMS_r2_2_FD_184286 | JGI IMG/M metagenome (GOLD analysis project Ga0209051, IMG submission 184286) | Arabidopsis root microbial communities from North Carolina, USA - plate scrape MF_Cvi_mMS_r2 (SPAdes) (version 2) | ecosystem: Host-associated > Plants > Roots > Endosphere | place...
GCTTCTCAACGGTGAGATCCGCAGCGCGTTCGCGATGACCGAGCCCGCGGTGGCCTCCAGCGACGCCCGCAACATCGAGACCACGATGCTGCGCGACGGTGGCGACTACGTCATCAACGGTCGCAAGTGGTGGACCTCCGGCGCCAACGACCCGCGCTGCAAGATCCTCATCGTCATGGGCCGCACCAATCCCGACGCGGCGAGCCATCAGCAGCAGTCGATGATCCTGGTGCCGATGGACACCCCGGGGGTCACCATCGTGCGGTCGCTTCCGGTGTTCGGGTGGCAGGACCAGCACGGGCACGCCGAGGTCGTCTTCGACAACGTCCGGGTGCCGGTGAGCAACCTGCTCGGCGAGGAGGGCGGCGGCTTCGCCATCGCCCAGGCCCGTCTTGGCCCCGGCCGGATCCACCACTGCATGCGGGCGATCGGGGTGGCCGAACGCGCGCTGGCGCTGATGGTCGACCGGGTCAACACCCGCATCGCGTTCGGCAAGCCGTTGGCCGAGCAGGGTGTCGTCCAGCAGCAGGTGGCGTTGTCGCGCAACGAGATCGACCAGGCCCGGCTGCTGTGCGAGAAGGCCGCGTGGACGATCGACAAGCACGGCAACAAGGAGGCCCGCAACCAGGTCGCGATGATCAAGGCCGTCGCCCCGCAGATGGCGTGCAACGTGCTGGACCGTGCCATCCAGGTGCACGGCGCCGCGGGCATCAGCGACGACTTCCCGCTGGCGCGACTGTACGGCTGGCACCGCGCGATGCGGCTGTTCGACGGGCCGGACGAGGTGCACATGCGCACCATCGCCAGGGCCGAACTCGGCCGCGAGAAGAGCCCGCTGGCAGCGGCGGTGACCTCGTAGTGGTCTCCACGGGCAACGAGCTCTCAGGCGCCTGGAACTTCCGCGACGTCGCCGAGGAGACCGGGATCCGGCCCGGTCGCCTGTTCCGCTCCAGTGAGCTGAGCCGCCTCGACGATGCGGGCCGGGATGCGTTGGCGCGCTTCGGCATTGGCGACGTTGCCGACCTGCGGTCGCAGCGTGAGGTCGAGCGGCGCGGCCCGGGCCGGGTTCCCGACGGCGTGGCCGTGCACCTGCTGCCGTTCCACGAACTCGCCGCCGACCAGGCCGACGCCCCGCACGAGAGTGCGTTCGAGAAGATGATGACGGCCAAGCCCGACGACGAGGACGTCGCCGTGGCCGCCGCGCGGTTCATGACCGAGGAGTACGAACGCTTTCCGTCGCTGCCCGGTGCGCGGACCGCCGTGCGTCAGGTGATCTCCTTGCTCGCAGACGAGCGGCCCGTCATCGCGCACTGCTTCGCGGGCAAGGATCGAACCGGCTTCACCGTCGCACTCGTACTGGAAACCGTTGGGGTGCAACGTGATGCCATCGTCGCGGACTTCCTGCGTAGCAATGCGGCGGTGCCAGATCTACGCGAGCGCATCCTCGAGTCGGTGCGCAACCGCGCCGAGGAGACGACGACGCCGGAGATCGTGACGTTCGCCGAGGCTCGGCTGAACGAGGAGGTGCTCGGTGTGCGCGAGGAGTACCTCGATGCGGCCAAGCGTGCGATCGACGCCGAGTACGGTTCGACGGCAGGGTATCTCGAGTCGCTGGGCGTGACGTCCGATCAGGTGACGCGGCTCCGCGAGGCGCTGGTCACCTAGCTCTGGGGCACCTCGACGTCGGACATCAGCACCCGAACGCCGCCCGTGGACAACTCGCCCAAGGCCTGGAAGAAGGCGCCGGCCTCCGGCGTGGTGACGGCGAGGCAGGCGGCGTCGTAGTCCGGGTAGTAGAGGTCGATCATCCGGTAGGCCGGCGTCGGCGAGCCGTCCTCCTTCGGCCACACCTTCGACGCCTCGAAGCGAGTGTGACCGGGGATGGCGCGGGCGGCATTCAATTGCCGTTCTTCGTAGGCACTTTCGAAGGCGTCGGGGTCGGTCGGGTTGTCGTAGATGACCGTGATCTTGGTTTCGGACATGGCAATCCTTCGTCTCAGCCGCGGACGGCGGTGTTGTCGATCCCGCCGGAGACGATCTTAGGGCCACCGGAGTGGAAAGTGACGTGGTTGTCGATGGTGTTGAGCGTGATGACGTCGGCCGAGTCGACGGTGGCGACGGCGTCGTAGGCGCGTGACGGTCCACCCTTGCGGTTGCGGGAGCCACACGATCATCGGCGGGATCGCCATTTAAAGGGCGAACAGATACCACCAGCGGAACGCGGCGGGGCGCGTCGGCGACGTCATCTGGGCATGCCCTATGACGGGGTCCCGCGCGGGCAAGCTCTGGCCAGAGTTGCCCATCAGCTCCCCAGAAGACATGCGCGTGCCCGCCTCTGAGCGAAATTCGGCCGTGTCAGGGGTACGTGCCATCGTCACGTCATGGATGGCTCAGCGACGTTGCGCGGCACCGAACTCCGTTACGCGCTCACGATGTATCTGCTCCAGCACGGCCCGACCAGCATCGCGGATCTGATCTCCGCGCTGACCGAGCAGGGCTTCGCGATCGTCGGCCATCCCCCGAAGTCGGTTTCGGATGCGCTGCGGTGGGAGATGGAACATGGCCGGGTATATCGACGTCGGCGCGCGGTGTACGCCGCCTGGGACGCCCGAATTCGCTCAGAGGCGGGCAAGTAGGTCCGCGACCGGAGAGCGCACACCACGCTCACACCAACAACACCCCGACCACCCACACCATCGTCGCCACCAGGGCGCCGGCCAGCTCGACGCCCACCGACAGCGCGACGCCCTTGATCGCGTGCACCGTCGACGCCCACGCCAGCCGCGAGTTTCCCCGCAGCGTCAGCTCGGCGAGGAAGACCCCGAGCACGAAGCCGACGACCAACCCGACGACCGGGATCACGAAGAACCCGACGACGCCGAGCACGGCGCCCGTGAACAGACTGAAGGTGCGGACGTCGGCGCTGCGCATCCGCTTCATCGGCCACAGGTACTTCACCAGCAGCGCCGCCGCCAGCACCGCCGTGGCCACGCCGAGGGTCACCCACGCGACCGTCGTCCCCTCCACGTACGCCCACACCGCGATCGCCGCGAAGATCAGGATGCTTCCCGGTATCAACGGCACCAGGATTCCCACCAGGCCGACCGCGATCACCACCGCAACGAGCAGGGTTTCGACACCGTTCATACGACGAGTTTGGCAGCAAGTTCTAAGAAGTCTTGGGCCTCGACGTCGAACTCGCCGTCCTCCACCTTCGGCGGCGGGCGACCCGGACCCCGCTCCAGCGGCCGTGCCACGTAACCCGTCATGAGACCGGCGTCTCGCGCCGCCCGCAGATCGCTCGGATGCGCCGCCACCAACATGAGCTCGCCGGGCGCCACGTCGAGCAGGTCCGCACAGCCGAGGTAGGCCTCGCGGTCCGGCTTGTAGTGGTGGAACAGCTCCGCGGAAATCACGCAATCCCACGGCAACCCGGCGCGCTTGGCCATGTCGGTCAACAGCGACAGGTTGCCGTTCGACAGCGTGGTGATGACGAAGTTCTGCTTCAGCCGAGTCAGCCCGGCCACCGAGTCGGGCCACGGGTCAAGTCGGTGCCACGCCAAATTCAGTTCGGCGACGTCGGCCTCGGGCACGTCCCCGAGCCCTGCACCGTCGAGCAGGTCGTCGAGGATCAGTCGATGGAGCGCGTCAATCTTCAACCAGGGCAGCTCGCCCGTCCGCACCCGGTCCATCGCCGCCGGATAACCGGCCCGCCACGCGTCGGCGAACGCCGGCCAATCCTGGGCGATCCCATGCCGTTCGCCGAACATCTCGAGTTCGCCGATGACGCTGCTGCGCCAGTCGACGACCGTCCCGAACACGTCGAAGGCCAAGGCCTTTGGGGCCGTCACGGAACTAGCACGACCTTGCCCCGCACCCCGCCGCTGGCCAGGCTCTCCAACGCCGCCCGGCCCTCCGACAGTGGGTACCGCACCGGCGGTGGCGGTCGCAGCCCCGCCTCGACCAACTTGCCGAGACCGGCGCCGATCTCGGCTTGCGCGCCAGGGGTGCGGTTGATGAACTCGCCCAGGCCAACCCCCACGACGCTGACGTTGCGCAGCAGCAGCCGGTTCACCTTCACCGTCGGAATGCCGCCACCGGAAGCGAAGCCCACCACCAGCAGTCGGCCCTCGGTGGCCAGCACGCGGATCGCGTCGTCGAAGGCGCTTCCGCCCACCGGGTCGACGACGAGGTCGACGCCGCGCCCGTCGGTGTGCTCTCGAACGGCCTGCGCCCACCCGTCGGTCAACGGCAGCACCACGTCGGCGCCAAGCGACTCCACGAACTCCGTGGCGCCCGGCCGGTGCACCATCGCGATCACCCTGGCGCCCAACGCCTTTGCGATCTGGATGGCCGCCGTACCGACGCCACCCGCCGAGCCGAGCACCAGCACCGTCTCACCGGCCATCAGCCCGCCACGACGGACCAGCCCGAAGTACATCGTGTAGTAGTTGCCAAGCAGGCAGACCGCCGCGCCGTCGTCGAGGTCGTCGGGGGTGGGCAGCACGCTGGACGGCGCAAGCGCCACCCGTTCGGCCCATGCCCCGAGCATGCTCAACCCCGTAACACGTTGCCCCACCGTGAAACCCGCGTCGGCTGGCGCCGAGCGGACGACACCGGCCACCTCGGTGCCGGGAACGAACGGCGGGTCGAGCTTGAGCTGGTACTCACCCTTGATCAGGAGGAGGTCCGGGAAACTGACCCCGGCCGCACCGACGTCGACGACGACGTTGCCGTCGCCGCCTGGCTCGTCGACCTCCGTGTAGGTCAGCCCCTCGGGGCCGGAAAGGCTTTGCGCGACAAGCGCCTTCACAAGATCAGCCGAGCTTGAAGCTGGCCGACTGCGCCGCCGACAGATCGGTGATCTCGCCCCACTTGCCCGCCACGTCGTCGACCGACGGGACGCTACCGAAGGTGACGCCGTCGTTCTGGAACAGCGCGGTGCGCTGCACCTTGCCGCCGCCGACGATGAAGATCGAGTCGGTGTCGGGCACCTCCTCGGTGCAGAGGTAGGCCACCACGGGTGCGACGTATTCGGGCGTCAGCTTCTCGAACACCTCGGGCGGCAGGATGTCCTGCGTCATCCGGGTGGCGGCGATCGGCGCGACGGCGTTGGCCTTGATGTTGTACTTCGCGCCTTCCTGGGCCAACGTGTTGATCAGGCCGACCAGGCCGAGCTTCGCGGCGCCGTAGTTGGCCTGACCGAAGTTGCCGAACAGGCCGCTCGTCGACGTGGCGACCACGACGCGGCCGAAGCTCTGCTCACGGAAGTGCGGCCACGCCGCGCGAAGGACGTTGTATCCGCCGTAGAGGTGCACCTTGAGGACGGCGTCCCAGTTTTCGTAGGTCATCTTGTGGAACGTGCCGTCGCGCAGGATGCCCGCGTTGCTGACCACACCGTGCACGGCCCCGAACTCGTCGATCGCCGTCTTGATGATGTTCTCGGCGCCCTCGGGCTCGGCGACGGAGTCGTAGTTCGCGACCGCCCGACCGCCGGCTTCCTTGATCTCGGCGACCACCTGGTCGGCCATGGCAGACCCGGCACCGGATCCGTCGCGGGATCCACCAAGGTCGTTGACCACGACGCTGGCGCCTTCACGGGCGAGGGTCAGGGCGTACTCCCGTCCGAGTCCACCACCGGCTCCGGTGACGACGATGACGCGATCCTGCACTCCGGGCATTGCGTTCCTATCTCTTGATCTTCGGTGAACTAGAGCTGGGTCAGAAGAGTCTGCGCGCGAGCTTCCACGCCTTCTCTGTATACGGCGGGTAGATGATGGCGGTTAAGTCGGGTCGGGTCGGCTTGGTCAGCACCGATTTGCGGTGGCTGAACTCCTCGAAGCCAAACTTGCCGTGGTAGGCACCCATCCCCGACGGTCCGACGCCGCCGAACGGCAGCTTGGCGGTGGTGAATTGGAACAGCAGGTGGTTGACCAGCATGCCGCCCGCCGACACCTCCTTGATGACCCGCTCCCGCACGCGCTTGCTCTTGGTGAACAGGTAGGCGGCCAGCGGCTTGGGTCGGGCGTTGACGAATCCTATTGCCGCGTCTAGTGATTGGACGGTGACGATCGGCAGGATGGGTCCGAAGATCTCGTCGGTCATCAGCGGTTCGTCCAGCCCGGGGTCGACGACGACGGTCGGCTGGATCTCGATGGCCGCCGCGTTCGAGCCGCCACCGAAGGCGATGGTGCCCGTGGTGGCGGCTAGTGCGGCGGTCAACCTGTCGAAGTGCCGGTCGTTGACGATGCGCTTGCCGGAGCTGCCCGCTTCGAAGGTGGCGACGGCCTCGCCGAGCTTGGCGACCAGCTCGTCGCGGATGCTGGCGTCGGCCAGGACGTAGTCCGGCGCGATGCAGATCTGGCCGGAGTTGATCAGCTTGGTCCACGCGATGCGCTTGGCGGCGACGGCGACGTCCGCGTCGGCCGCGACGATCACCGGGCTCTTGCCGCCGAGTTCGAGGATGACCGGGGTCAGGTGTTTGGCCGCTCCTTCGTAGACCCTGCGGCCGATCTCGGTGCCTCCGGTGAAGCACAACTTGTCGAAGCCCTGATTGATGAGTTCCTGGCTCACGGCACCGTCGCCCTCGACGACGGCGATCGCGTCGGGGTCAAGGTAGCGCGGGATCAGCTCGGCCATCAGCGCCGACGAGGCAGGCGAGACCTCCGACGGCTTGAGCACGACGGTGTTGCCCGCGGCGATCGCTCCCACGGCGGGCCCGAGCGTCAGGGCAAACGGAAAGTTCCACGCGCCGATGATCAGCACCGTGCCGTAGGGCTCGTGTTCCACCCAACCGCGGCCGGGCAGCTGCGCGAATTCCAGCAGCCGCTGCTTGCGCTTGGTCCACTTGCCGACGTTCTTGGCGGCGTCCGTGGCTTCTCCGACGGTGCTGGCGATGTCGGCCAGCCACGCCTCGAACGGCTTGCGGCCAAGATCTTCTTCGAGGGCGGAGGCGATCGCGGACTCGTTGTCCGTCATCAGCTTGACGAGACCCTCGAGCTGCCGTTTGCGCCACGCGACGTCGCGGGTGCGGCCGGTGGCGAACGTCTTGCGGAGCCGGGCGACGGTCGCCGCCACGTCGACCGCATCGGGGGGCGAGCTGGGCGGGGCAGTCGCTTCGGTGCTCACCCGGCTGATCCTAACCAACCGCCCGGTTGGCGGTCGGGCTTCGGTCAGTGCCGCTGCCCGAGGACGAACTCGGAGAACGCCGACCCGTCGGCGTCGTCGGGCAGCACCCAGCGGCCGAGACGTTGCATCTCGGTCTGCGACGTCACCGCCGACGCCGCCCACCCGTGACCGTCGAGCCACTCGGCGACGTCCGCTCGATCCTCGTCGTGGTACATCAGGTCGCCGACGTCGACGGCGTCCTCGATGCCGAACTGGGCGGCGATCTTCTGGAACCGTTCGCGCATCAACTCACGGCGTTCTTGAGCCTGCACCCCGACGGTCTCCACGGCCACCCGACTTCCCGGGGCGCTCAATTCGGTGACCTGAGCGAACAACCGATCTTGTGCCTCCGCAGGCAGATACATCAGCAATCCCTCGGCCAACCATGCCGTCGGCAGCGACGCGTCGAACCCCGCGGCGGTCAGTGCGGCTGGCCAGTCATGCCTCAGGTCGACCGGTACCTCGTGGAGCAGCGCCGACGGTTGGACGCCGTGTTCGGCCAGGGTGGCCGCCTTGTATTCAAGCACCTTGGGCTGGTCGATCTCGAAGACGGTCGTGCCGTCGGGCCATTCGAGTCGGTAGGCCCGGGAGTCGAGGCCGGAGGCCAGGATGACGACCTGCCGGATGCCCGCAGCTACCGCGTCTGCGAAGAACGCGTCGAAGAAATGCGTCCGTACCGCCTGGTAGTTGCCCATGTGCTCGAGGATCGTGGCCGACTCGGGGTCCGCGTCGGCCACCTTCGCGGCGAAGGAGTCGTCGAGCATGAACTCCCAAATGCCGGTCCCAGCACCGGCCACCAGGATCTTCGCGTACGGGTCGCGGATCAGCGGTGTCTCGCGGTCGGTCTCACCGGCCCGGGCAGCGGCCACCATCACCGCGGTGGAACCCACGCTGGTGGCGATGTCCCAGGTGTCGTCGTGCGCGCGCAAGGAGCTCATCGCGCCATGCTATCGAGAAAGTTAGTAGTGCTATGCGGCGGTGCCGTCACGGGCCGGAAGCACCTTCGCCGGAGGGCAGCCGAGTTACTCGGCGATCGTCCAGAGTTTGTTCGCCAGCAGCAACTCGAGCTTGTCGACGATGTTGCCGAGCTCGTCGTGGCCGCCGACGTAGCCCGCATAGAAACCCATCCCCCACATCACGGCCACCAGCATCTCGACCAACGTTGCGACGTCGGTGTCGGTGGTGAGCTCGCCGCTCTGCAGGGCTTCGGTAACGGCCCAGGTCACGAACGCTCGGGAGGTCTTCAGAGAATTGTGTTCGTCGCGGCTCAGCTCCGGGTGACGCTGGGACTCCAGCACCGACGTCACCAGGAAGGCAGCCGCGGATCGGTCGCGTGAATCGGCCTGCATGGCGGCCGAGAAGAACGCCGACAGACGCTTCAACAGCGACGTCTGCCCGTCGGCCTTGGCCATCCCGGCGGCGACGACCATCTCGTTGGTCTTCTCGACCACCTCTGCGTACAAGACGCGCTTGCTGGCGAAGTAGTGGTTGATCGCTGGGCGGGTCAGATCCGCACGTATCGCGATCGCCTGGAACGTCGCTGCGTCATAACCGAGTTCGCTGAAAACTTCGCGGGCCGCACGCACGATGCGCTCACGGGTCTCAGCCGCCTTCGCTGCAGGCGGGCGGCCAGGGCCTCGGGTCGCGGTATACGGCACGGTCAAATTGTGCCACACCCAAATTGACAGCCCCACGCCAATTGGTTGCGGAACCGTAAGAGAGCGAATCTCAGCAAACCATCGCGGCCGTCAATCGGCCTGTGGTGACCAATTCTTACAGAAGTCCGACATAGCTGGGTAGGCCCTGGCCTGGGGCGAAGGGGTACGCGCCTACAACTATCGTTCTCATCCATGGCGGGCGCGGTGACTCGGGAGTCGTACTTCGACACCGGCCTCGACGTGCTGGCCGACCTCGGATACGGGGGCCTCAAACTGGCCGGCGTCTGCAATCGTCTCGGCGTCACGACCGGCTCGTTCTACCACTACTTCCCAAGCTGGTCGGCCTACACGCGGGAGCTCATCGGCCACTGGCTGCAGCGGCGCGTCGACGGCATGGCCGTGGCATACGCCGAGCCCAATGCCCGTCAACGCATCGACACGATCATCAAGCACGCCCTGTCGCTGCCCCACGGCGCCGAAGCGGCGATCCGGGTCTGGAGCTCGCTCGACCAGGACGTACTCGCGGTGCAGAAAGAGGTCGACAAGCGCCGGTTCGACGTGATGTTCGACGCGGCTTTGGAGATTCTCGGCCATGCGAACCAGGCGAAGGTCTTCGCCTCGTGGAGCATGTACCTGCTGATCGGGTACGAACAAGCCACGCTGCCGCCCGACACCGTCGGCCTGCGGTGGGTGGCCGAGCAGATGCTGGACGCGTTGGACTCCGGGCGGTTCGCCTCCGTCCCCGACGACTGAGGCAGCGGACTACCTTGGGACCATGCTGAACCCGGCCCTTCTCTGGCGCCGGGCGGCTGACCGGATCAGACGGCGGGACCCAGAGCACGACGCGGCACGACGCGCGGTGCGCGCGGCGCTGGTGTTGCCGTTGGCCGCCGCGATGGGCTTTGCCATCGGAAGCGGTTCGCAGACACCGCTGTTCGCGATCTTCGGTTCGGTTGCCCTGTTGATCACCGTCGACTTCCCCGGCAACCGGCAGGCGCGGGCGTTGGCGTACGGCGGCCTCGGCGTCAACGGCGCCATCCTCATCACGCTCGGCACGCTGGTGGCGCCCCTTCCGTGGGTGGCGGTCCTGACGATGTTCGTCCTCGCCGTGATCGTGACGTTCTCCGGCGTTCTCAGCGAGACGTTCGCCGCTGGCCAACGGTCGACGTTGATGCTCTTCGTGCTGCCGGCCTGCACGCCGGTCGGTCCCGTTCCGGAACGTCTGTTCGGCTGGCTCATCGCGCTGTCGCTTGCCGTACCGGCCGCGCTGTTCCTGCTTCCGCCCCGCCACCACGACGAGCTCCGACGTCACGCCGCCCTGGTGTGCCGGACACTGGCCGACCGGCTCGACGGGGACGCCACCGACGACGACGTGTCGACGGCGATGGGCGCACTGCGGGCCAACTTCCTCGGCGCCGACTTCCGCCCGGTCGGGCTCACCGCGGGCAGCCGTGCGCTGGTGCGGGTCGTCGACGACCTGCAGTGGCTTGCCGACCGCGTCACCGACACCAGTGGAGAGCTGCTGGCCGAGATGAGGGATCCCGTGGTCCGGGTCCTGCGCGAAAGCGCCCTGGTGCTCAGCACGCCGGTCGCCGAACGCGACAGCCACCGCGCCAACCTGTCCGAGGCGCTGGCCGTCCAGAGGCTGATCGCCCAGAGCCGCTATCGCGACGACATCATCGAGATACTCGCCGAACCGAACGACGCCACGGCGATCGGCGTCGGCCGGAAGCTGCTGACGCGCAGAACCATATCCGGGTGCATCGGTACTACCGGACGGGTCATCGGCATCGCCGCGGCGGCCGACGCCCGCCCCGTGTGGGCCAGGCTGCTCGGCCGCAGACTTCCGGAGGCCGGGGCCGCCGAGCGCCTGCTGTCGGAGTCTCAGGCGCTGACGTCGCTGCCCGGCGGGTTCCTGGCCACCCGCGCCGTCGTGGTGCGCAACAGCATCCGCACCGGTCTCGGGCTCGCCCTCGCGGTGGCCGTCACCCACGTCTTTCCCGTCCAGCACGGCTTCTGGGTGGTGCTTGGCGCCATGTCGGTGCTGCGCAGCAGCGCGCTGACGACGGGCACCCGGGTGGTGCGCGCCGTCGTCGGGACGACGATCGGCTTCCTCCTCGGCGTGGCGTTC
>Ga0209051_1003188_pt1 | contig 10953 bp, 10 predicted proteins | sample AraplaCvi_mMS_r2_2_FD_184286 | JGI IMG/M metagenome (GOLD analysis project Ga0209051, IMG submission 184286) | Arabidopsis root microbial communities from North Carolina, USA - plate scrape MF_Cvi_mMS_r2 (SPAdes) (version 2) | ecosystem: Host-associated > Plants > Roots > Endosphere | place...
GCCCTGCGGTGCCCAGATCTCCTTGAGCCGAGCGGCCAGTGCCGAGGCACGCTGGCGCTTGTGCGGCCCGTCGGCGTCTGTGGTCCACTCGGGGGCAACCTGGTCGTCGACGGAGACGAAGGTCGGTTCGCCGCCCATCGTCAGGCGGACGTCGGCCGCGGCCATGCGCGCGTCGACGGCGGCCCCCAGCTCGAGGATCGAATCCCAGGCCGCCGGGGTGTAGGGCAGCGTCACGCGGGGGTCTTCGTGCACCCGCGTCACGACGTTGGAGAAGTCGAGCGTCACCCCGCACGGGTCGGTGGCCCCGCTGATCGGGGCGGCCGACGCCGGGTGCGGCGTCGCCGACAGCGGAATGTGCCCCTCCCCGGCGAACAGCGCCGACGTCGGATCCAGGCCGATCCAGCCGGCGCCCGGAATGTAGACCTCGGTCCAGGCGTGCAGATCGGTGAAGTCCGCGGCCGGCCCCGACGGACCGTCGAGCGCCTTGACGTCGGAGGTCAACTGGACCAGGTACCCGGAGACGAAGCGGGCGGCCAGACCCATCTGACGAAGCACCGAGACCATCAGCCAGGCCGAGTCGCGGCAAGAGCCGATGGCGGTCCGCAGGGTGTGATCGGGTGTCTGGACGCCGGCTTCCATGCGGACGCTGTACCCCACGTCGGCGTTGATCGCGCCGTTGAGGGCGACGAGGAAGTCGATGGTGCGGGTGCCGGGGCGTACGTGGAAGTTGCGGACCCAGTCCCGCGTCAGCTCACCGGGGCCGGAGCCCTCGCCGTCTTCGTCGACCGGTCGCAGGTACGGCTCGAGGTCCTCCAGCAGGGCCTTGGGGTACGAGAACGGCCATGTCTCGGCCCATTCCTCGATGAAGAAGTCGAAGGGGTTGATGACCTTGAGGTCGGCGATGAGGCCGACGGTGATGGTCAGCTCACGGGTGCGGTTGGGAAAGACCAGCCGGGCGAGGAAGTTGCCGAACGCATCCTGCTGCCAGTTGACGAAGTGGTCGGCGGGTTCGACCTGCAGCGAATACGCCTCGATCGGAGTGCGCGAATGTGGCGCCGGACGCAGACGGACGACGTGTGGATGGACTTTCACCAGCCGGTCGAACGTGTAGCTGGTGCGATGCTCCAGCCCCACCTTGATTCCCATAGGCGTTGATCCCACCACACCGGGCTGGGGGGTGCATCGCCGAAGGGGTCAGCTCACGTGCGGGCGACGCGCGACATCGGGCTGCCCTTGGGCCGCAAGACCAGAACGAGGACTCCGGCGACGACGATCCCAACCAGGTTCACCACGAGCTGCAGCGCCGACTTCGCGGCGACGTCCCACGCGCCGACCGTGGCGGCGACGACCGCGAACCCGGCTGCGGTCACGGTGTAGACGGAGATGAAGACGCCGACGAGTCCGGTCGCCCTGGCCGAGACCAGCGACAGCATGCCGGCGGCGCCGGCCAGCAGCGCGACCACGAAGGAGATGGGTCCGACCTCGAAGATGAAGTCGACCTCGCTGACATGCTGCACGCTGTCCAGGGTCAGCCAGCCGAACGCCTCGGCGGCCATGGTGGCCAGCGCGGTGACACCCATGGCGATGGGGAACCCCACGACCAGAGCGGTCGCGGCACGCCGCGCGAGGTTACCCCGGCGCTGCACCAGCGCGACGGAAAGCGCTGCCAGCGGCCCGAACTCGGGTCCGAGCACCATCGCGCCGACGACGGTCACCGTCGAGTCGGTCACCACGCCGACGGCGGTGAGCAGACACGCCAGGGTCAAGAACAGCACGAAGGTGACCGAGAGGGAGGACTCCTCCCTGGTGCGTCCGATCAGCTCGTCCCACACCAGGGCGTCGGCCGGATCTCCGGCCGCCTCGTCCTCGGCTCGGTGCGCGCGGGTGGACAGCACCGTGTCGAGCACTTCCAGGGTGATCGCGCCGCGATGCTGGACGTCGAGCGCCTTCAGTTGGCGGATCAGACCGTTGGCGCATTCCCGCGCCACGTCGGCGGTTATCTCGTCGCCGACGGGGTCCAGCGCCGCACCGGGGTGGAGCAGCAGATTGGCCACGCCGACTTCCCCACGGAGGATGCCGATCACGTCGTCGCGCAGGTCCTCGGGTGCGATGACGCGCAAGTGCAGCACGAGCGCACGGTAACGCGCGACGGTCGTTTCCGACCCGAGTGGCGCTAAATGTGGGCATTGAACACCAACGTGTTGTAAATTCACATCACTTGCCCGGCATACCCCTCGACCACCGCGAACCCGGAGATCAAGACTGTGAATTTTCCACATCGGAGTGCGGCTTGATCATGGACGCGAAGACCCGGCGGAGCCGCATCGAGGAGCGCGTCCGCGCTGACGGCGAAGCCGGATATGCAGACCTCGCCGCCGATTTCGACGTCTCCGAGATGACGATCCGGCGCGACATGGAGGCATTGGAGACCCTGGGCGTCGTCCGCCGTGTCGTCGGCGGCGCGATTGCCCTGAAGGGCAAGGACACCGAACCCGCCTTCGAGACCCGGGTCGCCGACGCCGCCGAGGAGAAGCGCCACATCGCCGACGCGGTGGCCGATCTCATCAGTCGCGGCGAGACCCTGATCCTGGATTCGGGAAGCACCGCCCTGGCCGTCGCGCAATCGCTGCGCGGACGTCACCTCGAGTTGACGGTACTGACACCCAGCGTGCTGGCCGCACTGGAACTGGTCGACCAGGAGAACACCACCGTCGTGTTGACCGGCGGCGAACTACGCCCCGGCGAGCTCAGCCTCATCGGACCGGCGGCCGAGGACACCCTGTCCAACTACAACTGCGACACGTTCGTCATGGGCGTGGCAGGCATCGACGGCCTGCGCGGCATCTCCGACTACCACCAGGCCGACAGCCGGGTGAAGCGCGCGGCCAGCAATCGCGCCGACCGCGTCATCGTCGCCGCCGACCGCAGCAAGCTCGGCCGGGTCACCTTCACCAGCATCGCCGCGCTTTCGGAGATCGACGTCCTCATCACCGACGGCGATCCGCAGCATCCCGCCCTCGTCGCCGCCCGGGCCGCCGGGGTCGACGTGATCTGTGTGGCCGGCGTCGACGCCGAGACGGGACGGGCCGTAACCCCGTGAGCACCTACACGATTGGCGTCGACGTCGGCACCACCGGCACGAAGACCGTGTTGTTCGACACCGAGCGCGGCATCGTTGCCCAGGCCTCGCGCGAGACGACGCTGCACTCCCCCGGCCCCGGCTTCGCCGAAGCCGACACCGCGCAGTGGCACGCCAACGTCGTCGAGTCCATCCGAGAGGTTTTGCAGTCCGGTGACATTCGCCCGGAGTCGGTGGTGGCGGTCGCGGTCTCCGGAATGGTCCCGGCCGTAGTCGCACTCGGCGATGATCGCCAACCCCTGCGCCGCGCAATTCTGCAGAACGATGCCAGGGCGACCCACGAGGTCGCCGAGCTCGCACGGGCCCTGACCGACGTCGACCTGGTGACCATGACCGGCTCCGCCCTGACCCAGCAGTCGGTGGCCCCCACCGCGGCGTGGCTGCGCACCCACGAACCAGAGGTCTACTCCCGCACGGCGCACTACGTCGGCTCCTACGACTGGGTGCTCATCGCCCTGGGCGCCGACGTCCACGTCGAACGCAACTGGGCGCTGGAATCGGGGCTCTTCACCGTCGACGGCGACGTCGCCGACCCCGTGCTGCGCGCCGCGGAACTGGATCGCACCGTGCTGCCGCCGGTGCACTCACCGGGTGCCGTCGTCGGCGAAGTGAGCGCGGCCGCAGCGGAAGCGACCGGTTTGGCGGCCGGCACCGCACTGGTGGTCGGTGGCGCCGACCACGTGTTGTCGGCCTTCGCGGCTGGCGTGAACGGCCCCGGCGACGCCCTGGTCAAGCTGGGCGGCGCCGGCGACATCCTGGTCGCCAGCGACACCCGGGTGGTCGACGAGCGGCTCTACCTCGACGCCCATCCCGTGCCCGGACACTGGTTGCCCAACGGCTGCATGGCCACCAGCGGCAGCCTGATTCGCTGGTTTCAGGCACTGATCGGGGGCGCCGATCTGATCGCCCTCGACGACGAAGCCGCCGCCTCCGCCCCGGCAGAGGTGTTGTGCCTGCCGTACTTCCTCGGCGAGAAGAGCCCGCTGCACGACCCCGAGTTGCGCGGCGTCTTCGCCGGCATGCACCTGGGCCACGGTCGCGCCGACCTGTACCGCTCGGTGCTGGAGGCCATCGCGTTCGGCTTCCGCCATCACGTTGACGTGTTCACCGACATCGGAATTCCGCCGCGACGGGTGATGATCACCAACGGTGGATCCAAGTCCACCTTGTGGAAGCAGATCCACGCCGACGTCCTCGGACTCGAGATGCGCCCCGTACGAGGACATCCCGGTGCCTCACTCGGGGCCGCGGTGATCGCGGCGATCGGCGTCGGCGCACTCGACGACTGGTCGGACGCCACGCGCTTCGTCACCCTCGACGCGCCGATCGTGCCGGACCCGACGCGGCGCGCGGTCTACGACGACGCATATCAGACCTGGCGGGACCTCGGCGCCGCAGTGACCCCGATCTCCCACCAGATGGCACGACGCGTTCGACAGGAGTCCGACAAGTGAAGGGAACGTGCGGTACATGACGACGATGGCGAAGAAGACCAGGCGGCGGCGGTTCGCGCCGCCGATGGTGGCGATGTGTGCCGCGCTCACACTGGTTCTCAGTGCCTGCGCGGGCAGCGGTGGGCCCGAGCAGACCCAGGCGACGGGCACCGGCGAGGTGGCCAAGGACGTCTCCGGCACCGTGCGGATCCTGATGGAGAACGTCCCGGACACCGACGTGGTCAAGTCGATGGTGCCCGAGTTCAACAAGGACTATCCGAACGTCAAGGTCGACATCGAAACCCTGACCTACGACCAGATGCGCGACAAGCTCGTGTCGTCGTTCCAGTCGTCCTCGCCCACCTACGACCTCATCATCGTGGACAACCCGTGGATGGTGGACTTCGCCAAGGCGAACTTCCTGCAGCCGTTGGACTCTCGCATCGACAGCACACCCGGGTACGACGACGCGGACTTCTTCAAGCCGCTGACCGACATCGCCACCGTCGACGGCAAGAAGTACGGCGTGCCGTTCTACAACTACGCGCTGGGCTACCTGTACAACACCGACGACCTGGCCACGGCGAAGCTGCCAGTGCCCACCACGCTCGACGAGCTGGTCAGCACGTCCAAGGCGCTGAAGGTCGGTGACCGCGCCGGAATCGCGATGCAGCCGCAGCGCGGGTACAAGATCTTCGAGGAGTGGGGCAACTGGCTCTTCGCGGCGGGCGGTTCGATCTACGGGCCCGACGGCAAGCCGACGCTGAACACCCCACAGGCCAAGCAGGCACTCAACGCCTACATCGACACCTACAAGACCGCCGCGCCGCCCAACAGTCTGAACTGGGCCTTCGACGAGGCGTTCCGCTCGGTGTCCAGCGATCAGGCCGCCTCCATGATCAGCTACAACTGGAACCTGCCCGCGCTCAACGCGCCGGGCTCGGGACCGTCGGCAGGCAAGTACAAGCTCGCCGAGATCCCCGGCGGCAAGCAGGTCCTGGGCTCGTGGAGCTGGTCCATCCCCGCCAACTCCGGATCATCGGACGCCGCTTGGGCATTCGCGTCGTGGCTGACGTCCAAGGCACACGACGTCGAACGCACCGAGAAGGGCGGCGCCGCGATCCGGCAGAGCACCCTGAAGGATCCGGCCGTCCTCGACGGGCCGCTGGGCGCGGAGTACTACCAGACCGTCGAGAAGATGCTGGCCAACGCCGCGCCCCTGAGCCAGGGGCCCAGCGGCGAGGAGATGATCCAGGCCGTCGGCACCGAACTCAACGAGGCCGTCGCGGGCACCAAGAGCGTCGACGACGCCCTGGCCGCCGCTCAGGCCGCCGCCGAGAAGATCCAGGGCTAGGCCACGTGGAACCGACCACTCCGAGAAGGGAGCGATGCGAGTCATGACGTTCAAGCACGGCATGGTCGCGCCCCTCGTCGCGCTCTTCATCGGGGTGGTCGGCTTCCCCCTGGGATACGCCTTCTATCTCAGCGTCACCGACTACAAGCTGACCAGTCGCGGGGCGCCGCGGATCGTCGGTGCGGACAACTACGTGGCCACCTTCGGCGACGCCGCGTTCTGGCAGTCCTTCGGCACCACCGCGCTGTTCGTCACGGTGGCCGTCGGCCTGGAACTGCTCATCGGGCTCGCCATCGCGCTCGCGCTGCAAAAACAGCGCTGGGCAAGCGATCTCACCCGGTCGATGCTCCTGGCGCCGATGTTCATCACCCCCATCGCGGTCGGGCTGATCTTCCGGTTCCTGCTCAACGACCAGATTGGGGCCATCCCCCGGTTGTTGCAGACCGTGGGCCTGGACTACGACTTCTTCGGGCCGGGCAAGGCGATCTTCACGCTGGCCTTCATCGACGTCTGGCAGTGGACGCCGTTCATGGTGCTGCTGCTGTTGGCCGGTCTGGAGTCGATTCCCAAGCAACCGCTGGAGGCCGCCAGGGTCGACGGTGCCAGCGGTTTCTACGTGCTGCGCCGGGTGACGTTGCCGTTGCTCGCCCCCGTACTCGTCGTGGCGATCCTGCTGCGGTGCCTCGACGCCATGAAGGTGTTCGAGTACGTCTTCGCCACCACCCGCGGCGGGCCGGGTACCGAGACCCAGACACTGCAGTACTTCGTGTATCAGACCGGAATTCAGTTCTTCCGGCTCGGATCGGCGTCGTCGATGGCGTTCGTCGTGCTCGTGGTGGTGCTGACGGTCATCGTCATCGCGTTCCGCCGGATGGAGAGGGCCAAGCGATCGTGAAGAACTCGCTCGCCCTCACCGTCTGCCGGGTGGCGCTGCTGTGGGCCGCGGCGATCTGCGTGCTGTTCCCGGTGGTGTGGATCGCCTTGGCCAGCCTGAAGAACCCCGAGCAGCTCAACGAGCCCTTCCTGCTGAGCTTCTCGCCCACCCTGGACGCCTGGCGCAACGTGCTCGACTCCGGGATCCTGGAGGCCGCGGGGCGCAGCGCGATCGTCGCGCTGACCACCGTCGGCATCAGCATCGTGGTGGGCAGCATGGGCGCCTACGCCATCGCCCGCTTCCGCGCCGGTGGCACCCTCACCCGATTCGGCATGTTGGCCGCGCAGGTCCTCCCGCCCGCGGTGCTGGTGTTTCCGTTCCTCACCATGGCGTACGCCCTGCGGCTCAACGACACCCTGGTGCCGGTCATCTTCGCGCACCTGAGTTTCGTTCTGCCCGTGGTGACGTGGTTCCTGATCGGGTTCTTCGAGGCAGTTCCCCGGTCGCTTGAGGAGCAGGCACAGGTCGACGGCTTCACCCGGTTCGCCGCATTCCGGTTGGTGGTGCTGCCGCAAGTGTTTCCCGGCATGGGGGCCGCCGCCATCTTCGGTTTCACCCTGTCGTGGAACGACCTGTTCTACGGCCTGATCCTGGCGCCGGGCAAGGCCGCCATCCTGCCGGTGGCCATCGCCGGCTTCAACACGTTCCGTGGTGTTCAGATCGGCTCCATGAGTGCCGCCATCCTGATCGCCGTCGTCCCCGTCGTCATCGCGAGCTTCTTCATCCAGCGCAGGCTGGTGCAGGGCATCAGCGGTGGCGCGGTGAAGTTCTAGCAGATAGGTCTCCCGAGTACTCATGGCAACCGTGCGCTTCGAACGACTCACCAAGTCCTACGGGTCGATTCCCGTGGTCACCGACCTCGACCTCGAACTTCCCGACGGGTCGTTCACCGTCCTGGTCGGGCCGTCCGGCTGCGGCAAGTCCACGTCGCTGCGGATGCTCGCCGGCCTCGAATCGGTCACCTCGGGCACCATCCGGATCGGCGACCGCGACGTCACCAATCTGCAACCGCGCGAACGCGACATCGCCATGGTGTTCCAGAACTACGCGCTCTACCCCCACCTGAGCGTGCGGGAGAACATCGCCTTTCCGCTGCGGGCGGTGAAGGTTCCCCGCGCCGAGGCGCTCGCGAAGGCCGACGCGGTCGCGGAGTCACTGGGCCTGTCGGCGATGGCGGGGCGCAAGCCCAAGGACCTCAGTGGCGGTCAGCAGCAGCGAGTCGCCATCGGGCGCGCCATCATTCGCGAACCCAAGGTGTTCCTGTTCGACGAGCCGCTGAGCAACCTCGACGCCAAGCTCAGGGTCGAGACCCGCACCGAGCTGCTGCAGATTCAGCGCCGGCTCGGCATCACCTGCCTCTACGTCACCCACGACCAGGAGGAGGCGATGACGCTGTCGGACCGCATGGTGGTCATGCGCGACGGTCGCGCCGCGCAGGTCGGGACGCCGCTGGAGGTGTACGACACCCCGGTCGACACGTTCGTCGCCTCGTTCGTCGGCAGCCCGAAGATGAACCTCGTCGACGGCGAGCTCACCGACGAGAGCTTGACGATGGCAAGTGGTTTCGTGCTGTCGCTGTCACAAGGAGTCAGCCGGGGACACGTGACGCTCGGCGTGCGCCCCGACGACCTGGTGCCCACCGCGGCCGACGACGGCCGCGCCACCGTGAAGCTCGTCGAACTGCTGGGCCCGCGGGCGATCGTCACCGTGGACGCCGGCGGCACCGAGCTCACGTGCGTCGTCGAGACCGCCCGGATGTCGGGGATCACCGAGGGTGCCCGGGTCTCGCTGTCGGCCCGGCCCGGCGCGGTGCACGTGTTCGACGCAGAGACCGGCCGACGCGTCGTCGGCGATCAGATGAAGAAGGGGAACGAACTCCACCCATGACCAAGACAGTCGTAATCACCGGAGCGGGCAGCGGTATCGGACGGGCCATCGCGATGCTCCTCGCCGAGCGCTCGTGGCGGGTCGTGGTCACCGACGTCGACGGTGCCGCCGCCAAGGACGTCGCCGCGGCGCTGCCCGCCAGCACCGGAGTCCGGCACGAGTCGGCGGTGCTCAACGTCAGCTCGCCCGAGGACGCGGCGTCGGTCGCATTGGACGTGACCGACCGGCTGGGCCTCGATGCCTGGGTGAGCAATGCCGGCATCTCCTTCATGCACGGCTTCCTCGACGCACCGATCGCCCGCTACGACCAGACCATGGACGTCAACCTCAAGGGCGTCTTCGTCTGCGGGCAGGCCGCGGCCAGGGCGATGGTGCGCAGCGGCACGCAGGGAGCGATCGTCAACACCGCCTCGATGGCAGGCAAGCAGGGGCGCGTGCCGTTCCTCGCCGACTACGTCGCGTCGAAGTTCGGCGTCGTGGGCCTCACCCAGGCGATGGCCTACGAGCTCGGGGAATACGGGATCACCGTCAACTGCGTGTGCCCCGGATACGTCGAAACACCCATGCAGTCACGGGAATTGGAGTGGGAAGCGCAGTTGCGCGGCTCCACTCCCGACGGCGTGCGCGCCATGATGATCCGCGACACCCCCCTGCAGCGGCTCGAGCAACCCGAGGACGTGGCCCGTTCGGTGGCGTTCCTGCTCTCCGAGGACGCGCGCTTCATCACCGGCGAGGCGCTGGCCGTCAACGGCGGCGCCTACATGGACTAGCCGACCACTTCTACCTACCGCACGACACCACCGAGAAAGGCACCCCACGTGACCACCACCTGGCTCGACGAGGTCTTCACCGTCAGAAAGCCCGTCATCGCCATGCTCCACCTGTCCGCACTGCCCGGCGATCCCGCCTACGACAGCACCGGCGGCATCGCCGCCGTCGTCGCCCGAGCCCGTGAGGAGCTCGAGGCCCTGCAGGGCGGCGGCGTGGACGGGGTGATGGTGTCCAACGAGTTCAGCCTGCCGTACCTGACCAAGACCGAGCCGATCACCGCGATCACGATGGCCAGGATCATCGGAGAACTGTTGCCACACTTCGAGGTTCCCCACGGGGTGAACGTGCTGTGGGACGGCAGGGCGTCGATCGACCTCGCCGTCGCCACCGGAGCCAAGTTCGTCCGCGAGATCTTCACCGGCGTCTACGCCAGCGACTTCGGTTTGTGGGACACCAACGTCGGAGAGGTGGCCCGCCACCGCACCCGTGTCGGGGGTGCCGACGTCAAGCTGTTCTTCAACATCGTGCCCGAGTCGGCGACCTACCTGGCCGACCGCGACCTGGCCGCCATCACGCGCACCACCGTCTTCGCGACGCTGCCGGACGCCATCTGCGTCTCGGGTGCCACCGCGGGCTCCCCCACCGACGCCGAGGCTCTGCGGGTGGTCAAGTCCGCGGCGGGCGCGGTGCCCGTCTTCGTCAACACCGGGGTGCGGGCGGAGAACGTGGCCGACCAACTCGACATCGCCGACGGCGCGATCGTGGGCACGTACTTCAAGAAGGACGGGGTGTTCGAGAACCGGGCCGACCAGTCGCGCGTCGCGGAGCTGATGGGCGAGGCGCGGAAGTTCCGCGAGCAGCTGGTCTAACGCCCGGCTCGCCGGGCGGTGGTCTAACGCCCGGCTCGCCGGGCGGTGCGGACCTCCAGCTCGTCGGGTGCGACGTCATGGCCGTCGGCGCAGCGGATCGCCACCGTCGCCTCCGCGCCGCACCCGGCGTGCGACAGCCGTAACGGCGTGTCGCCGAAGTAGTGTCGTCCCCACTCGAACATGGCCCATACGACGGGCATGAACGCCGTGCCCTGCTCGGTGAGCACGTATTCGTCGCGGCTGCGCTGGCCGGGCTCCTGGTACGGCTGCTTGGCGAGCAGCCCGGCGTCGACGAGCTCGGACAGCCGGGCCGAGGTGGCGGCCTTGGTGATGCCGACCCGGCGGGCGAAATCGTCGAAGCGGGTGGTGCCGTAGAAGGCCTCGCGCATGACGAGCATCGCCGACTTGGTGCCGACCAGGCCCATCGTCTTCTCGACGGGGCAGCGTCCGACTGGCGACCACGAATCACGGTCGGCGAGACGACCCTGAAGGACTGTCATCGACGTCACTCCCTAGCTGGGTTGTTTGAACTATACCGAGGTGTTACATCTAAGTATAGATAGTAG
>Ga0209051_1003189_pt1 | contig 10950 bp, 12 predicted proteins | sample AraplaCvi_mMS_r2_2_FD_184286 | JGI IMG/M metagenome (GOLD analysis project Ga0209051, IMG submission 184286) | Arabidopsis root microbial communities from North Carolina, USA - plate scrape MF_Cvi_mMS_r2 (SPAdes) (version 2) | ecosystem: Host-associated > Plants > Roots > Endosphere | place...
GGGGCCGATGGCCGCGAGCGCCTGCGCCTGCGCCTGCGCGCACGCGGTGGGCGGCGCGGCCAGGAGGCCCAGCCAGCCCGTGAGGCCGAGGAGCGCGTGAACGAGTCGCATGGAAGATCTCCCGCGGATGCGCGCGGAAACGGTGCGCCCGCGCTGCGCCTCGGTATGTTCCGGCGCACGCCCGCGCCGTTCAACAGCGGACGACGATGACGTGCGGGTTCGAGCGGAGGATGGCCTCGAACCGGTCGCGCTCGCCCGCTTCCAGCGCCGTGCAACCGGCCCAGCCGGCCAGCTCGAGCGCGTAGCTGGCCTCCTGCGGCCAGGAGAGGAAGTCGTGCAGCGCGTCCCAGCCGCGGCCGTGCCAATGCCCTCCGACGGGCTGCACCAGGCCGCGGTTGACGGCCTCCACGAAGCCGGCGCGGTCGGTCACGCCGTTCAGCTCGATGCGGAACTTGCGATGGCTCATCGCGCGGGCGGGCTGGTCTCGGTCGTGCAAGCGTACTCGCGAAAGGAGCGGCGGGAGACCCGTGCTTTCTCGGGTCAGTCCCAGCGCACCCTGCGCGAGAACCCGGCGAGCAGGAGACAGCCGGCCGCGATGACGGCCAGACCCCAGCGCAGGTCGCTCGCCTGCGCGACCGAGCCGATCAGCGGCGGGCCGACCAGGAAGCCGACCGAGCCCAGCGTCATCGTCGCCGCCAGCGCGACCGCACCCTGCTTCGCGCCCTCGGCGTAGACGCAGGGCGAGACGATCGCGATCCCCACGCCCACCAGCGCGAACCCCGCCAGCGCCGGCAGCACGCCGCCGAGCGCGAGGGCCAGCGCGAGCGCGATGCCGGCCAGCAGCGACCCCCGGAACAGGATCGCCCGCGCCCCCCAGCGCGTGCGGGCGCGATCGCCCACCCACCGCATGGCCAGCATCGCGCCCTGCAGGCTGGCGATGCCCAGCGGCGCGACCTGCGCCGAGGCGCCCGCCGACTCCTTCAGGTAGAGCGTCGACCAGTCGACCATGCCGCCCTCGACGATCATGCCGAGGAAGGCCATCGCGCCCAGCCACAGCGCCGCACCGCGCGGCAGGGCGAAGCTGCGGCTTGCGCCCTCCACCGGCCGCGCGTCGGCGACGAGCGCATGGCGCGGCAGCAACACCGCCGCCCACACGAGCAGCGCGGCGGCGCCGAAGTGCCAGGCCACGGCGGTCGTCACGAGCGTGGCGCCGGACGCGAACAGCGCGCCGGCCATCGTGCCCAGGCTGAAGCACGCATGCAGGCGCGACATCACGGGCCGCGCGTGGACGCGTTCGATCTCGACGCCCTGCGCGTTCATGGCCACGTCCATCGTGCTGGCGATGATGCCGTGCACGAACATGACGGCCAGCGCGAACCACCAGCCCGGCGCGGCAGCCAGCCCGACGAGCATCAGCGGCAGCACGCCGCCCGACAGCAGGCTGGCGCCGCGCGAGCCCAGCCGGTGCAGCAGCGCCGCCGTGACCGGGAACGAGAACACCGAACCCAGCGCGGCGGACAGCAGCAGCAGGCTCACCTGCGAGGTGCTCAGGCCGAGGCCCGCCTTGAGTTCCGGCAGGCGCGACGTCCAGGTGCCGTAGTTGAAGCCGAGCGCGGCGAAGTGCGCCGCGCAGGCGAGCTGGCTCGCGAGCGCCGAGGGGGCGGCACGCGCCTGGCGGCCGGGGGCGACGGCGGAGTCGTTCATTGGAACCGGTTTCAGCGAAGCCGCGGGCGGCCATCCTACGATGGATCGCGCCGGGCGAGGGTGATGGCCTCCTCGGGGCAGGCCATCACGCACAGGCCGCACGCATGGCAGCGCTCGGGGTGCGCCACCTCGGCCTGCAGGCCGCCGTGCATCCAGAACTTGAGCCCGCCGAGCAGGCCGAGGCCGGGCCGCTCGGCGCGCTCGAACCGGCGCACGACGAACACGTCGTACGGGCACACGGCGGCGCAGGCCGACTTGCCCTCGCAGCGGCGCGGATCGACTACGGGCGCGAAGCGGCCGGGCGGGTGCTTGCAGTCGGGCGGATCGGCCATGGCGGAGCCTTCGCGAATCGGAAATCAGCGCCCCGGCGGCGCAAAACAAAACGCGCGCCGGAGGCGCGCGTCAGGGGGAGCATCTTGCGGGGGCGGCCCCGCAGTCATGCAAGCCGTCTCGATCAGGCGGTCTGCGCTTCGGCTTCCTTGCACGACGGTGCGCACACCGACTGCGCGCGGCCGAGCAGCTTGCGCGTCTTCAGCTGGGCGCGCGGGCGGTGCTTGCCGCAGAGAAAGCACGACATCGTGGCCGCGCCGAAAGCCCCGGTGGCTGCGAACGGGGAACCCGCCGCCTTCGACCGATAGCGCAGGCCATCGGCGCCGAGGGTGGTCTTGACTTCTTGCTTCGACATCGAGAGATGATCCTTCCTGGGTAGGAATAGTGGCGGAACCCGGTGCGCTCCGCCTGGGCACAGGCGTAAGAATACTGTATATAGCCTCAGCCTGCCAGTGCGGGGGCTTTCCCGTCGAGCAACCCGCGTGCCAAGGTCGAGCCGCCAGGCCGCATGAACATTGGCTTCGCAGCCTACTGTCGCGCGGGCTCCGGCGCCATTGGCGCTTCCCCACGCTTGGCGACCAGGGTCAGGATGTCGTAGCTCGCGACGAGCTCGCCGTCCTGGTTGGTCACCTCGACGTCCCAGGCGACCACGCCCTGGCCGCGACCGTCGGCGCCGACCTTGTTGCGGTCGATCTTGCGCTTGCAGGTCAGGCGCGCGCGGATCGTGTCGCCGATGCCCACCGGCTTGACGAAGCGCAGCGTGTCGAGGCCGTAGTTGGCGAGCACCGGGCCCTCGCCCGGCGACACGAACAGGCCCGCCGCGGCGGACAGCACGAAGTAGCCGTGCGCGATGCGCTTGCCGAACGGGGAAGCCTTTGCGGCAATCTCGTCGAAGTGCATGTAGAAGAAATCGCCCGAGATGCCGCCGAAGGCGGTGATGTCCGCCTCGGTGACGGTACGGCGGTGGGTGAGCAGGGAGTCGCCGACGGTGAGGTCCTCGAACCAGTGGCGGAACGGGTGCACGCCCGATTCGTGGACCGCCGCGCCGCGCACGTGCTCGCCGGTGACCGCGGCCAGCATGGTGGGCGAGCCCTGCACGGCGGCGCGCTGCAGGTAGTGCTTGACGGCGCGCACGCCGCCCAGCTCCTCGCCGCCGCCGGCACGGCCGGGACCGCCGTGCTTGAGGGCGGGCAGCGGCGAGCCGTGGCCGGTGGATTCGGGCGCGGACTCGCGATCGAGCAGCAGCAGGCGCCCGTGCCAGGCCGCCAGGCGCGCCACGCCCTCGGCCGCGCGGCCCGGATCGCGCGTGACGAGCGTGCCCACCAGGCTGCCGCGCCCGCGCTCGGCCAGCGCCAGCGCGCCGTCGAAGTCGTCGTAGGGCATGAGCGTGCTGACCGGGCCGAAGGCCTCGACCTCGTGCGCCGCGGCCCCGGCGTCGGGGCGTTCGCAGAGCAGCAGCGTGGGGGCGAAGAACGCGCCCTGGTCGGTGCCGGTGCCGCGCGGCGCGAAGGCGCCCCCGGCGCCGTAGACGACGCGGTTGCCCGCGGCGAGCTGCGCGACGCGCTCGGCGACGTCGTGCTGCTGGTCGCGCGAGGCGAGCGCGCCCATGGTCACGCCCTCCACCGCCGGGTCGCCGACGACGACCTTGGCGAGCCGCGCCGACAGCCGTTCGACGACCGCGTCGAGGTGGCGGCGCGGCACGATCGCGCGCCGGATGGCCGTGCACTTCTGGCCGGCCTTGACCGTCATCTCGCGCGCCACCTCCTTGACGAAGAGGTCGAACTCGACGTCGTCCGGCGTCACGTCGTCCGCCAGGATCGCGCAGTTCAGCGAGTCGGCCTCGGCGTTGAAGGGCACGCTCTGCGCGATCAGGTTGGGCCGCACGCGCAGCTTCGAGGCCGTGTCGGCCGAGCCGGTGAAGGTGACCACGTCCTGGCTGCCGACGCGATCGAGCAGGTCGCCCGTCGGGCCGATCACCAGCTGCAGCGAACCCTCGGGCAGCAGCCCGGACTCCACGCACAGGCGCACCATCGCCTCGGTGAGGTAGCTGGTGGCGGTGGCCGGCTTGACGATGCAGGGCATGCCCGCGAGGAAGCTGGGCGCGAACTTCTCGAGCGCGCCCCACACGGGAAAGTTGAACGCGTTGATGTGCACGGCCGCGCCGCGGCGCGGCACCAGCACGTGCGTGCCCGCGAAGCCGCCCTTCTTGCCCAGCGGCATCGCCGGGCCTTCGTGGATCAGGTTGCCCGACGGCAGCTCGTTGCCGCCCATGCTCGCATAGGCGAACAGGGTGCCGGCGCCGCCCTCGATGTCGATCCAGCTGTCCGCCTTGGTCGCGCCCGTCCAGGCCGAGACGGCGTAGAGCGCGTCCTTGCGCTCCATCAGGTACTTGGCGAGCGCCTTCAGCCGCGCGGCGCGCTGCTGGAAGTCGAGCGCCAGCAGCGCGGGCACGCCCACGCGGTGGGCGTGGGCGAGCAGCTCGCCGAAGTCAAGGGCGTCCTCGTGGGCGTGGGCCACGGGGCGCCCGTCGACGGCGCTCGCCAGGGCGGCGCCCGGGCGGCTGCCGACGAAGCGTCCGGCGACGTAGCTCTGCAGCTGGATCGGGGCGGTCATGCGTTCACTCCTGGACCTTCCAGGTCCCGTTCTCGATCTTGACCATCACGCGCGCCCGCTGGTCGAGGCCGAGGTGGTCGGTCGGGGTCATGTTGAAGATGCCGTGGGCGCCGGCGACGTTCTTCGTCGCCTCCAGCGCGTCGCGCAGCGCGGCGCGGAACTCGGGCGTGCCGGGCTGGGCCTTCTTCAGGGCGACCGGGATGGCGGCCTGCAGCAGCTGGCCGGCGTCCCACGCGTGCGCGCCGAAGGTGGAGACCGAGTCCTTGCCATACGCCGCCTCGTACTTGGTCACGTAGGCGAGCGCGGAGGTGCGCACCGCATTGCCGACCGGCAACTGCTTGGCGACCAGCACCGGGCCGGCGGGCAGGAAGGTGCCCTCGACGTTCTTGCCGCCCACGCGCAGGAAGTCGGCATTGGCGACGCCGTGCGTCTGGTAGATCAGGCCCGCGTAGCCGCGCTCCTTGAGCGTGATCTGCGGCAGTGCCGCGGGCGTGCCCGAACCGCCGACCAGGATCGCGTCCGGCTTGGCAGCCATCAGCTTGAGCACCTGGGCCGTCACCGAGGCGTCGTTGCGCGCGAAGCGCTCGTTGGCGACGACGTTGATGCCCTTCAGGCCGGCGGCCTTGGAGAACTCGGTGTACCAGCCCTCGCCGTAGGCGTCGGCGAAGCCGATGTAGCCCACCGTCTTCACGCCGCGGTCCTTCATGTGCGAGGCGATGGCGAGCGACATCTGGATGTCGTTCTGCGGCGTCTTGAACACCCACTTGCGCTTGGCGTCGACCGGGTCGACGATTCTCGCGGACGCGGCCATCGAGATCATCGGCACCTGGGCCTCGGCGGCGACGTCGATCATCGCGAGCGAGTTGGGCGTGACGGTGGAGCCGACGATGACGTCGGCCTTGTCCTCGGTGATCAGCTTGCGCGTGTTGCTGACGGCCTTGGTGGTGTCGGAGCCGTCGTCCAGCACGATCCAGTTGACCTTCTGGCCGCCGATCGTGGTCGGCAGCAGCGCGATCGTGTTCTTCTCGGGGATGCCCAGCGACGCCGCCGGGCCGGTGGCCGAGAGCGTGACGCCGACGTTGATGTCGGCCAGCGCGCTGCCGGCGACGAGCGCCAGGACGGCGGCGGCCAGGGCGCGGAACGGGGTACGCAGGGAGGTCGGGGTCATCGGGGTCTCACTCCTCGTTGTCGGTCGGAATCAGGGGGACGCGGTCAGGACTGCATTCTGGCCCGACGGCGCCTGCGGGCCGCGCACCGCCGCCAGCCCGCCGAAGAACAGGTCGGCCACCACGGGGGCCATCTGCTCGTGCGAGAGGCTGCCGTCGGGCCGCAGCCAGGTGAACATCCAGTTGATCATGCCGAACAGCAGCATGGCCAGCGGGCGGTCGAGCTCCTGGTCGCGCAGCGCCGGCCGCACCGCGGCGACCGCGTCGCCGAAGGCGGCCACCACGCGGCGCTGCACCGCGACCACCTGCGCGCGTTCGGCCTCCTCGAGGAAGCGCACGTCCTCGGTGAGCACGCGGTGCTCGTGGCGCGCGCTGCCGTACTCGCGCACGAATTGCAGGATGAGCGCGCGCAGGCGCGCGTCCGCGTCCTCGCCGCGCGTGGACGAGACGACCTCGTCGACCACCTGCTCGAGCCGCGCGACGTGTCCCGCCGTGATCTGGAACAGCAGCTCGCGCTTGTCGCGCACGTAGTGGTAGAGCCCGGCCTTCGACACGCCGCAGGCCGCGGCCACCTCGTTCATCGACGTCGCCGTGTAGCCGTGCGTGGCGAACAGCTCCGCGGCCCGCGCGAGGATGGCCTCGCGCTGGTCGTCGTAGCCGGCCGATCGGGTGCGCGCCATCGGGATCAGCGGTGGTCGTAGGAAATCTTCACCGCCGGGGTCACCGGATGCGACTGGCAGGTCAGGATGAACCCCGCCTCCAGGTCGCGCGGCTCCAGCGCATAGTTGCGCGCCATGCGCACCTGGCCCTCGTCGAGGTGGGCGCGGCAGGTGCCGCACACGCCGGTCTTGCAGGAGTACGGCACGTCGAGGCCCGCCTTGGCGGCGCAGTCGAGCAGGTTGCCGTCGGCCTCGTGGAAGTGCAGCGCGTGCGTGATGCCGTCGCGGATCACCGTGAGCGCGCAGTCCGCCGCGTCGCCCGGTTCGGCGGGCTGCGCGGGCACCGGGTTCGGGCCGTTGCCCGCGCCGCCGGGCACGGGCACGCCGAAGCGCTCGACGTGGATGCGCTGCAGCGGCATGCCGGCCGCGAGCAGCGCGCTCTCGGCCTCGTCGTTCATCATGTACGGGCCGCAGACGAAGGCGTGGTCGACGCGGTCGACGGCAATCAGTCCGTCGAGGAACTCGGCCAGCTTGGCGCGGTCGAGGATGCCCTGGTTCAGCGGCGAGTCGACGCGTTCCTCCGAGAACACGTGGTGCAGCGCGAGGCGCGTCACGTAGCGGTTCTTCAGGTCCTCCAGCTCCTCCTTGAACATCGTGGAGGCGCTGCGGCGGTTGCCGTAGACGAGCGTGAAGCGGCTGCGCGGCTCGCGCGCCAGCACGGTCTTCATGATGGACAGCACCGGCGTGATGCCGCTGCCGCCGGCCACGCCGAGGTAGTGGCGCGGCGCTTCGGAATCCAGGGGCACGAAGAAGCGGCCCTGCGGGGGCATCACGTCGATGGTGTCGCCGGCGCGCAGGTTCTCCGCCAGCCAGTTGGAGAAGCGGCCGCCCTTGACGCGGCGCACGCCGACGCGCAGCTCGCCGTCATCGAGCCCTGCGCAGATCGAGTACGAGCGGCGCACGTCCTCGCCCGCGATCAGGCGGCGCAGCGTCAGGTACTGGCCCTGCGTGAAGCGGAAGTCGTCGGCGAGCTCGGCCGGGATGTCGAACGAGACGACCATCGCCTCGTCGGTCTCGGGGCGCACGGAGCGCACCTTGAGCGGGTGGAAATGCGTATCGACCATGGGCGGCTCGACTCAAATGGGTTTGAAGTGCTCGAAGGGCTCGCGGCACGAGACGCAGCGGTACAGCGCCTTGCACGCCGTGGAGCCGAAGGCCGCGAGGCGCTCGGTCTGCTCGCTGCCGCAGCGCGGGCAGGGGACGTGGCGCGCCATCAGGCGGATCGGCGCGACCTTGGCCGAGGCCGGCTCGCTCGCGCATGCGCCCGGCGGCGCGATGCCGTAGCGGCGCAGCTTGTCGCGGCCTTCGGGCGTGATCCAGTCGGTCGTCCACGCCGGCGCGCGGCGCTGCGTGATGCGGGCCGGGCCGAGACCCGCCGCGTCGATCGCCTCGGAGATCGACTGCGCGATGACTTCGGTGGCGGGGCAGCCGGAGTACGTCGGCGTCACCACGACCTCCATCGCATCCTCGTGAGCGATGACGTCGCGCACGATGCCCAGGTCCGTCACGGAGATCGCCGGCACCTCCGGGTCGAGCACGTCCTGCAGCACGCGCCAGGCCTGCTCGACGCGCGCGCGATCGTCCGGGCGGGCCGAGCGCCGGGCCGCCCCAAGCCGGCCCGCCGTCCCCTCGGGGGACGGAGCGCCGTACTCGGCGCGGGAGGGGCTCACCATACGCCGCCCGGGTAGCTGCGCTGCAGCACCTGCATCTCGGCCAGCACGTAGCCGAAGTGCTCGCTGTGCACGCCGCGCATGCCGGTGGAGCGGAACTGGCCAGCCTCGGGCACGGCCAGGCGCGCGTCGGCCAGCACCGGCTCGACGAGCGCCGCCCAGTCGGCGCGCAGCGCGGATCGGCGCGGGCCCAGGCCCGCTCGCTCCGCGGCCTCGTCGACCGCGTCGTCCTCGAACAGCTCGGCCAGGTAGGGCCAGGTGCGCTCGACGGCGCGCGCCATGCGGCGCGCGGATTCGTCCGTGCCGTCGCCCAGGCGCACGACCCACTCGGCCGCGTGGGCCACGTGGTAGCGCGCCTCCTTCACCGCCTTGCCGGCGATGGCCGCGACCTCGGCGTCGCTCGACGCCTCCAGCTTCGCCCACAGCACGTTCAGCCAGGCCGCGAGCACGAAGTTGCGCAGCGCCAGGTCGGCGAAGTCGCGGCCGCCCTTGCGGCTCGGCAGCTCCACCAGCGTGGCGTTGCGGAAGTCGCGCTCGTCGCGCAGGAAGGCGAGCTGGTCCTCGTCGTAGCCGAGCGCCGCGCCCGCGTGCGTGAGCAGCGCGCGCGCCTGGCCGACGAGGTCGAGCGCGAGGTTGGTCAGCGCGATGTCCTCCTCGAGGATGGGCGCGTGGCCGCTCCACTCGGCGAGGCGCTGGGCGTGGATCAGGCAGGTGTCGCCGATGCGCAGCAGGTACTCCTGCGCCGGCGCCGCCTTGATCTCGATCGAAGCAACGGCCGTCATCACATGTGCCCCACTTCCGGCGGCAGCTCGTAGAAGGTCGGGTGGCGATACACCTTGTCCTCCATCGGGTCGAACAGCATCGCCTTGTCGGCCGGGTCGGACGCGATGATCTGGTCGGAGCGCACCACCCAGACGCTGACGCCTTCCTGGCGGCGCGTGTAGACCTCGCGCGCCATTTGCAGCGCCATCGTCGGGTCGGGGGCGTGCAGGCTGCCGCAGTGCTTGTGGTCGAGGCCCGCCTTGGCGCGGACGAACACTTCCCACAGCGGCCACTCGCGGGCCTGGGCCTGGGCGTTGGCTTGGTCGGTCTTGGAGGGGGTCATGGTGGTTCTCCGTCGTTCGATCAGGCGGCGGCGCGTTGGTCGCCCGTGCGCTTGCGGGCGTGCGCGAGGGCCGCTTCGCGCACCCACTCGCCGTCGTTCCAGGCGTCCACGCGCTCGGCGAGGCGCTCCTTGTTGCACGGCCCCTCGCCGTTGACGACGCGCCAGAACTCCGACCAGTCGATGGGCCCGAAATCGTGGCGGCCGCGCGCCTCGTTCCACTTCAGGTCGGGGTCGGGCAGCGTGACGCCGAGGATCTTCGCCTGCTGCGCCGTCGCGTCGACGAACTTCTGGCGCAGGTCGTCGTTGCTGATGCGCTTGATGCCCCAGCGCATCGACTGCGCGGTGTTGGGCGACTGGTCGTCCGGCGGGCCGAACATCATCAGGCTCGGCCACCACCAGCGGTTCGTGGCGTCCTGCACCATCGCGCGCTGCGCCTCGGTGCCCTTGGTCATCATCGTCAGCAGCGACTCGTAGCCCTGGCGCTGGTGGAAGGACTCCTCGCGGCAGATGCGCACCATGGCGCGCGCGTAGGGCGCGTAGGAGCAGCGGCACAGCGGCAGCTGGTTCATGATGGCCGCGCCGTCGACCAGCCAGCCGATCACGCCGACGTCCGCCCAGGTGAGCGTCGGGTAGTTGAAGATCGAGCTGTACTTGGCCTTGCCCGCGTGCAGCGCGTCCAGCATCTGGTCGCGCGAGGTGCCGAGCGTCTCGCCGGCCGCGTAGAGGTAGAGGCCGTGGCCCGCCTCGTCCTGCACCTTGGCGAGCAGGATGGCCTTGCGCTTGAGCGTGGGCGCGCGCGAGATCCAGTTGCCCTCCGGCAGCATGCCGACGATCTCGGAGTGCGCGTGCTGGCTGATCTGGCGCACCAGCGTCTTGCGGTAGTGCTCGGGCATCCAGTCCTTGGCCTCGATGAACTCGTCGCGGTCGAGGGCCGCCTCGAAGCGCTCCTCGGCGACGGCGTCGTCCACCGAGCGCACGACCAGGCGTTCTTCCTTCGGCGCGGTATCCATGGCTTGGGTATACATGCGGGGGCTCCTTACTTCTGGCGGAGGTCGACGACGCGCTTGGCCTTGCCGACCAGCGTGCGCTCGATGGATTCGGGCTGGCCGACGCGCACCGCGGTGCTCACGCCGGTCAACGTCTTGATGCGAGCCTGCAGTTCCTGGCCGATGGCGAGCGGATTGGCGGCGGCCTGCTCGGGCAGCAGCTCGCACAGCACCTCGACCTTGTCCAGCAGGCCGTCGCGCGTGACGACGAGCTGGTACTGGCCGCCGAGCGCGCCGTGCGCGAGCACGATCTCCTCGATCTGCGTCGGGAACAGGTTGACGCCGCGGATGATGAGCATGTCGTCGGAGCGGCCGACGATCTTGCCCATGCGGCGGAAGCTGCGCGCCGTGGGCGGCAGCAGGCGCGTGAGGTCGCGCGTGCGGTAGCGGATCACGGGCAGGGCCTGCTTGGTGAGCGTCGTGAAGACGAGCTCGCCCTCCTCGCCGTCGGGCAGCAGCTCGCCCGTCTCCGGGTCGATGATCTCGGGATAGAAGTGGTCTTCCCAGATCACCGGGCCGTCCTGCGTCTCGACGCACTCGCTCGCCACGCCCGGGCCCATCACCTCGGACAGGCCGTAGATGTCGACCGCGTCGATG
>Ga0209051_1003192_pt1 | contig 10946 bp, 10 predicted proteins | sample AraplaCvi_mMS_r2_2_FD_184286 | JGI IMG/M metagenome (GOLD analysis project Ga0209051, IMG submission 184286) | Arabidopsis root microbial communities from North Carolina, USA - plate scrape MF_Cvi_mMS_r2 (SPAdes) (version 2) | ecosystem: Host-associated > Plants > Roots > Endosphere | place...
CGATCCACGCCGGCGGCAGCCCGCCGAGATCGGGATTGCGTGCCGGCACCGCGACGTTCGGGTCGGCGTCGCCGAGGTAACTGGCCCAGCCGTAGACGTTCGACTTCTGCGTCCACAGCCGATGATGGTGGTCGTCGAGACCTTCCTGCGTTGCCGAGCGGTCGTCGAGCATCGGGTAGACGAGCAGTTGTGCCGCCAGGTTCACCTCGCCTCGATCGCGGGCCAGCAGCGCCAACGCGGCGGCGAGTCCGCCACCGGCACTGGCACCGGCGACGGCGACGCGCGCGGGGTCGACGCCGGGCAGGTCCGCGAGCCAGCGCAGCGCGCCGTAGCAGTCCTCGAGCGGGATCGGATACGGGTACTCCGGCGCCAGGCGGTAGTCGACTGCCGCGACGACGACACCCAGCTCGCGGGCGAACCGACGGCACAGGTCGTCGTCCTGGGCGGCGCTGCCGATGACGTAGCCCCCGCCGTGAATCCACAGCAGGGCAGGGCCTTTCGCCCGCGCGCCAGGTGCTCGATGCAGCCGAACCCGGACACCGGAGGCCAACGTCAGGACCTCGACGTCGGGCGGCGTTCGGCGGTCCATCAGGCGTGCGGCCACGCGGAACACCGGCAACGAGTTGGGGGTGATCATGCTGCGGGGGATCAACCGGGCGGAGCGCTTGAGCTCGGGATGGAAGTCGGCCACGCGACCGACACTACTTATCGGACGGCCCCCGCGCGCCTAATCGCGGTCGTCGAGCAGGGCTTCGAAGGCCACCCGGTCACCGCGATACAGCGAGCGGACCACTTCGATCGGCCTGCCGTCGGTGTCCACCGATCGCCGGTGCAACCGCAGCATCGGCATGGCCGTCGTCGACTCGAGCAGTCCGGCCTCGCGGGGGGACGCCAGCACGGTCTCGACTCGTTCGACCGCCGAGCCGAATTCGACTCCGGTGGCCCGGATCGCGGCGTAGAGCGAGGTGGTGGGATCGAAGGTCTCGGTGAACGCCCCGAAGCGGTGCTTCGGCAGGTAGGTGCTCTCCAGCCCGATGCGTTGCCCGTCGGCGAGCAGGACGCGTTCGAGGTGCATCACCGCGGCGCCGTCGGTGACGTCCAGGGCAGCGGTGAGATCGGGGGCGGCCTCGACGTCCTCCCAGGTGATCAGCAGCCGACCCGGCTTGCGCCCCATCTTCAGGGCGCCCTCGGTGTACGACTTGAGTGAAAGTGGCTGCACCAGTTTCGGTTTCGATACCACCGTGCCGCGGCCGCGGCGCTCGACGCGTCCTTCGACGAGCAGTTCGTGCAACGCCTGCCGCACGGTCTCGCGGGCGACCCCGAAGCGTGCGGCCAGCTCCCGCTCGGGAGGAAAGGCGTCACCCTCGACGAGTCCGTCGAGAATCTCGTCGAGGGCCGTGCGGATCGCGTACGGCTTGCTCATGACTCCCTCTGGCGGGCAACGCGTTCGGCGATGGCGAGCACGTCGTCGATCGTAACGGTCGCGTCGGCGTGGGGGTCCTTGGCGGCGTCGTCGTAGCGCCGCAGTCGCAGCGCGTCGGGCCACCACGCGTGCGCGGCAAGTGCGGGTGCGACGTCGGCACCGCCCTGAGCCTGAAGTGACGCCAGGGAGGTCGGGGTGAGCGCGGCGCCGTAGGTGGGATCGGTTGCCACCAGGTACCGCTTGGCGGCGACGTGTTGGCCGGCCAGCCAGCCGACCCGTTCGCCGAATCGCGGTGTCAGCCACTCTCGCGCCGTCTGGTCGTGCCGTACGGCCGCCGCGGCGTCGAACAACGGGCTGTGCGCGATGTCGTGCAGCGCGGCGGCGAGCACCAACTCGTCGTCGGCGCCGTCTTCCAGGGCGCGGCTTGCCGCTTGCAAGGCGTGGTCCAGTTCGTCGACCGCCTCCTCGTCCCACACGTCACGCAGGGACGACAGCAGGCGGGCGGTTTCGGTGATCGCGTCCACGGTTGCAGCATACCCGCAATTGGTCTATACCAATTGTTCATCTGCCGTTCCGGCTGCCATCACCGGAGCGTCGGCGGCCCGTATCCCCGAGTCTGGAAGGTCAACCACCATGCGCGTCACGATCATTGGCGGCGGAATCCTCGGAACCGCCCACGCCCTCGAGGCGGTACGGCGCGGTCATCACGTCACCCAGCTCGAGCGGGAGCCGGAGGCCCGCGGCGCGACCGTCCGCAACTTCGGCCTGGTGTGGGTGTCCGGCCGAGCCAGCCACGAACTCGACGCCGCCCTGCGGTCCCGTGAACTGTGGGAACGAATCGGCGCCACGATCCCCGGCGTCGGGTTCCGGCCCGCCGGCTCGTTGACGCTGCTGCGCACACCGCGCGAGGTCGCGGTCGCCGAACAGGCCGTCGAGCGTGCCGATGCCGACGCGCGGGGCTTCGAGCTACTCGAGCCCGATCGCGCCCGTGCGCTCAATCCCGCGCTGCGAGGCCAGTTCCTGGCCGCACTGCACTGCTCGCGTGACGCAGCGGTGGAGTCACGCCAAGCGATGCCGGCCATCCGCGAATATCTAAGCGGCACCGGTCGTTACGACTTCATGTCGGGGACCGAGGCGCGCTCGGTCGAGGGCACCACCGTACGCGACGACAACGGCAGGCTCCACGACGCCGATCTGGTTCTGGTCTGCCCCGGCGCCGCGCACGGCGGCCTGACCCGCGAGATCGCCGGGGATCTGCCAGTGCGCCGCGTGCGGTTGCAGATGATGCAAACCGACCCGCTCGACGAACCGCTCACCACGGCCATCGCCGACGGCGACAGCTTCCGCTACTACCCGGGCTTCGCGGGAAGTGCGCTCGAAGGGTTGCGAGACAACGAACCTCAGCACGAGATTGCCGCCGAGGGGCGCATGCAACTGCTGTGCGTCCAGCGTTTGCACGGTGGACTGACGATCGGCGACACCCACGAATACGACGAGCCGTTCGCGTTCGACGTCGACGACGCACCGTATGACTACCTCGCCGCGCGCGTCGAGGAATTCCTCGGCAGACCGTTGCCGACCGTCCGGCGCCGATGGGCGGGCGTGTACAGCCAATGCGTCGACCCCGGGCAACTGGTGATGCGCACCAAGGCGGCCGACGGTGTCTGGGTGATCACCGGCCCAGGCGGCCGGGGCATGACGCTCGGGCCCGCCATCGCCGAGCAGACCGCCGATCTGATCGAACTGTGAACGAAACGGCCATGATTCAACTCGCCGTGCTCGACATGGCAGGAACCACCGTCGCCGACGACGGCCTGGTGATCAGTTCGTTCGAGGCTGCCGCGACGGCTGCGGGCCTACCCACCGAAGGCCCCGAGCGCGAGCACGCCCGCCAGTACGTGCTCGACACGATGGGCCAGTCCAAGATCGTCGTGTTCCGTGCGCTGTTCGGAGCCGAGGACGTCGCCCAGCGGGCCAACGCCGCCTTCGAGAGCGCATACGCGGCGGCGATCGACGAGGGCCACGCCAAGGCCGTCGACGGCGCTGCCGACGCGATCGCCCGCCTTCGCGACGCCGGGATCAAGGTGGCGCTGACGACGGGCTTCAGCGGGCCCACCCAGCAGAAGCTGCTTGCCGCGCTCGGCTGGGAGTCCGCCGTCGACCTGGTGCTGGCGCCCGGCGCCGGGGTGCGCGGCCGTCCCTACCCGGACCTCATCCTGACCGCACTGATGCGGCTCGGCGTCGACGGCGTCGGTCACGTCGCCGCACTCGGCGACACCACCAGCGACGTCACGAGCGCGCTGCGCGCCGGATGTTCCATCGCCGCAGGCACTCTCACGGGTGCCCACGACGAGAAGCAGTTGTACGACGCCGGAGCCACTTACGTGGTGCCGACGGTGTCCGAGTTCGCCGACCTGATCCTCGACCACCAACCCTAGGACGCAGAGATGACGCTTCGAAAGACCCTGGCGGCCCTGACCGCCGCGACCCTCGCCGTCACCATGACGGCGTGCGGTGGCACCGGATCCTCGGGTACGGGAAAGGGCGAGACCGTCACGGTGTACAGCGCAGACGGTCTGGCCACCTGGTACAAGACCCAGTTCGACGCCTTCACCAAGAGCACGGGCGTGAACGTCAACCTGGTGGAAGCCGGTTCCGGCGAGGTGGTCTCGCGCGTCGAGAAGGAACAGTCGAATCCGCAGGCCGACCTGTTGGTCACCCTGCCGCCGTTCGTCCAGAAGGCCGACCAATCGGGTTTGCTGCAGTCGAGCGGAGTAGACGTCAGCGGCATTCCGGCCGCCCAGGTGGGCTCCGACGGCCACTACCTGCCGGTCGTGGACAACGCGCTGAGCTTCATCGCCAACCCCGGCGCGAACCCGCAACCCGCCACCTGGAACGACCTGCTGGCGCCCGAATACAAGGGCAAGCTTCAGTATTCGACCCCGGGTCAGGCCGGCGACGGCACCGCGGTGCTCATCCTGCTGCAGCATCTGATGGGCAAGCCCGCGGCGCTGGACTACCTCGGCAAGCTGCAGGCCAACAACGTGGGACCGTCGTCGTCGACCGGCAAGTTGCAGCCGAAGGTCAGCAACGGCGAACTGCTGGTGGCCAACGGAGACGTGCAGATGAACCTCGGCTCGATCAAGGACGACGGATCGAAGTTCGCCGTCTTCTTCCCGGCCGCCGCCGACGGTACGAAGACCACCGTTTCGCTGCCCTACGTCGCAGGCGTCACCAAGGGTGCGCCCCATGCCGACTCGGCCAAGAAGCTGTTGGCCTTCCTGGTCTCCGAGGACGTCCAGAAGACCGTTGCGCCCGAGGCGCTCGGCATCCCGGTGCTGAGCTCGCTGGCCTCGTCGGCGCAGGGGGCGGCCGCACCGAACACTCCGGCCGCGGTGCTCAAGGGCGTCGACGTGTGGGTGCCGGACTGGAACGCCGTGCTCAAGGATCTCGACGCCGACGTCGCCGCGTACCAGAAGGCCACCGGCAGCTGATCATGGCCGAGACCCGGATGGGGAAGACGAAGGCGGGGACCAGCGTTCGGCGCGAGGCGGTCGCCGAAAGCGGCACGCCCGCAATCACCTTCGACCGCGTCGGCGTGACCTATGGCCGTGGCAACAAGACGACGACGGCGCTGGTCGACTTCAACCTCCGGGTGGCCGTCGGTGAGACGGTGGCGCTCCTCGGCCCCAGCGGGTCCGGCAAGTCCACCGCGCTCAACGCCCTGGCCGGGTTCGTCCGCCCGGCCACCGGCGCGGTCCGGCTCGCCGGTCGCGACGTCACCGACCTGCCGCCTGCCAAGCGCGGCATCGGTGTGGTGCTGCAGTCCTACGCGCTGTTCCCGCACATGCGGGTGTACGACAACGTCGCGTTCGGACTGACGTCGCGGCGGATCTCGCGTGGCGAGGTCGCGTCCCGGGTCGCCGAAGCGCTGGACATGGTCGGCATGTCGGCCTACGGAAAGCGCCTGCCCCGTGAACTTTCCGGTGGCCAGCAACAACGGATCGCGATCGCCAGGGCGCTCGCGATCCGTCCGAGCGTGCTGCTGCTCGACGAACCCCTTGCGGCGCTGGACGCCCAGCTGCGCCAGTCGATGCTCGCGGAGCTGCAACGGCTCAAGGAGGCGCTGCCCGACACGGCGATGCTCTACGTGACCCACGACCAGGGCGAGGCCCTGGCGCTGGCCGACCGGATCGTCGTGATGAAGGATGCGCGGCTGATGGACGTCGGTACCGCCGAAAGTCTCTGGAAACGCCCGCCGACGAGTTTCACGGCCGCCTTCCTAGGTGGTGCCAACCTGATTCCCTGCACCGTGGGGCGGGTCATCGGCACGTCGGCGCTGGTGACCTTCGCGCACAAGACGGTCAGCGCGGAGGCGCCCCAACCCGCCGTCGGCAGAGCGGACTGGGCGCCACAGTCCAAGGCGCTGCTGTGCATTCGCCCCCACGCCGTCAAGGTCGTCGGCCTCGGTGATCGAGATGCGCTGCGCGCCAACGTGAAGGCCGCGGTGTGGCGGGGTGCCGCCACCCGCCTCACCGTGTCGGTCCACGGCTTGGCCGACCAGGTGATCGACGTCGACGTGCCAGGGGCGACGACGTATGACGTCGGGGCCGAGATCGGTCTGCGGTTCCCCGAGCCCGCCGGCGTGCTGGTGCAGTGCCCGTGACGGCCCTGCTCGAGTCGACGCCGGAGGCTCCGGTCCGACCGGCCGCTCCGAGGTCGGCGGCGACGTGGTGGGCGGTTCCGCCGGTGGCGATCGTGCTGCTCGCCGCGGTGTACCCCCTGATTCGGGTGTGCCTGGAGTCGGTGAAGGGCGTTGGCACTCAGAGCAGTTGGCTGAGCGTGCTTTCCTCGGCGGCGTTCCGTGACGCCCTGTGGCGGACCGTCGCAATCGCGGCCACCTCCACGCTCGGCTGCCTGGTGCTCGGCACCTTCCTGGCCGTCGTGCTGGCCTTCGTGCCGTTTCCCGGCAGACGCCTCGTCGGTCGCCTCGTCGACACCGTGCTGGCGCTGCCGTCGTTCCTCGTCACGTTGGCCTTCACCTTCCTGTACGGCACCGCTGGCGCGGTCAACGCCGCCATCGCCGGCGTCACGGGCGATCACGCGCCCGTCCTCGACTTCCTGTACACCCCGGCGGGGGTGATCGCCGCGGAGATCACGTTCTTCACGCCGTTCGTCGTCCGCCCGCTGTTGGCGTCGTTCTCGACGTTGCCGCGGGCGCAGCTCGACGTCGCGGCGAGTCTCGGAGCGTCACCCCTTCGGGTGCTGCGCTCGGTGGTGCTGCCCGAGGCGTGGCCCGCGCTGATGGCGGGCGGCAGTCTGGTTCTGCTGTTGACGCTCAACGAGTTCGGCATCGTGCTGTTCACCGGCGCCAAGGGTGTGACGACGCTGCCGGTGCTGATCTACACCAGGGGGATCGTGTCGTTCGACCTGCCGGGTGCGGCGGTGATCGCGACCGTGCAGATCGCCCTGTCGCTGGCGCTCTACGCCGTCTACCGGGTCGTCTTCGCCCGCGCGACGGCACGACGAGAAGGGTCGGACACCGATGTTGTTGTGGACCAGGCGAAGTAGAGCCGTCCTGCTCGGCGTCTTCGCGGTCGTCGTGACCGTCGTCTTCGTCGCGCCACTGGCGACGGTGGTGCTCGCGGGGTTGGCGGGGTCGTGGACCGGTGCGCTGCCATCGGACCTCGGCGTCGCCCACCTCGGCGGCGCGCTGTCCGGGGAGAACCTGGCGAGCCTGTCGGTCAGCCTGCAAACGGCCTTCGTCTCTGGCGGGTTGGCGTTGGTACTCGGCGCGTGGGCCGCGCTCGCGGCGCGGGAATCACCGCGGTGGCTGAGCCGGATCGTCGACGCGGTGTTTCACCTGCCGATCGCCGTCCCCTCGGTGGCACTGGGGCTCGGCCTGCTGATCGCCTTCAACTCGCCGCCTTTGCTGCTCGGCGGAACGCGGTGGATCGTGATTCTCGGGCACGCGGTCCTGGTGCTCGCATTCTCCTTCAGTGCGGTCTCGGCCGCGCTGGACCGCCTCGATCCGGCCTACCGACTGGCCGCGGAATCCCTTGGGGCGAGCCCGCTGCGGGTGTTGGCGCGGGTGACACTGCCGATGTTGCTCCCGGCGCTCGGTGCGGCTGCGGGTCTGGCCGTCGCGTTGTCGATGGGCGAACTCGGCGTCACCGTGATGGTGTATCCGGCCACGTGGAAGACGTTGCCCGTCACCATCTTCGCGCTCACCGACCGCGGGCAGGCGTTCCAGGCCGCGGCGGGGACCACCGTCCTGCTGGTGGTCACCCTGGTGGCGCTGGTCGGGCTGGGCCGCATCCGCTCCGCAGCGGCCGTGCGTTAGGCAGCAGGCGCAGGCGCCGGCGCGGGTTCCGGCGGGACGTAGCCGGGCAGCGTGATCGGCGGAAGGCCGGGAATCTCGAGGATTCCAGGTGGCGCCTGCGTGCTGGTCTCACTCGGCGGCGTCGCCGGCCCCGGTGGGGGTCCCAGCGGAGGCGCCGTGCCCGTCGTCGTCGGCGAGGCCTCGGTCGTCGGAGCCTCGGTGGTCGGGGCAGGAGTCTCGGTGGGTGGTGCGGCGGTGGTCGTCGGCGCGGGCGGCGGGGTCTCGGTCGGCAGCGGCCCGATCGGAATCAGGGGCTCTTCGTAGACCGGCGGAGGCGCGGGCGCCGACGCGCTGGGCGGCGGCGGTAGTGGTGTCGGCGACGGTGCCGGTGGGGGAGGCAGATCGGCCGGCGACGACGTTCGCACGCTTCCCGACCGGGGCGTCCAGCCCTGTTCGGCGGGCTTGCCGATGCCGCACGACACCTGCTTGCTGCCTGCCGCCCAACTGACGGCGGACACCGGCTCGACGCCGAGGGACAGTCCGGACGTGCTCAGCCTGGCGGGAGCCAGGTACGCGTCGGCCACGCGGGTGCAGGCCTCGGTGATGAACGACCGCTGCTCGGCGTCGGACGGCAGGCTCCCCGTGAACCGCTCGGCCAGGCTGACCGAGCCGGTGACCTCGAGGCCGTGCGGTGTGGAGCAGTCGACGGGGATGTCGGTCGAACGGTTCGCCGAATCGAGGCCGAGGCAGGTGCCCGGCGCCCAGACCTTCGACTGGTCCAGGTCGACGATGCGGCCCTTGAAGGGCACCGGCTTGCCCTCTTGGCCGAGCAGCTGGAGGCCGCACAGCAGGTTGCGGCTGCCGGTGTTGGTCCCGTCCGCGTCACCCGCCCAGAGGACGCTGATGGTGAATCGACTGTTCGGGTCGTAGTGGGTGCCCAGATATTCGCGCACGGCGAGCTGGCACGGCTCCCCGAAGCCGTTCATGTCGACGGGTTTCGCGACTTCGAACATGTGGTCCGAACGGCACTGCACGAACGACGGTTTGTCCGGTGCGTCGGGGGGCCAGCTGAGGCACGTTCCGGTGCCTGCGTTGCTGAACACGATGCTGGCGCGGCTGCCGCCCGCCGCGGTCCTGGGCGCCTCCGGGGTGGACGTGAGCAGCTGGATCACCCCGCCGACCAACACGACGATCATGACCAGGGTGAGGATTCCGCGGCGGTGTGCGCGGGTCTGCCGCTGCTTGGCCTCGCCTTCGAGACCAGAACACTTGTCGTCGAGTGCGGCGAGCACCGACGCGAGGTCGGGGACGCCGCCACCCGTCTGGGGGTTCTTCACCGTGCCAGGCTCCGTCGAGGTGTCGGCACGAACCCGCCTTTCACGCCCCTGCCTTCCACGACGATGAGCTGGCCGCATGTGCTAGCCACGGCGTCAAGCGTGGCACAGCCGCGCAGGCGACGCCACGTCTGCGGCCGTACCGTGACCGGCTTCGACGTCATTCCGTGTCTCGGTTGCCTGTGAGTCGACGTGATTTTCGGCGCGTTCCGGTGGCACGGGTGTCTACTGAGATCGGAACCTGAGATCAGAACCCAACTTCGGCTCGACGACGACGCGAGGTAGGTGCCATGGCACGTATCGACCTGACTGCCAAGATCCCGTTGATCGGGATGTCCATGGTGTTCCTGGCGATGGGGATCGTCGCCGTCACCGCGTATCTGCACGTGGGGTGGTGGTCGATCGTCGGGTACGCGATCGCCGCCGTCCTCGCGGTGTTCGGCTTCGCGTTCACCTTCCGAGACATCAACGACACGTCCAAACCGCCGCCGGTGGTGCCGCCGTCGAACGGGGCGACCCGATGAGCACGGAAAGCACGGAACCTCGGCAGCAGGAGGACTACGACAACTCCGCGTTCACTACCGAGGACGCCGGTTACGAGAAGGGCCTCAAGCCGCGTCAGCTCCAGATGATCGCGATCGGCGGGGCCATCGGCACCGGGCTGTTCCTCGGTGCGGGAGGCAGGCTCGCCAGCGCGGGGCCCGCGCTGTTCCTGGTGTACGCCTTCTGCGGCGTCTTCGTTTTCCTGATCCTGCGGGCGCTTGGTGAACTGGTGCTGCATCGGCCGTCGTCCGGGTCGTTCGTGTCCTACGCCCGCGAATTCCTCGGGGAGAAGGCGGCGTTCGTCGCCGGGTGGATGTACTTCCTGAACTGGGCGATGACGGCGATCGTGGACTCCACGGCGATCGCCACCTACTTCCACTTCTGGAAGGCCTTCGCGGACATCCCTCAGTGGTTGATCGCACTGATTGCCCTGGCCATCGTGCTCGGCATGAACATGATCTCGGTCAAGGTGTTCGGCGAACTCGAGTTCTGGGCGGCGCTGATCAAGGTCATCGCGTTGGTGACGTTCCTGGTTGCCGGCACGATCTTCCTCGCGGGCCGCTACAAGATCCAGGGCCAGGACACCGGCTTCAGCGTGATCAGTGACCACGGCGGACTGTTCCCGACGGGGCTGTTTCCGGTCGTGATCGTCACCTCCGGGGTGGTCTTCGCCTACGCCGCAGTCGAACTCGTCGGCACGGCGGCTGGCGAGACGGCCAATCCCGCGAAGATCATGCCGCGGGCGATCAACTCCGTCATCGCCCGCATCGCGCTGTTCTACGTGGGCTCGGTGTTCCTGCTCGGGCTGCTGCTGCCCTACACGGCCTACAAGTCGGGGGAGAGCCCGTTCGTCACGTTCTTCTCCAAGATCGGCGTCGACGGCGCAGGCACGATCATGAACATCGTGGTCCTGACGGCCGCGTTCTCGAGCCTCAACGCCGGGCTGTACTCGACGGGCCGGATCCTGCGGTCGATGGCGATGAACGGCAGCGCACCGAAGTTCACGTCGTTGATGAACAAGCGCGGCGTGCCGTACGGCGGCATCTGCCTGACGGCGGTGATCGGACTGTTCGGCGTGCTGCTCAACGGCGTCGTACCGGCGCAGGCCTTCGAGATCGTGCTCAACGTGGCCGCGCTGGGCATCATCGCGTCGTGGGGCACCATCGTGATCTGCCAGATTCAGCTCTACCGCTGGTCCAAGAAGGGCATCTTGGAGCGCCCGTCGTTCCGGCTGTGGGGAACGCCGTGGACGGGGTACCTCACGCTGGCGTTCCTGGTGGGCGTGCTGGTGCTGATGGCCTTCGACCCGCCCATCGGGACGTGG
>Ga0209051_1003193_pt1 | contig 10945 bp, 8 predicted proteins | sample AraplaCvi_mMS_r2_2_FD_184286 | JGI IMG/M metagenome (GOLD analysis project Ga0209051, IMG submission 184286) | Arabidopsis root microbial communities from North Carolina, USA - plate scrape MF_Cvi_mMS_r2 (SPAdes) (version 2) | ecosystem: Host-associated > Plants > Roots > Endosphere | place: USA...
ACCGGCTATATGACGAAGCGGTACGCCAGGCACTGACAGTGTTGTGGGAAGCTGCCGACCGGGTCTGCGGCAAGCGACTACAAGCGCTGATACCGAAGCTGGTTGATGCCATGGAGCGGCACGGCCATCTCGACCTGAATCCAGTCGTCAAGGCCAAACTCCTGCAGATCAGCGCGGCGACCATCGATCGCATGCTAGCCAATGCGCGTGCGCACATCGATGGGCAGCGCAAACGGCGTACGGGAGTGGGCTCGGGCATCCGGCGCAGCATTCCAGTGCGTACCTTCGCCGACTGGCGCGATCCACCACCTGGCTTCTTCGAGATCGACATGGTCGAACACTGCGGCGGATCGAAGATAGACGGTGAATTTGTCCACACCCTCACGCTGACTGATATCGCCAGCGGCTGGACAGAATGTGTGGCCATGCGAGTACGTAACCAGATGCTGGTGATTGAAGGATTTGAGAAGGCGGCTGCCGATCTGCCATTCGCGATGCTTGGAGTTGACTCGGATAATGACAGTGCGTTCATGAACCAGAGCGTCCTCGACTACTGCAAGGGCCGTGGCCTTGTGCAGACGCGCTCGAGGGCCTACAAGAAGAACGACCAGGCCTGGGTGGAGCAGAAGAACGGCGCCGTCGTGCGGAGGCTTGCCGGCTATGGCCGGCTGAGCGGTGTCGATGCCACGAACGCGCTGGTGCAGCTGTACGCTTCATCGCGGCTATACATTAACTTCTTCCAGCCTTCGTTCAAGCTGAAGTCCAAGACGCGTGACGGCGCGCGCGTACACAAGGTCTATTTAGCGCCGGCGACGCCGTGCGATCGGCTTCTGGCACACGACAGCGTCGCCCCCGCTATCAAGGAGAAGCTGAAGGCACAGTTCAAAGGCCTCGATCCTGTGCGGCTGCTGCAGGAGATGCGAATGGCTCAGCAAACATTGAGCGAGTTCGCAGCTCACGGTGTGTGTGCTGAAGCAGCGCCAGCCGGTGAGTCAGACGTTGCGGTCTTCCTCGCCGGCCTTTCTTCGGCATGGAAGGAAGGTGAGGCACGTCCAACACACCGGAAGCATCCGAAGGCAAAGCACTGGTGGCGAAGTCGGGTGGATCCGTTCGCCGACGCGTGGCCGCTAATCGAAGGATGGCTGATTGCAGAGCCCTCAGTGCCGGCCAACGTATTGATGGATCGGTTGGCCTCGATGTTTCCAGAAGCGTACGCGAGTAAGGCACAACTACGAACGCTGCAGCGCCGGGTCAAGGCGTGGCGAGCAGAGCGCGTGAAAGAACTAATTCTGGGTGACCTGCGAAAGTCCGCTGACGCGTCAGCCGAAGTGTGAGTTACGGAAAAGTTAAAAGTCGCCGGGGGCCGGGCGCTCCGCGCCCGGCAAACCACGAAAGAAGAGAAGAAAGAAAGCGAAACGACAACAATTCGTCAGGTAACATTCCTTCGTGAGGCAACACGGCCGGACAAAATGATTGTCGCCGCCCAGGCTCAGCGGCTTTGACGTTGTCGAACAGCATGAGCATTCGCGAGAGATCCTCACGAAGCTGGCGGAAAGGGTAGGGCGGGTCGAACGACATAGCCGCCAACTCGTTGTTGCGATGAGGGCCGAAAGGCAAGTTGTCGCGTTGCTGCCTGAACTGCTGCAGTGAAGGCCTTTCCAGCGGCCCAGTCACCACATTCTTGAAACGGAACTGTATTACTTCATAAGCGGAACACGATTACTTCTCTTCACGCAGAGCGTGCGCAACGCCCCACAGGAACGTTGTTTCGCATTGAAAAGCTAAAGTCGCATGAATGATGAGCGCGAAAAAGGCTACGTTCGCAAATGAGCGCGGCTCGCACGAATGACGTTCTTCAACACCAGGCCAAGCCGTTACGTCGAACTTAAAGTGCAATTAATCGCCAAGCTTCCCCGGCAACCATCAATTGCCGGCTGGCACGAAGGAGTTCCCCGCTGCATAGAAGGCAGCCAGTTCCGTTTCGGATTATAATTTCACGATCATGAAATAATCTGGCCCGCCGCCTCCACGCTGGCTTGCCTTCTCCACGGGACGGTCCTTTATGCCGCGACCACTACCTGATCCGACGCCACCGTCGCGCGCGACGATTCGCACCACTCACCAACTGGGCGACCGCATTCGCGCCACCCGGGCAGGGGAAGGGATGCCCATAGACCAGGCGGCGAGGCATTGCGGTGTCTCTGTCGGCATGCTGTCCAAGCTCGAAAACGGCAAGGGCGTCAATCTCGGGCATGCCCTGCGGGTGCTGGACGGACTGGGTTTGACGATGCTGGTCGTGCCCAAGGCGCATGCACCTTGGCTCGAGGAGGCTGCGGCCCATGCGTCCAAGACCGGCGAGCTGGCAGCGTGGGATTAGTCCTTAGCGGGGCTGCCATGCTGGCGTTTGTGGTCAGCATCGGCGTCAAAGTTGGGAGTCGCCGATGCGCGAAGCCAGCCGGGTCTGACTCAGCCGAGGTCAGACAAAATGCCGCGTGCGAGAAGCGCGCTCCCAGGCGCCGTGGCGCGGAGATGGATTGCTGTGTGCCTTCGCTGAGCCGGCTGTCCATGCCATAACTTCAACCTATCGAGCCGCGTCAATGGGGTGCGACGCCTTCGCCGATTGGGATGGTGCCCCCGGCGAACGCCTCGCTTGCAGTTGCTGCGCCCGTTTTGCATCCTCCGGGCGAACCTGCCCCGCCTGCTGGCCGGCCAGATCCATCCGCGATGCGCCTTCGATGAGGCAGGCCCAGTAGCGGGCGCCGCGGCACCAGGTCTTGATCGCCTCGCGCAATTCGGCCTCCGTGAGGGCAAGCTTATGGGCATGCGGGAGGAGATCCTCGAAGATGCCGATCTTGAGCGGCACCTTGGGTGCCGGGTGCTTCGGAAAGGCTAGCGGAAAACGCCGTTGCAGCCTGGCGATCGCGTGGACAACCGGATCGACCGGCTTTGCCGGATTGGCTGGCGTGGCTTCCCGGGCGCGGGGCGGCCTGGCCCGCTTCGGAGCCTTGGCAGCCTTTTCGGCCTTTGCCTGCTCTGCCAGTTGTGCTTTAAGTGCCGCCAGTTGTTCGAAGCCCATCGTCTCTAGTGGTTATCGCGTGGAGCGATTTTAGCAGCCGCGTCCCCTTCGGGGCTTGCCACGCGGGTGCGCCTTACGTCTTCGCGGTCCACCCAATACGATGTCGCTCGCTGGCGGGCTCGCCCACGTTAGTCAATAAGAGGAATGGTGGTAGTGGGGCGGGAAAGACGACGGCAAGGTCCTACACGCGAATTCGCCGTTCGTCACACAAATTGCGGAAGACCCGACTTTCCTTTGTTCTACGTCAGGTCAAAGTGCCATGTCCCACCTTGACTCTAACCTCAGCGCTACTCGTGGCGGGGCGAACCCGGCCGGGTAGATGAGCTTATATGATTAGCGCCGCCATCTGAGCAGCGGCGATCAGAGCAACACTTCGTACCGCGACCCATCCCCGCCAAAGAGTTCGGTTAAATGCTGGGACGCCCGGAACAAGTGTGGCTTTATCCGAGCGATCGCTTCCTTGCTCAAGCGCGTTGCCGGACCGGAGATGGAAATGGCGCCTTCGAGCTTATCCCCAGAACCGAAAACCGGTGAGGCTAGTGACACGATGCCCTCGTAGAGCTCGCCTCGGCTTAGCGAGAACATCTCCTCGCGGATCGTATCGAACTCAGAACCCTGCCGGCCCACGAAAGCGAGTAGCACTTTACCTCCGGCGCCGCGCTCGAGGGGTCGCATTTCTCCGGCCTGCACGTTGTCAGTGATCGCGAGAGGCGAGTTCGCGCGATACGCGCACAAGCGCTTGTCCCCCGATATGACGTAGAACGTCGCGCTCTCTTCAGTCAGCTCAACGAGGCTTCGCAACACGGGCATCACCAACTCCGCAGGATGCAGATTGCGCTGGTACAGCGTGGCGAGCCGGAACGGCGTGGGACCAAGAGTAAATACGCTGCCTTCCCCTCTTCTCAGATAGCCGTACGCCTCTAGCGACTCGGCCAGCCGAAGGATCGTGCTTTTGTAGAGGCCGGTCCGCTCGGCCATCTGCGCCAATGTGAAGGACAGGTGCTCCTTCGAGAACTTGTCGAGAAGGGACAGCGCTCGATTCACCGCTGCAACTCCTACTTCTTCCTCGCCGGCAGGCTCCTGCTTTGGGTCAAGGTTTTTTCGAGCCATTTGATTTGCTCCAATGTGCATCATAAGCCGCATTCATGCGGCAATCGATGCGTTCTATCTGCCAGAACGCTTGACTGTAGTTTAGAACGATCCTAAAGTTGCTGCAACAGCCGAACAAGGAGACGTGGTGAAGCGCTATCAGATGTTCATCAATAACGAGTGGGTCGACTCCACTTCGGGACAGTGGTTCGAGTCTATCGAGCCGTATTCGGGCAAGGCCTGGGCGGAAGTGCCGAAGGGCAATGCCCAGGACGTTGAGAAGGCCGTGCAGGCGGCCAAGGCTGCGTTTGATGATCCCGCTTGGCGCGATCTCACGGCGACGCAGCGCGGCGCTCTTCTGCGTCGTCTCGCTGAATTAGTCAGCACGAATGTCGCGCGCCTGGCCGAGACGGAGCAGCGGGACAATGGCAAACTGATCGCCGAAGTCTCCGGACAGGTTCAGAACGTTGCCCAGTGGTTCCACTACTACGCCGGTCTGGCCGACAAGGTGCAGGGCGCCGTGGTTCCCATCAACAAGCCGGGCGTTTTCAACTACATCAAGCACGAGCCACTGGGGGTGGTCGCGGCGATCACGCCCTGGAATTCTCCACTCGCGCTGACAGTCTGGAAGATGGCGCCGGCATTAGCCGCCGGCAATACGATGGTCATCAAGCCGTCCGAATACACCTCGGCATCCCTGCTGGAACTTGCTGCATTGACCAAGGAAGCCGGCTTCCCCCCCGGTGTGGTCAATGTCATCACGGGCTTCGGCGCAGATGTGGGTGAACCGCTGGTGCGCCATAAGGACATTGCCAAGATCGCATTCACAGGTGGCGACATTGCCGGGCAGCGCATCAACGAGATTGCGGCAAGCGACTTCAAGAAGGTTACGCTCGAACTGGGTGGAAAGTCGGCAAACATTGTCTTCGACGACGCCGATCTTGACCAAGCCGTAAAAGGTGCCGTGGCGGGCATTTTCGGTGCCGCCGGGCAGACCTGCATGGCTGGTTCCCGGTTGCTGGTCCAGCGCAATGTGCACGACCAGTTCGTCGAGATGCTGATCAAGGTTGCCAGCGAGGCGGTCATCGGCGACCCCTCCAAACAAGAAACACAAGTTGGCCCGATCGCAACTGAGGCCCAGTTCCGGAAGATCCTTTCCTACATCGAGATTGCGAAGCGCGGCGGAGCACGCTGCGTTCTCGGCGGCCACGCACTGACCGGCGATGCCTACGGACAAGGCCAGTTCATCGCCCCGACGATCTTCACGGGCGTGACGAACGACATGCGTATCGCCCAGGAAGAAGTCTTTGGGCCGGTGCTTGCCGTCATCCCGTTCGACACGGAAGACGACGCCCTTCGCATCGCCAACGACACCATGTTTGGTCTCGCAGCCGGGGTATGGACTTCCGACCTGCATCGCGCGTTCTACATGTCCGACCGCCTGAAGGCAGGGACTGTGTGGGTGAACAATTACCGCGCGACCAGCTTCACCACACCGTTCGGCGGCTACAAGCGCAGCGGGATCGGCCGCGAGGGCGGCGTGGACGCCATCAAGGAATATCTCCAGACCAAGAGTGTCTGGATCACAACCAAGCCGGCCAAGGCAAACGCCTTCGTTCTGGGCTAGTGGCGCACCAACCAATACAATCAGGAGGAGCTACTGTGAACGATAAATTTGACGCGGACGTCGTCATCGTGGGATGTGGTGTTGCCGGGCTTTCCGCAGCCGTTACCGCGCTGGAAGCGGGCCTCAAGGTCATCAACCTGGAGCGCTCGGATGAGAGCCACTTTGGCGGAAATTCGCGGTGGACCGAAGCGTACATGCGCATGAAGAACGACTCGGAAATCTCCGCCGATTTCGAGGAGCACTTTGCGAACAATGCCGGATGGAACATCGACCCCAATGTGCTCGATGCTCTCACCGACTCCTACGCCGACTGGCCGTCCTTCGTGAAGTCGCACAGCCTGCCGGATCCCGAAGTCATCTCCGCTTTCGCCAACTCGGTTCCACCCACGATCTCCTGGCTCAAGGGACTGGGCCTGAAGTTCGAACCTCAACCGATCTACCTGCTGACACAGAACACTACTCGCATCGCAGCCAAGGGCGGCGGCCTCGCCATCATCGAGGCATTGCGTGCCAAGGCGTTGGCACTTGGCGGTGAAATTCGATACCGCACCACTGCGACCGACCTCGTTCGCAACGACAACGGCGCGGCCTGCGGCGTCGTCATCACGAACCCCGACGGCGTCCGGTCGCAGTTGCTTGCAAAACACGTGGTCCTAGCGAGCGGCGGGTTCCAGGGTAATCCGGAGATGATGACGAAGTACGTCGGTCCGCGCGCAAAGCACATTCGGCCAGTTGCCATCGGCGGCTATTACAACCGTGGCGAGGGCATCCAGATGGCGCTCAACGCCGGCGCCGCTCCTGCCGGGGAATTCGGTTCCTATCACGCGGAGCCCGTTGATCCCCGCTCGCGGCAGGCAGAGGCCGTCGTGTTTATCTACCCATACGGCATGCTGGTCAACAAGCTCGCCAAGCGCTTTGTCAACGAGGCGCCGGGAACCGTCGACGCGCACTACGACAACATCGCGCGCACCATCGCGGATCAGCCGGACGGCATCTCGTACGTCATCTTCGACTCCAAGGTCGAAGACATTCCGCGCTGGAAGACCAGCATCCGCAGCGATCAGCCCCCCGTCTCCGCGCAGACGCTCGATGCTCTCGCCGCGAAACTTGGCCTTCCCGAAGATGCACTCGCGCAAACCGTCGCCACCTTCAACGCAGCATGCCCGCAGCGCTCGGATGCCTTCGAGCCATTCACCGTGGACCACCGCGGCACCGAAGGCCTCGAGATCAACAAGAGTCACTGGTGCCGTCCGATCGACCAAGCGCCTTATTACGCCTATCCGATCATCTCCACGAACTGCTTCACGTTTGGCGGCCTGAAGGTCAATGTGAGCGCGCAGGTTCTGGATCAGGACGGCCGCGTCATGGCAGGCCTTTACGCGGCTGGGGAAACCATGGGCATCTATCACCAAGTCTATACGGGCTCGACGTCCGTGCTCCGGGGCCTCGTCTTCGGTCGCCGAGCTGCCCAGCACATTGCGCTCAGCAATGACCGCTGAAGCAACCGATCAAGCATACCAACATATAAGAACTCCAGGAGACTCACCATGGACAGACGCACGTTTCTGTCGCTAGCAGGCGCTACCGCGGGATCGATTGCACTCCCGCGCCTTGCCGTCGCCCAGCCGAAGCCGCTGGTGTACTACAGCATCAATGCCTTTTCTGGCAACTTCGCAGCAAGCGGCAAGTACAGCGACCTTGGCGTACGCGCAGCCATCGCCGCCTACGGGAGCCGGCTTGGCCGCGCTATTGAATACAAGCGCATCGATACCGAAGGGAACCCAGCCATTGCCGTGCGCAAGGTCCAGCAGGCCATCAGCCAGGACGGCGCGCGCCATTTCGGCGGGGCCGCCCTTTCGTCGGAGGCGCTGGCCGTCATGAAGGAGGTGAATAAAGCGAACGGCGTCTACATCACCTACGTAGGAGCGGATGAGGTCACGGGCAAGGACTGCAACCGTTCCACGTTTCGGTGGTCTACACCAACCTTTGGCGCGGTCAACACGGTCCTGCGGCCCTTGTTCCAACAGAATCCGAAATGGAAGAAGGCGTACACGATCACCGGCCAGTATGTGTTCGGAGAGGCGCTGCTGCGCAACTCGAAGGCAGTGATGCAGGACGCGAAAGTAGAACTTGTCGGAAACAGCTACCACTCGCTTGCCGAAAAGGAATTCTCGGGCTATCTCGGCAACGCGATGGGCTCCGGAGCCGATGTTCTCGTAATCCTGAACTTCGGCGCAAACACGCTCGACCTGCTCCGGCAGGCCGCCAGCTTCGGAATCAAGAAGCGCATGGCCGTGGCAGTTGTCTGGTTCTCCGGCCTGGACACTTTCCAGGCGCTCGGCGCCGATGTCACCGAGGACATATATTTCGGCCTGCAGTACTGGCACGGACTCGATACGCCAGGTAATAAGACGTTCCTCGACGTGTATCGGCGCGAGTTCAAGGAGAACCCTCGGTTCTATTCGGCTGCCGACTACCAGATCGCCACGCTGATGTTCGATGCCATCAGGAAAGGGGGCAGCGAAGACCCCGCGGCCATCATCAAGGCGCTGGAGGGCTACACCTATGCCGGCCTGACCGGCGAGGAGCAGGTGCGTCCTTTCGACCACCAAGTCATCAAGAACTACTTCCTTGCCCGAGGGAAGAAGAAGTCCGCCATGAAGGATGCGGACGACTTCGTGGATATTCTGTCGTCGTCGAAGACTGCCAGCCCCAAATCCGCGTCGGATTGCAAGATGGCCTGAGGCCACAGCCGGAGTCGTCGACATGAACATCTATGTCTTCCAAGCCCTGAACGGGCTCGGCCTGGGAATGATCTATTTCCTGCTCTCGGTCGGGCTGAGCATCATTTTCGGTCTCCTTGGCTTCGTCAACTTTGCACACGGCGCCTTGTTTCTGGTTGGCGCCTACGCCGCCTTCTTTACTAGCCAGGCAACCGGGAGTTTTGCACTGGGCCTCATCGCCTCGTTCGTTTGCGTCGCGAGTGTCGGCTTGGTCGCCGAGCGCTGGTTGCTCAGGCGAACGTACAAAATGTCCCACGAGGCGCAGATCCTCGTGACCGTCGGCCTCACGTTCGTGCTCACCGAAACCGTAGTCTATTTCTTTGGGCCTGAGTCCCAGCGCGTGGCTCCACCAGAGGCACTGAGCAGCGTCCTGATGATCGGACCGTACCCCATCCCCAGCTATCGGGTCTTCATCGTCATCGTTTGCGCGGTAATCGGAGCGGCGCTCTGGTGGCTGTTCGAGCGAACGCTGTTCGGGGCCAGGGTCCGCGCAGGGAACGAACGTCCGCAGATGCTCAAGCTGCTGGGCACGAAAGTGTCGCGGGTGTATGCGATCGCTTTCGGACTGGGAACCGGTTTGGCTGGCCTAGCTGGTGGGCTGGCCGTGCCCCTCCGCGGCGCTGATCCGTCCATGGGCGTCGAAGCCATCGTCATTGCCTTCGTGGTGGTCGTCATTGGCGGCATGGGCAGCTTCAGTGGACCGCTGGTCGGCGGGCTGATCATTGGTGTAACACAAAGCATGATGAGCGCGATCTGGCCGGAGGGAGCACGCCTTGCCATCTTCCTTCTCATGGTTGTCGTTCTTCTTCTGATGCCAAAAGGACTCTTCGGCCGTGCTTAATACCATTTCAAAGTCAGCCGGGACGTTCTACCTGACGCTGCTGGCCTTGCCCCTCGCATTGCCATTGATGTCGGGGTCCGCCACCACCGCGGTCGTCGTGATGATCTTCGGGATCGCTGCTGCGGCCTGCAACCTAATGCTCGGCTATGCCGGCCTGCTCAGCTTCGCACAGGGAACGTTTTTTGGCGTCGGCTCTTATGCGGCTGGCCTACTGCTCAGGAGCCATCCCGGCTTGGGCCTGGGCGTGCTTGTGCTCTGCGCTGTCGCTGGTGCGGTGGCCGCCCTGATCATCGGCATGCTGAGCATCCGGCGCAAAGGCATCTACTTCGTCATGATCACACTGGCGATGGCGCAGATGGCGTTCTTCGCGGCGCTATCGTTTCCGGATGTGACGGGCGGCGAAAATGGTCTTCTTGACATTCCTCGCTTGAGTGTAGATCTGGATGGCGTCCTCTCGGAATCGCAAAGCCAGTATCTTGTCGTGTCCGTGATGTTCTTCCTCGCGTTGGCGTTCCTGCGCCGGGTCGTGCGATCGCCGTTTGGCCGGGTACTTGACGCAGTGCGCGAGAACGAAACGCGCGCCCAGATGGCAGGCTACGACGTTCGGCGGCTCAAGCTCCTCGCCTTCGTCATATCCGGTTCCGTGACCGCGCTGGCGGGCGCGCTGTATGCAATCCAGTTGCGCTCAGCGCCCCTATCGAACATCGACCTGATGATGTCGGAAACGATTCTGATCATGGCCATCCTCGGCGGCAAACGATCGCTTCTGGGTGCCGTCTTTGGGGCCTTGCTGATGACCTTGATGGCGGAGCAGCTTTCCCAATTGTGGCCGCGGTGGCAAATGATTGTCGGCTTCGTGCTCATCGTGACCGTCCTCTTCGCACCGAGCGGCATCGGTGGAGTCTTTTCCCAATGGCGAACGTCACGTGAGAAACGGAAGGCCAGCGGAACGCACCTGAGTAGTAAGGAGACTGCGTGATGACAGCCGCCATCCTGACCACGCGAGGCCTGGGCCTCGACTACGGCAGCTTCACCGCCGTGGGCAAGGTCGACCTTGACCTGAAAGCAAATACGCTCCACTCATTGATCGGCCCAAACGGCGCGGGAAAGACATCTTTCTTCAACATCGTGAGCGGACGATTGCCTGCCACGCGCGGGACAATCGAGTTCGAGGGCAAGAACATTACGCACTCTCCCGCCCATGGGCGGGTGAAGCTTGGCATGGCGCGTAGCTTCCAAGTGACGAGCCTGTTCCCCGAAAGCACGGTTTTGGACAATCTGCGCCTTGCCGCAATGGGATACGAGGCTGGCCGGTCTCTCCATTTCTGGAGCACATGGAACAAGGAAGCCAGCAAACACGAGATTGCCGACAAGGTGCTCGTCGAGCTGAATCTCGCTCGCTACGCCACCATGCCGGTGGGCGCCCTCTCACACGGCACACAGCGGCTGGTGGAGATTGGAATGTGCCTCGTGGCCAAGCCTAAGCTCCTACTTCTTGATGAGCCGATGGCAGGGCTCGGGCTTGCGGA
>Ga0209051_1003196_pt1 | contig 10941 bp, 8 predicted proteins | sample AraplaCvi_mMS_r2_2_FD_184286 | JGI IMG/M metagenome (GOLD analysis project Ga0209051, IMG submission 184286) | Arabidopsis root microbial communities from North Carolina, USA - plate scrape MF_Cvi_mMS_r2 (SPAdes) (version 2) | ecosystem: Host-associated > Plants > Roots > Endosphere | place: USA...
TGGAAGAAGTGACCAATCGAATGCCTTGCCGCCACCGCCATAACCTTCGACATGGGCGTCGAGCAGGATGGCCTGGGCGTGGGAGTAATCGGACGCGTATTTTACGAGGTCGAAGCCCGCTCCGGCGGCGCCCAGCGGAATACGGGCCGCGCGCATGTAGCGAAAGCGCCCCGGGCCGGTGGCCTGCTCGCACTGTTCGGGCGTTTCTTCGCCGTGGAACTGCGCGATCGCGCCCTTCATGCGCGAGAGGGCTGCTATGACTTTGGAAGCATCCTCGTTCACGAACAGCAGCACCGGCGTGATGAAGGGCGGCAGGCGGGAGGCGAGTTCGGCGGCGCGCTCGGCCGTCACGGCGCGGGGGCTTTTCGCGTAGAGCACGAAGCCGATGGCATCGGCGCCGGCCTCGATGGCGGCATCCACGTCGGCCTCGCGCGTGAGGCCGCAGATCTTGATGCGGGTGCGGGGAGCGGCAGTCATGGCGGCCCATCATAAGGAGCGCCGCCGGCCTGCAGCGTGGCCTCGGCCGGCAGACCCCACTTGGCGTCGTACAACGGCCCGAGAAAATACAACCCGTTGGCCGAGAAGGTCGGCGCCGCCACCTTGCGGCTGCGCGCCTCGAGCACCTCGGTGATCCATTCGGGCCGTTCGTCGCCGCGGCCGATGCGCACGAGGCAGCCCATCAGGTTGCGGATCATGTGGTGCAGGAAGGCATCGGCCTCGAACTCGAAATGCCAGCGGCAGCGGTCGCCGCTGCCGTGGCGCGTGATTTCGATGCGCCGCAGGTCCTTGACCGGCGAGCGCGCCTGGCAGGCCGAGGCGCGGAACGAGCTGAAGTCGTGCCGGCCCACCAGCAGGGCGGCGGCGGCGCGCATCGCATCGCCGTCGAGCGGATGCATCGACCAGCCGACCCGGCCCGAATCGAGGCTGGGCCGCACGGGCGACTGCGACAGCACGTAGAGATAGCGCCGCGCGAGTGCGCTGGCGCGGCAATGGAATTCGCCCGGCACCGGCTGGGCCCACTGCACGGCGATGTCGTCGGGCAGGAAGCGGTTGGTGCCGCGCACCCACGAGAAGGGCTCGCGTTCGACGGCGGTGTCGAAGTGCACCACCTGCATCAGCGCATGCACGCCGGCGTCGGTGCGGCCGGCGCACAGCGTGCCGATGGGCTGCGCCGCGAACTTGGCGAGGGCCGCCTCGAGCTTGTCCTGCACCGTGCGGCCCGAGCGCTGGCTCTGCCAGCCCTCGTACGCCTGGCCGTTGTAGCGGATGCCTAGCGCCAGCCTCACGAATTCAGGAAGAACAGCGGAAAAAGCCGCTCGTCAGCGCAGTTCGGCGAGCAATTGCCTCGCCTGCGACTTGAGGTCGCCGGCGCTTTCGGCTTCGACTTCCTCGACCAGCGAGCGGGCGCCTTCGACGTCGCCAATGGCCTGCAACTCGCGCGCCAGCGACAGCTTGACGGCATGGGGGCTCTCGTCGCCATCGTCGTCCTGCGCGGCTTCGGCAGCGGGCCTTCCTGCGGTTTCGGCGGTGCCGGCCACCGGGCGGGCGGGCAGGCCGGCCAGCGCGCTCATGTCGAATTCGATGAAGCCCGAGTCCGCGGGCAGGTTGCCGCGCAGCCCGGCCGGGCGGGTGTTGGCATCGGCTTCGCCGAGCGCGCCGGGGCGGGTGATCGGCGACAGCGCGCCGGGGGCGGTGTCGAAGTCGTTTTCCAGGTCGACCGGTGCCGTGGGCGCATGGGCATGGCCGTTGGACAGTGGGGCGCTGCTGGCGGCCGGCGGCGCATAGGCCGTCTTCGGCAGGCTGGCACTCACCGGGGCCGGGGCGGGTGCCGGCGGCTGGCTCAGGTCCAGATCGAAGTCCAGCGGCGCGACCGAGGGCACGAAGGCTGGCGTGGCCGCGACGGGCGCGGGCACCGGCGCTGCCACCGGGGCTGGCGCGGGCTTGGCTGCTGCCGTGGCCAGGGCGCCCGCAAAGGCGGCGCTCTCGGCCGGGCTCACGCCGCGGGACGCGCCCGAGTCGTACAGCGGATTGCCCGGATCGAGGTCCTTGCCCATCTCGACCACGCGGTTCCAGTCGGCACCGGTGCCGTTGGTCAGCTTGTGCACTTCGGCCGCAAGGCCTTCATAGGCGCGGACGTCGCGGCGCTTGGCATGGATTTCGAGCAGCTTGAGGTGAATGGCCGTGCGGTCCGGATTCACGCGCAGGGCCTCGCGGAGGATCTCCTCGGCCTGCAGGTCGCGGCCGTAGGCCAGGTACACGTCCGCTTCGGCCACGGGATCGACATCGCCCGCATCGAGCTGGCTCGGCGAGTACGACAGCGACGACACGGTGGAATCGCCGCGCTGCTTGGTGTCGACCGATTCGCCGCCGCTGGCGCCGAAGAACGAGTCCTTCGGAATGCGGCTTTCGAGGAACACGCTCTCGCTCATTTCTTCGCGGCGGCGGCCCAGCACGCGGTACAGCAGGAAGCCGACCAGCAAGGCGATCAGCGCCGCGCCGCCGAGCATCAGCGGGTTGTCCATCAGCTCTTCGAAGAAGCCGCGCTCCACCGGAGGCGGCGGAGGCGCTGCCTTGACGACCGGCTTGGGCGCCGGTGCAGGGGCGGCGGCCGCGGCGCTTGCCGCCGCTGCGGGAGCGGCCGGCGCAGCTTCGGAAGTTGCAGCAGGCACGGGCTCGGCCGCCGGAGCGGCCGGTGCCGCTGCAGCTGGCGCGGGAGTCGCTGCGGGTGCTGCCGGTGCCGAAACAGCAGCGGGGGGCGTGGCGGGGGCGACGGGCGCAGCCACCGGGGCAGGGGCGGCGGCAGCAGGCGCCGCAGCGGCCGGTGCCGTGGTTGCGGCGACCCCCGGGTTGGGAACCGGAATGCCGGGGGGGGCTGCCGGGGCGGGTGCCGGCGCCGAGCCAGCGGCTGGCGCCGCCGAACCGGTGGCTGCCTTGAGCTTGGCCAGTTCGTTGATGTTCTTCGACAGCTCGGCAACGCGGTTGTTGCTGTCCTGCGCCTGGCGGGCCTGCGCGACCTTTTCCTCGGCGGCGCGGGCTGCTGCGCTGCCCTGCGAGATCGTCAGCTTGTCAGGGGCGCTCGCCGCGGCGTTGCGGTCCTCGACATTGGCCTGCAGCTTGCCCGAAGCCTTGCGGTCGGCGGCGGCCACGTTGGACGTGGGTGCATTTTCGGCAAGGCGCTGGCGGTAGGCGCCGAAGTCGCGGCTCTGCGCAGTGATGGTGCGGCGCGCTTCCGACGGAAGAATGGCGCCGGCTTCGGCGGCGCTCGGCAGATCGAGCACGGCGCCGGCCTTCATGCGGTTGACGTTGCCGCCAACGAATGCATCGGGATTGGCAAGCAGGAGCGCCACCAGCATCTGGTCGAGCGAGATGTCGGCGGGCTTGTGGGCTCCGGCGATCTTGCTGGCGGTATCGCCGCGCTGGACCGTGACCTGTTCGCCGCCGCCAGCCGGGCGAGCCGGTGCTGCGGCGCCGGGCGCCTGCGGTGCGGCCGTGGCGGGCACCGGCGCGGCCGGGGCTGTAACCGGTGCGACGGGCGCGCGCTCGCGGCGTGCGCGTGCTGCCGCGGCAGCCGGACGTTCTACAGGCGGTGGCGTGCTCACCTGGGGCGTGGCGGGCGCGATGGACGCGCTCGGCGCCGCCTGGCGCGTGGCCGGCGGATCGAGCAGCACGGTGTAGTCGCGCACCATCCGGCCCGACGAGCCGTTGGCTTCGAGCAGCAGGTCGACGAAGGGATCGTTGAGCGGACGGCTGCCGGTGAGCCGGACGACGTACTGGCCGCCCGCGCGGCGCTGCAGCGTGGCCTTGACGTCTCTCAACGCATCGTTGTAGGGGACGCCCGCGTTCTTGAAGGCGTCGGCGCTGGCGACGTTGATCTTCAGGCTCTCCGCTTCGGCGGCAGCCATTTCGGTCACGTCGATTTCGGCGCGGAGCGGTTCGCCCAGTGCCGACTGCACCTTCAGCTGCCCGAGCGCGAAGGCGCTGGCGCCGGTGCTTGCAATACCCAGGACCACGGCGACGGCCGTACCCAGAACGGAGAGGCGAAGGCCGTTCAAGGGCAGGGAGGGGCGAGCGGCCGATGGGCGGGCCGCGGGCAACAGATGTCTTGTCATGCTGATAGGGGCGGCTCAGGCCCAGAATTTGTAAGAGGACGTTAGCATCATCACCGGGTACTGACAAGGCAGTGCGCCTGTTCTACCCAGTGCGCGCATACTTACGCACACATTCAGTGTTGCCACATGGCAACACTTTGGGTCCGTGGAGAGCCTGCGCGCCCCCATCAAGCCTCGAGCAGGATGCGCAGCATGCGGCGCAGCGGTTCCGCCGCACCCCACAGCAACTGGTCGCCGATGGTGAAGGCGCCGACGTACTCGGGGCCCATTGCCAGCTTGCGGATGCGGCCGACCGGGATGTTCATGGTGCCCGTCACCGCCACCGGCGTCAGGTCCCTCAGCGTTGCTTCACGGGTGTTCGGCACGACGCTGGCCCAGGGGTTGTCCGCGGCGATCATCGCTTCGATGTCGGCCACGGGCACGTCCTTCTTGAGCTTGAAGGTCAGCGCCTGGCTGTGGCAGCGCATCGCGCCGATGCGCACGCAGAAGCCGTCGACCGGCACGGCGGCGGTGCCGAAGCCCGCGCCCTGGCCGAGGATCTTGTTGGTTTCCGCGCCGGCCTTCCATTCTTCCTTGGACATGCCGTCGCCCAGGTCCTTGTCGATCCAGGGAATCAGCGAGCCGCCCAGCGGTGCGCCGAAGTTGGCGGTTTCGGAAGCGCTGAGGTTCTGCTGCCTGTGCAGCACCTTGCGGTCGATCTCGAGGATGGCCGACTTGGGGTCGTCGAGCAGCGCGCGCACCTCGGCGTTGAGCGTGCCGAACTGGGTCAGCAACTCGCGCATGTGCTGCGCGCCGCCGCCCGAAGCCGCCTGGTAGGTCATGCTGGTCATCCACTCGACCAGGCCCGCCTTGTAAAGGGCGCCCACGCCCATCAGCATGCAGCTCACGGTGCAGTTGCCGCCGATCCAGTTCTTGCCGCCCTTGGCGAGCGCGTTCTGGATCACCGGCAGGTTGACGGGATCGAGCACGATGACCGCGTCGTCCTGCATGCGCAGCGTGGAGGCGGCGTCGATCCAGTGGCCGCTCCAGCCGGCGGCGCGCAGCTTGGGGAACACCTCGCTGGTGTAGTCGCCGCCCTGGCAGGTGATGACGATGTCGCACTTCTTCAGTGCTTCGATGTTGTTCGCATCCTTGAGCGCGGTCTCGTTCCTGGCCATGGCCGGGGCCTTGCCGCCGGCGTTGGAAGTCGAGAAGAAGACCGGCTCGATGAGCCCGAAGTCGCCTTCGGCCTGCATGCGGTCCATCAGAACCGAGCCGACCATGCCGCGCCAGCCCACGAGGCCGACCAGAGGTTGAGATGCGTTCGCCATTTCAGTTTGCCCTTATGAAAAAAGAAAGAAGTTGTCTTTTCTTGCCCCCGACTCGTCGAGCCGGGGAGGGGCGTGACGAAGCGGGCTGCGGTTAGCCGGTAATCGTCTTTTTGGTGATTGCTGCAACAACCGCATCGCCCATTTCGCGGGTGCCGATGCGCTTGGTGCCTTCTGACCAGATGTCACCGGTGCGCAGGCCGGAGGCGAGCACGTGCTTGACCGCCGACTCGATCCGGTCGGCAGCTTCGGCTTGGTTGAGTGAAAAACGGAGCATCATGGCAGCGGACAGTATTGTAGCCAATGGATTGGCAACCCCTTTGCCGGCAATGTCGGGCGCGCTGCCGTGGCTGGGCTCGTACAGGCCCTGGTTGCTCGAATTGAGCGAGGCCGAGGGCAGCATGCCGATGGAGCCGGTGAGCATGGCGGCCTCGTCCGAGAGGATGTCGCCGAACATGTTGCCGGTGACGATCACGTCGAACTTCTTGGGTGCCTTCACGAGCTGCATGGCCGCGTTGTCGACGTACATGTGGTCGAGCTCGATGTCCGGATAGTCCTTGTGCACCTCGGTCACGATGTCCTTCCAGAACTGGAAGGTCTCCAGCACATTGGCCTTGTCGACGCTGGTCACGCGCTTGCTGCGCTTGCGTGCGGCCTCGAAGGCGACGCGGGCGATGCGCTCGACCTCGGGGCGCGAATAGCGCATGGTGTCGAAAGCCTCTTCGGCACCCGGAAAATGCCCATCGACCGCCGTGCGGCGTCCGCGCGGCTGGCCGAAGTAGATGTCGCCGGTCAGCTCGCGGATGATGAGGATGTCCAGGCCCGAAATCAGCTCGGGCTTGAGGCTCGAGGCACCCACCAGCTGCTCGTAGCAGATGGCCGGGCGGAAGTTCGCGAACAGGCCCAGGTTCTTGCGCAGGCCCAGGATGGCCTGCTCGGGCCGCAGCGGGCGGTCGAGCTTGTCGTACTTCCAGTCGCCGACCGCGCCGAACAGCACCGCATCGGCTTCCTTGGCGAGCTTGAGCGTGGCTTCGGGCAGCGGGTGGCCGTGCGCTTCGTAGGCCGCGCCGCCGACCAGCGCCGTTTCCATCTCGAAAGAGAGGTCGAGCGCGTCGAGCACGCGGATGGCTTCGGCCACGATTTCGGTGCCGATGCCGTCGCCCGGGAGAACTGCGATTTTCATGATTGGGTCTGAGGTTTTTTGAAAAAGGAAATGCGGTCGATCACGAGATCATCGTGTGCGCGAGCCAGGGCTTCTGCGCCAGCCGCTCGGCCTCGAAGGCCTTGATCTTGTCCTTGTGGCGCAGCGTGAGGCCAATGTCGTCCAGGCCGTTGATCAGGCAGTACTTGCGGAAGGCCTGCACGTCGAACGCGAGCTCGCCGCCATCGGGCTTCACGACCACCTGGCGCTCCAGGTCGATGGTGAGCGTGTAGCCGGGGAAGGCGAAGGTCTCATCGAACAGCTGCGCCACCTGGGCCTCGGGCAGCACGATCGGCAGCAGGCCGTTCTTGAAGCTGTTGTTGAAGAAGATGTCGGCATAGCTCGGCGCGATGATCGCGCGGAAACCGTACTGGTCGAGCGCCCACGGCGCATGCTCGCGCGACGAGCCGCAGCCGAAGTTCTTGCGCGCCAAAAGGATCGAGGCGCCGGCGTAGCGCGGCTGGTTCAGCACGAAGTCGGGGTTCGGCTTGCGGCTGGCCGGGTCCTGGCCCGGAAAGCCGGCGTCCAGGTAGCGCCATTCGTCGAACAGGTTCTGGCCGAAGCCGGTGCGCTTGATCGACTTGAGGAACTGCTTCGGAATGATCGCGTCGGTGTCGACGTTCTCGCGGTCCATCGGGGCCACGAGGCCCTTGTGCACGGTGAATTTCTGCATGTGTTGCTCCAGATCCAGATCAGGCGAAGGTGCGCACGTCGACGAAGTGGCCGTGCACCGCGGCCGCGGCGGCCATGGCCGGGCTCACGAGGTGGGTGCGGCCGCCGGCACCCTGGCGGCCTTCGAAGTTGCGGTTGCTGGTGGAGGCGCAGCGCTCGCCGGGCTCCAGGCGGTCGGCGTTCATGGCCAGGCACATCGAGCAGCCGGGCTCGCGCCATTCGAAGCCCGCGGCCTTGAAGATCAGGTCGAGTCCTTCGCGCTCGGCCTGCTCCTTCACCACGCCCGATCCGGGCACTACCAGCGCGAGCTTGACGTTCTTGGCCACTTTCTGGCCCAGCTTCTTCACCACGGCGGCGGCTTCGCGCATGTCCTCGATGCGGCTGTTGGTGCACGAGCCGATGAACACCTTGTCGACGAAGATGTCGTTCATCGCCTTGTTCGGCTCCAGGCCCATGTAGACCAGCGCACGCTCGATGGCGCTGCGCTTGCTGGCGTCCTTTTCCTTGTCGGGATCTGGCACGCGGCCGTTGATGTCGACCACCATCTCGGGCGAGGTGCCCCAGGTGACCTGCGGCTGGATCTGCGTGGCGTCGAGTTCGACCACGGCGTCGAACGTGGCGCCGGGGTCGGACTGCAGCGTGCGCCAGTAGGCCACGGCCTGGTCCCACTCCACACCCGTGGGTGCGAGCGGCCGGCCCTTGACGTAGCTGATCGTCTTTTCGTCGACCGCCACGAGGCCGGCGCGCGCACCGGCCTCGATGGCCATGTTGCAGACCGTCATGCGGCCTTCCATGCTCAGGTCGCGGATCGCCGAGCCCGCGAACTCGATCGTGTAGCCCGTGCCGCCGGCCGTGCCGATCTTGCCGATGATGGCCAGCACGATGTCCTTGGCGGTGCAGCCGAAGGGCAGCTTGCCCTCGACCTTCACGAGCATGTTCTTCGCCTTCTTGCCGAGCAGCGTCTGCGTGGCCATGACGTGCTCGACCTCGCTGGTGCCGATGCCGTGCGCGAGCGCGCCGAAGGCGCCGTGGGTGGAGGTGTGCGAGTCGCCGCAGACCACGGTCATGCCGGGCAGCGTGGCGCCCGATTCGGGCCCGATCACGTGCACGATGCCCTGGCGCTTGCTCAGGAACGGAAAGAACGCGGCGGCGCCGAATTCCGCGATGTTCTTGTCGAGCGTGGTGACCTGCTCCTTGCTGGTCGGGTCGGCAATGCCTTCATAGCCGCGCTCCCAGCCGGTGGTCGGCGTGTTGTGGTCGGCCGTGGCCACCACCGAGCTGATGCGCCACAGCTTGCGGCCGGCCACGCGCAGGCCCTCGAAGGCCTGCGGGCTGGTGACTTCGTGCACCAGATGGCGGTCGATGTAGAGGATCGCGGTGCCGTCTTCCTCGGTGTGGACGACGTGTTCGTCCCAGATCTTGTCGTAGAGCGTGCGTGCCATGTCGTTCTCTTCTCTTGTCTTTCGTGGGGAGGTGGATTGTCTTGCGTTCTAGGCGGCGAGCGGCTCGGCAGCATCGTGGGCGGCCGTGGGCGTGTGCAGATGGTTGACCAGCGTGCGCGCGGCCACCGGCAGGGTGGAGAAGTCGCGCGCCACCAGGCGGATCTCGCGCCGGGACCAGGCGTCGTTCAGCGCCACGCTGCGCAGGCGGCTGCCGATGCCCGCCTGCAGCAGTTCGAAGGCGCGCTGCGGCATCACGCCGATGCCCAGCCCGTTGTCGATCATGCGGCACATGGCGTCGAGCCCGGTCACGTGGATGCGCAGCTTGACGCTGCGGCCCGCCTCGAGCGCGGCCTGGTGCATGGCCACGTAGATCGAGCTGTTGGTGTGCAGGCCGACATGGTCGAAATCGAGCGAGGCGGCGAAATCGATCGGCCCCTGCGTGGCCAGCGGGTGCCCGGCGGGCGCGATCAGCACGAGCCGGTCGTGGCGGTAGGGCAGCGTCTGCAGCTCGTTGGTGCCGTCGGGAATGTGGCAGATGCCGAGGTCGGCGGCGCCTTCCTGGACCGCGCGCACCACTTCGTTGCTCAGGTGCTCCTCGAGGTCGATCTTGATCGCGTCGTGCTCGCGCGTGAAGGCGCCGAGGTCTTCCGGCAGAAACTGCACGATGGCCGAGATGTTGGCATGCACGCGCACATGGCCGCGCACGCCCTCGGCGTATTCGCTGAGCTCGCCCTGCATCTTCTCGAGGCTGTAGAGCACCGAGCGCGCATGGTGCAGCAGGCTTTCGCCCGCAGGGGAAAGATCGACGCCGCGCGCATGGCGGTAGAGGAGGGCGGTGCCCAGCGTGGCTTCGAGGTCCGACAGCCGCTTGCTGATGGCCGATGCGGCAATGAATTCGCGCTCCGCGGCGCGCCCGATGCTGCCGAGTTCACAAACGGCCACGAACAGCTGCAGCGACGTGAGGTCGATGCGCCGGGCGAAATTGCGTTCGGAAGAGGTCATACGGGTCTTGGCATCTCGTATGGAGATGGAAGCCCGTATTTTCCCCTTGTTTTCAGGCCTGAGTCATCGTCATGCGCGATGACATTACTGTCGGCGCGCGATGAGCAAAAGAGGCGTCATTGGCGCTTCTTGGCCGAATCCTCCATCTTTTCACCTGCCTTCTGCACGTCCTGGCCGGCTCCCCTCCAAGTGTTGCAACCCGACAGTGGCACGGCAAGAGCAAATGCGACGGCGAACAATGCGACAAGCGATTTCATGATGAAACTCCTTCGACTAAGTGCTCTGCAGGCTATCGCCGGCTTCGCGGCGCCGGATGTCAGCCAAGACGCAAAAAAGCTGCCCGAGGGCAGCTTTCCGGCTTGAGCGCAAGCAGCGCGCGTTCAGCGCTTGCCGATGGGCTGCACGTCGCGCTTGGGCGAGCCTTCGAACAGCTGGCGCGGGCGGCCGATCTTGTACTCGGGGTCGCCGATCATTTCGTTCAGTTGCGCAATCCAGCCGACCGTGCGGGCCAGCGCGAAGATCGCGGTGAACAGCGGCACCGGGATGCCGATGGCGCGCTGCACGATGCCCGAGTAGAAGTCGACGTTCGGGTAGAGCTTGCGCGACACGAAGTACTCGTCTTCCAGCGCGATCTTCTCGAGTTCCTTGGCGAGCTTGAACAGCGGGTCCTGTTCCAGTCCCAGCTCGGTCAGCACTTCGTTGCAGGTTTCCTGCATCAGCTTGGCGCGCGGGTCGTAGTTCTTGTACACGCGATGGCCGAAGCCCATGAGCTTGACGTTCGAGTTCTTGTCCTTGACCTTCTTGATGAACTCGCCGATCTTCTCCACGCCGCCTTCCTTCTGGATGTCGTAGAGCATGTTGAGCGCCGCTTCGTTGGCGCCGCCGTGGGCCGGGCCCCACAGGCATGCCACGCCGGCCGCAATGGCCGCGAAGGGGTTGGTGCCCGACGAGCCGCACAGGCGCACGGTCGAGGTCGAGGCGTTCTGCTCGTGGTCCGCGTGCAGGATGAAGATGCGGTCGAGCGCGCGCTCGAGCACCGGGTTCACCTTGTACTCTTCGCACGGCGTGGCGAACATCATGTGCAGGAAGTTGCCCGCATAGCTGAGGTCGTTCTTCGGGTACATGTACGGCTGGCCGATCGTGTACTTGTAGGCCATGGCCACGAGCGTGGGCATCTTCGCGATCAGGCGGATCGCGGCGATCTCGCG
>Ga0209051_1003197_pt1 | contig 10933 bp, 9 predicted proteins | sample AraplaCvi_mMS_r2_2_FD_184286 | JGI IMG/M metagenome (GOLD analysis project Ga0209051, IMG submission 184286) | Arabidopsis root microbial communities from North Carolina, USA - plate scrape MF_Cvi_mMS_r2 (SPAdes) (version 2) | ecosystem: Host-associated > Plants > Roots > Endosphere | place: USA...
ACCGTGCAGACGCCGCTGCTGTCCGCCGCCATGGACACCGTGACCGAATCCCGCATGGCCATCGCCATGGCGCGGCAGGGTGGCTTGGGCGTGGTTCACCGCAACCTCGCCATCGACGACCAAGCGGAGCACGTTGACCGCGTCAAGCGCAGCGAGTCCGGCATGATCACCAATCCGTTGACCATCGGTCCGGAAGCCACCTTGCAGGAACTGGACGAGCTCTGCTCCCGGTACCGCGTGTCCGGCCTGCCGGTTGTTGACACCGACGGCCGCCTCCTGGGCATCGTGACCAACAGGGACACCCGCTTCATCCCGGAATCGGACTTCCCGTTCCGTAGTGTCAGCGACACCATGACCAAGATGCCGCTCATCACCGGGCACGTGGGCATCAGCCGCGACGAAGCCTCGCACAAGTTGGCCACCAACAAGATCGAGAAGCTCCCGCTGGTGGACGAACAGGGCCGGTTGAAGGGCCTCATCACCACCAAGGACTTCACGAAGGCCGAGCAGTACCCGCTCGCCACCAAGGACGATGAAGGCCGCCTGCGGGTCGGCGCTGCCATCGGCTTCTTCGGTGACGGCTGGGAGCGCGCCATGAAGCTCATCGACGCCGGCGTTGACGCACTTTTCGTTGACACGGCCAACGGCCACTCCCAGGGCGTCCTGGACATGATCCGCCGCCTGAAGTCCGATCCCGTTGCAGCACACGTTGACGTGATCGGTGGCCAGGCCGCCACCCGTGAAGGTGCGCAGGCTCTGATCGACGCCGGTGCCGATGGCATCAAGGTTGGCGTCGGACCCGGATCCATCTGCACCACCCGCGTTGTTGCCGGCGTGGGCGTTCCGCAGATCACCGCAATCCATGAATCCGCCAAGGCTGCCATCCCGGCAGGCGTCCCGCTGATCGCCGACGGCGGCCTGCAGTACTCGGGCGACATCGGCAAGGCGCTGGTCGCCGGCGCGGACACCGTCATGCTCGGATCCCTCCTGGCAGGTTGTGAGGAGTCCCCGGGCGACCTCATTTTCGTCAACGGCAAGCAGTTCAAGAGCTACCGCGGAATGGGCTCGCTGGGTGCCATGCAGTCCCGTGGCAAGAACACGTCCTACTCCAAGGACCGCTACTTCCAGGCTGATGTTTCCGGCGATGACAAGCTCATTCCGGAAGGCATCGAGGGCCGCGTTGCCTTCCGTGGCCCGCTGGCATCGGTCGCCTACCAGCTGGTTGGCGGTCTCCGCCAGACCATGTTCTACACGGGTGCGCCCACCATCCCCGAACTCAAGGCCCGGGGCAAGTTCGTCCGCATCACCCCGGCAGGCTTGAAGGAATCCCACCCGCACGACATTCAAATGACCGTGGAAGCCCCCAACTACGGCTCCCGCTAAGCACCTCCTGTTCCCCGCGGATTTCCGCGGGGAACAGTTGTTTAACCACCCGACTGTGTAACCGCCCGGTATCCGCCCGACGGTAATGTCGGCCCTCGGGAATAGGCTGGGCACATGTCAGAGAAGTCCGCGCAACCGCGGCACCCGGAGTCGATCCCGCTGAATCCGGGCCAACCGGGGAAAGCGCCGCCCCGCAAGCTGGCCCTGCGGCCGTACGCACGCGCCGTCGGGCAGGTCCTGAAGGTGAGCTTCAAGGCCTCACCGGTGGCGGTCATCATGAAAGTCCTTGGCTCGGTGATCTCAGCGACCCTGCCGCTTGTCACCACGTACTTTGCAGCGTTGACCACCACGGCCCTGGCTGCCGGCTACGCGGGGGACCCCGACGCGGGCCCCCGCGCAGTGCTTTACGTCGTCATCACAGCCGCCCTGGGCCTGTTCTGGGGTGCGTTCAGTAGTGTGGACCGCTACATCCAGCAGCTGATGAGCTTCAAGGTGGGCGCCATCGTGGGCGACCTGATGTACCAACGGTTCCTGGCACTGGAATTCTGGCGCTACGACGACAAAGAGACCGTGGATCTCTACGACCGCGCAAAGCGTTTCTCCGACTCCTATGCGCGGGTCCTGGACCGGATTGCGGCCATCTTCACCCAGCTCGTCTCGGTGATTCTAGCCGTCGGCGCGCTGCTGTTGGTGAGTTGGTGGATTGCCGTGATCGTGCTGGTGGCGATCGTGCCCAGCGTCTACCTCCAGTTCAAGCTGTCGCGCGAACAGATCGCCCACTGGAACACCCAGGTGGATTCGCGCAGGCAGCGCCGGATGATCGAGCAGAACCTGCTGCGGCCACAGCACATCGCTGAAATGCGGCTGTACGGCATTGTCGGCTATCTCATGGAACTTCGCTCCAGGTTGAGGGATGCCGACGAACGCAGGCGCCTGGACTTCCAGAAACGGTACATCCCCAAGCAGCTGGCTGCCGACGCCCTGCAATACGGCGCTGAAGTGGTGTCGCTCGTGTGGGTGGTGGGGCAGATCATTGCCAGGGCCCAGCCGGTGGGTCAGTTCCTCTACGTCCAGCAGATCGTGAGCCGTGCATTGTCAACGGCGAACAACCTGGTGTCCTCGCTCAGTTCCATTGACGAGGACCTGGCCAACCTGAAGGACTACGAGCTTTTCATGGCGTTGCCGGTGCCCAGCGGAAACGAACAACCCTTGGAAGTGTCGCCCACCACCGTGGAACTGCGTGATATCCGCTTCAGCTATACGGGAAGTGACATCGAGGTCATCAAGGGTATTTCCATGACCATCAAGGCGGGGCAGCACATCGCCATCGTGGGGGAGAACGGCGCCGGGAAATCCACGCTGATCCGGATCCTGGCCGGGCTCTACCGGCCCGACTCCGGCCAGGTCTTGTTGGACGGGAAGGATCTGGCCGGAATTGACGTGACCAGCTGGCACCGGCACCTGGCAGTCCTGAGCCAGGAATTCCTGAAGTACGAGTTCGCCACGGCCGCAGAGAACATCTACCTCGGCGACGTCGACTTGCCCCGGGACGATCTGCGCATCCGGAAGGCGGCATCCGACGCGGAGGCCATGGAGTTCATAGACAAGCTGCCTAACGGGCTGGAAAACCATGTCAGCAACTGGATGGAAGATCCACGCGGGCGGAAGGGAAGCGGGCTCTCCGGCGGCCAGTGGCAGCGGCTGGCGATGGCCCGCAACTTCTACCGTGACGCCTCATTCATGGTGATGGACGAGCCCACCTCAGCCATTGATGCCCTGGCCGAGCACCGGATTTTCACGAGGCTCTTCGCCGATCGCAACAGCACCATCATCGCCATCAGCCACCGCCTTGCCACCATTGAGAAGGCGGACATCGTCTACATGCTGGAGGACGGTCGAATCGCCGAACAAGGTACGCACAGGGAACTGGTGGCCCTGCGCGGACGGTACTTCAGGATGTTCGAGTCCCAGCTTTCGGTGGATGAGGCCAGCCGGGAGAGTCCCGAGGCTTAGAGCGGGCCGTAGCCGGCAGTGCCCACGGGATCGCGCCAGGTGGCAAGATCCTGTTCCAAAAGAGCCCGGAAGCGTGGATCACTAGCAGCTTTCCGACGCAGGGATTCCCGTGAACGGCCCATGATGGTGGCGGGGACGAGGATCGCGGCCACCAAAAGTAAGATCATGAACGCAAGAACTGTTGCCAGTGTCAGCAGCGTCCCGGGGTCCTGCCACGTTGAGGGTTTGGCCGTGAAAGCGAACAGTCCCGCGAAGACGACCAGGACAAACGCTACGAAGGAGAGCGCCCCCCGCAGGCTCCCGGGCCCACGATTGACCAGCGCACGGCTTGTCCGCGGCAACCGGTCCCGCACCCGGACGTAGAAGACGCCGCAGAGCACTGCGACTGCCGCGCCGGGAAGGCTGAGGGCGGCAATAGTCGCGAAGGTGCCAAGCCGGACCGCGAGGACGACGCCCAAAAGGACGAGGACTGCTCCGATTCCGGTCCCGGCAGCCCAGGCACCCATGTAGGCGCCGCGCGCGCCGGCGATTTCGCGCAGGCGGGAGCGCGCATTCGCCGGAGTGATGGCGGAGAGCTCAGGGGAAAGCCAATAGTCCAAGGGACGGTCGGAATGGAAAAGTGGAGCGGGGCCGGACTGGTAGCTCACGCGTTCTGCTGCTCCAGTCCTGCGCGGATCCGGGAATCGAGCTGCTCACTCGCGAGGGCCGACGAGTCGAGGTTTTCGCCCTCGCCTTCAGCGATGGACAGGGAACCGTCGGCCTCCGCTTTGACGTGGACCGCGCGGGAGGTTCCGTCCTTAAAGTGCCGGCGCGTTGTGGCGGCCGCGGGGTATCCGTCCGGTGCTTGCTTCAGGTAGTAATCGGCCATCTGGATGGCCGTGGTGACCATGCCTTCGGAGCCCGTAATGGGGTGCAGCTCGTGAACGCCGTACTTGCTCAGGTTGAGCAGCAGGGCGCCCTGCTCTGCGCCAAACATGAAGGAGACATGTTCCGAGGACGGGGTCACGAGGGCCGTTTCCAGCCACGACGTGGAATCTGCAAGCACTGCTGTCACCGTGGCAGCCGGGCCGACGGGCTGGAGTGCGTCGTTTTCGATCTTCATCAATCCACGCTCCAACAGCGTGGATACCCCTGCCTGTTCCAGGGGAGCCCCGGCTGCGTGGTCGAGGCGGAAGAGGGTCTGGCACCTCAGCGCGCCGTCGGTGCCAGCCAGTGCAATAAGTGCGATGAGCTCATGTTCGGTAATGAGCAATGCCTGGGTTTCTTCGGTCTGCGTGGTCATTTCTGCCTTCTCTTGAGCGGTTCTGTGTCCAGTCTAGGAAGTCGGGGGGTCATGTGAGCCATCCCCAGACCTTCTTCGCGCCGTCGGCTATCGCTCCGGCGGCGTCCTGCGCTCCCTCCCACACATGTTTCGCGCCGTCAGCGATCATGGAAGACGCGGAATCGTAGCCCATGTTGGTGGCCAACAGGCCGAGGCCACCCCAGGCGATGCCGGCAATGGCGCAGGCAGGGCCGATAACCGGGACGAAACTGCCCACGGCCAGGGCAGCGGAGATGCCGCCGTCCACGGCCATTCCGGGGTGTCCCGTCTGGATGCCTTGATAGACCTGCAACCCGCCGGTCACGACGCCCAATGCCCCCGAGACACGGCCGAGCATCGAACTGCCGTTGAGCAGTTGGGTACCCCTGACATACCCGGCGCCGGCAGCCTGTCCGTACTGGGCACTCAGCCACGGCCACCTCGTCAGTTCAGTCACCAATCCGCCCCTGGCCATCTGGGCCAGGATGGAGTCCGCCACCACGCCGTTGGCAGTCACAAGGGCGTTTCCGGCCCACCATCCCTGGCTGCCGCTGACGCCGAGCACGCCTTCCAAGCCAGTGGTGGGGGCGACTTGGCTTCCATTGCTACCGGGTACCTGGGGGACGTTCGGTCCGCCAGACCCGCCGGGACCGCCAGATCCGCCCGGTCCGAAGCCGGCAACGCCGCCATCAGCACTGGCCTTCTGCTGTTCATCGGCATGGGTGCGGAGCATCTTGGACGCGTCATCCAGGGAACGGGAGGCTTTGTGCAACATGGGGCGCAGGGTGCTGCTCCATTCGCGTCGGAAGCGCTCGCCGTCGTTTCCTTTCCACGCCACGCTGGTGATCAGGCTGTTGACCTGGAGTTCCTGGTTCTGGAGCCGGCTCCCGGCTTGTCCCATCTGCTTGGACAACGAGCGGAGCTGTTCGATGTCGGCTCCGTAGAATCCGGGCGCCATGGTTCCCCCTTGCATGGTGTGGTGTGTTTCCGCAGGCTATCGGATTTGTCAGGGATCCTGCCATGGGCACCTCTGCCCATGTGGAAACTGCCAGGCGGGCACGGCAAGTAGCCAGCGCACCCGGAACCGGCCGGGCTTTCAATGTCTTCTTGGCGCATTGTGAAGTGCCCACGCCATTTGCCGAATCGGGGTTCGGCAAGGGGTCCAGTAAAGTAAGAGCCGTGACTTATGAGATTGAGATTGGCCGTGGCAAGCGTGGGCGTCGTGCCTACTCCCTGGACGACATTGCGATCGTCCCCAACCGCCGGACCCGCGATCCCAAGGACGTCTCCGTCTCCTGGCAGATCGACGCCTACAAGTTCGACATTCCGGTGATCGCAGCACCGATGGACTCGGCCATGTCGCCGGAAACGGCCATCGCCCTGGGCCGTTTGGGCGGCCTCGGCGTCCTGGACCTCGAGGGCCTGTGGACCCGCTACGAAGATCCCCAGTCCGTGCTGGATGAGATCTCAGCGCTCGCCGGCGAAACCGCGAGCCCTGCCGTTACCCGGCGCATGCAGGATCTCTACAAGGCACCCATCCAGCCTGAACTCATTACCAGCCGCCTTGCCGAGATCCGCGCCTCCGGCGTCACGGTGGCAGGCTCCTTGACGCCGCAGCGCACCCAGGAGCACTACAAGACCGTCCTCGCCGCCGGTGTGGACATCTTTGTCATCCGTGGCACCACGGTGTCCGCCGAGCACGTCTCCAAGAACCACGAGCCACTGAACCTGAAGCAGTTCATCTACGAACTCGACGTTCCCGTGATCGTCGGCGGTGCCGCCGGATACACCCCGGCGCTGCACCTCATGCGCACCGGCGCTGCCGGCGTCCTGGTCGGTTTCGGCGGCGGTGCCACCACAACTACGCGCCGCGCCCTGGGCATCCACTCGCCGATGGCTTCGGCCATCAGCGACGTCGCCGCCGCCCGCCGTGATTACCTCGATGAGTCCGGCGGCCGTTACGTGCATGTCATTGCCGACGGCGGCATGGGCGCCTCGGGCGACATCGTCAAGGCAGTTGCCATGGGCGCCGACGCCGTCATGCTGGGCAGCGCGCTGGCACGGGCCGAGGAAGCCCCCGGCAAGGGCTGGCACTGGGGCCAGGAAGCCCACCACCTTGAACTCCCGCGCGGCGACAGGGTTAACGTTGGAACTGTTGGCCCCCTGGAAGAAGTTCTCTTCGGTCCCGGGCACCACACCAACGGCACCTCCAACCTCATTGGTGCCCTGCGTCGCTCCATGGCGACCACCGGCTATTCGGACCTGAAAGAGTTCCAGCGGGTCGACGTCGTCGTTTCGCCGTACCTCGGCTAGGCCTAAAACAGAAGGAGGGCCCCGGGAACAGACCACACGCTGCTCCCGGGGTCCTTTTTTGCCGGATTCTGTCCGGATGCACCTCATCGGCAGCCCTGCCCAAGGCGACGAGCAACAAGTAGGGTAGGGGATTACCAGCTGTTGCGTTTGAGGAGGGGTCCGATGAGCAATGTCGCAGGCGGTCCGCAGGTGAATTCTCCGGGGGCACTGAGCCCGGAATCCCGTGCCGCATCCATTGATGTCCTGAAAGCCACTGCCGAGCCAGGCAAGGAGTTGGACATCCTGATTGTCGGTGGCGGCGTGGTGGGCGCTGGTGCTGCCCTGGACGCGGTCACGCGCGGGCTCACAGTTGGCATCGTCGAAGCCAGGGATTGGGCGTCCGGCACGTCATCCCGCTCCTCAAAGCTCATTCATGGTGGCCTCCGCTATTTGGAGATGCTGGACTTCGGGCTGGTCCAGGAAGCCCTGCAGGAACGCGGATTGCTGATCCAGCAGATCGCACCCCACCTGGTCCGGCCCGTTCCGTTCCTCTACCCGCTGACCCACCGTTTCTGGGAACGCCCCTACGTGGGCGCAGGCATCATGTTGTACGACACCTTGGGCCTGACGTCCGGCCACAGCCGTGGTGTCCCCATGCACAAGCACCTCTTCCGGCGCGGCACCCTGCGTGCGGCTCCCAGCCTCAAAGACGATGCCTTCGTGGGATCGATCCGTTACTACGACGCCCAGGTCGATGATGCCCGGCTTGTGGTCAACCTGGTCAGGACAGCGGCGCATTACGGGGCACACGCGGCCAACAGGGTCCGCGTGGTCGACTTCCTCAGGGAGGGCGAACGCGTGGTGGGTGCCAAGGTGGAAAACCAGGAGGACGGCAGCGTCTTCGAGATCCGGGCCAAGCAGGTGGTGAATGCCACCGGCGTGTGGACAGACGAAACGCAGGCCATGGTCACAGACCGTGGCCAGCTCAAGGTGCGTGCCTCCAAGGGAATCCACCTGGTGGTGCCACGGGACCGCTTCCAGTCCACTGTGGGTCTGATCCTTCGTACTGAAAAGTCGGTGCTCTTCGTGATTCCCTGGGGCCGGCACTGGATTATCGGTACTACCGACACGGACTGGACGTTGGATAAGGCCCATCCGGCTGCCTCCAGCAAGGACATTGACTACGTGCTGGAGCACGTCAACAAAGTACTCAAGCGTCCCCTGACCCGTGAAGATGTTGAAGGTGTCTATGCGGGACTCCGTCCGCTTCTGGCCGGAGACAACGACTCCACCGCCAAGCTGTCCCGCGAGCACGTAGTGGCCCACCCCGTCCCCGGTTTGGTGGTGGTGGCCGGTGGGAAGTACACGACCTACCGTGTCATGGCCAAGGATGCCGTGGACGAAGCAACGAGGGCCATGGACGAGCGTGTCCCTTCCAGCTGCACCGACACCATTCCTTTGCTGGGAGCGGAGGGATTCAAAGCGGCCTGGAACCGGCGGGGGAGGTCCGCCGAGCAAGCAGGTGTGCACGTGGCACGCGTGGAGCACCTGCTCAACCGCTTTGGGTCCATGGCATCGGAAGTCCTCGCCACGATCTCCGACAGGCCCGAACTGGGCGAGCCGCTTCCGGGCGCCGACGACTACCTGGCAGCCGAAGTCGTCTACGCAACAACCCATGAAGGCGCTCGGCACGTCGACGATGTTTTGACCCGCCGTACCCGGATCTCCATTGAAGCGTGGGACCGGGGTGTGTCTGCGGCGCCCATAGTGGCTAAGCTGATGGGAGAAATCCTGGGCTGGAGCGATGCTCAGCGTGAAAGCGAGATCAAGCACTACCTTGCACGTGTGGAGGCTGAACGACTCAGCCAGCAGCAACCCGATGACGAATCGGCGGATGCCGCGCGCATGGGAGTGGATGACATCGTTCCCCTCCGCTGACAGGCGCAGGGAGTTGAGGCCGGGAGGCCACATGGAGGGAACACGACTTGGCTGAACCACTGGACCGATATGATGCGGAACTGACCACCCCGGACACGGTCATTCTTGAACTTGTTGCCGAGGACAAGATCGACGCCGCAGCACAGTTGGCTCAAAAGCTCCATCAGGCCGGACGGATCTCGGACCTTGATGGTTTCCTGGAGCAGGTACATTCGCGAGAACACCAGCTGGCCACCGGGCTTCCCGGCGGAATCGGTCTTCCGCATGCCCGCAGCGAATTCGTGGACCGGATCTCCATCGCCGTAGGCGTCACCAAGTTTGGCCATGCGCTGGACTTCGGGGCTGCAGACGGCCCTGCCACACTGATCCTCCTCATCGCCACACCGGCCAGCTCCTTCTCGGACCATCTTGAAGTTCTGGCCACGCTTGCGCGTTCCCTCTCCAAGGAATCATTCAGGGAGTCCCTGCGCCGTGCGCACGATCCCGAAGTGATTTCCGAGCTCATCAACTCCAGCCTGGTCTTCTTCGACCACTAAGGATTGGTGCCCCACTCCAGGCGGCCCCAGCCCTCGTTTCGTTGTTCTACAGCCGGACGAAGTACGGTTAAGGGGTGTTGAAAACCGCTCTGAAACCCCGCTGGATCGCAGGACTGGTCTTTGCGCTTCTGTTGTCCGGGGTGTTCGTGCTGCTTAGCCAGTGGCAGCTCAGCCGGTCCACCCAGCACGAGAGCCCTGCTGCTTCCACCACTGAAGAAGTCAAACCCCTGGTCGACGTCCTGAAGCCGGGCCAGTTCTTTCCCGGCTCTGTTTCCGACCAGATGGTCACCGCCACCGGCTCCTACGATCCAGGCAAGCAGGTCCTGGTCGAGGGCAGGCTTTACAACAACCAAAAAGGTTTCTGGATCGTCACGGCCTTCGAGGTCAACGGCGCTCCTACGCTGAAGGGTGTCGCAGCCTCGCCGCAGACCTGGATTCCCGTAGCACGCGGCTGGGTGGCTGATGCCGCCCAAGCGGGCCCGCCGCCGTCGGGCACTCTTACGCTGACCGGTCGCCTGATACCGTCCGAAGCGCCCGTACCAAATGTCGACGCCGGCCCGGGCCGCGCGTCGGCGGTCTCCACCGCGGAACTCATCAACAGCTGGGATGTTTCAAGCTACCCCGGTTTCATAGCGGCCACATCCGAAGTGGCTGGCGGTGTGAGCGTCCCACTGGGCGACAACGTCAAGGCCCTCAATATTCCACCGCAGCCACCGGCAGAGCAGATCAACTGGCTGAACCTCTTCTACGCCGTCGAATGGGTGGTGTTCGCCGGATTCTCCGTTTTTATCTGGTGGCGGCTGGTGCGTGATGACTACCGCCGGGACCTCGAAGACGACGATGACGACGACTACTACGATGAGTTCCCGGAAGACCCCCATGCCTTGCCCGCAACTACCGAACCTTCGAGTCCCGACCCAGAACATAAGGTGCAGCAATGATTGAGCCCAAACCTGCCATCCAGCCTGAGCAGTCAGGACCGAAGCCCAAAAAGCGGCGGTTCGGCGGGACGGAAGCGCAGATCCGTTCGGCCTTGAAGTTCTACAAAGTCATGGCCTACCTGACTGGTGCCATGTTGCTCCTGCTGTGCGCTGAACTGATCGCCCGGTACGTTTTCGGTGTTTCACTCTTCGCCGGCGGAACCAACGCCGTGACGGGCCAGCCCTTTGGCTTTGGCTTTGCCGAATCCGAGCCCAAGGGCGTCATTGGTGGATTCAACATCTCCACCACGGTGCTGATCGTGCACGGCTGGATGTACGTGGTTTACCTCGTCTCCAACTTCCGCTTGTGGTCGTTGATGCGGTGGCCGTTCTCCAAGATGGTCCTGCTGGCATTGGGCGGCGTGATTCCGCTGTTGTCCTTCATTGTGGAGAAGAAGTTCCACGCACAGGTGGAAGCAGAACTGGCAGCCAATCCCCAGGCTTCCAAGCGCTACTAGGCGCCACTGGCCGTTCCCGATGTGAGATGCCTA
>Ga0209051_1003198_pt1 | contig 10930 bp, 7 predicted proteins | sample AraplaCvi_mMS_r2_2_FD_184286 | JGI IMG/M metagenome (GOLD analysis project Ga0209051, IMG submission 184286) | Arabidopsis root microbial communities from North Carolina, USA - plate scrape MF_Cvi_mMS_r2 (SPAdes) (version 2) | ecosystem: Host-associated > Plants > Roots > Endosphere | place: USA...
CGCCGCATTGGCCGGCTCGGCCGATGCGGCGGCCAGCGGCTTGGAGCTGCACCGCCTCTGGGACGGCTCGATGCCGGTCGAATCCTGGATCAACCAGGGCCTCGGCTGGGTGGTCGAGCATTTCCGCCCCTTCTTCCAGACTGTGCGCCTGCCCATCGACAGCACGCTGAACTGGGTGCAGGGCCTGCTGACCGGCCTGCCGACGCTCGCGATGATCGCGTTGATCGGCCTCTTTGCCTGGCAGTTCGCCGGCCGCGCGCTCGCCATCGGCACCACGGTGGCGCTGCTGCTCGTGGCCATGCTGGGCATCTGGCCCGAGGCCATGGTGACGCTGTCGCTGGTGCTGACCTCGCTGGTGTTCTGCATGATCATCGGCCTGCCGCTCGGGGTGCTGCTGGCCAGCAGCGACCGGGCCCAGCGCCTGATGCGCCCGGTGCTCGACGCCATGCAGACCACGCCCGCCTTCGTCTACCTGGTGCCGGTGGTGATGCTGTTCGGCATCGGCAACGTGCCCGGCGTGATCGTGACCATCATCTTTGCGCTGGCACCGCTGGTGCGGCTGACCAACCTGGGCCTGCGCCAGGTGCGGCCCGACCTGATCGAAGCCGCGCGCGCCTACGGCGCCTCGCCCTGGCAGATGCTCGTGAAGGTGCAACTGCCGCTGGCCATGCCCTCGATCATGGCGGGCATCAACCAGGCGCTGATGCTGTCGCTGTCGATGGTGGTGATCGCCTCGATGATCGCCGTCGGCGGCTTGGGCCAGATGGTGCTGCGCGGCATCGGCCGGCTCGACATGGGCCTGGCGACCGTGGGCGGCCTGGGCATCGTGCTGCTGGCGATCTCGCTCGACCGGCTCACGCAGGCCATGGGCAAGTCGCGCCGCAGCGCCGGGCGCCGCTGGTGGCACACCGGGCCAGCCGGCCTGGCGCTGCGCCTGCTGCAGCGCCTCGTGGGCACGCCGTCGCGCGGTGACGGTGCGAGCGAACCCGTTCCCGCCCTCGCCGCGCAAGCGCAATAAAACCGCCACGCAGGAAATCAACGCATGAAGAAAATCAATCTCATCATCGCCCGCGGCCTGCTGGCGCTCGGTTTCGCCGCCTTCGGCATGGGCGCACAGGCCGCGAATGACCTGCCCGGCCAGGGCGTCACCGTGCAGCCGCTCAAGAGCTCGCTTGCCGAAGAGGCGTTCCAGACGCTGCTCGTGATGCGCGCGCTCGAAAAGCTGGGCTACACCGCCCTGCCGATGAAAGACCTCGAACCCGCCACCGAGCACCTGGCCATCGCCAACGGCGACGCCACTTTCATGGCCAACCACTGGAGCCTGCTGCACGCCGACTTCTACAAGAACAGCGGCGGCGACGCCAAGCTGTGGCGCAAGGGCGTGTACTCGGACGGCGCGGTGCAGGGCTACCTGGTCGATCGCAAGACGGCCGAGCAATACAACATCACCAACATCGCGCAGCTGAAGGACCCGGCCATCGCCAAGTTGTTCGATGCCGACGGCGACGGCAAGGCCGACCTGACAGGCTGCAACCCGGGCTGGGGCTGCGAACTGGCGATCGAGAACCACCTGACGGCCTACCAGCTGCGCGACACCGTCACGCACAAGCAAGGCAGCTATGCCGCGCTGATGGCCGACACCATCGCGCGCTTCAAGCAGGACAAGCCGGTGCTGTACTACACCTGGACGCCCTACTGGGTCAGCGCCGTGCTGCGCCCGGGCGCGGACGTGGTGTGGCTGCAGGTGCCCTTCTCGTCCTCCCAGGGCGGCGATGCGGACACCCAGCTTCCCAACGGCAAGAACTACGGCTTCCAGGCCAACCAGGAGCAGATCGTCGCCAACCGGGCCTTCGTCGAGAAGAACCCGGCCGCCGGCAGGTTGTTCGAGGTGATGAAACTGCCGATCGGCGACATCAACGCCCAGAACCTGCGCATGAGCCAGGGCGCCAGCACGCAGCAAGACCTGGAGCGCCACACCGATGGTTGGATCAAGGCGCATCGGCCGCTGTTCGACGGCTGGATCGAGGAAGCCCGGGCGGCGGCGAGGTAGGCGCGTCGGCTGAGATAATCGGGGGGCGTTCCACACTCCAAAAAACACCCCCCACCATGACGACCACGATCCAGCAGGCCGACCTGATCGAATCGATCAGCGCCGCGCTGCAGTACATCAGCTACTACCATCCCGCCGACTACATCGCCCACCTGGCCCGCGCCTACGAGCGCGAGCAGAGCCCCGCCGCCAAGGACGCCATCGCGCAGATCCTGACCAACAGCAAGATGAGCGCCACGGGCCACCGCCCGATCTGCCAGGACACCGGCATCGTCAACGTGTTCCTCAAGGTCGGCATGGACGTGCGCTGGGGCGGCTTCACCGGCTCGCTGGACGACGCCATCAACGAAGGCGTGCGCCGCGGCTACAACCACCCCGACAACACGCTGCGCGCCTCGGTCGTGGCCGATCCGCAGTTCGACCGCAAGAACACCAAGGACAACACGCCCGCGGTGATCTTCACCGAGATCGTTCCCGGCAACACCGTCGAAGTGACGGTGGCGGCCAAGGGTGGCGGCAGCGAGAACAAGAGCAAGCTGGTCATGCTGAACCCCGGCGACAGCGTGGTCGACTGGGTGCTCAAGACCGTGCCGACCATGGGCGCCGGCTGGTGCCCGCCGGGCATGCTGGGCATCGGCATCGGCGGCACGGCCGAGAAGGCCGCGCTGATGGCCAAGGAAAGCCTGATGGACGACCTCGACATGCACGAGCTGCTGGCCAAGAAGGCCTCGGGCGCCGAGCTCAGCAAGGTCGAGGCACTGCGCATCGAGCTGTACGAGAAGGTCAATGCGCTGGGCATCGGCGCGCAGGGCCTGGGCGGCCTGGCCACCGTGCTCGACATCAAGATCAAGATGTACCCCACGCACGCGGCCAGCAAGCCCGTGGCGATGATCCCCAACTGCGCGGCCACGCGGCATGCGCACTTCGTGATGGACGGCAGCGGCGCGGTCTACCTCGACCCGCCCTCGCTCGATTTGTGGCCCGACGTGAACTGGGCGCCCGACGAGAAGAAGAGCAAGCGCGTCGACCTCGACAAGCTCACGCCCGCCGAAGTGGCGAGCTGGAAGCCCGGCGACACCCTGCTGCTCAACGGCAAGATGCTCACCGGCCGCGACGCCGCGCACAAGCGCATCCAGGGCATGCTGGCCAAGGGCGAGAAGCTGCCGGTGGACTTCACCAACCGCGTCATCTACTACGTCGGCCCGGTCGATCCGGTCGGCGATGAAGCCGTGGGCCCCGCCGGCCCCACCACCGCCACGCGCATGGACGGTTTCACCGAGATGATGCTGGCCCAGACCGGCCTGATCGCGATGATCGGCAAGGCCGAGCGCGGCCCCGTCGCCATCGAGGCGATCAAGAAGCACAAGAGCGCCTACCTCATGGCCGTGGGCGGCGCCGCCTACCTCGTGAGCAAGGCCATCAAGACCGCCAAGGTGGTGGGCTTCGAGGACCTCGGCATGGAAGCCATCTATGAATTCGACGTGGTCGACATGCCCGTGACGGTGGCGGTCGATGCCGGCGGCACCAGCGCGCACATCACCGGCCCGGCCGAGTGGCAAAAGCGCATTGCGAGCGGCGAGTTCAAGACCATCATGATGGAAGAGGCTTGAGCAACCCGGTCGGCGTCTTCGACAGCGGCGTCGGCGGGCTCAGCGTGCTGGCCGCGCTGCGCGCCGAGCTGCCGCACGAGCGCTTCGTGTACTTTGCCGACACCGCCTTCGCGCCCTACGGCGAGCGCGGCGACGGCTACGTGATCGAGCGCTCGCGCAAGGTGGCCGAACAACTGATGGCCGAGCACGGCATCAAGGCGCTGGTGGTGGCCTGCAACACGGCCACCACGGCGGCGATCCACCTGCTGCGCGCCGAGCATCCGGCGCTGCCCATCGTGGGCCTGGAGCCTGCGCTCAAGCCCGCGGTGGCGACCAGCCGCACCGGCCACATCGCGGTGATGGCCACGCGCGGGACACTGGCGAGTGCCAAATACGCGGCCCTGCGCGACTCCTTCGCAGGGGCGGCCGATGTCCGTCCCGTGCCATGCGACGGACTCGTGAAGGCGATCGAGGGCTTCGACACCGCCGCCATCACGCAACTCTGCGCCCGCTACATGGCCGAAGCCGGTCCTTTGGGCGACGCACCCGGCCAGGTCGATACCGTGGTGCTCGGCTGCACGCACTACCCGCTCGTGAAGAGTGAACTCCAGCGCCATGCGCCGCCCGCGCTGCGTTTCATCGACACCGGCGCGCCGGTCGCGCAGCAGACCCGGCGCGTGCTGGCTTCGCTCGGCCGCCTCGCGCCAAGCGGTGAAGGCGGACTGATCCTGCAAGGCAGCGGCGATGCGGCCGTGCTCGAAGCCGCCGCCGCGCACTGGCTGCAACAGCCCCAAGCTGCTCCGGCCGCCTGAAGCCGACCCGACAACAACATGCGTCTTCGTCCTTTGCGCTGCGCCCTGTTGCTGCTTGGCCTCTCGGCAGCGGGCCTCGGCCATGCGGCCTGCGAGAGCGGCCTTGCCGAGCGCATGCATGCCAAGCTCCATCCGAACCGCCCGCTCGACGAGCGGCTGGCCGCCTGCAAGCTCTGGCCGGCCTTTCCGGGCCGCAGCATCGTGGTGCTGCCGGTGCCGCGCGAAACCAGCAGCACGGGCGCCAAGGTCTTCGACCTGGAGCTGCTGCTGATCCAGCGGCCCGACAACGGCAACACCGAGCGCGACACGGTGATCGGCCGCATCTTGCAGCCCGAGGCGCTCGACGAAGACGCCGCCACCGCCATCCAGGACATCCGCATCGACACCTCGCGTTATGTGCTGTCGTCCGACACGCGCGCCTTCGGGCTGCGCGTGCGCTACAGGGGCACGGCGCCGGGCAGCAAGGCGGCAAGCGAAACCATCCGCCTCTATGTGCACCACGGCAGCAAGCTGCGCCAGGTGCTGCAGGAGATCGAACTCGACCACGACAGCGGCGAATGGGACAGCAGCTGTACCGGCCGCTTCGAACAGCTTCGCACGATGCTGTCGGTCGGCAAGTCGGCGAGCAACGGCTATGCCGATCTGCAGTTGTCACGCACGCTGGTGCAGAGCCGAGCGCAGATGCAGGAGGACCAGGGCTGCACCGAAAAGGCCATGCCGGCGCACTTCAATACGGTGACGCTGCGCTACGACGGCGAGCGCTACCGCGTGCCAAAGTCGCTGCGGCAGCAGATGCCCTGAGCCGTCCGGTTCAGGCGCTGCGCAGCGCAGCCGCCCTGCCACGCGCCATGTCGATCGGCAGCAACAGCAGCAGCCCTGCAACGAACAGCGCTGCGGTCGAGAGAATCGCGATGCGCTGGTTGCCGCCCGCGGCCCAGGTGATGGCGCCGAACATCAGCGGACCGATGATGCCTGCGAGCCGCGTCGCAAAGGTCCAGAGCCCGAAGAACTCCGCAAGCTGCCGCGGCGGCGCGAGGTAGCCCGTCATCGCGCGGCCGGCCGACTGGCTCGAGCCCATCGCGAGCCCCGCAATGGCGGCGGCCCACCAGAAGGTGCCCTTGGTGGTCGCCATCGCGGCAATCACGCAGACCGCGATCCATGCCACCAGCGTGCCGGCCAGCGAAATCTTGTGGCCGACGCGGTCCTGCACGTAGCCGAAGCCGAAGGCGCCGACGGCGGCCGCAATGTTGAGCACGAAGATCAGCACCATGGTCTCGCTCGCCACGAAGCCGATGACCTGCTCGGCATAGATGGCCGCGAGCGTGATGGCCACCGCCACGCCGCCCTGGTAGCAGACGGTGCAGACCAGCAGCTGCATGAAATCGCGGTAGGCGCGGGCCTGCCTGAAGGTGGCGCGCAATTGCTGCCACGCGCCCGCCGAACTGCCGGCCGTGCGGGGCTGCGCACGCTCGGGCAGGAGTGCAAAGGTGGCGCAGGCGGCAGCACCGTAGATGGCCGCCGTGATCAGCATCGTGACCGGAACGAAGTGCGACGCAGGCAGCCCTTTCGCCTGGGCCGACAGCACGTAGGCCAGGCACAGCCCGAGCGCCAGCATGCCGCCGACGTAGCCGAAACTCCAGCCCCATCCGCTGACCTTGCCCATGCCCTCGGCGGTCGCGAGTTCAGGCAGGAAGGCACCGGTCAGCGACTCGCCATACGAATAGAAGGTGTTGGAGACGATGATCAGCGCCATCGCAACCGCAACGCCCATGGGCCCGGCAAATCTCGGCGTGGATGCGAGCGCGGCCGTGGCAAGTACGCAGCCCAGCGTCGCCACGGCGAGCACGCGCTTCTTGGCGGCGCGCCGGTCGGCCCAGGCGCCGATCGCGGGCATCGACAGCATGACGACGGCGTAGGACGCGCTGAGCGCCGCAGTCCAGGCGAAGGCGGCCCATGGCGCCCCCTTGGCGATGCCGCCCACGAAATAGGCCGCAAACACGGCCGTGATGACGACCGTGGTGTAGCCCGAATTGGCAAAGTCGTACATCGCCCAGCCGAACACCTCGCGCTTGCGCACGCCGGCATTCAGGGCAGATGACGGAAACAGCGCCATGCGGCGACGGATGATCAACCGGGCGCCAGGCGCAGCCTCGGCCCGATCGGATCAGTGCAGGTGGCGCGGGCGGCGGCCGCCCCCATGCCCACCGCCGCTGCCACTGCCGCCGGTGCCGCGCGGCCGCTTGCCGATTTCGAGCGAATTCACGAGCGCATCGAAGCGGTCGCTGAACAGGCGGTCGATCTCGGACACGACGCCACCGAGCTCGGCGCCATCGAAGTGGCGCTCCATCAGGTTGACGACGTCTTCCACCAGCAGGTCGCGCTGCACTTGCATGATCGCGGCCGGATTGGGGCCGACGAACAGCATCAGGAAGTCGTCGCGCGATTCTTCGTCGGGATCGCCCTCTTCCTCGTCGAAGTCGGTGTCATAGAAGGTGACCTCGATGGCGGCGCCGCGCTCGGACAGCTCGTTCAGGGCCATGCACATCTCGTCGAGCGCCTGGCGAAAGTCTTCGTCGCCCGGCACCGTCCAGCAGATCTGGAGCATGTGGTCCTTCTGCTCGAAGCGGATGCCGGGTTCTTCTTCGTAGGTGCTCGTCGCGCCGTCGGCCAGCGACTTGGCACCCGCATAAGCCCACAGCGGCTTGAGCGCTTCCTGGATCTGGTCGAAGCCGACGTCGGAGCGCAAAGGCACGTCGCCGTGCACATGGATTTCAAATGGAGCGTTGTAACGAGGCATGGAGTGCTCCCTTGTCTAAATGTGGTGCCCGGAACGGGGATCGAACCCGTATGCCCCGATTAAGGAAGCGGCGGATTTTAAGTCCGATGTGTCTACCAATTTCACCATCCGGGCCTCGGGTTGAACATCGACGATAACCCAAACGAAACGGGCCCCGGCAACGCAGGTTGGCGGGGCTGGTTTTTTCGATGGAGGGCGGATCGAACTTGATCAGAGGGAGAGGGTGGAGGCGCGACCCGGAGTCGAACCGGGCTAGACGGATTTGCAATCCGTTGCATAACCGCTTTGCTATCGCGCCACGCTGCTGAAAACGAAATTGAATTCGCGAAAAAAAGGGAAGCAGTGCTTCCCTTTTTCAAAACTGGAGCGGGAAAAGAGTCTCGAACTCTCGACCTCAACCTTGGCAAGGTTGCGCTCTACCAACTGAGCTATTCCCGCGTTTCGAGCCTCGAATTATAGAACACTTTTTCGGGGCTCGGCAAGTTCTGTCGATCAATGTTTGACGGAGCCCTCTGAAGCCGGCGTGCCCGCGCGCTGCTTGGCCAGTTCGGCCACGGCAGCCGCGGAGGCGGCAACCTCCTCGTCCGACAGCGGCTCGGGCATCTTCTCGAGCGCGATCTCCAGGACCTTGTCGATCCACTTCACGGGCACGATCTCGAGGCCGTTCTTCACGTTCTCGGGAATGTCCTGCAGGTCTTTCGCATTCTCTTCGGGAATCAGCACGGTCTTGATGCCGCCGCGCAACGCGGCCAGCAGCTTTTCCTTCAGGCCGCCGATGGCCGTGACCTCGCCGCGCAGCGTGATCTCGCCGGTCATGGCAACGTCTGCACGCACGGGAATGCCCGTGAGCGCCGACACGAAGGCCGTGGTCATTGCAGCACCCGCGCTCGGCCCGTCCTTGGGCGTTGCGCCATCGGGCACGTGGATGTGGATGTCGCGCTTCTCGAACACCTCGTCCTTGATGCCCAGGCGGCGCGAGCGGCTGCGCACCACGGTGCGTGCGGCCTCGACCGATTCCTTCATGACATCGCCGAGCGAACCGGTGCGGCTGATCACGCCCTTGCCGGGCATGGTCACCGCTTCGATGGTGAGCAGGTCGCCGCCCACCTCGGTCCAGGCCAGGCCGACCACCTGGCCCACCTGGTTCTGCTTCTCGGCCAGGCCGAAGCTGTACTTGCGCACGCCCAGGAAGTCGTTGAGGTTGGCGCCATCCACCGTGACCTTGGGCGTCATCTGCTTGAGCAGCAGGCCCTTGACCACCTTGCGGCAGATCTTGGAAAGCTCGCGCTCGAGCGAACGCACGCCGGCTTCGCGCGTGTAGTAGCGCACGATGTCGCGCACGGCCTCTTCGGTGACGAGCAGTTCGTCTTCCTTGACGCCGTTGTTCTTCATCTGCTTGGGCAGCAGGTACTTGATCGCGATGTTGGTCTTCTCGTCCTCGGTGTAGCCCGAGAGGCGGATGACTTCCATCCGGTCGAGCAGCGCCGGCGGGATGTTCATCGAGTTCGAGGTGGCGACGAACATCACGTCGGAGAGGTCGAAGTCGACCTCGACGTAGTGGTCGCCGAAGGTGTGGTTCTGCTCGGGGTCGAGCACCTCGAGCAGCGCGCTCGAAGGATCGCCGCGGAAGTCGGTGCCCAGCTTGTCGATCTCGTCGAGCAGGAACAGCGGATTGCGCGTGCCGATCTTGCTCAGCCCCTGCAGCACCTTGCCCGGCAGCGCGCCGATGTAGGTGCGGCGGTGGCCGCGGATCTCGGCCTCGTCGCGCATGCCGCCGAGCGCCATGCGGGTGTACTTGCGGCCGGTCGCCTTGGCGATCGACTGCCCGAGGGAGGTCTTGCCCACGCCGGGCGGCCCCACGAGGCACAGGATCGGCGCCTTGACCTTGTCGACGCGCTGCTGCACCGCGAGATATTCGAGGATGCGGTCCTTGACCTTCTCCAGGCCGTAGTGGTCGGCATTGAGCACCGCCTCGGCATTGGCCAGGTCGTGCTTGATCTTGGTCTTCTTGCTCCAGGGCAGGCCGACCAGCACGTCGATGTAGTTGCGCACCACGGTGGCTTCGGCCGACATGGGCGACATCAGCTTGAGCTTCTTGAGCTCGCCCTCGGCCTTCTTGAGCGCTTCCTTGGGCATCTTGGCGAGCTTGATCTTCTTCTCGATCTCCTCGATGTCGGCGCCCTCTTCGCCCTCGCCGAGCTCCTTCTGGATCGCCTTGACCTGCTCGTTGAGGTAGAAGTCGCGCTGGTTCTTTTCCATCTGGCGCTTTACGCGGCCGCGGATCTTCTTGTCGACGTTGAGGATGTCGACCTCGCGCTCGAGCTGGCCAAAGAGGTTCTCCAGGCGCGACTTGACGTCGTCCAGGTCGAGCACGGCCTGCTTGTTGTCGAGCTTGAGCGGCAGGTGCGCGGCGATGGTGTCGGCCAGGCGGCCCGGATCGTCGATGCTGGAGATCGACGTGAGGATCTCGGGCGGGATCTTCTTGTTGAGCTTGACGTACTGGTCGAACTGCTGCATCACGGCGCGGCGCAGCGCCTCGACCTCGGTGCCTTTCTCGCCGCTCGCGGCCGCCTCGACGGGCGTCACGTTGGCCGAGAAGTGGGTCTCGCCGTCGTCGATGCGGTTCACGCGGGCGCGCTGCTGGCCCTCGACCAGCACCTTCACGGTGCCATCAGGCAGCTTGAGCATCTGCAGGATGGTCGAGACGCAGCCCACCTCGAACATGTCCTCGACCGAGGGCTCGTCCTTGGCGGCGGCCTTCTGGGCCACCAGCATGATGCGGCGCTCGGCCTCCATGGCCAGTTCGAGCGCCTTGATGCTCTTGGGGCGCCCCACGAACAGAGGGATCACCATGTGAGGGAACACGACCACGTCGCGCAGCGGCAGCAGCGGCAGGTCGATCGCGTCGGCAGGCAGGGGGGTATGACCGGACATGAATATCCTTTGATTGATCAGGCAAAGATGGATGGGTGTTCGGGCATTTCAAGCCCATGCACCCGGTCTTTGTCGAAGGCGCCGGACGCCTTGCTGGAAAGTGCCGGCGCCGCGTTCACTCAGGCCTTCTTGGCCGCTTCGCGGTACACGAGCAGCGGCGGCTTGTTTTCGTCGATTGTGGATTCCTCGACCACAACCTTGTCGACGTTGGTGGCATTCGGCAGCTCGAACATGGTGTCGATCAGCGACTGTTCGAGGATCGAACGCAGGCCCCGCGCGCCCGTCTTGCGGGCCAGCGCCTTGCGCGCGATGGCCTTGAGCGCCGCGGGGCGGATCTCGAGGTCGACGCCTTCCATCTGCAGCAGCTTGGTGAACTGCTTGACCACCGCGTTCTTGGGCTCGGTCAGGATCTGCACCAGCGCGTCTTCGCTGAGTTCGGCCAGCGAGGCCACCACGGGCATGCGGCCCACGAGTTCGGGGATCAGGCCGAACTTGATCAGGTCTTCGGGCTCGACTTCGCGGAACACCTCGGTGATGCTGCGCTGCGCCTTGCTCTTGACCGAGGCGCCGAAGCCGATGCCCGAGGCTTCGGTGCGGTTCTCGATGACCTTCTCGAGGCCGGCAAAGGCGCCGCCGCAGATGAACAGGATGTTGGTCGTGTCGATCTGCAGGAAGTCCTGGTTCGGGTGCTTGCGCCCGCCCTGGGGCGGCACGCTGGCCATGGTGCCTTCGATGAGCTTGAGCAGCG
>Ga0209051_1003200_pt1 | contig 10928 bp, 8 predicted proteins | sample AraplaCvi_mMS_r2_2_FD_184286 | JGI IMG/M metagenome (GOLD analysis project Ga0209051, IMG submission 184286) | Arabidopsis root microbial communities from North Carolina, USA - plate scrape MF_Cvi_mMS_r2 (SPAdes) (version 2) | ecosystem: Host-associated > Plants > Roots > Endosphere | place: USA...
TCGTCCGCGACTCACCCACGGTGTCGCCAGCGGTGATCCGCGCACCGACGGCGCACTGGTGTGGGCCCGCTCCGACGCCCCCGCCCGCATGATCGTCGAAACCTCTGCCACGGAGTCGTTTTCGAATGCGGTACGCGTCGACGGACCTCAACTGACCCCGGCCTCCGACGGCACCGGGCGCATCCGCCTCACCGGCCTCGAACCGGGACAGACGGTGCACTACCGCGTGACGCTGGAGGGCGAGGGCGGCAACAGGTCCGAGCCCGCGGTCGGTGTCTTCAAAACCGTTGCCACACAACCACGGGACGTCAAGTTCGTCTGGTCGGGCGACGTCGTCGGCCAGGGGTGGGGGATCAACCGGCAGGGCGGCATGGCGATCTTCGGCGCCATGGCCGACCGGCAACCAGACTTCTTCGTCCACTCCGGTGACGCGATCTATGCCGACGGCCCGGTGCCCGAGACGCAGAAGCAAAACGACGGCGGCACGTACGCGAGCGTCACGGCGCCCGCCAAGGACCACGTCGCTCAGACGCTCGACGACTTCCGCGGCAACTACGCCTACAACCTCACCGACGAGCACTACCGCAGGTTCAACGCCTCAGTCCCCCAACTGATTCAGTGGGACGACCACGAAGTGCTGAACAATTGGTTCCCCGGCGAGTCGCTCGCGGGGCAGAACCGCAAGGGCTACACCACGGTCGACGTGAACGAGCTGGCCGGGTACGCGTCTCAGGCGTGGCGCGAGTGGCAGCCCGTCGAGCCGTCGGAGGCCGTGGACGGTCGACTGCACCGCAAGATCGCCTACGGCCCCCTACTCGACGTCTTCGTCCTGGACATGCGCTCCTACAAGGACCCGAATCCCCAGGCGTGGGGGCAGTCCGACGACGGCGGAATCCTTGGGCGCCAACAGACTCAGTGGTTGATCGACGGTCTGAAGAACTCGACGGCAGTCTGGAAGGTCGTCGCCAACGATCTGCCGATCAGCATCGTGGTACCGGATACGGCGTCGGACCCGGTCGGCGGTCCTCCGTCCATGGAGGCGGTCGCACAGGGCGAGAACGGCCGACCGCTAGGCCGCGAAATCGCGTTCTCCCGAATACTTTCCGAGACCAAGGAGGTCCGCAACGTCGTGTATCTCACGGCCGACGTGCACTACACCGCGGCGATCTCGTATCACCCGGAGCAGGCCGGCTTCACCGACTTCACGCCGTTCTGGGAGTTCGTGTCCGGCCCGCTGAACGCCGGCGCGTTTCCGGAGAGCCCGCTCGACGGTACCTTCGGCGCACGCTACGAGTTCGTCCACGCCCCCAAGGAGAAGAACGCCTCCCCCGCCGAGGGCTACCAACACTTCGGCGAGGTCGCCATCGATTCGGACTCCAGGGCGTTGACGGTCACGCTGTGCGACGCATCGGGAAAGCCGTTGTACACCAAGACGTTGCCGTCCGCCTAGCGGATCCGTCATGCCTGCGCGAGGCGGGTCCGCGTGGTGTCGTCCAGCGGTGTGTAGATGACGAGTTGTAGATCCGGATGGTCTGACGCGCGTAGTTGATGGTGCTCGAGATGCAGGGTTCCAACGGTCGGATGGTGGAAGGTTCGCTCCCGCGAGACGAATCCGGCGACCGGATGCCCGTCCCATCCGGCACGGAACTCGGGGCTGGCCTCGCGCAGCCGCGTGACGAGATCTTGGATGTGCGAGTCGGTGAGTCGGGACGCCGTCTCGGCGCGGAACTCCGCGAGGAATCGTTGACTGGTGACCTCCCAGTCGTCGAGCAGGTCGCGCACCGCGGGATCGGTGAACACCAACCACAGGAGGTTGCGCTGTCCGGGTTCGGTGCGAGCCACGTTGGGATAGAGAGCGGCGTAGGCGGCGTTCCACCCGGCGATGGACCAGTCGGCGGAGAGCGCGTAGGCGGGCCGGTCACCGAGTTCGTCGAGCAACCGCTGAATGTGCGGCGGCGCTGGCGTGACGGCGATCGGCACCGACGGTGCGGGCGCGGCGTATCCGGCTAGCCCGAGCAGGTATTCGTGTTCGGCGCCGCTGAGACGCAGCGTCTGGGCGACGGCGTCGAGCACTTGGCGGGATGGCGTGATCGCCCTTCCCTGTTCGAGCCACGTGTACCAGGTGACACTCACGCCGCAGAGGTACGACACCTCCTCGCGACGAAGGCCGTTCACACGACCCCGGGGCAGCGGCGGCAGGTTGTGCGCGGCCCGCGGCATTTGCTCACGTCGCGATCGCAGGAACGCGCCCATCTCGGACCGACGCTCGGACTCCCCACCCACGGTGTCGATGCTAGTGCTCTCAGTACTAGTAGTAGGGCCGTCTTCTCCAGGTGCCCGTGGTCCGGGAGGGTCGAGACATGCCAGAGCTTCGATCCAGAACCGTCACCCACGGCCGCAACGCCGCAGGCGCCCGCGCGCTGCTCATGGCCGCCGGGGTCGCCCGCGAGGACTTTGGCAAGCCGATAGTCGCGATCGCCAACAGCTTCACCGAGTTCGTCCCCGGCCACACCCACCTGCAGCCGGTGGGGCGCATCGTCTCCGAGGCAGTTCGAGAGGCCGGCGGGATTCCCCGCGAGTTCAACACGATCGCCGTCGACGACGGCATCGCCATGGGACACGCCGGAATGTTCTATTCGCTGCCGTCCCGAGAGCTCATCGCCGATTCGGTCGAGTACATGGTGGAGGCTCATTGCGCTGACGCGTTGGTGTGTATCTCCAACTGCGACAAGATCACTCCCGGCATGTTGATGGCGGCGCTCCGGCTCGACATTCCGACGGTATTCGTCTCGGGCGGCCCGATGGAGGGCGGTCGGGCAACCCTGGTCGACGGCACGGTCCGGTCCGGGCTCCACCTCATCGACTCCATGAGCGGCGCCGCGGACACCGCGGTGAGCGACGCCGATCTGGCGCGAATCGAGGACGCGGCCTGCCCGACCTGCGGATCGTGTTCCGGCATGTTCACGGCCAATTCGATGAACTGCTTGGTCGAAGCGCTGGGCCTTGCCCTGCCAGGAAACGGCTCGACGCTGGCCACCCACACTGCGCGGCGCGGTCTCTACGAGCGAACCGGCGCCCTGGCGGTCGAGATCGCGCACCGGTGGTACGACAACGACGACGATCGGGTTCTGCCCCGCCGGGTGGCGAGCCGCGCCGCGTTCGCCAATGCGATGGCGATGGACGTCGCCATGGGTGGGTCCACCAACACCGTGCTCCATCTGCTTGCGGCGGCACAGGAGGCCGAACTCGACTTCACCCTCGACGACGTCGACGCGATTGCCCGCCGCGTGCCGTGCCTGTGCAAGGTCGCGCCGAACGGGGTCCATCTCATGGAGGACGTGCACCGCGCCGGCGGAATCCCTGCACTGCTCGGGGAATTGAGCCGCGGTGGCCTACTCGACGACGACGTCCACTCCGTGCACGCGCCCGGTCTCGTCGAGTGGCTCGACCGCTGGGACATCCGCGGAGCCGCGCCGTCCGCGGACGCAGTCGAACTGTTCGGCGCCGCGCCGGGCGGTCGACGATCCGCGACGGCGTTCTCACAGTCGAATCGCTGGCAATCGCTGGACCGCGACAGCCACGATGGCTGCATCCGCGACGTCGCTCATGCCTACTCGACGGACGGCGGCCTTGCGGTGCTGCGCGGCAATCTCGCAGAAGACGGCTGCGTGCTCAAGACTGCGGGGATGGACCCGACCATGCAGCACTTCACGGGTCCTGCGGTGGTCGTCGAGTCTCAGGAGGAGGCGGTCGACGCAATTCTGGGTGGACGCATCACGGCCGGAGACGTCCTGGTGGTGCGCTACGAGGGGCCTCGAGGTGGACCCGGAATGCAGGAGATGTTGCACCCGACGTCATTTCTCAAGGGCCGTGGTCTGGGCCGGGTATGCGCACTGGTCACCGATGGTCGCTTCTCGGGTGGGAGCTCGGGGCTCGCGATCGGACACGTGTCACCCGAGGCGGCCGCCGGTGGCGTGATCGCCCTGGTCGAAGACGGCGATCTCATCGAGGTCGACGTGGTGGCTCGTCGCATCGCACTGCTGGTGCCCGGCGAGGTCTTGGACGCGCGCCGCGAGCGACGTCTCGACCACGGTGGCTACCAACCGGCGTCGCGAAAACGCAAGGTGTCCAGCGCTCTTCGGGCGTATGCGGCCATGACCACGTCTGCCGACCGTGGCGCCGTCAGGGACGTGTCGTCGATCAGTTGACGCATGGGGCAGGTACGCGCGGCGCCGGGACCCTGGCGAGTCCGGGCAGCGGGCCGAACGCCCTTGCGACGAGCGGACTGACCGCGGCGAGGACCGTCATGACGAGCGACACCGCGACCGCGCCGCGTGGGCCGTACGCGTCGGTGGCGACACCGGCTACGGCGGTGCCGATGGAACCCCCGACGATCGCCGCGCTGCTGAGCCAGCCGAACGCCTCGGTGGCCATGTGCTGACCCACTTCTCGCGACACCATCAGGTACAGGGCAGACATGGCCGGAGCGAAGCCGACGCCGGAGACGAACAGCGCCGCGAACTGCAGTGCCAGCCCGCTGGCGACGCCGTAGAGGCCGACTCCGACGCCGACCGTCGAGAGCGCCGCGACGACACCAGACAGGCCGAGGCGCCGATGCCCGAACACCAAGCCGCCCAACAGCGAACCGACACTTGCCGAGGCGATCGCCGCACCCGCGGTGAAGCCGTCCTTGCCCAACGCGGCGATGATGCCGACCTCCAGGGCGGTGAAGGACGCCACCAGGACCAGGCTGGACACCATCGCCAGGATGACCGCCTTGTGCAGCAGGACCCGACCGAACCGGTTCTCGTTCACCGCCTTCTCCGGGTGCAGGCGGCGAGAGCCGAGGAGGAACCAGACCGTGCCCACCATGGTGACCGCGGCACACAGGATCAACGGGAAGATCGTGGAAATCGACGACGCCAGGACGGTCGCCGCGACGGGACCGACGACCCAGATCAATTCCTGCGCCGTGGTGTCGAGCGCGAAGAGGGTGCGGACCTCGTCCTCGGGGACCATCCGGGGGTACAGGGCCCGGACGACGGGCATCAGCGGGGGAATGGAGGCCCCCACGATCACGCCGAGGGCCGTCAACGTCCACGCGGACGAGCCGGCGAAGGCCAGGCCCAGGCTGCTGACGGCGTTGACCACCGCGGCCGTCATGAGCGTGCGCGCCACGCCGACGCGGCCGGCGAGCCGTGAGGTCAGCGGCATCGCAACGGACTCACCGGCACCGACCGCCGCGACGACGATGCCAGCCAGTGCGTAGGAACCGGTCAGCCGGTGCACGTGCATCAGGATCGCCAGGGAGAGGATGCCCAACGGCAGGCGCGCGAAGAGCTGCGAGGCCGTCACGTTCACCACGCCGGGCACCCGCAACAGGTTCCGGTAGGTGCCCATCGTCCCGTTCCTCCACTCCAGTACCCATGCCAAGCCACGGGACTACACCGTCCAGACGGTACACTTCGGGGCGGTCATCGTAAACTGAGTTCGTGACCTCTTCCCGGGACCGCATCCTGGACGCGTATGCGGACCTCCTCATCACCGAGGGTGAGCGTCAAGCGACACTCGAAGCGGTGGCCGCAAGGGCCGACGTGTCCAAGGGCGGGCTGCTCTATCACTTCCCGTCCAAAGATCAACTCGCCGTGGGCCTTTGCGACCAATTGGCGATCCTCGCCGCCAGGGACGCGGATGCGATGCGCGCCTCGGACGAAGGTCCGGCCCGCTACTACGTCCGCTCCTCGCAGTACGCGAACACCCCTCTGGACCGCGCCCTCGTGGCGGTCTCCCGGTTGCGCCAGTCCGGCGACGGCCGGGCACGGGCGGCAATCGAAGCCGCGTCCGACGAGTGGCTGGCCATCCTGCACGACGCGCTCGGCGACCTCGACGTCGCACGTGCGGTGAAACTGATCGGCGACGGTCTCTACTACAACGCGCTCAACCGCGCGCTGGGTGGACATCCCCCGACGTCGGAGGCCGACCAGGGCCTGCTCGACGTCGTCGACCGCATCACCAAGACGGCCAAGCCGCCCGAGGGTTAGGAGACCCGGCGGTCAGGCCCTCGACTCCGCCCGTTCGGCGAGCGCGTCCCTGCCGTCGGTGAGGTCCCGGTCTCGGGTCTCCGGAGCCAGCAGTGCCGCGACGAGCACCGTCACCGCCATCACGATCATGTAGACGGCCACCGGTACCCAGGACCCGGAGAACGCCGTGATCAACGACGCACAGATCAGCGGCGCGACACCGCCACCGAACACCGACGCGAACTCTCGACCCAGCGTCACTCCGGCGTAGCGGTAACGAGCACCGAACAATTCGGGGAAGTAGCTCATCGTCACCCCGACGGCGCCTTGGCACGCCAGGACGAATCCGACGATCATCACCATCGTGATCCACAGGTGCGAACCGGTGTTGAGCGCCAGGAAGGTGGGCACCGGAAGCAGGACCAGGCAGACCATGATGCCTACGTACACCGGCTTGCGTCCGAGATGATCGGAGAGCCATCCGAAGCCATATGCGGCAATGCCTCCGCAGATGGCGCCGATGAGCAGCACCTTCGGAATGAAGGACGGGTCGACGCCAACGTCGTTCTTGAGGTACGACGCCATGAACACCTGATACGTGTACGACTGCGAACTGATCCCGATCGTCATGAACATCACCAGCAGCACCGAACGCCGGCCGTTGGCGAACACGTCTCGCAGCGGAGTCTTGGGAACTTCGTGAGCCTGCTTGAGCTGCTGGAAGACCGGGCTCTCGGTGAGCCGCCGTCGGATGACGAACGCGGCGATGGTCACGAACAAGCTGCTAGCGAAGACCAACCGCCAGCCCCACGCCATCAGGTCGTCGTCGGGCAGGAGCTGCGCCAGGATCCAGGCAATGGCCCCCAGCGCGGTGCCGAGTGCAGCGCCGGTCATCACCAGGGCGGCGAGCCGCCCTCGCCTGCCGATCTGCGCCGTCTCCGTCAGCAGCGTCGCGCCGCCCGCTTGCTCGGCACCTGCACCAAATCCTTGCAGGAATCGACACGCCACCAACAGGATTGGCGCAAGCAAGCCGACCTGCTCGTAGGTGGGCAGCGCACCGATGAGAAGCGTGGCGCCGCCCATCAGGAGCAGCGTCGCCACCAGAACCCACTTGCGTCCCAGCCGGTCGCCGTAACGGGAGAAGAACAGCCCGCCGAGAGGCCGGGCGGCGAAGCCGACGGCGTACGCACTGAAACTCGCCACGATGCCCGCGGCCGGCGAGATGTTGGGAAAGAAGAGCTTGTTGAAGATCAGGGCCGAGGCAGTGCCGTAGATGACGAAGTCGTACTGCTCGAGCGTGGTGCCGATCAACCCAGCCCAGGCCGCTCGACGAACGGCGGCCGGATCGTGAACGACGTTCTGCCCCAGCGTGTTCGCCGGTGGGTCAACTGCAGTTGTCATGTCGAACTCCTGATTGGTCATGGGGTCACCACGTTGCGGAGCGGTTCGCCGCGATCCAGACGTCCCAGGTTGGCGGTGATGTCGTCGATGCGGCCGATGAAGGTTTGTCGGGTGATTCCCGACGAGTGCGGGGTCATCACGATGTTGGTCAGCTCGGCAAAGGGGAACCGACTGGGTGGTCCTGCGCCGTCTACCGGGTACTCGTACCAGACGTCGACTGCCGCACCGGCGATCTTCCGTTTCTCGAGGGCAGCGTAGAGGGCCTCCTCCTGCACCAGCGGACCTCGGCCGACGTTGACGAGAATCCCCTCTGGTCCGAGCGCCGCCAACTCGGCGTCGCCGATCATGCCGGCGGTGCTCTCACTGAGGGGCACCGAGACCACGACGACCTCGGACTCGGCCATCAACTCGCCGAGCCGGTCCGGTCTCCCCACCCAGCTCAGGCCTGCGCCCGGGTCTGCGGCGCCACGACCGGTGACGGCAGATGCCGTACAACCCATGTGCTGAAAGAGGTTCCAACACGCCTGCCCGATGTGACCGAAGCCGACGAAACCGACGTGTGCGGCGCCAAGCGCATCGGGCTGCGTCAACGCGGCGTCGTACACCGAGGATGCCCAGATGCCCTCGCGCAGCTGGCGGTCCTGGTCCAAGAAGCGGCGACGCAGCAGGATGGTGGTGGCCAAGACGTACTCGGCGATCGAACGTTCGTGGTTGAACGTGTTGGCCACGAGGACGTTTGGTGGAAGTGCGTCGACCGCGATGCCGTCGACGCCCGCACCGGCGGCGTGGACCAGTCGAAGGTTGCGCGCCATCCGAGCGACGGCCGCGGGCAGCTTCGAGCCGACGAAGACGTCGGCGTCGGCGATGGCGACGGACAACGCGTAACGATCCCCGGCGTCGTGCCACGTCACCGACGCTCCGGCGGGTAGCTGACGTTCGAACCGCTCGCGGTGCGGAGCCAAGTTGGGGTCGGCGACGATGATTCTCATTCGGAATCCCCCGTCAGGTTGCGGAGGTCACGCTTCTGGACGGGTCCGGTCGACGCCCGGACGACGATCTGGGTGGGCAGCCGGATCATTCGTGGCGGCCCTGCCGACGCATGCGTCCGCTGCGCGACCAGGTCGACGCTCATCATCCCGGCCCGAGCCATCGGAACGCTGATGCTGGTCAGCGTCGGATGGAAGAGTTCCGCGAGCGGCGAATCGTCGATCCCGATGATGCTGAGGTCTCTTGGCACCGAAAGGCCCATCGCGCGAACGCCGTTGATCACGCCGATCGCCATCGGGTCGTTGTGGCAGATGACTGCGGTGGCGCCGGTTGCGACCACGCTGGCGGCGGCGGCATGTCCACCAGCCGGCGTCTCCTGCTGCCAGCCCAAGACCTGGACCTCGAGCCCCCGTTCACCGCACAACTCCTCGACGGCGGTGACGCGCTGCGAGTTGGACCACGACTGGGCCGAACCCTGCACGTAGGCGATCCGGGTGTGCCCGAGCGCGAACAGGTAGTCGACGGCCTGGCGCAGGCCATCTCGCGAATCGGCGACCACGCAGTCGCAGTCCTCGGACATTCGGTTCACCAGTACCAAAGGGGTCTCGCCCGCGAGCTGGACGATGTCATCTGCGGGCAGCCGAGGCGAGCACACGACCAGCGCGTCGACCCGACTTTGCAGCTCCCCGACCATTTCTCGCTCGTGATCGGCGCTGCTGTCGGTGTCGGTGAGGATGAGCGTCTGCCTGCGGTGCCAGCCGCGGGCCTGCGCCGCCTTGACGAACGACGCGAAGACGGAGTTGCCGATGTCGGGCACCACCACGGCGACGGTCGTAGCGGCGACTCGCCGGTCCGATCCCCTGGCCGCGCTGTACCCGATTTCGTCGGCGGCGGCGATCACGCGTGCCAGCGTTTCGGTGCCGATCCGGTCCGGCGAACTGAACGCCCTCGACGCGGTGGACAGCGATACTCCGGCGCGCTCGGCAACCTCGGTCAGCGTCGGCGGCACGGCTCACTCTCCCCTGGTCAATGTGATGGCCGACACAACAATGCGGTTATTGCGCAATATTGTCAAGACCTTGCCAAGGTTTGCAGCGCTCGCGGCGCCGCGAGAGCACTCGGTCGCCCGTCGGCGACGTCAGCTCAGGCGTTCTCCGCTCACCCGGTCGAACAGGTGGATCGCAGGTCCGTCGGCCGTGACGTGCACGGTGTCGCCCGTCCCGACCCGTTCGCGGTTGCCGATGCGGGCGATGACGTCGGCGTCACCGCGCTCGACGCGCGCCGTGCCGTACAGGTATGCGTCCGCCCCGAGGGTCTCGACGACCCCGACGGTCACGGGGATGCCGTCGCCGGGGGTCGTCAGTCGCCAGCCCTCCGGACGCACTCCGACCACGACCGGACCGTCGTGGCCACCGGAGCGCGCCAACGCCATCGGGTGTCCGCCCACCGTTACCGACCCGCCGGCGACGTAAGTGTCGAAGAACTTCATCGCAGGCGATCCGATGAATCCGGCCACGAAGACGTTCGCGGGGCGGTCGTAGAGTTCCATGGGGGCGCCAACCTGTTGCAGCACACCGTCCTTCATGACGCCGACGCGATCACCCATCGTCATCGCCTCGGTCTGGTCGTGGGTGACGTAGACGGTGGTGACGCCGAGGTCGCGTTGCAGCTTGGCGACGTCGGTGCGGGTCTGCACGCGCATCTTGGCGTCCAGGTTGGACAGCGGCTCGTCCATGCAGAAGACCTGGGGGTTGCGCACGATGGCCCGCCCCATCGCAACCCGCTGGCGCTGACCACCCGACAACGCCTTGGGCTTGCGGTCGAGATAGTCGGTGAGCCCCAACGTCTGTGCGGCCGCGGCCACCCGGCGCTTGCGTTCGTCGCGGGACATGCCTGCGTTCTTGAGGCAAAACTCCATGTTGCCGCCCACGGTCATGTGGGGGTACAGCGCGTAGTTCTGGAACACCATCGCGATGTCGCGGTCCTTGGGCGCCGTCGTCGAGATGTCCCGATCACCAAGGTAAATGGATCCGGCGGTGAGCTCTTCGAGACCGGCCAACATCCGCAGCGTCGTCGACTTGCCGCAGCCGGACGGACCGACCAGCACCATGAACTCGCCGTCGGCGATGTCCAGGTCCATTCCGGCCACCGCCGCCGCCGGCGCATTGGGATACCAGTGCTGGGCCTTCTCGAACCGGATGGCGGCCATGGGTGCTCCTGTGAGTCGTGGTGGTTGGGACGCGGTCAGCGCGACGAGATGCCGCCGACCATGCCGTTGATGAAGCGCTTCTGTAGCGCGAAGAACAGCACGGCGATGGGCAGTGCGACCATCACCCCGGCCGCGGCCAGCAGTGAGTAGTCGGTCAGGTGTTGCCCCTGGAACAGCGCCAATCCCAGTGGGGCGGTGCGGCGACTGTCCGAGACCACCATGACCAGGGGCAGCAGGAATTCGTTCCAGGTCCACATCGTGATGACGACGGCCATCGTCATCATGGGCGCCAAGGACGGGGGGACGACGAC
>Ga0209051_1003204_pt1 | contig 10925 bp, 12 predicted proteins | sample AraplaCvi_mMS_r2_2_FD_184286 | JGI IMG/M metagenome (GOLD analysis project Ga0209051, IMG submission 184286) | Arabidopsis root microbial communities from North Carolina, USA - plate scrape MF_Cvi_mMS_r2 (SPAdes) (version 2) | ecosystem: Host-associated > Plants > Roots > Endosphere | place...
GTTGGGGGCCTTGAAGACGGCGATGGACGCCCACGGTGGTGACACCGCCGCCGAGGAGGCCGCGCACGCGCAGAGCCTGCTGGGGTTGATGGACGCGGTCCGCGCGGCTGCCGACACGCTGGAGGGCGTCGTGGCCGACGACCTGTGGCCGTTGCCGACCTACCAGGAGATGCTCTACATCCTCTGAGCTGCCAAGCCCTTGGACCGGCGCCTCCGCGAATGCGGGGGCGCCGGTTTGCGTCTTGCTCCTTACCGTTTGGCTCAGGCCAAGGCTAGGAACAACTTCTCGAGCTCGGCCTCGGTCATGGGCTTGGCGCCGTCGGAGCCCTCACCGGTGATGCATTCCCGAAGGCCGGTGGCCACGATCTTGAACCCCGCCTTGTCGAGAGCCCGCGACACGGCGGCCAGTTGAGTAACCACGTCCTTGCAATCCCGACCCTGCTCGATCATCGAGATGACCCCGGCGAGTTGTCCATGCGCACGCCGCAACCGGTTGAGCACCGTCGCAATGCTGTCTTCGTCTCCAACCATGGGAGCCGCTCCCTTCATGTCAGCAGTTGTAGCGATGGTACCCGCGGGGGTATTCCCCGGTAGTCGCGCCACAGGCGAATGCATGCGGTGGCGGTCTTGGCGGTCGAGGGTCCTTCCGGCCGGCCCTCGAGGTCGAAAGCCTCTACGTTCTTGATACCGGCGGGGGTATGTTTGACCGATGTGGCCCAGATGCCCCCCTAGGTATTTTGGCCGGGCGGGATTGAAGATACCCCCAGGGGTAGTTAGAATACCCGTGGGGGTATATGCCGGGAGGGCGCTACCCAATCGAACGAGAGGACGGAGAACATGAAGTTCATCCAGTACTACTTGGATTGTCTGTCGCACGCGTCGTATCTGATTGCCGACGAAACCACAGGCCGCGCAGTGGTCGTCGATCCGCAACGAGACGTGTCCGAGTATCTGACCGATGCCGAGAAGCTGGGCCTGACCATCGAGTTGGTGATCGAGACACACTTTCACGCGGACTTCCTCTCCGGTCACCTCGAGCTGGCCAAGGCGACCGGCGCAAAGATCGTCTTCTCGTCGGTCGCCGAGACCGAGTTCGAGTCGACGGGCGTCGCCGACGGCGAACGCTATTCACTCGGCGAGGTGACGCTGGAGTTCCTCCACACCCCCGGACACACCCCGGAGTCGCTGAGCATCGTGGTGTACGAGCACCCGGCGGACGAGGTGCCATACGGCGTGCTGACCGGCGACGCGCTGTTCATCGGCGACGTCGGCCGGCCTGACTTATTGGCCTCGATCGGATTCACCCGCGAGGAACTGGCCGACAAGCTCTACGACTCGCTGCACGGCAAGCTGATGACACTGCCCGACGCCACCCGGGTGTATCCCGCGCACGGTGCGGGCTCGGCGTGCGGCAAGAACCTGTCCACCGATCTGTGGTCCACGATGGGCGATCAGAAGGCCACGAACTACGCCCTGCGCGCCCCGGACAAGGACACGTTCATGAACCTGGTCACCGAGGGCCAGCCGCCAGCACCGGGCTACTTCGTCTACGACGCGATCCTCAACCGCAAGGATCGCGAACTGCTCGACGAGGCCAAGATGCCGACGGCGATGAGCTATGAACAGGTCCGCAGCGCGATTAGCCGGGGCGCCGTGCTGGTCGACGGTCGCAGCCCCGAAGAGTTCGCCCTGGGCCACCTGCGCGGCGCGATCAACATCGGCCTCGGCGGTCGCTACGCCGAATTCGCCGGCTCGGTCCTGCCGTCCGACGTCGACGTCGTGCTCCTCACCGAGCCTGGTCAGGAGTTGGAAGGCAAGAACCGGCTCGCCCGCATCGGCTTCGACCGGGTCGTCGGCTACCTCGACAAGCCCTACGAGGTGATGTTCGAGAATCGCGACGCCGTTCAGGTGGCATCGCGCTTGACGGCAAAGGCCTTCGACGAACGGACTGCGCAGATTGCCGGGTTGCAGATCGTGGACGTCCGCAATCCGGGCGAGGTCGAGGCCGGCGCCATCCCCAACGCGATCCCGATCCCGGTTGGCCAATTGCCCACGCGGCTGGGCGAACTCGATCCGACCGCACCGACCGTCGTGTATTGCGCCGGTGGCTATCGGTCTTCGGTCGCGGCCAGCCTGCTGCGCCAACACGGTTTCACCGACGTCAGCGACATCCTGGGTGGCTATGGCGCCTGGGAAGACGCCACCCAGAACGCTTGAGCATGAACGGGGAACAAGTCTGATGACCATCAAGTCCACACACCAGATCCTGATCATCGGTGGCGGCACCGCCGGCATCACCGTCGCAGCACGGTTGTTGCGCAAAGGCCACTCCGACATCGCCATCATCGAGCCGTCGAGCTGGCACTACTACCAGCCGTTGTGGACTCTCGTGGGTGGCGGGCAGGCGAAGGCCTCGTCGACCGAGCGACCGGAGTCGTCGGTCATCCCGAAGGGCGCGACGTGGATCAAGAACGGCGCCAGCGCCGTCGACGCCGACGACAACACGGTCACGTGCATCGACGGAACCACCTACGCCTACGAGGTGCTAATCGTGTGTCCCGGCATCCAGCTCGACTGGAACGGCACCGAGGGGCTGGAGGACGCCCTGGGCCGTGACGGCGTGTCGTCGAACTACCGGTTCGACCTCGCGCCGCGCACCTGGGACTACGTCCGCACCCTCCGATCGGGCACCGCGGTGTTCACGGTGCCGTCGGGTGCGATCAAGTGTGCCGGGGCTCCGCAGAAGATCGCGTACCTCGCGTCGGACTACTGGAGAAGGCAAGGCGTGTTGAAAGACATCGACGTCCACCTCGTCATGCCTGGTGCGCGGCCCTTCGGCATTCCGGCCATCGCCGACAGCCTCGACGAGGTCATCGCCGACTACGGCATCACGCTGCACACGAACTCCGAGGTGACCTCGGTCGACGCGGCGTCGCGCAAGGTGGGCATCACCTCCGTCAGTGCCGGCGGAACGGACACCATGCTGTCCTACGACGTGCTGCATGCCGTGCCCCGGCAGTCGGCACCGGACTGGATCAAGTCCAGTCCGCTGTCGACCGGCGATGCGGCCGGCTACGTGGAGATCGACAAGCACACCATGCAGCACGTGCGCTACCCCAACGTCTTCAGCCTTGGCGACGCCGGATCGTCGCCGAATTCGAAGACCGGGGCGGCGATTCGCAAGCAGGCCCCCGTGGTCGCCGACAACGTCGACGCTGTCCTGAGGAACCAACCGTTGCGCGCATCGTACGACGGGTACTCCTCTTGCCCGATCATCACCTCCTCGCACGAGATGTTGCTCGCGGAGTTCGACTACGACCTCAATCTGGAGCCCTCGTTCCCGGTGTTCGACCCGACCAAGCCGCATCGGGCCTATTGGTATCTCAAGAGGTACGGACTTCCGTTCATGTACTGGAACCTCATGCTCAAAGGCCTCGTGTAGCCAATCGGCTGCCGCACTGAGAAAGGACACATCGATGTCTCCAATCAACCTGACCAGCTCGAACTTCGAGTCGACCATCGCCGAGAATCCCGTTGTAGTGGTTGACTTCTGGGCGTCGTGGTGCGGACCATGTCGCGCCTTTGCCCCGGTCTTCGACCGCTCGGCGACGTCCCATCCCGACGTCCTGCACGCCAAGGTCGACACCGAGGCGGAGCCGGAAATCGCCGGGTCGCTGCAGATTCAGGCAATCCCGACGATCATGGCGTTTCGCGACGGCGTGCTCGTCTACCGCCAACCCGGGGCGATGCCAGCGGCGGCCCTCGAGGGTCTGATCGCCAGGGTCAAGGCGCTCGACATGGCCGACGTGCGGGCGAAGATCGCGACCGAGCGCTGATGCTCCAAGAACCCAAAGGACGAATCCAATGTGCTACCCCAAGGCGTGCCTCCGGTGCGGGAAGACCGGCTGGGCCGGGTGTGGTGAACACGTCGACGACGTGATGCGCTCGATACCACCAGCCCAAAGATGTACCTGCGGGCCGGCTTTCTCGGGCAGGGATCAACATGGAAGGAAACGAACATGACTGGCGATGAGCTCGCCGCCCCGGTTGTCGGCATGCCGCGCATCGGTGACGCGGCACCGTCCTTCACGGCCCAGACGACGCAGGGAGAGATCAACTTCCCGGTGGACTATCTGGGCAAGTGGGTCATCCTGTTCTCCCATCCCGCGGATTTCACGCCGGTCTGCACCAGCGAATTCATGACGTTCGCATCGATGCAGCAGGAGTTCTCGGCCTACCACACCGCGTTGGTCGGACTGTCCGTTGACGGCCTCTACAGCCACATCGCCTGGCTGCGGACCATCAGGGACAAGATCTCGTTCCGGGACATGAAGGACGTCGAGGTCACCTTCCCGCTCATCGAGGACGTATCGATGAGAGTCGCCCAGATGTACGGGATGATCATGCCGGGCGAGGACTCCACGAAGGCCGTGCGCGCGGTGTTCGTCATCGACCCGACGGGCACGATTCGCGCCGTCATCTACTACCCGATGAGCCTGGGCCGCAACTTCGACGAGCTGCTGCGGGTGATCAAGGCCCTGCAGACGGCCGACCACTTCGCAGTCGCAACACCGGCGGACTGGCGCCCGGGAGATCGGGTCATCGTGCCGCCCGCGGGGTCCTGCGGTACCGCCGAAGAGCGGATGGGCAGTCACGTCGACGGAGTCGAGTGCGAGGACTGGTTCTTCTGCACGAGGGAACTTCCGGCGCAGGAAGTCGAGTCCGCCATTCGCGCCAGGTGATTCGTGACGACGCGCAGGTCGACCTCAGACTCAGGAACTTGGAAGGGAATTCGACGATGACATTGGCGATGTCGACCGTGCTGCACACCTCGTTCGAGGAGGCGGTGAAAATGACCCGAAATGCGCTGTCCAAACAGGGCTTTGGCGTGCTCACCGAGATCGACGTCAAGGCCACGCTGAAGGCGAAGCTCGACGAGGCCATGGAGGACTATCTGATCCTTGGCGCATGCAACCCTGCGCTGGCACACCGGGCGCTCGGCGTGGACCGTCAAATCGGTGTGTTGCTGCCGTGCAACGTCGTCGTGCGCTCAGACCCGGACCGCGGAGTGGTGATCGTCGACGCGATGGATCCTCAGCTGATGGTGCAGGTGGCCGAGCAGCCGGGGTTACGCGCGGTCGCCGACGAGGCGTCGGCCAAGCTGCGCGCTGCGGTCGACGAACTGTCACAGGCCTCGTCGTCGGATTGACCGTGACCATTGGAATAGCCCTCGCGCTTGGCGCCGTGATCGGGGTGATGCTGGGCCTCCTTGGCGGCGGCGGATCCATCCTCGCCGTGCCGGCCCTGATCTACCTCGTCGGTCTCGACATCGGCCAGGCGATCCCGATGTCGCTCATCGTGGTCGGCATCGCGTCAGCCGTCGGCGCGGTGCCGAAAGTCCTTGCCCATCAAGTCCAGTGGCGACTCGCTGCGATCTTCGCCGCGACGGGCATCCCCGCGACGGTTCTCGGCACCGCGATCGGCAAACATCTGCCGCAACCGGTCCTGCTGACCGGTTTCGCGCTGGTGATGGTCGTGGCGGGGATCCGGATGTTGCAAGACAAGGGAGACACGGGCACCGCCTGCAAGACGGGAGACGGCGGGATCAATTGGCGCCGCTGCGCCCCACGGTCGATCCCCGCCGGGTTTGTCGTCGGCCTACTGACCGGTTTGTTCGGCGTCGGCGGCGGCTTCCTGATCATTCCCGCACTGGTGCTGATGCTCGGTGTGGAGATGCCCATTGCCGTCGGTACCTCGTTGCTCATCATCGTGGCCAACTCCGCTGCCGGAGTGATTTCCCATCTCGGCGGGACCGGAATCGACTGGGCGATCACCACGGCGTTCGTGGGTACTGCCATCGTCGGCTCGCTCGTTGCCGGCCACTACGGCACCACGCTCGACACCGAACGGCTTCGGCGGTGGTTCGCCTACCTCGTCTTCGTCGTCGCGGCCTACGTACTCGTAGACACGTTCTTCCTTCGCTAGACGTACTACTTCCTCTGATCAGGCCCGCCGATGACGACGAGACCTCGACCACTGTTCCCAGCTTCTGCTGAGAATGATGGAGCGCCGGCAAGACTCATTCATTCGGATGATGCGCCGCGTCGGTGACGGTGCTGGTCTGACAAGCGTCCAGATGAATGCGGAGGGAGACGACGATGTCGGAAGGGCAACAGAACATCGAGCTGATCAAGAAGGACCATGAAGCCGTTGCAGCCGGTGACGTGGAACAGTTGATGAGCGTGGTCGACGACGACATCGAGTGGGTTCAGCCCGGCGAGAGCACGATCAGCGGGACGTATCACGGCAAGGGCTAACTCGGTGAGCTGCTCGCTCGGATGAACGAGAAGTCACCGGAGGTGACGCCGAGCCGCTACGTCGCCGACGGCGACACCGTGATCGCGTTCGGTGGCGTCACCATGGCCGGCGAACCGAGCCAGGGCGTCAACGTGTACACGATCCGCGACGGCAAGACCACCAGGGTTCGGGTATACGGCGACACGGCCATGCTGGAGCGCCACTTCGGCAAGAAGAAGGTCTCGACCAGCTAGGTACCGGTCCGGCGCCAACGGTCCTCGCGGGGGTCTACCGCCCCCGATGGGTCGCCGTGCCCGGGCCGTTCTCCAAGAAGCTCGTGACGGCACCCCTGAGGTCCTCGGTGGCGAACAGTGCACCCGACACCTCGGGGGTGACGCCGTCGGCATGGGCCACGCCACCCGAGCGCCACGCCGCGATGATCGTCTTGGTCGCGGCGTGTGCCCTCGTCGGTCCGTCGGCCAAGCGAGCGACCAGCGCACGAGCCGCGGAGTCGACGTCGTCATGCACGGCGTTGACCACGCCCCACGCCAACATCGTGGCCGCGTCGTATACGTCGCCGGTCATGACCAGCTCTCGGGCCCGTCCCGACCCCGCCCGCTCGGCCAGACGCTGAGGTCCGCCCATGGACGGTGTCAGCCCCACGACGGTCTCGACGAGCCCGAACTTCGCGTGCGGGCCCGCAAGGATGAGATCGCACGCCAGCGCGATCTCGAACGCCGCGGTCAGTGTCAGGCCGTGGGCGGCGAACACGACCGGGCAGGGCAGCGCCTCGATGGGAGCGATGATGTCGCTGAACAGCGTTCGCCACAGATCGGCGCCCTGCTGCTCGGACAGACCCTGAAAGACGTGGACGTCCACGCCCGCCGAGTTGACCTTGCCCTCGGCGCGGAGCAGCACGGCGCGGGGTGGCCTGGCCACCAGTTCCGCGACGTCGGCCGTCAGCGAGTCGAACATCGCCTGGTCGAAGAGATTGGGCGGGCCGTGGTCGAAGGTCAGGGTGGCCAGTTCGGCCCCCGACGGGGTGTCGGTTCGGACGAGGGACGAAGGTCTGGTCGACACGCTCCCAGGGTGTCATCCCCGTGGTCGGGGTGACCGGGGAGGTCGCGTCAGACGCCCACCACCTTCTGGTGGCTCGCGACGGCGAACCGCTGGCCCTCGCCGACCTCCTCGACCTTGACCTCGCGTCCGCAGACGGGACAGGCCGTCGCCACGTCGGGCGGCGGGCCCTTCGGAAGTTCGCGGCCGCTGCCTTCACATTGCTGGTCCATGGCGGGCTAGTACCCGGGTGCGGGGACGATCACGCAGGCCGGGTGAGAACGTCGATCACAGCGATGTCCCAGGGTTGCTCTGGCAGCATCGACGGCATGAGTGCGTTGGTGGGTCGCGGTCGTCGTCGGCCGCTGGTGATCATGGCCGTGGTGGCCACGATCGGCATGGTGACCGGTGGTTGCGGTGCCACCGTCGGCGGCAAGCCGGAGGCCAGCACCGAGCGCGCCGCCGAGACCGTGCAGTGGGGACCCTGCCAGGTGGTGTCCAGCGGCGGTGACGGCCAACTCCCCAAGGGCGCGCAGTGCGGAAACCTGACCGTGCCAGTCGATTACGCCAAGCCCGACGGGGCCACCGCCAACTTGGCGTTGATCCGGTTTCCCGCCACCGGCCAGAAGATCGGATCGCTGGTGGTCAACCCCGGTGGTCCCGGTGAGTCGGGCGTGGATGCGGCGGTGGGCATGCTGGAGAACGTGCCCCCGCAGATCCGCGAGCGATTCGACCTGGTCGGATTCGACCCGCGCGGGATCGGGTCGTCGACGCCGGCCGTGCGCTGCAACTCCGACGCCGAGGCCGACGCCGAACGCGCAGACCCCCAAGTGGACTACAGCCCCGCGGGCGTCGCCCGCATCGAGGAGACCGAGAAACAGTTCGTGCAGCGGTGCGTGGACCGGATGGGCAAGGAGTTCCTCGCCAACGTCGGAACTGCCAGTGTCGTCAAGGATCTCGACAAGCTGCGTGCCGCCCTGGGCGACGAGAAGCTGACCTACCTCGGCTACTCCTACGGCACCCTGATCGGCTCGGCCTACGCCGAGGCCTACCCGGACAAGGTGCGCGCGATGATCCTCGACGGCGCCGTCGACCCCGACGCGGACCCGGTCGCGGCCAACGTCAACCAGGCCGCTGGCTTCCAAAAGGCCTTCGACGCCTACGCCGCGGACTGCGCGAAGACGCCTACCTGCCCGCTGGGCACCGATCCGGCCAAGGCCGTCGACGTGTTCCACTCCCTGGTCGACCCACTGGTGTCCAAGCCGGCGCCCACCCACGATCCGCGGGGACTGAGCTACGGCGACGCGCTCACCGGCACCACCATGGCCCTGTATTCGCCCAGCACGTGGAAGAAGCTGACCGAGGGACTGACCGAACTCACCCAGGGGCACGGGGACACGCTCCTGCAACTGGCCGACGACTACTCCGAACGCGACGACCAGGGTCACTACGCCAACACCAGCGACGCCGAAATCGCCGTGACGTGCGTCGACCGGCCACCGATCACCGACCGCGCGAAGGTCGTCGAGCAAGATCAGGAGACGCGAAAGGTGGCTCCGTTCATGACCTATGGACCGTTCACGGGGGACGCACCGCTCGACGACTGCGCGTTCTGGCCGGTGCCGCCGACGGGCACACCGCACGCCGCGGCCGCACCCGGGCTGCCGCCCGTGCTGGTGGTGTCGACGACCCACGACCCGGCAACCCCCTATCAGGCGGGGGTCAACTTGGTCAAGGAACTGCACGGCTTGTTGCTGACCTTCGACGGAACCCAGCACACGGTGGTCTTCGAGGGCGACTCCTGCGTCGACGAGGCCGCCACCAAGTATCTGGTCGACCTCACCCTGCCTGCGACCGGCGCGACGTGCTGAGGGGTTAGCCGATCTCGGCGAGCAACTCGGCCTTGCGCGCGTCGTCGGCGAAGGAGGCCGTCACGGAGTTGCGCGCCAACGTCGCCAGGGCTGCGTCGTCGAGGCCGAGCGCGTCGCGTACGGCGGTGACGTTGTCGTCGAGATAGCCCCCGAAGTAGGCGGGGTCGTCGGAGTTGACCGAGACGTTTAGACCCCGCTGCAGCATCGCGGCCAGCGGATGACGGCCGATCTCGTCGATGACCCGCAGCCGTACGTTGGACAGCGGACACACCGTGAGCGGCATCTGCTCGGTGACCAAACGCTCGACGAGGGTGTCGTCCTCCAGGCAGCGGATGCCGTGGTCGACGCGTTCGACGCCCAGCAGGTCCAGCGCCTCCCAGATGTAGCTGGGCGGGCCCTCCTCACCGGCGTGCGCGACCAGGTGCAGGCCCTCGGCCCTGGCCCGGGCGAACACGTCGACGAACTTCGACGGGGGATGGCCCACCTCTGCCGAGTCCAGTCCGATGCCGACGATCGGAGTACCAAGTGCGACAACGGCTTCCAGCACCTCCATGGCCGATTCGGCGCTCTGGTCGCGCAGCATCGCGACGATCAGGCCGCTGCTGACGCCGTGGGTCGTCTCCGAGGACGCCAGTGCGGTGGAGACCCCGTCCATCACCTCCTCCAGGGCGATGCCGCGGCTCAGGTGGGCCTGGGGGTCGAGGAACACCTCTGCGTGCCGGACGCCGGCGCGCGCGGCCCTGGCGAGGTAGGCGTCGGTCATCTCGGCGAAGTCGGCGGCGGTCTGCAGGGTGGCCATGTTGGCGTAGTACAGATTCAGGAACGACTGCAGGTCGGAGAAGTCGTACTGTGCCGACAACTCGTCGACGTCGGCGTACGGCAGGGTGATCCGGTTGCGCTCGGCGAGGCGCAGGATCGTCTCCGGTTCGAGGGTGCCCTCGAGGTGCAGGTGCAGTTCGGCGAATGGCATGGGGACCATTGTGGCCCCATCACGACCACGAATCCGTATCGAGTGTGCGGTGAGATCGGGATGTCACTCGAAAAGGCGATCTCACCGCACACTCGACGGCACGGGGGTGCTCAGGCGTTCTGCGGGAATCCAAGTTCGATGCCACCGTGGCTGGGATCCAGCCAGCGACTGGTGACGGCCTTGCCGCGGGTGAAGAAGTGCACGCCCTCGGTGCCGTGGGCATGGCTGTCGCCGAAGAGTGAGCTCTTCCAGCCGCCAAAGCTGAAATACGCCATGGGAACCGGAATGGGCACGTTGATGCCGATCATCCCGACCTCGACCTCGTTCTGGAACCGTCGCGCGGCGCCGCCGTCGTTGGTGAAGATCGCGGTGCCGTTGCCGTAGGGATTGGAGTTGATCAGATCCAGTGCCTCGTCGTAGCTTTCGACGCGGATGACCGACAGCACGGGGCCGAAGATCTCGTCGGTGTAGACGCTCATCTCAGGGGTGACGTGGTCGATCAGCGTGGGGCCCAGCCAGAAGCCCTCTGCGCCACCGTCTGCGGAGACGTTGCGGCCGTCGACGACGATCTTGGCGCCGTCGCTCTCGCCGGCGTCGACGTAGGACGCCACCTTGTCGCGGTGGGCCTTGGTGACCAGCGGACCCATGTCGGTATTCTTGGTGCCGTCACCGATCTTCAAGGGCGTGGTGCGCTCGGCGATCTTGGCGACCAGGTCGTCGGCGATCGGGCC
>Ga0209051_1003205_pt1 | contig 10923 bp, 11 predicted proteins | sample AraplaCvi_mMS_r2_2_FD_184286 | JGI IMG/M metagenome (GOLD analysis project Ga0209051, IMG submission 184286) | Arabidopsis root microbial communities from North Carolina, USA - plate scrape MF_Cvi_mMS_r2 (SPAdes) (version 2) | ecosystem: Host-associated > Plants > Roots > Endosphere | place...
GGCGTCGACGCCTGCGTCGCCAACGCCGGCATCTGCCCCTTCCACGCCTTCCTCGACATGCCGCCCGAGCTGCTGCGCCGCACGATGGCCGTCAACTACGAGGGCACCTTCTACGTCGCCCAGGCCGCCGCGAACCGGATGAAGGCCCAGGGCCGCGGCGGCTCCCTCATCGCGATCAGCTCGATCAGCAAGCTGGTGGGCGGCGAGTTCCAGAGCCACTACACGCCGACCAAGGCCGCGCAGCACGCGCTGATGCAGTCGGCCGCCATCGCGCTCGGCCGCCACGGCATCCGCTGCAACTCGATCCTGCCCGGCACGATCGTCACCGACATCAACCGCGACGACCTGACGCCGGAGAAGACGGCGTACTTCAACAAGCGCATCCCGCTGGGTCGCCTCGGGCAGCCGGGCGACATCGCGGGCCCCGTCGTCTTCCTCGCCTCCGACCTGGCCCGGTACGTCACCGGCGCCGAGATCCTCGTCGACGGCGGCCTCTTCGTGAACCTGCAATAGACAGCAGGCAACAGGCAACAGGCAACAGGCAACAGGAATGGGAACAGGGCACGCCATGGCCACGTTGCAAGTCGTCGACCCGCACATCCACCTCTGGAACCCGCGGACGCACCGCTATCCGTGGATGGACTCCGCGGGCGGCAACTTCATGGGCGACTGCGACGCGATCCTGCAACCCTACGAGGTGCGCGAGTTCCTCGCCGACACGCAGGGCGTCGACGTGCTCAAGGTCGTGCACATCGACGCGGCGCACGACCCCGCCAACCCGCTCGAGGAGACGCGCTGGCTGCAGTCGCTCGCAGACGCCCCGGGCTCGCACGGCATGCCGCACGGCATCGTGGCCTACGCCGACCTGGGCGCCCCCGACGTCGACGCCCTGCTTGCCCGCCACGCCGACCACCGCAACGTGCGCGGCATCCGCCAGACGCTCAACGTCCACGCCGACCCGTTCTTCGACTACGTCGGCCGCCACTTCATGCGCGAGCCGGCCTGGCGGCGCGGCTTCGCCCTGCTCGCGAAGCACCACCTCTCGTTCGACCTGCAGATCTACCCGAGCCAGATGGCCGAGGCCGCGGAACTCGCCCGCGCACACCCGCAGACGACGATCGTCCTGAACCACACCGGCATGCTCGTCGACCGCTCCACGGTCGCGGGCTGGCGCGAGTGGCGCGACGGCCTGCGCCTGCTCGCCCAGGCCCCGAACGTGTTCGTGAAGATCAGCGGCCTGGGCATGATCGACCACCACTGGACGATCGAGAGCCTGCGCCCCTACGCGCTGGAGACCATCGATGCCTTCGGCACCGGGCGCGCGATGTTCGCCTCCAACTTCCCGGTCGATCGCCTGTACGGCAGCTATGCCGCGCTGTGGCAGGCCTACGACCGCATCGTCGGCGGCGCCTCGCCCACGGAGCGCCACGCCCTCTTCCGCGGCAACGCCGAGCGCGTCTACCGCATCTGATCACGCATCCACGACGCATTCCAACAGGGCCGAAGGCCCGCACCTAGGAGACTTGCATGAAGATCGTCAAACTGCTTGCCGCCACTGCCTCGGCGCTCGCGCTCCTCGTCGCCGCGGGCCCGGGCTCGGCCGCGGAGAAGGTGAAGATCGCGATGGTGGTCAAGAGCCTCGGCAACGGCTTCTTCGACGCCGCGCACGAGGGCGGCAATGCCGCGGCCAAGGAGCTCGGCGACGTCGAGCTGATCTACACCGGCCCGACGGCGCCGACCGCCGAGGCCCAGATCGAGGTGATCAATTCGCTGATCGGCCAGAAGGTCGACGCGCTCGTGATCTCGGCCAACGACAAGGACGCGCTCGTGCCGATCGCCAAGCGCGCGATGCAGCGCGGCATCAAGGTGATCTCGTTCGACTCCGGCATCGCGCCGGCGGGCCGCCAGATGCAGCTCAACCCCTCGAACAACGCGCTGATCGGCACGAAGCTCGTGCAGATGGCCAGCGACGCGGCTGGCGGCGCGGGCGAGATCGCCATCCTCTCGGCCACCGCGCAGGCCACGAACCAGAACATCTGGATCGGCGAGATGAAGAAGGTGCTCGCGCAGCCCGAGTACGCGAAGCTCAAGCTCGTGAACGTGGTGTACGGCGACGACCAGTCCGACAAGAGCTACCGCGAGGCGCTCGGCCTGCTGCGCAGCAACCCGAACCTGAAGGTGATCGTCGCGCCGACCACCGTGGGCATCGTCGCCTCGGCGAAGGCGGTGGCCGACGAGAAGCTGGTCGGCAAGGTCTACGTCACCGGGCTCGGCCTGCCCTCCGAGATGGCCGGCCACGTGAAGAGCGGCGCCGTGAAGAGCTTCGCGATCTGGAACCCGATCGATCTCGGCTACACCGCCACCGAGCTCGCCTACGCCTTCGTGAAGGGCAAGGCCTCGGGCAAGGAAGGCGAGCAGATTCCGGCCGGCCGCATGGGCAAGATCACGATCGAGGCCAACGGCGAGGCCGCGATGGCGCCGCCCTTCACCTACGACAAGTCCAACATCGACCAGTTCGCGAAGGTCTTCTGAGGCGAGCGCGAAGGATGCCGGCCATGGACACCCTGCAGATGCGCCTGCCCGCGGGCGGCGACGCCCCCGGCCCGGCCCGTCCCGCGGCCGTGCCGGGCGGGGACGCCGCCACCGCGGCCGCGGCGCCCGCGCCCCTGCTCGAGCTGCAGGGCGTCTCCAAGCGCTTCGGCGGCGTGCGAGCGTTGAACGACATGCGGCTCGCGGCGTACGCGGGCGAGGTCGTGGCCCTGGTCGGCGAGAACGGCGCCGGCAAGTCCACGCTCGTGAAGATCCTCACCGGCATCCACCGCCCCGATGCCGGCGAGATCCGGCTCGCGGGCGAGCGCCTGGAATTCGCGAACGCGCAGGACGCCATGCGCGCCGGCATCACGGCCGTGCACCAGGAGACCGTGATGTTCGACGAGCTCACGGTCGCCGAGAACATCTTCATGGGCCACCACCCGCGCACCGGCGGCCTGCCGCGCATCGACTGGCGCCGCATGGAGGCCGAGGCCGCGAAGCTGTTCGAGCGGCTCGAGGTGAAGCTTCCCGTGCGCGCCAAGGTGCGCGAGCTGAGCATCGCCCAGCGCCACTTCATCGAGATCGCCCGCGCGCTTTCGCAGGACGCGCGGGTGGTGATCATGGACGAGCCCACCGCCGCCCTCTCGCGGCGCGAGATCGAGGATCTCTACCGCATCGTCGGGCAGCTCAAGGCGGCGGGCACCGCCGTCATCTTCATCACGCACAAGTTCGACGAGATCTTCGCGGTCGCCGACCGCTACACCGTGCTGCGCGACGGCGAGTTCGTCGGCGCGGGCCGCATCGCCGGGACCAGCGAGCAGCAGCTCATCGCGATGATGGTCGGCCGCGCGGTGACCCAGACCTATCCCAAGCAGGCGGCGCCGATCGGCGCCACCGTGCTCGAGGTGAAGGATCTCTCGCACCCGACCGAGTTCGACGGCATCTCGTTCGAGCTGCGACGCGGCGAGATCCTCGGCTTCTACGGCCTCATCGGCGCCGGACGGACAGAGGTGATGCAGGCCCTGTTCGGCCTCACCACCCCCAGCCGCGGCAGCGTCGTTCTCGACGGCCGGCCGCTCGCCCCGCGCACGCCCGACGACGCCATCGCCGCCGGCCTCGCCTACGTGCCCGAGGACCGGCAGCACCACGGCGCCCACCTCGGCCTTCCCATCGTGCACAACGTGTCGCTGCCGCAGCTCGGCGGCCTCGGCTGGTGGCTGCCGCGGCAGCGCGGGCGCGAGCTCGCCCTCGCGCGCACGTTCTGCGAGCGCCTGGAGCTGAAGGCGGCCCACTTCGGCCAGACCGTGGGCGAGCTCTCCGGCGGCAACCAGCAGAAGGTCGTGCTCGCCAAGTGGCTCGCCACGAACCCCAAGGTCATCATCATCGACGAGCCCACCAAGGGCATCGACGTCGGATCGAAGGCGGCCGTGCACCAGTTCATCGGCGAGCTCGTCCTGCAGGGCCTCGCGGTGATCCTCGTCTCGTCGGAGCTGCCCGAGGTGATGGGCCTGGCCGACCGCATCGTCGTGATGCACCAGGGCCGCATCCGCCGCAGCTTCGTCCGCGCCGAGGCGACGACGGAACGCGTCGCCGCCGTCGCTCTGGGAGCCGCCTGATGAATTCCTCCGTCCTCAAGCTTCGCGAGGTCCAGCTCGCCTCGATCCTCGCCGTGCTCGTCGCGGTGATCGGCCTGCGCGCGCCCCTGTTCCTCACCGGCCGCAGCGTCGACAGCCTGCTCACCGACACGGCCATCCTCGTGATGATGGCCCTCGCGCAGATGCTCGTCATCCTCACGCGCGGAATCGATCTCTCGGTCGCGGCGAACCTGGCGCTGTGCGGCATGGCGGTCGCCCTGATCGAGCAGAAGATGCCGGGCGTGCCGGTGGGCGTGCTCCTCGTCGCGGCCACGGCCATCGGCGCCCTGCTCGGGGCGATCAACGGCGCGCTGATCGGCTTCCTGCGCCTGCCGCCGATCGTCGTGACACTGGGCGCGATGAGCGTCTTCCGCGGCTCGATCTTCGTGCTCTCGGGCGGCGCCTGGGTGTCCTCGCACCAGATGCCCCAGGCCTTCATCGACTTCCCGCTCGAACGCCTGGCGGGCCTCACCCATCTCGTGTGGCTCGCCGCCGCCGCGCTCGTCCTCGCGTGGTTCGTCACGCGGCACACGCGCTTCGGACGCGAGCTATACGCCATCGGCAACCACCCGGTCTCGGCCGCCTACGTGGGCATCCCGATCCGGCGCCGCCTCTTCGCGGTGTACGTCATCTCCGGCGCGGTCGCCGGCCTGTGCGGCGACCTCTGGGTCGCGCGCTACGCCGTGGCCTTCACCGAGATCGCCAACGGCTTCGAGCTCAACGCCATCGCGGCCTGCGTGATCGGCGGCATCAGCATCGCGGGCGGCGTCGGATCCGTCGTCGGCGCGGCGCTCGGGGCGCTCTTCCTGGGCGTGATCGGCAACGCGCTGCCGCTCGTCAACATCTCGCCGTTCTGGCAGAGCGCCATCACCGGCGCCGTGATCGTCGTCGCCGTCGTCTTCAACGCCCGCGAGGGCCGCCGCGCCGGCAAGCAGATCCTGCCGCTGCACGAGGCCTCACCCGCCTCACCCCAGGGAGCCGCCTGATGTCCGCCGTCGCCCCCGTCAAGCATCGCATCGAGGACCACGGGTCCGGCGGGCCGGCCACCTGGCTGCGGCGCTGGGAATCGCTGCTGCTCGCCCTGCTGCTGCTCGTGATCCTCGTGGGCGGCGCGACGCAGAAGAATTTCCTCGACCCCTACAACCTCGCCGACAGCACCTTCAACTTCAGCGAGAAGGCGCTCATCGCCCTGCCCATCGCCCTGCTGATCATCGTGCGCGAGATCGACATCTCGGTCGCCGGCATCCTCGCCGTCTCCTCGGTCGCGATGGGGTGGGCGAGCCAGCACGGCGTGAACGCCGCGGGCCTCGCCGTCATCGGCATCGCCGTCGGCGGCCTGTGCGGCACCCTGAACGCCGTGCTCGTCACGCGCTTCTCCATCCCCTCCATCGTCGTCACCATCGGCACCATGTCGCTGTTCCGCGGCCTCGCGCTCGTGGTGCTCGGCGACCAGGCCTACACCGGCTATCCCGAGGGGCTCGGCGACTGGGGCCAGGGCTACTTCCTCGGCGTCGTGCCGCGCTCCTTCGTCATCCTGCTCGCCTGCGCCGCGCTGTTCGCCGCCGGCCTGCACGGCAGCACGTGGGGCCGGCGCCTCTACGCGATCGGCTCGAATCCGATGGCCGCGCGCTACTCGGGCATCCGCGTCGACCGCTACCGCTTCGCGTTGTTCGTGCTCACGGGCCTGATGTCGGGGCTCGCGGCCGTGCTCCTCACCGGACGCATCGGCAGCACGCGCCCGAACATCGCCCTCGGCTGGGAGCTCGAGGCCATCACGATGGTGATCCTCGGCGGCGTGAGCATCGCCGGCGGCTCGGGCACCATCGCCGGCGTGATGCTGGCCGTGCTCACCCTCGGCATGGTCACGTACGGCCTGGGCCTCGCGAACGTGCCCGGCATCCTCATGACCATCGTCATCGGCGCGCTGCTGCTGGTGACGATCACGGTGCCGGCGCTGCTGCGCGCCGGGGCGCCGGCGAAGCGGCACTGAAGGAGCGCGCGTGGAACAGGCCGCCTTCACGATGTTCCTGCGCCCGGGGCAGGCCGAGGAATACAGGCGCCGCCACGACGCGATCTGGCCCGAGCTCGCGCAGGCACTGCACGATTCGGGCATCCGCGACTACAGCATCTTCCTCGACCCGGGCACGCACGTGCTCTTCGCGGTGCTGCGGCGCACGGCCGGCCACACGAGCGACCAGCTCCCGCAGCGCGAGGTGATGCAGCGCTGGTGGCGGTACATGGCCGACCTCATGGAGACGAATGCGGACGGCTCGCCGCGTCAGGGGGCGCTGGTGCCCATGTTCCATCTCGATTGAGCGCTCGGGCGCTCAACCTGCTTTCGCCGGCTCCGGATAGTTGATGGATCGCAGGATCACCCACCGACCGTCGCGCCGGTGGAAGACGTCGAGGCTGCGATTGCGCTGCTTCACCTTGCCTGCGACGTCCAGTTCCCACACCGAGCGGACGAAGGCCATGCCGCCCTCCGCGTGCACCTCCTCGACCCGTGGCACCCAGCGCGTGCCCGGGGCGCGCGCCTTGAGGTCGGACTCGTAGTCCCGTCGCAGCGTGGCGGCCGATCCGTCCGGGCTGCCCTGGAACTCGAAGATCACGTCCGGATCGAAGATGGCCATGATGCGCTCGAGATCGCCGTCCTGGTAGGCGCCCAGCCAGCGCTCGAACGTCTCCCAGACCTGCGCGGCGGAGGCCGTTTCCCCCGTCAGGGGCACGCGGTCGGCGCGCACCGGGTCGGCGTCGGCGTGCAGGGCACAGGCCAGCAGGGCCAGGGCAAGAAGTCGTATCGGCATGGCGATCCTTTCGACAGATCGGGAGCGCTTGCTCTTCATCCCTTCGCCGTCCGCCTCGATGCCGGGCCCAGCGGCAGCGCCAGCCCGAGCTTGAGGGCCTCCATGACGAAGAGCGTTTCATAGCGCTTGACGTTCGGTGCGCCGAGGAACAGCCGGTCGATCGCGATGCGGCATGCGGGCACGCCCCCGGCGATCAGGACGACGAGGTAGTCCCAGGGGCCGGCCACGTCGTAGCACTGCTGCACCTCCGGCGCGGCAAGGACGCGCTCGCGAAAGCCGCCATGCAGCTTCGCCGTCGCCCGCTCCAGCGCCACGAGGACGCAGGCACGCACCATCTCCGGCACCACGTCGTCGCTCAGCACGGCCACGGTCCGGGCGATGGCGCGCGAGGAGCGCAGGCGGGCAATGCGCCGCTGCACCGCGCTCGGCGACAGGCTCACGCGCTCGCCGAGCGCGGACAGCGATCGATCCGCGTCCTGCTGCAGCAAGGCCAGCAGCTTCCGGTCGACTTCATCCAGCTGGATCGCACGGGCCACGCAACATTTTTGCACCGGTGCGCGAAACGTTTCAATCGCCGCCCGCGACTCTTCGCTAGCCTGAGGGTGAATTCCCGGAGGCACTCCATGGATGAATCGATAGTCGTCGCTCCCTGCGGGACGCCCGCCAACCCGCGGACCAGGGCGGATGCCAGCCTCCGGCGTGTCCAGGCCCTCGCGCTGGGTGCCTTGATCGCCGGTGCCTGCTCGATCTCTTTCGCGCCGATCTTCGTGCGGCTCGCGGACACGGGCCCGATCGCGAGCGCCTTCTGGCGTTGCGCGCTGTCATTGCCCCTGATGGGGTGCTGGGCCCTCGCAGGCCGCACGGCAGGCGGCGAGGCGCGCGTGCCGCTGCTGCCGCTGGCCGGCGCGGGCCTCTTCTTCGCCGCCGACATCGCCGTGTGGCAGGTCTCGGTACTCCTCACGTCGGTGGCGAACTCGACGCTGCTCGGCAACACCTCGCCGATCTTCGTCACGCTCGCGGGCTGGCTCCTCATGAAGCAGAAGGCGACGCGCACCTATCTCGCCGGCCTGGCGCTCGCCGTGGCCGGCATGTTCCTGCTCGCGGGAGCGAACTTCGGCGGGAGCGGCACGCGCGTGCTGGGCGATGCGCTGGCCGCGCTCACGGGGGCGACGTACGCGGGCTACATGCTGTCGATCAAGGCCGTGCGGGGCGCGGGCGTCTCGACCGCGGTGTCCATGGCGTGGTGCACCACCCTCACCGCGCTCGTGCTGTCGCCGATCGCGCTGTTCGCGCCGCAGCCCTTCTGGCCGCATTCGATGCCGGGGTGGCTCGCGGTGCTCGGGCTGGCCCTCGTCGTGCAGATCCTCGGCCATGGCCTGATCGCCTACGCCTTCGCCCACCTGCCGGCGTCGCTCGCGGCGGTGGTCCTGCTGGCGCAGCCGGTGATGTCCACCGCGTTCGCGTGGAAGCTCTTCGACGAGACGGTCGGCCCGATCCAGTTCGCGGGAGGAGCGATCGTGCTCGCGGGCATCTGGCTCTCCAGGAAGGGCAGCCACTGACGCGAAGCCGCACCCGCTACGGCTCCACGCAGGGCGGCTGATGGTTCCGGGCGGGGAGGCTGGCGCCCCGAGCCCCGCGCGCCCTGCGGCTGAACAGCATCGGCAGGGCGATCAGGTAGAACAGCGCCGCGGCGATCCAGACGCTTCCCGGCCAGGAAGATTGGGTCCTCGCGAACGCCGCCGTGACGACCAGCGGGCCGCCGATGCCGATCAGGCTGGTGAGGCTGGCCAGCGTTCCCTGCAGCTCGCCCTGGTGCTGCTCGTCCACCTGGCGTGCCAGCATGGCCTGCAGGGCGGGCAGCGCCAGGCCGCCCGCGGCGAACAGGGGCAGCAGCGCGAACGGCATCCAGCCCGCCGTGGCGACGCCCATCAGGGCGAAGCCCAGGCCGTCCGCCGCCATGCCGGCCAGCAGGGCGCGCCGTTCGCCGAGCCTGGCCACCAAGGGCCCGGTGACGAAGGCCTGCGAAATGGCATGCAGCCCGCCGTAGCAGGCCAGGGACAGTCCGGCCACCCAGGCGCTCCAGTCGTAGCGCTGCTGCCCGTACAGGATCCACAGCGATCCCGGCACCTGCGACACCAGCGCGACGACGGCGAACACGCCGACCAGGGGCAGCAGCGGCGGCCGGCCCTGCAGGCGGTGCAGCGCCGAGAACGCGTTGAGCTTGCCGGCCTCGAGGCGCGACGTGCGGTTCCGGTTGGACTCGGGCAGCGCGAACCACGCGAACGCCAGGTTCAGGGCATTCATGACCGCCGCGGCGACGAAGGGCGCGCGCAGCGACCATTCGCCCAGTGCGCCGCCGATCAGGGGGCCCACGACGAATCCCAGGCCCATCGCCGCGCCCATCTGGCCGTATCGCCTGGCGCGATCGGGCTCGGGGGTCACGTCGGTGATGTACGCCGTGCCGATCGACATGCTGGCGCCGGTGATGCCGGACAACACGCGCCCGACGTACAGCCAGGCAAGGTTGGGCGCGAGGGCCATCAGCACGTAGTCGGCCGCCGCGCCGGCCAGCGAGGCGAGCAGCACCGGCCGGCGGCCGAAGCGATCGCTCAAGGCGCCCAGCACCGGCGAGAACAGGAACTGCATGGCCGCGTACACGGCCAGCAGGGCGCCGTAGTGGTAGGTGGTGGCGTCGGCACCGGCCAGCTCGCGCAGCAGGCCGGGCAGGATGGGGAACACCAGGCTTATGCCCACGGCGTCCAGCAGCAGCGTCATCAGGATGACGGTCAAGGCTCGATTCACAGCGTCTCTCTATCAGTGATAGGGCGCATTCTGCCGGACTTTCTCTATCATTGCTAGAGACATGACTCCGACCGACCGACCCCGCCTCACGCGCGACGACATCCTGCGCGCCGCCCTCGAACTCCTGAACGAGGTCGGCATCGACGCGCTGAGCACCCGCAAGCTGGCGGAGCGGCTCGGCGTGCAGTCGCCCACGCTGTACTGGCACTTCAAGAGCAAGGGCGCGCTGCTGGACGCCATGTCCGCGGCCGTCATGTCGGACAGCCGTGCGCCCTTCAGCCCGGGGCCGGAGGAGCGCTGGCAGGACTGGCTGTACGCCGACGGCCGCAGTTTTCGCAAGGCGCTGCTGGCCTACCGCGACGGCGCCCGCCTGCATGCCGGCACGCGCCCGGGCGAGGCGCAGCGCGAGTCGATCGAGGCCCGCCTGCGCCTGCTGTGCGCGGCTGGTTTCGAGCCAGGCCCCGCCACGCTGCTGATGATGTCGGTCGGGCGCTTCGTCGTCGGGTGGGTGCTGGAGGAGCAGTCGATGCAGCAGCCCGATGCCCCGCCCTCCGCCCGGGCCGGGGGGCCCGACGCGGCGCGGTATCCGCTCTTGGCGGCCGGCTGGGCGGCGACGGTCGGCGGCGATCCGGACGCGGTCTTCGACGCTGCCCTTCGCCTTCTGCTGGATGGCGCGCAGGCGCAGTTGCCGTGAGGCGATTCAACCCCGCCCGCCGCTCGCTTCCGACGCCTCCGCCGCACGCTCGGCCGAAACTTCGCCCGTCCGCTCCTGCGTCGCCCGCAAGCGCGTCGCATGCACCGCCGATTGCCGGCGCACGTTGGCGATCTGCTGGTCGGCCAGCACGCCCAGCAGGATGACCGAGCCCATCACGGCGAAGTTCAGCGAGCTCGGGATGCCGAGCAGGTTGACGAGGTTCTGCAGCACCTGCAGCAGCACGGTGCCCAGCACCACGCCCAGGATCGAGCCCTCGCCGCCGCGCAGCGAGAAGCCGCCCAGCACCGCGGCGGCGATGGCATAGAGCTCATAGAAGTTGCCGTGCACCGCCGGCGAGATCGAGCGCGTGTACATCGCGAGGAGGATGGCGTCCAGCGCGGCAAGGCCGCAGCAGATGACGTAGGCCGCGATCGTGATCTTCCTCGTGGCGATGCCC
>Ga0209051_1003213_pt1 | contig 10910 bp, 11 predicted proteins | sample AraplaCvi_mMS_r2_2_FD_184286 | JGI IMG/M metagenome (GOLD analysis project Ga0209051, IMG submission 184286) | Arabidopsis root microbial communities from North Carolina, USA - plate scrape MF_Cvi_mMS_r2 (SPAdes) (version 2) | ecosystem: Host-associated > Plants > Roots > Endosphere | place...
ATTGCTTGGACCCCGTACATAATGTCGTTGAACGGCCTCGGGGTGTGGAACTACAGGTTCCCCGACATGTTGGGCACCGGTCAGATAGCCGGTGTGCTCCCCGGGCTCTATCTAGGTCCGATCGCCTCGGCAATCGTGGTGACCGCGGTCGCGGAGGGACGCATCGGCATTCGAAAGTGGACGAGTCGGCTGAGACATTGGCGCGTCGCAGGGCGCTGGTACGTCCTAGCGCTGGTCGGCGTTCCCGTCGTCATGCTAGTCGCCGGCGCAGTGTTCTCCGGCGGGGATGTGCGAGCGCCAACGCAGTTCGCCGTGGCCGCCTACCTTCCGGGCCTCGCGCTACAGATGATGACGACCGGGCTCGGTGAGGAGCCCGGGTGGCGGGACTTCGCCTTGCCGCGGTTGCAACACCAATTGGGCCCGCTGAGCGCAGTGTTCGTACTCGGTTCGCTATGGGGCGTGTGGCATTTGCCCTTGTTCCTCACGGACTGGGGCGGCTGGCCGGATGCGCACTGGTCGCGGCCGTTGGTGTTCCTCCTGTTCTGCGTTGCCTTCAGCGTTGTGATGTCGTGGGTGTTCAACCGCACGGCGGAGAGCTTGCCGATCGCGATGTTGACCCATGTCAGCGTCAACAACTTCGCGTCCATCTTCTGGGCTGACATGTTCCCGTCGCTGGACGCCGAGCGCGCGATCCAGGCGACGACGGTGGCGGCTGTGGTCGCGGGCATCCTGCTACTGGTCGGGACCCGCGGAAGGCTCGGTTACCGCGCAGGACCGACCGGCCCGCCGGCGCGAGTGGCACGCTTCGGGGCAATAGGCTCTTCAGCGTGACCTCTGCCCGCCCGCCGCAAAGCATCGATGTAGCGATTGCGGCCGGCACGTGGACCTTCGCCTTCGGACTCCTGCTCGTGGCACCGCTGCTCGAGGCCGCCGACGGAGGAACATCCGTCGACATCGGGCTCGCCGGCGCCTCCGACTGGTGGCTGACGGTGCTCGTCATCTCGTTGCAGGCGGTGCCGCTTGCCTGGGCGCGTGGTGCGCCGCGCGGCGCACTCTTGATGGTGTGTGTCGTCTCGGTGCTGGCGTCGAGCGTGCTTGGCGAGGCTGCGTTCAGCCTGACCAGGCCTGCCGTCGCCGTCGCAGTCTTCCGTGCAGGTGTGACACTACCGCTTCGGAATTCGCGCGTCTGGTTCGCAGCCGCCGCGGTGCTGGTTGCGGCGGGAGATGTCGTCAACAAATTGGTGATGGGCCACTCCAGTGTGCTGGGGGCGTTGAGTTTGGCGGCACCTCAGACCATCGCCGTTGTCGTAGCACCACTGCTACTAGCGTCCGTTTTCGCCGCGCGGCGTGAGGCTCGCGAGGCACACGCCGGCGAGATGGCCGCGCTCGCCCGAGAGCGAGACGCGCTTGTCGCGGCCGCGGTTTCGCGGGAACGCGCCGCGATGGCACGTGAGCTCCACGACATCGCCGCACACCACCTGTCGGGTATCGCGGTGATGGCCGCAGCTGTCGACCGTCAGATCGACACCGACCCCGACGCGGCTCGCCGTTCCGTGCGAGCGGTGCGCTTACAGAGCAAGACGGTTCTCGACGACGTTCGCCGGCTCGTTGGGCTGCTCCGCGAGGACGGCGACGACAACCGCAAGGCGCAGACCCTCGCCTCCATCCGCGACCTCATCGACGATCGGAGGGCGGCGGGACTGCCGGTCGAAGCAGTCACGCTCTCCGCGCCCACGGGCGGCCAACTGGGCACCGGTGTGGGTCCGCTGGCTCAGCTGGTCGCTTACAGGATGGTGCAGGAGTCGCTCACCAACGCGGCCGTCCACGCGGCGGGAGCTCAGTGCCGCGTCGAGATCGACGATCGACTTGTAGCCACCGTGACCGTGAGCGTGACCAACGACCGTCCTCCGACTGCTGCACACCACGCCGTCGCCGACGCTGAAAGAGCCGGTTTCGGCCTGCGTGGGATGCAGGAACGCGCCGAGCTCGTCGCCGCCACGCTGCGCCATGGCAGCAGTGCCGGCGGCGGCTGGGCAGTCGTCCTGACCATCCCCCGCGACAATTCAGTCGAGATCGCACCCGATGAGCCTGCAGAAGCAAAGGTCGCGCGATGATCCGACTGCTCATCGCGGACGACCAGCCCCTGGTGCGCAACGGATTGGCCGTCCTGCTCGGTGCCGAGCCCGACATCGACGTCGTCGGTGTCGCCGCCAACGGCGTCGAGGCCCTCGAGCTTGCCCACGATCTCCGACCGGACATCGCGTGCCTCGACATCAGGATGCCGGGTCTGAACGGCATCGAGGTGACGCGGAGGCTATGCGGCCCGGGGTCCGATCCCGCTGTCCCCGTACTCATATTGACCACATTCGACATTGACGACTACGTCTTCGGAGCGCTGGAAGCGGGTGCGACCGGTTTTCTACTCAAGGACGCCGAGCCCGACGCCATCGTCCGCGCCGTCCGCCACGTCGCCGGTGGCCACAGCACGCTCGACGAGGCACTGACCGGACGCATTCTCAGAGAGTTCGTGCATCGGCGCCGACTTCATCCGGTCACCGCGCACCGTGCCGCCGAGCTCCTCACCGACCGCGAGCGCGAGGTGCTTCTGCTGTTGGCGCAGGGCATGTCGAACGAGGACATCGCCGGCGAGTTGGTCCTGGAGGTGTCCACCGTCAAATCCCATCTCGCGCGGATGCTGCCCAAACTCGGTGTCCGCTCGCGGCTGCAGGCCGTCGTGTGGGCTTACCAGAACCGCATCGTTGCCTTACCCGGCTCCGCAGACCATCCCGAGCGTTGAACCGGTCAGTCTTCGGCCGCAAAGCTGGACCTAACTGACCCGGAACGACCACATGTTGTCTCGTCAGCGGTGGCTGCGACAGATCAGTTGCCCTTGGCGCGTGACCAACTCAAGTCCTTCATCATGAGTCAGCTGCTGTTGGCCGGAGATCACCCATACCGCGAGGAGATGATGGTTGGCCCGCGCCGGCAACATGTCGGTGCGCACTCTGCACGCCTCGTTCCAGGGATGCTTAGGCCCGTCACCGATGGCCCATGTAGGCAAGATCCGCCTCGAGCACGTCCGTGCTGAATTGATCGCCAACCAGGACCCCCACCTGCAGGTGACCGAAGGCGCGGGCCGGTGGGGTTTCTTCCACCTCGGCCGCTTCGCCAAACAGTACCGGGACCGCAACGGGGAATCGCCCTCGGAAACACTGCGCGGTTGAGTTGTGCTCTGGGAGTTCAGACTTCAAATACGTAGCCGGTTCAGGGCGAGGCTCCCGTGACGACGGCGACCTTGCCGCCGAATCGAGCGCTCATCAGCGCACGCCGTGATCGGCGTAGCGTCCACCCTGCACCTGATCACTGAGTGGCTGCAGCTGAGCGAGTGCATCGTCATCCAGTTCGACGTCGACGGAGGCCGCGTTCTCGTCGAGCCGATTCGCGTGGCGTGTCCCCGGGATCGGCACCACTGATACGCCGAGACGCTCTGCCTGGGCGTACACCCAGGCCAACGCAACCTGCGCCGGGAGCACACCGAGACGGTCGGCGACAGTGCGGACGGTGTCGGCGATGACCTGGTTCTGTTGGCTCGCGTCACCGGTGAATCGTGGATTACGGGCGCGGAAGTCGTTGGGGTCTAGGTTCTCCGTCTTGACCGAGCCGGTGAGGAACCCGCGGCCCAGCGGTGCGTACGGCACCAGACCGATGCCCAGCTCGGCCATCGCGAGGGTCACCTGCTCGACATCCCTTGTCCAGAGCGAGTATTCACTCTGTACCGCGGCGACGGGGTGCACGGCGTGAGCGCGCCGCAGCAGGTCGGTGCTGACCTCGCTGAGCCCGAGGTAACGAACCTTGCCTGCGTCGACCAGCTCGGCCATCGCGCCGACGGTGTCCTCGATCTCGGTGTGGTCCGGGGGCCGGTGCAGGTAGTAGAGGTCTATGTGGTCGACACCCAACCGCAGCAGCGAGGCGTCGCAGGACCGCTTCACATACGGTGGATCGCCGCGGTGGACGCGGTTCTCGTCACCGCTGCTGCGGTCGATGCCGAACTTCGTCGCGATCTGCACGTCGTCGCGCCTGCCGACGACGGCGCGTCCGACCAGAACTTCGTTGTGGCCCGAGCCGTACTGGTCGGCGGTGTCGAGCAGGGTCACCCCCGCGTCCATCGCATGGTGAATGGTGGCGATGCTGGTGTCCCAGTCAGACGCCCCGTAGTACTCGCTCATCCCCATGCAGCCCAGTCCCTGGGCCGACACATCCAGACCGCCGAGAGTGGTCCGCTTCATGATCAATCCTTTCCAAGGGTCGTAGCGTGAAGAAACTCGAAGAGCCGATGAAGCACATTGGATGCAGTGCATGACATCTCGTGACGTCAGGACGCAGGCGTCACCACAGTCCTCATCGGCGTGATGTCGGAGAAGTTGGCGATGTCGTCGGCCACCGCTGCGGACTCAGGAGCAGCCAAGGCGCGATCCAGGCCCGATCGGTCGACGAAATGGCACAGACACATGGCCACGACATCCGGATAGTTGCCGACATCGTCGGTGTAGAACACCTCGGCGCGCTCCAGGCCAAATGGCCCCCAGGTTCGCTCTACGAACGGAATATGTTGTCCATCATAGTATTTGCGGTCGAAACGGCTGGTGCCGTCGCCCACGTAAGTGACCATCAAGACGGACATCGACAAGCCCTCACTTTCTGTTGTGCTTACTGGGAATGGACGACGTGCGGCAGCTAACGATTGGGGCCAGTGCTCCGACTCGCGGGCAGACCGTCTCCGATATGAGTCGCCGACCCATGCCCTGAACGCTAGCCAAGGGCGGCCGCAGGTGGGTGGCTGCAGTACACCCACCATCGCGATGCCGATCAAGTCACCCGCGACGGGGTTGTGGGGGTGCGTCATTGCCAGGAATCGGTTGGTGGAACCACCTAGAATTCCGTGCGTGGGCAGGGACGGTCTCGGCGAGTACTTGCGAGCACGCCGTGCCGAGGTGTCGCCGATCGATGTGGGACTTTCCAGCGGGGGTTTGCGCCGAGTCGCTGGTCTGCGACGAGAGGAAGTGGCGCTGCTCGCTGGCATGAGCGTCGATTACTACATCCGGCTAGAGCAGGGTCGTGAACGCCGCCCCTCGCCCCAGGTGGTCGATGCACTGTCCGTGGTCCTTCAGCTCGGAGATGACGCTCGCGAGCACTTGTTCCGGCTGGCTGGTCTTAGCCCCCAAGAACGCGGCAGCGTCAGTACACGCGTCGACCCGGCGTTGCTCGACCTGCTCGACATGTGGCCGTTCAATCCCGCGTTCGTCTACAACCGAGCCTTCGACGTTCTCGCCAGCAATCAAATCGCCGATGCCATGTTCATGAAGTGGACGCACTCCAAGAACCTGATGCACGTCATCTTCACCGAGCCCGACGCCCAAACGTTCTATTGCAACTGGTCAATTGTCGCCGAAGATGCCGTGGCCAGCTTCCGACACGGTTTCGGGGTGGCACCAAACGACGTACGGCTCCGTACCGTCCGGGACGAGTTGCTGGAGGCCAGCCCCGCGTTCACCGAGTTGTGGACTCGTAACGACGCCCGACGGAAAGCGCTGCAAAAGAAGACGTTTCGGCATCCCATTGTGGGAGAGATGGCGTTGACCATGCAGACCTTCGACGTAAGATCCACTCCTGGCCAGGAATTGGTCGTCTACCACGCCGAGCCCGGCTCGCCGAGCGCCGAGGCGCTTTCGGTCTTGTGCTCATGGGCGGTAACCGAATGACGTGCCTTACTTCATCGACGGCAGGAAGAGGATCTTGTTGGCGTCCGCGGAGAGCAGTTCGATGGCGTGGTCCGCCTGTGTCAACGGCAGTCGATGTGTGATCAGCCAGCTGAGATCCAGACGGCCTGACTCGATCAGCAGGGTGAGCTGTTCCCACGTATCCCAGAGCCGTCGGCCGAAGATGCCGCGCAACGTGATTCCCCGCTTGTTGAGGTAGGCGGCGACGTCGATCTCCACCGGCGTGCCGGGATGGCCGATGGTGACGAGGATGGCTTCGCGGCGCAGTGATGCGAACAGGGCTGGCAGCACCCCGCGCACACCGGACACTTCGAACGCGACGTCGAATCCGCCGCGTGCGCCGGCGACCTCCTGGCGGACCTCGGCGACGGGGTCGCTGGGTTCAAGCACTCTAGCCCCGATGCTCTCGGCCTGTTTGCGTCGGAATTGATCGGGTTCTACGGCAATGACATTCGCTGCTCCCATGGCGATCGCCATCTGCATCAGTGCCAGGCCTACCGGGCCGCAGCCGTTGACCAGGACGTTCTGCCCGGCGACCCCGGATCCGGATCGCTGGATTGCGTGCACGGCCACCCCTGCTGATTCAAGCAGCGCACCGACTTCCAACGGCATCGCCTCGGGTAGTGGCACACAGATTCCCGCTGGGACTACCACCCGTTCGGCGAACACACCGTCGATGTGCATGCCGATGATCCCGGTGCGCTCGCAGGTGTGCGCCGATCCCGTGCGGCAGGCGAAACACTGCCCGCACACCAGATGGCTTTCGAGGGCAACGCGGTCGCCGGGGCGCAGTCCGGTGACGCCCTCGCCGACCTCGAGGATCGTGCCGGCACCTTCGTGTTCGGCGACGACGGGCAGCGCCAGTCCGACGGCCTGAGCGGACGGCGTCCATTCGTAGACTTCACGGTCTGTACCGCACAGTGATGCGGCTGCCACCTCGATCAGCACCTGGCCGGCAACGAGAGTGGACTCCGGCCAGTCGTTGCGGACCTCGATCCTTTGTCTGCGGCGGCTTTCACGATTGCGAGCATGTGCTGTCCTTTCTTCAGAGTTGGCCGGCGAAGGCGCGGAATAGTGTAGGGCCGCCGACCTGGCCGCCTTTGAGCAGGAGACGGCAGCTGGCGACTTCGGAATGCTCGTCTGCGGTGCAGACCGGGGCCGCGGTGACGAACAGTTCGCTGACTCTCAGTTCGCCGATGTGCATCTGGCAAGCGCATGGCTTGACGTGTCGCCACCGCAGATCACGACATCACGAGTGAGGCCTGCCTGCGCCATACGTGCAGCCACCGCACCGATCGCGGCGCCGACATCCTCGGCGGTTGCGCCGCTGGCCAGCCGGGCATCACGGGGTCCGCGGGTGGTGTGGGCGATGACATCGCGCTTGTCCTTGAGCGCGCTCTCGATGATCGCGATCCAGTTGGAGTCGTGTCGTGCACCGAAAGCCGTTGCCGGGATGGGCACGTCGGTCCATCCGTTGGCAACGGCGTTGTCGATCTGAGCGGCGGTGTAGACGAGGCCGACGCCGAGACCACCAGCGTCGGTCCGGAGGAGCGGGTGGGTTGGGCCGACGTGGCGGGACGGCCCGTCCGGTTACGCGCAAGCGCTGCCATGATGCCTCCCGATCCGACGATGATGGCCAGACCGCTGCTGGGACGATGCGTCAGGAGCGCCTGCGACGCGACGTCCATGTGTGCAGCATCGACTGCGTCGACGACGAAGCACCGGTCCTGACGTGCACGTAGTTCCCGCCACTTCTGGTCGAAGGTACCGTCGCAGTAAGCGGTCAGGTGCAGACCGGGCGGGACGGCGCGATCGCGTGATTGAGCTGAAAGGATCTGCCGTAGATCGGAATCGGTCATGGGCGTCGCCGGGTGGTGTGCCATCACCGGGTGGCGGTCCAGGCGGTAGGTCTCGTTCTGGTAGATGCCGAAGTGATGACTGAAGGCGGTGTGGCGGCCGAATTCGGGTTGAGCTGGCAAGACCGGAACCGCGCCGTGTCAAGGATGACGCTCGGCGATCAGTTCGATTGCCCTGCCGATGTTTCCGACGGTGGGAGACGAGCCGAAGGTCGAGCACACCTTGTAGAGCAACGCGTCGAGGTTCAACGAGGCCAACGCGTCCAGCCCGGCGTTGATGCTGGCATCCAGCACGGTGCCTGACTGCGAACGCAGCGGTCCGGCCACCCCCACGACGTCGGCCGACCCGGTCAGCCGGGCGGGGTCGAGCACGAGCTTCGAGGACAGCCCGTACGCGTGCGCTTGGGCCATCACGTCACTGGCGCCGGTGAGATCGTCGGCGAGGAACCCTTAGACCGGTGTCATGCCGTATCCCCGAAACATGCCAGTGCGCGGTGTCGCCGCGTGAAGCAAGTTCCGCGACAACGTGCGCATTGCCGCCGACGTCGGCATGTACGCGCAAACCTTTCTGCTGGCGTTGACGGCCCACGGGTTGGCCGGAATCCCCCAAGCAATGTTGGACTCCTACGCCGACCAGGGACGAACGCTGTTGGGACTAGCTGAAGAGAGGAAGCTACTCTTCGGCACAACCCCGAGGTCTCGCTGCAGGACGGCACCGACACCAAGCGTTGCCTTGCCCGGGAGGTCGACGGCAGCGAGCGCGCCGCGTGGTGGGAGCGGGCCGTGGCGTCCTACCCGACCTACGAGCAGATGCAGACGATCACCGATCATGTCGTCCCGGTGTTCGTCCTGGACCCGGTTTAGCCCCACCTCTGATACCCCGGCCCAGTATTTCGGTCACGGCCCGGTACCTGGGCCGCCACCCCGTTAGCTTTCGGAGTCTGCACATGGTTTGTTCTGCTAATCCGTCGGTCTGCATCGTCGGCCGGGTCCATGGGTATGCTCACCGGCTACCACCTGGCGTTGGCCGGTGCCGACGTCACCTTTCTGGTGCGCCCTTACCACCACGACCGTCTGTCGCGTCCGCAGAAGCTCTACTCCTTCGACGACAACACGCTCAAGACTTACTCCGGCTACGAGGTGCTCACCGACCCCGCCGAACTCGCCGGGACCTCCTTCGACTTCGTCGTGATCACCCTCGACGGATCCGCACTGCGCGCTGAAGCAGGCCAGAAAGTCGTCGACGAACTCGGCAAAGCGCTGCGTGGCACCACCGGCGTGGTTCTGGGCAGCGTCGGCGTCGATCTGCGTAGCTGGTTCCTGCAGCGATCCGGACTCGCCGACCGCCAAGCCACTAACGGCTTGTTGAATTTGATTGCCTACGAGGTACCGCCGGCAGAGATGCCGATTCACCGGAGACTGACACCGAGCTGCTCAGCGTCGCTGACTACGCCTACAGCCACCCCGGCGCCACCGGGTTCAGCGTCGATGACAGCGCACCCGCTGTCGCACAGCGCTTTTCCGAACTCTACGACCGATGCGGGGTGTCGCGGTGCAGTGTGGTCGACGCCGTCGCCAGGAACTTCGGACTCATTCTTGACACGCTCGGATCGGTGGTGGCCTACCGCGAGGAGTGGCACGGCGTCAACTCGGCCGCCCTGCGGTTCTCCGGCCACATCAACGGCGAACAGTTAGAAAGTGTCGACATTCTGCACTGGGATGCGGCAGGCCTATTTACCGACATCACAATCATGGCGCGGCCCCTGGCCTGGTTGCAGTGGATCGGCGAAGGACTCCAGGCACAGCTATCCGGCGGCTGAATCCGATCACCGCCGCCACTTCAAGGTCCTTTCAGATTATGTCCGGCACCTTCGTGTTTCCCTGGACAGATCAAAAAGGATTTCATTCCGAAACCAGTTGAGGGCTTCGAGGTCAGCGACATGAGGGAAGTTCACGAAGAGACAGGCCGCAGTGGGTGATCACGTCGGCAAACGATGTCTCAGCCCAGTGCCCCTTGGCTGGGGTCTGAGCGTGCGAATAACTCCGGCGACGCTAGCCAACCAATGTCGGGTGCTTGCGGCACCCGCGTCATTGCTGTCGCATGTGGCTGCGGACAGGGCTCCACGTCACCCTATTTTGAACGGATCCCTCGTTCCGCCGGTCAACTCGACCCACACCGCCTTTGTCTCGATGTAGTCGTCGAGGGCATCGATTCCGTTCTCCCGACCCAGGCCGCTGTCCCCGACGCCGCCGAACGGCACGTTTGGCGCCGCTACGCGATAGGCATTTATCCACACAGAGCCCGCACGTAACTTGGCTGCGACCCGATGTGCGCGGTGAACGTCTTTGGTCCAGACTGAAGCCGCAAGCCCGTAACGAGTGTCGTTCGCAAGCTTGATAGCCTCCTCCTCCGTCTCGAACGCGTAGGCAGCAAGGACGGGGCCGAAGACCTCCTCACGAACGACCGCCATCGCCGGCGTCACATCCGTGAGGATGGTGGGTCGAACGAATAGCCCGCCGAGGCGGTCCTCCGGTGCCCCACCGGCCGCCACGGTGGCACCGTCGGCCACCGCACTGTGGAGGTAGTGGAGAACTTTCTCGTATTGCGGCCTGTTGGCGATCGGTCCCATCTCGGTGTCCGCTGCAGCAGGGTCGCCCAGCTTGATCACGTTGGCGCGCTTGATGAGTCGTTCCACCATTCCGTCGTACACGTCTCGGTGGACGATCAACCGCGAACCGGCCATGCACGTCTGTCCGGCCGCTGCAAATATGCCAGCTATCACCCCGTCCGCGGCCGCGTCCAGGTCGGAATCGGGGAAGACCAGCTGTGGCGACTTTCCGCCAAGTTCCAGGCTGACCCGGACCAGGTTGTGACCAGCAGTGCTCGCCACGGCCCGACCGGTGTCAGTCGACCCGGTGAAGGAGACTTTGTCGATGTCGGGGTGAGAAGCCAAGTGGCGCCCTATATCTGGGCTACTGCTGCTGACCACGTTGACGACGCCGCGCGGGAACCCCGCGCGATCGATCAATTCAGCGAAGGCCAACGTTGAGGCTGGAGAGTGCTCCGAGGGCTTGACCACAAACGTGCAGCCGGCGGCGAGACCCACTGCCAGCTTGAATGTCAACAACAACAACGGTGAATTCCACGGTGTGATGGCAGCGACGACACCGACCGGTTCGCGCCTCGTGTAGACGAGGAAGTTCGGCTTCGACGTGGGGATCTGTCGACCTTCAATCTTGTCGGCCAAGCCGGCGTAGTAGTAATACCACTCGGGCA